>Ga0310811_10001953_pt1 | contig 25600 bp, 19 predicted proteins | sample YCmetagenome_FD_207642 | JGI IMG/M metagenome (GOLD analysis project Ga0310811, IMG submission 207642) | Soil microbial communities from experimental microcosm in Duke University, North Carolina, United States - YC | ecosystem: Engineered > Artificial ecosystem > Soil microcosm > Unclassified ... | reverse complement strand
GCGGCATTCGAGACGGCGCTCACACGCATTCGGGCGCGCGCCTGGCTGACCGCCGTCGTCATCGTGCTGGTGTTCGCCGCCGTGGTGTTCGTGCTGTGGCTCGGGGCGCAGGCGGTAGTGGCCGGGCGCATGACGGCCGGACAGTTGTCCCAGTTCGTGCTCTACGCGGTGGTGACCGCCGGGGCCGTCGGTGCGGTCGCCGAGGTGTGGGGCGATCTGCAGCGCGCCGCCGGCGCCACCGAGCGGCTGTTGCAACTGCTGGCCGCGCGCTCGCCGGTGGTGCAAGCCGAGGCTCCCGAGCCGCTACCCGCGCGCGGGAACGGCATCCGTTTCGACAACGTCAGCTTCTCGTATCCGTCCCGCCCCGGCATCGCCGCCGTCTCCGGCCTGTCGCTCGACATCCGCCCCGGCGAACATGTGGCGTTGGTCGGTCCCTCTGGCGCCGGCAAGACTACGTTGTTTCAACTGCTGCTGCGCTTCTACGACCCGCAGAGCGGCAGCATCCTGATCAACGACGTGCCGACCTCGCGTGTGCCGCTTGCCGAGTTGCGCCGGGATATCGGCGTGGTACTGCAGGAATCGGTGATCTTCTCCGGCAGCGTGCTGGACAACATCCGCTACGGGGCGCCGGAGGCTACGTTCGCGCAAGTGCAGCAGGCCGCCGAGATGGCGGCGGCGAACGGCTTTATCGAAGAACTTCCGCAGCGCTACGACACGGTGCTCGGCGAGCGCGGGGTGCGGCTCTCCGGCGGACAGCGCCAGCGCCTCGCGATTGCCCGCGCGATCTTGAAGAATCCACCTATCCTGTTGCTGGACGAGGCCACCAGCGCGCTCGACGCGGCCAGCGAACGGCTGGTGCAGCAGGCGCTGGACAATGCCGCGCAGAATCGCACCACGCTGGTCATTGCGCACCGCCTAGCCACCGTCCAACAAGCCGATCGCATCGTCGTGCTGGAGCACGGCCGCATCGTCGCGCAGGGTCGCCATGACGAGCTCCTGCTGACTTCGCCGCTCTATGCGCAACTGGCAGCGCTACAGTTCGGGGAGCCGCCGGGGCCGATAGCGCGACGCAGCGCCGTACCCGATCATGCCGGCTCGGCGTGAAACCGTATCGCCGTGACATCGGAACCGCGCCGCCTCAAACGTAGGCCTCGACACAACAGGGTTCAGGTCTTGCGCGCGACGAAGTGGAACCATAGCTCACGACTCACATCGTCACCGTCGTGGAAGCGCTTGCCCTCCGAACTTCCGAACACCGCTTCCGTGTGAAATCCAAATTCGGCAAGTTGCCGCCGCTGCGTGGCCATCTCGGTGTACATGAGGACGACGCCGAATTTGTGTCCGGCGCACACACGCAGCGCATAACCGTCGTATTCGCGATTGAGCCGCGAATAGCGCAAATAGTTGAAGGTGGCGATCGGCAAGGTGTAAATCACTCTTGCCGCATCCATGCCCATCGAAATCAGGTTTGCCGACCGGCGCGGCATGCGTAGAAAGTGCGAGGGGTTCTCGCGATAGCTGGGCCCATGCAAGTTGTGCGTTGAAAACATCGCAAGCCCGCCGGGTCTGAGCACCCGTGCGAACTCGCGCAGGATCGTGCGGCGTCCTTCATAATCCACGGCGTCCAGGCCGTTGAAGCTGAACATGACCAGCCCAAAGCTTTCGTCCGGAAACGCTGACATGTCGCGAGCGTCCATCTGGCGCACCTGAATGCCCGGATGGTTGCGCCGGCAAATCTCGACCAGTTCGGGCGTGTAATCGACCGCGGTGTAGTCGCTGCTCACCGCGCTCAGCAAGGGCACCGTGCGCCCTCCACCCACGCCGACGTCGAGAACGGGCTGCCCACGCACTTGCTGCGCCACCCATGCCAGCGCCGCCGCCTCGCCCGGATCGGTCCAGCTACTGGCGGTGCCGTACCATTGACGCCCACTCCGGCTACGCCATGCCATTCGGTTGATCCGGTCCTGCGCGGCATTTGTGCCCATGACTTCCTCATCTCAATTGCCAACAAAGCTCAACAGTCTTCAATGAGGAGGCGTGCACTTCCGTGCGATGGCGCACATTGTCAGCCCACACCGCGCATTAGCATGGGCGATGAATTGGCTATGGGCGATGACCCGGGATGGTGAAAAGCCGCACCGCTTCGTCCAGCACGCCGGCTTGTTCCGCCAGATGCTTGGCCGTTTCCGCCGCCCGCTCGACCAGCGTTCCATTCTGCTGCGTCGCGCTATCGAGTTGCGACACGGCCTGATTCACTTGCTTGATGCCGTCGGCCTGTTCGCTGCTCGCGCTCGCGACCTCCACAATGATGGCCGAGACGCGGCTCACCGCTTCGTCGATCGTGCGCATCTGAGCGCTGGTGCGCGCGACCAACTCGGTGCCTTGTGCGACTTCCGTCACGCTGGCATCGATCACCGAGCTGATCTCCTTGGCCGCGGCTGCGCTCCGTTGTGCGAGCATGCGGACCTCGCCTGCGACGACCGCGAACGAGCGCCCCGCTTCGCCGGCCCGGGCCGCCTCGACCGCCGCGTTCAGCGCCAGGATATTGGTCTGAAACGCGATGCCGTCGATGACGCCGGTAATGTCCGCGATCCGCTTCGAAGCGGAAGTGATGCCGGCCATCGTCTGTTCGACCTGGTCCACGATGGTGCCCCCGACCGCCGCCGCCGCTTGTGCGTCCTTGGCAAGATCCAGCGCACGGACCGCCGAGTCGGCATTCGCTTGCACGGTGGTCGTGAGCTGCTCCATCGTGGCTGCGGTCGTTTCGAGCGATGCCGCCTGCATCTCGGTGCGCCGCGCCAGATCGGCGTTGCCGCTGGTGATCTCGCGCGCGGCGTCGAGCATGCCGTCGATCTGCGCGCGCACGTCCAATACGATGGCCGATAGATTCGCCTTCAACTGGCTCATGGCGCGCAGCACTTCGCCGAGGTCGTCGTGACGCGCGATGTGCAGATCGGCAGTGAGGTCGCCGGCCGCCAGCCGCGTGGCAAAGCCCGACATCTCCTGTATCGGCGCTCCCAGGTGGCGCGACATGACTTGCTGCGCGATAGCGCTGCACAGCGCCGTGACGCCGAATCCAATCCAGAACGGCGTGGGCGGTACGCCCTGGTAGCTCACGGCACCGCTCACCAGCAAGGCCAGCGGCGCGAGCGCGTAGCCGATCGCCTGGCGCGTCACGACCGGCAAGCGCGTCATCTCCTGGAGCTTGCCCGCAATGCCGGTGCGCACGGCAACGCCGCGTCGCAGCTTGTGTGAACGCAGCGTGCCTTGACGCATCCGCGCATAGAGCGCGTCCGTCCGCCGCACTTCGTCGCGCGTCGGCTTCACGCGCACGCTAAGGTAGCCCACGATCGCGCCGTTCGCGACGACCGGCGTGACACTCGCGCGGACCCAGTAGTAGTCACCGTCCTTGCGGCGGTTCTTGACCAAAGCCGACCATTGACGGCCTGACCGAATCGTTGCCCACATGTCGGCGAACGCTTCGCGCGGCATGTCCGGATGGCGGATGACGTTGTGCGGTTGGCCAATCAGTTCGTCTTTCGCGAAGCCCGACACCGCGATGAATGCCGGGTTGCAATATTGGATGGAACCGTTCAAATCCGTCGCGCTGACAAGCATCTCCGACGCGGAGAACTCATATTCGTTTTGCGAGACAGGCTGGTTGATGCGCATGAAAGTTCCTTGTAGCAGCGGGGCACGCGCCACGCGCTGCCCCATACCTCGATACCAGGATTAACGGCATTGACCCTCTAACCTTTAGGGTTTTTAGTTTCAATCGAGTAATACATCACCGCGCGGGTGTGTCTGCGCGAATTACCACCTGTCTCGGCAGTCACTTGCGATGGCGTGAGCAGGGCGCAATTGTCTGGCCCAGGCGTTTTTTTAATGACGATCACCGGCGCACTGGCACGGGGCATTGATGACGCGCCCCGCACCGGCAAGGTGCGAAATGCCGTCCTAATTAGCGGTGGAACGTGGCGAGACGCGATGTGCTTTCTCGCTTAGAGGTGAAACGGTGTCTCGCCGCGATCTGCGCTCGCGGCCAGACACGGACACTCGCATTACGCCCGCGCGAGGCGATCGCCTCGGACTGATGGCACATTTTTCGCGTATGGAGCCCTTTTCGCCTGCGAAAGTCATAAAGTGGCTTGAACGCTCAGTTTTTAACTGTGGAGTGCTAGATTGATAACCAAAGCTCAAAGATTTTTTCCGCTTTCCTTGGTTGCTGCCGCATGTGCCGCCATCGCTCCGGCGGCATTCGCCGACGTCGTCGTGAAGATCGGTCACGCCGGCCCGCTGACCGGGCCCAATGCTCACATCGGAAAAGATAACGAGAACGGTGCGCGGCTCGCCGTCGAGGAAATCAACAAAAAAGGGTTGACGATCGGTGGCCAGAAGGTCACGTTGGTACTGGATTCGCAAGACGACGCATCCGATCCGCGACAAGCGACCCAGGCGGCGCAAAGACTGGCGGACGACAAAGTGGTGGCCGTCGTCGGGCATATGGACTCCGGCTCCTCGATCCCCGCATCGAAAATCTATAGTGATGCCGGCATCGTCCAGATTTCGCCGTCCTCGACCAATCCGGCTTACACCTTACAAGGTTTCAAGACGACTTATCGAGTCGTTGCAACCGACGCGCAGCAAGGCCCGGCATTGGGCGACTACGCGGCAAAAACGCTCAAAGCCAAGTCCGTCGCGATTGTCGATGACTCCACGGCCTATGGCCAGGGGCTGGCCAATCAATTCGAACAGCGAGCCAAGGCGGACGGCATGACCGTCCTGTCGCACGACGCAACCAGCGCCAACGCCGTCGATTTTCGATCCATTCTCACTAAAATCAAGGGAGAAAACCCGGACATCGTGATGTATGGCGGCATGGACTCGACCGGCGGTCCGTTCGCAAAACAAGCGCGGCAGCTCGCGATCCGCGCCAAGATTCTGGCAGGCGACGGCGTCTGCACCAGTACCCTGACGGCACTTGCGGGCCCGGCGGCAGACAATGTGGTGTGCTCGGTTGCCTCCATGCCGCTGGAAAAGATGCCTGGCGGCGAGGCATTGGAGGCCCGCTATGAGGCGCGTTTCAAGCAACCGATCGTGGTCTATGCGCCCTTTACGTACGAGGCGGTCTACATCATTGTCGACGCGATGAAGCGCGCCAACTCCGTGACGCCAGCCAAAATTTTGGCGGCGATGCCGTCAACGGACTACAAGGGGGTGATCGGCGAGACGCAGTTCGACCAACACGGCGACCTGCGGCATGGCGTGATTTCCCTTTATAAATACGTCAACGGGAAGCAGACCCTGCTGGACATTGCGACGATGTAAGGCCGCAGGCCGCGGCACTTTCTTGCCGCGGCCTTTACCGACCCGAGCTGAACTAAAGCTGAAACGCGGAATTTACGCGTGTCGGCCGATGGTCATGGAGAACGCCATGGGTTCCCGCAAAAAAAAAGCCTTCCCCGAAGGGAAGGCTTTTCTGTTTCCGATGATTCCGGTGTTGCGAGCGAAGCGGCATACGGATCGCGCAAGCCGCTCCGACCGAAGACCTTAGAACCGGTGACGGATACCGATACGCGTGGCGACTTGGCTGCTTGAACCCGTGCCCGACGTACCGAAGTAGCTCGCCGAGTTATCACCGATTTGAGCCTGCACCGGAACGCCGTTATTGTCGCCCGACGCCTTTTGGTAGATCCCGAGCACGTAGACGTCAGTCCGCTTCGACAGTGCGTAATCCACCGAGACGTTGACCTGATTCCACTTGCCTTCGGTACCACCGCTCAGCCGCGTATAGGTGTCGCCGACGCTGGCCATCAATGCCGGCGTGAACTGGTACTTGGCGCCGAGTTCATAGTTGTTCAGCAGCGACGATCCACCCGCGATTGGCTGAAGACGCGTGTTGGTCCAGTTGCCCCACAGCAACGCCTGGCCCAACGCGTAGCGAGCGCCAACGCCATACGTGCGCAAGTCCTTGGTTCCAAGGCCCGGAACGTTCGCGATGCCCGTAGGCAGCGGATTCGTCGTCATGAAGCCCGGGAAGCGGATGTCGGTGTACGCAGCGCCGATGCCGAAGGGGCCATTTAGGTAGTTAAGGCCGAAGCTGTATGTACGCGACGAGGCTGTACCGGCTGCCGTTGTACCGTTCGGCGAGCCTGCAAAGGCGCCCGGCTGGTTCGAGAAGCCGTACATCGCGCCGAACGTCAGGCCCGAGAAGTTTGCGCTGCTGAACTTGATCGCATTGTTAATACGGCTCGACGTCAATTGATCGAGGTCGTTGATGTGGTACATGTAGTTACCACCGGGCGTCAGCGCCCCCGCCGTGTAGTTGGCTCCAATCACGTCGGTCGACATCGAGTACTGGCGACCCAACGTCACCGCGCCGATGTTGTTTTGCGAGAGCCCGACAAACGCCTGGCGGCCGAAGAACGTGTTGCTGTTTGCCAGTGCGCCGGTACTCGGCGAGAAACCGCTCTCCAACGTGAAGATTGCCTTCAGACCACCGCCCAGGTCCTCGCTACCCCTCAGGCCCCACCGGCTCGTTTGCGCGACGTTATCGTTGGTCCCGATAAACGAGTGACCAGCGGTAGCCGGGTTTTGGGTCGATTTGTTCGCATAGGTGATACCCGTGTCGATCAAGCCGTACAGGGTAACGCTGCTTTGAGCGTGTGCTGCGGTGGCGCCGAAGGCTGCAAGCGACGCGGCAAATAATATCTTTTTCTTCATGAAAAAATTCTCCGTAACTGAACAGTCTCCCCCGCAGACGGGGTCAAACTCTGCGAGCGACGCTGATTTTAGGGGATGCCCGCGACGGAAGCCAAATGAAACAGCCAAAGTGTTGTTTAAACGAAACGATACAATTGTCATCTTAATGTAATTGTTCTCCCCTTACACTGGGCTCGCGGTGATTCCAAACGCGCGTTCGACGCGGTGTCTCCGAGATACAAAAATCACCCGTAGTCATGCAGCCACAAAGATTAGTAAACTCAATGTAAGGTTTTGCGAAAATTACATTGCGCTCTCGCTCATCATGTAGGACTGCTATTTTATAAGGCCGGGGATTGGCGCCGGCCGCATGACACGCCTCAGGTACTTACCATCAAGTTTTCTTCCGCGCCCGTCGATATACGGATATACGCCAACGCCAACTACTCTGGCGTAGACAGCGTCAATTTTCGAAGTGAAAGGTATCCGTGCTCCCATTCATCGTTGCGGAGATTGTCCGCCGGAAGCAGGGCAGGACACCGGACACCGCGCAAAAGGTTCGCCACACCACGGCTGTAGTGCAGGCTACGAGGGCAGGAATCAACTCGGAAGCCTGCAGCACGCCAACCAGGAAACTGCTACATGGTAATGAAAATCGGGGCACGTCTTACGGGCACCTTCGCTGCGGTATTGGTTTTGTTGCTGGCGATTTGCGTAATGGTCAGCATACAAATGTCGGACATGAATGCGGCTACGCAAAACATCGTCAATGACCGCGTTGCAAAGCAAAAGATGGCGGGGCAGATGAGGGAAGGCGCCTATGCGCAGGCGTTGATGATTTACCGCGCACTGGACGAAAAGACTCCCGAGGCACAACGAGCGGACATGGAGCAGCTCCAAACCCAACGCGAACGTAACGCGGACAACTACAAAAGCCTGCAAAGCCTGATGGTGACGAAGCCCGGAAAGGCCGCCTTCGATCGCCTGATGCAAGCCCGAATGCCCTATTCAGCGGCGATGAATGCCATCTATGCCAAATTGGCGGCGAATGACAGTAATGGCGCACGTGAAACGCTGATTAACGTGATACCGGTCCAAACATCGTTGTTACAGGCACAGCGCGATTTCGGCGCCTATGAAGAAACCGAGATGGGTGACGCCGTTCGACACAGCATCGGCTCCTATGACACGGCGCGTGCCGTCCTGTGGGGGTTGGCGGCGTTAGCCCTGGTCATCGCGACGATCCTGGGGATGCTCGTGACAAGGTCGATCGTTGGTCCCTTGAAACGGGTGGTCGATGGCGCCAATGCGCTGGCTCAAGGCGATTTAACCGCCAAGATAAAGGTCGTGCGCCAGGATGAAGTCGGCAGTCTGGCGCACGCGCTGAACCAAGCGATCAGCCAATTGGCGACCATCGTCGGGGGCGTCAAGCAAGCCAGCCTGTCGATTTCGAGCGCAACCCAACAGTTGGCCTCAGGCAACACCGACTTATCGCAGCGCACCGAAGAACAGGCCGCGTCGCTCGAACAAACCGCCGCGAGCATGGAAGAGTTGACCGCGACGGTGCGCAACAACGCCGATAACGCGCAGCAGGCGACCACGCTCGCCACCACCGCATCGGATGTCGCGCAGCGCGGCGGAGAAGTGGTCGCACGCGTGGTCGAGACGATGCACGGGATTTCCCACAGCTCGGCCAAAGTCGGCGACATCATTAATGTGATCGAGAGCATCGCGTTCCAGACCAACATCCTCGCGCTGAACGCGGCGGTCGAGGCAGCGCGGGCCGGTGAACAGGGTCGCGGCTTCGCGGTGGTGGCCGGCGAGGTGCGCACGCTGGCCCAACGCAGTGCGACGGCGGCCAAGGAAATCAAGGATTTGATCGGCGAATCGGTGAACCGGGTCCAGACCGGCTCCAAGCTCGTCGAGGAAGCGGGCAGCACGATCAACGACGTGGTCCAATCGGTGCGCCGTGTCACCGACATCATGGGCGAGATTTCGTCGGCCTCGCAAGAGCAGCGCAGCGGCATCGAGCAGGTCAACCTGGCGATCAGCCAGATGGACCAGGTGACCCAGCAGAACGCCGCGCTGGTCGAGGAAGCGGCGGCGGCGGCGCAGTCGATGACCGAACAGGCTCGGGCGCTCAATCAGTCGGTGGCCGTCTTCCAGGTCGAGGACACGTTGGGCGACGGCGCTTCACGTGCGAGCGTTAGCCAACGTTCTCTCGACCGTGCGCGGGCGCATCCACGTTGGACTGACCGAGCGCCGTCCGCGGCTGCGTGAGCGCACTGACCACCGCGAACACGACGACATTCAGCGTCAACGCAACAAAGCCGATATTCACGTCCTTCAGCACGTCCGGGAGGAACGGCAACAGCTGACCGACGCTCGCGTGCATGAGCGTCGTCGTGGCGACGACGAGCACACCCGCCACGATGCCGCAGACGACCCCTTGCTTGGTCGCCCGATTGCGCGGCATGAGACTGCACACGACCGCCGGAAAAAGCTGTGTGACGAAGCTGTATCCCATGAGCAGCAGTGCGACGATGGTCTCGCCCCCCTGCAGCGTGAATGCCACGGCGACGAGCGCAACGACGGGCACGAGCAGGCGCGCGAGCGTTGCCACCTGTGGGTCCGACGCCTGCGGCCGCAGCATGCCGCGATACAGGTCGTTGGCGAGCAGGGTCGAGACGGACATGAGTATCATCGAGCCGGGCACGAGCGCGGTCATGACCCCGGCCGCGCCGATCACGCCGACGAACCATGGATCGAAGGTCTTGAGCGACAGGTGGAACAACGACAAATCGATGTCGCCACCCTTCAGGCCGGGCACGGTGAGCGTCGCCGCAAACCCGACAAAGAACACGAAAAGTTGGATGAGCTGATAGAGCGGCAGCACCGCTGCGTTGCGGCGGAAAACACGTTCGTCGTTCGCGGTGAAGGCCGAAGCGAAGGTGTGTGGCCACATAAAGAAACCGAACGCGGTGAGCAACACCGTCGATTCGAACCACGCGACGCTCGCCCCCTTGGCGGGGAAGCTGAGGAAGCCCGGCTTGGCGGCATCGATGGCGTGGAACATCGGACCCACCCCGCCGTAATAATGCATCGGCAGATAGATGCCCAGCGTCACCACGACCGCGAGGATCAGCACGTCCTTCACCACCGAGTTCCAAGCCGAGCCGCGCACGCCCGAGATCATCACATAGACGGTGACGACCGTCGCGCCAATCCAGATCGCGGCTGTTGACGAGATCGCGCCATAGGACGCCATCGCGACGATGATGCCCAGCCCCTTGAATTGCAGCACCAGATACGGAATCAGCGCCACCACATCGACTATCGCAACCAGCACGCCGAGTGGCGGGCTGCTGTACTTGCTCGCGATGAAATGCGGCTGCGAGACGATCCGGTGCGTCTTGGCGTAGCGCCAGATCGGCGGCAAGACCCAATACGACAAAATATACGCAAACGTGTTGTAGACCAGGATGTAATAAACAGCCGCGCCTTTGCCGTACGCGAAGCCGGTGCCGCCGAGGAACGTGAAGGTGGTGTAGATCTCGCCCGCCATCAACAGGAAAACAAAGCCCGTGCCGAAGCTGCGGCCGCCGACGGCCCATTGTTCAAGGCTCATGTCGTGGCCGCGCCGGGCGCGCACCCCGAGATACAACGCGATCGCGGTCACGGCAACGATGATCACCAGCGCGCTGCTCATGGGCGTGCCTCCTCGGATTCGGGCGCTGTACGGCGATTGACCGGATCGAGCCGGTAGACGATGGCCATGATGACAGCGCTCAGCAAAACCCAGATGGCCATCCATGCGAGCACCAGCGGCATGCCGAAAACGAGCGGTTCGACGCGATTGAGAAACGGCACGCCGACCAGGATACCGATGAACGGCAAAGCGGCGAGAAGCGGAACGGGCATGGGTTCATAACTCCTGTAGAGTGGGACCGAATTTTCACCACCCTGCGCGCCGCCACCACAGGTTACGGTGGCACGTTCCCGCGACTCGTTGCTTCGCGCGCGCAAGCCACAAGGACTATCCCGTCACCAATAAAAACGGTCAAGACCATCTATCCGGCTAGGCAACGGCGCTCTGGAACGCCGGACGTGCGGCGAGCTTCCTATACCAGGCGAGCAGCGACGGCAACTCCGGACGCTCCCCGAGCACGTCCCCGAATTGCTCGGCCATGCTCACCCAGCGCTGCACCGCGAGGGCAACTACGATGTCTGCCACCGAGAAGCCCGAGCGCGCCAGGAACGGCTGTTCGGCGAGCAAGGCATCGACCGTCGCGAGCAGGCGGCTGCCCTCGCGGTAGGCCTTCTTGATCGCGTCGTAATCGCGCTGCGGCTCGGGTGTCCGGGTCAAGCCGAGAAAAGCTATGCGCAGCGTTGCCCATAACGTTCCCATTTGCCAGTCCATCCAGCGCTCGACGTCGGCCCTGCCCTTCGGATCGGTCGGCAGCAAGGCGCCGTCGCCCGACAGATTCGCCAAATAGCGGACGATGCTGTTCGACTCCCACAGCACGAAATCGCCGTCCACCAAGGTCGGCACCAATCCATTGGGATTCAGCTTCAAATACTCCGGGGTGTCGTTGACACCGAAATGGAGTCCCGCGTCGATGCGTTGATAGTCCCGACCCTCGATCCTGCCCAACTCGGCGAGGCACCAGATCACCTTCTGGACATTGAGTGAACTACGTCTGCCATAAAGTTGCATGTGCGCTTCCTTGGATGCTTTAAAAAGCACGAGAGGTTGATGAGCCAACGATGATCCCGGCAGCGCGGCTTCGTCGCCATGCTGCATGCTTGCCATGTCGGATGGTGAAGTATAGCTTCGCCCCTGCACCGCGACGCCTGGGCGGTCGGTCCTGCGTCAGCGAATGCTATGATCGCCAGCCTATTAGGCTTTTTTATAAAAATAGGACCGCTTTTAATGCTTTCCCGCGTTACCCGCTTATTTCCAATATGGGCCGTGCTGATCTCAGTGGCCGCCTACTACTCGCCCGCGAGCTTCACGAGCGTCGCCCCGCATGTCACCACGCTGCTCACCCTCATCATGTTCACGATGGGCGTGACGCTGTCGTTCGCCGACTTTCGTCGCGTGTTCACTCGGCCCGCTCCCGTTATCGCCGGTGTCGCGCTGCATTACCTGGTGATGCCGCTCGCCGCGTGGGCCATCGCCAAGCTGCTGCGCATGCCGCCCGACCTGACCACCGGCATGGTGCTGGTCGGCAGCGTGGCAAGCGGTACCGCGTCCAACGTGATGATCTATCTGGCGCGCGGCGATGTGGCGCTGTCGGTGACCATCAGCGCCCTGTCCACGCTGGTTGGCGTGTTCGCCACGCCGTTGTTGACGCGTCTCTATGTCGATGCGTCGATCGCCGTCGATGTGCACGGCATGCTGTTGAGCATCGTGCAGATCGTGGCGCTGCCGATCGCGGCCGGCTTGCTCATCAATCAGTTGTTCGGCAAGACGGTGCGCGCCATCGAGCGATTCCTGCCGCTCGTTTCGATGCTTGCGATTCTGTTGATCATCTCCGCCGTGGTCGGCGCGACGCAAAAAAGCATTGCCTCGGTCGGCCTGCTGGTGGCGCTTGGCGTGGTGCTGCACAACGGCATCGGCCTGCTTGGCGGCTATTGGGGCGGTCGGCTGCTCGGTTTCGACGAGGCCGTGTGCCGTACGCTCGCCATCGAGGTCGGCATGCAGAATTCGGGTTTGGCGGCGACGCTCGGCAAGCTGTACTTCACGCCGATGGCCGCGCTTCCCGGCGCGCTGTTCTCGGTGTGGCACAACCTCTCCGGTTCGCTGCTTGCGGGCTACTGGGCGGGCCGTCCGGCGCAAGGTTCGACGCACGATGCCGGCGCGTGCGCCGGGTCGGCGAACTTGGGTCAATAGCCCGCGCCCCTCGGCCAAATGGCCGTGATAATCGTTGGCATTCGCACTCATGCGCAGTGCTGGGGGCTTTATTGGATTGCCCTTCGGCTTGCGCTAAGCTGGCGCGCGGATCGATCTATACAGCGGAGGCCACGCCGTGGCATCGAAGCACGAATTGAAGCGCTATAAAGCCAATCTGGCCGACGAACTCGACAGCGCCGCGCTCTATGAAACACTCGCCCATGTGGAGGAGGACCGCGCTCGCAAGGGAATTTTCGAGGAGCTTGCGCGATCGGAGCGCAAACATGCGACCGTCTGGCTCGACAAGCTCCATGCCAACGGTGTGCATATCCAGCCCCACCAATACAGCCTGAAGACCCGACTCATGCGCGTGCTGGTGCGCGTCTTCGGTCCCGCTTTCGTGCTGCCGACCGTAGCGGCGACCGAATTTGCCGACCGCGACAAGTACGCGGATCAGCCCGATGCCGGCGGGATGTCTGCCGAAGAGCACCATCACGCAACAATTGTGCAAAAGGTGGCCCGTAGCGCAGCACAAGGGTCATCCAAAGGGGCGGAAATCGTTGCGGCGGAGTCCTGGCACCGCGGCGTGTCGTCGGGCAACGATTTGCGCGCGGCCGTGCTCGGCGCCAACGACGGCCTGGTCTCGAATTTTTGTCTGATCATGGGCGTAGCGGGCGCCGGTACCGGCAACAAGGCCATCCTGCTGACCGGGCTGGCGGGCCTGATCGCGGGCGCCTGCTCGATGGCGCTCGGCGAATGGCTGTCGGTGACCAATGCGCGGGAATTGGCGCGTACTCAGATCGCCAGGGAGGCCGACGAGCTTGAACATACGCCCGACGCCGAACAGCATGAACTCGCGCTCATTTTCCAGGCAAAAGGCCTCGACGCCGACGAAGCCAAGCGTGTAGCCGCCCAACTCATGCGCGACAAGGACAAGGCGCTCGATACGCTCACCCGGGAAGAGCTGGGCCTCGACCCTGCCGAATTGGGCGGCAACCCGTGGTCAGCGGCCGGGGTATCGTTTTGCCTGTTTTCGATCGGCGCTATCTTTCCGACCATGCCGTTTCTGTGGACCAACGGCATGAGCGGCATCGCGCAATGTATTGTGCTGAGCGCTTTCGCCCTCGCGTCCATCGGCGTTTTTACTTCGCTCTTCAATGGACGCAGCGCGATGTTCTCCGCCTTACGGCAAGTCCTCATTGGCTTGGTGGCGGCGGGTTTTACGTTCGGCGTGGGACACTTGCTCGGCGTTTCGATTTCGTAAAAAAATCAGGCGCGGGCAGCGCCGAACGCTTTCACGAGGTTGACCCAATACGACGCGCCGATCCCGAGCGCCGCGTCGTTGAAGTCGTAATGGGGGTTGTGCAGCGGCGCGCTCGGCGTGTCGCCGTCTACCCCCATCCAGATATAGGCGCCCGGCTTGGCCTGCACCATGAAGGCAAAGTCTTCCGATGCCATCGAGGGCTTGCATCCGGCGCTCACGCAGTCCGAGCCGGCCGTCGCACGGGCGGCCTCGAGCGCGATGTCCGTTTCCGTGGCCGAGTTGACCGTCGCCGGATAGCCGTAGTGATAGGCCAGTGTCGCCCGCGCGCCATGCGCCTGCGCGGTCAACGTGCTGATTTCGCCGAGCAGCGCATGAACCTGCGCCTGGACCTTGGGCGCAAAGCAGCGCACCGTGCCGCGAATCACCGCGCGATCGGGCAGCACGTTAAACGCTTCACCGCCGTGAATTTGCGTGACACTGACGACACTGGCCTCCTTGGGCGACAAACGGCGGCTGACGATCGTCTGCATCGCGACCACGATGTGACTCGCGCAGACCAGTGCGTCGATCCCTTCCTCAGGCATCGCGGCATGCGAGCCCCGGCCGTCGACATGGATCTCGAAGGTATCGAGCGACGCCATCATCGGCCCATGGTTGATGGCGAAGTGACCGAGCGGCAAGCCCGGCCAGTTGTGCAAGCCGAACACCGCGTCGCACGGAAACCGTTCGAAAAGACCTTCCTCGACCATGACACGCCCACCGCCCGCCACTTCCTCGGCCGGCTGGAAAATGAAGTGCACGGTGCCCTGCCAACGGGTATCACGGCTCAATGCGGCGGCGGCGCCGAGCAGCATCGCGGTGTGCCCGTCATGCCCGCACGCGTGCATCTTGCCCGCTTGGCGCGAGCGGTGTTCGAAGGCGTTTTTTTCCTCCATCGGCAGCGCGTCCATATCCGCACGCAAGCCTAGCGACGGCCCGGGCCCCCGCCGCAGCGTACCGACGACGCCGGTTTTGCCGACGCCTTCGTGCACGTCCAACCCGAAGTCGCGCAGCACGGACGCCACCAGCCGCGCCGTCTCGAACTCCTCGAATCCTGTCTCCGGATGCGCATGGAGCTTACGCCGCCACGTGACCATGTTGCCGATCAGTTCGGTTTCCTGCGTTTTTTCATTCATTGATCGCCTCATCATGAGCAAACCGCCGCAGCCAAGCTGCCGTGCGTCATCAAACAAACAGGGAATCGGCCAATGCCTTCGTCAGGCGGCCGGGCAGAACGGCGCGGGCGTCAAAAACACCGACTCCTGGTGCACCAGGTAGGGCAGGATGCGCGGCGTGAACGCTTGCCAGCGCGGGTCTGCCGCAAGCTTGGCGCGCTGCGCCGTGCGGTGTCCGTAATCGTCGTAGCCCCAGCAGAACACCACCGAGTTTAACGTTCCCGAGTCCTTGGTCCAGCAACCCTGCAGCCGGGCATACTGGGTGATGATGCTCAACCCCTCACGTTCATAAATCGCCAGAAACTCGGCCACCTTGCCCGCTGTGATCTGGTAGGTTCGCATCTCTACTAACATGGTTCCCTCTTGAACAAATGAACGACCGCGCGTCAGCCCGCGTGACCGATGATAAAGCCCACCAACAGCCCCGCGAGTCCCGACCCGACGCCGACGAACCAAAGCGGCCATGCGGCGCGCCCTGCGGGCGAAGACAGCGCAGGCGCCTGCGCGCTCCCGCCGGAGCGCATTTCGGATGCGCCGGACGAGGCGCCACGCCGCGTCGCGGCTGACAAAGCGTGCGGCGATGCCGCGCCGTCCGTCGCGAGGTCGGACGCGGATGCAGACGCGGGCGTGGAGGCGGAGGCGGACGTGGCGTTGGACTCGATATGCGCTTTGAATGCCGCAAAAAAAGCTTCCAGGTTTTTGCTCGCCGCGGACTGGATCAATCGCGCCCCCACGCTCATGAGCTTGCCGCCGATCTCGACGTTGGCGTCGTAGGTCAATTCGGTGCCATCCGCGTGCGGCTCGAGCCGCACCCGAGCCGTCAGCTTGGCGAAGCCGGCCGCGCCGGCATTGCCCTGGCCGATGATCGTGTAGGCTGTGGGCGGATCGAGGTCCGATAATTCGACGTTGCTTTTGAACGTGGCGGCAACCGGGCCGACCCGGATTTGCACGGTCGATTCGAAGTGACATTCATCGAGCATCGTCAGCGATTTGCAGCCGGGCAGACAGGCTTCCAATGCCGCCGGGTCGTTCAGCGTTCGCCAGACCGCGTCCGGCGGCGCGGGCAAGATGACCGTATCGACGAGCTTCATTGCGGCGCCTCGCTGTCGTAAAGTTTGAAGAGCGCTTGCGTGCCGGCGCGCGCATGACCCCGCTCGGCCAACTGCTGGTACAGCCGCTTGACGAGTTCGAGCCCGGGCAACTCGCGCCCCATGCGCTCGGCCTCGTCGCGCGCGATCCCCATGTCCTTGATGAAATGCTCGACGAAGAAGCCTGGGGCGAAGTCGCCGTTGGCGATGCGCGGGCCGAGCTTGTTCAACAGAAAGCCTCCCGCCGCGCCGCCGCCGATGGCGTCCAGGACCGTACGCGCGTCAAGACCGGCGCTATTGGCATAGGCGAGGCCCTCGCACACGCCCAGCATCGTCGAGGCGATCACGATCTGGTTGCACAGCTTCGCATGCTGACCGGCGCCCGGTCCGCCTTGCAAGACGATGTTGCTGCCAAGGCAGCGCAGCAGCGGTTGCACGCGCTCGAGTGCGGCGCTTGCGCCCCCCACCATGATCGAAAGGATTCCTTCGCGTGCGCCCACATCGCCGCCCGATACCGGGGCGTCGAGCATGTGCACGCCGCGTGCGGCCGCGTGTTCGGCCAGCTCTTGAGCCAGTTGCGGGCTGGAAGTCGTCATGTCGATCAGCACCGCATCGCGCCGCGCGTGGGCGATCAGGCCGTCGTCGCCGAGATACAGCGCGCGGACATCGGCCGGCGCGCCGACGATCGTCACCACGATATCCGAGGCGGCGGCGAGTGCCCCCGGTGTGGGCTGCCACTGCGCGCCGCTTGCGAGCAGCGGCTCGGCCTTGGCGCGCGTGCGGTTATAAACATGCAGCGGGTAGCCTGCCGCGGCAAGCCGCGCGGCCATCGCGCCGCCCATGATGCCCAGGCCGATGAAGCCGACCGAGGGTTGCGTTACAGGATGAGTCATGGCTGTTGGGTACGGGTTGATACGTTTTGGTACGGTTGGGTACGGTCAGAGCGTCTCGCGCAGCAGGTCGCGCAATAGCATCGGGCTCAACGGATGACGCTCCGCGACGACGCCAAACGGCGCCAGCGCATCGTTGACCGCGTTGGTCAGCGCGCCGAGCGCCCCCATCACCCCGCCTTCGGCCATCCCTTTGATGCCCGCCGCCGTGGCGCGGCTGGGCGTATGCAACGGAATGATTTCCAGGTTGGGCAACTCGGCCGAGGTCGCGATCATATAGTCGGCCAGCGAACCGCTCAGGTTCTGTCCCGTCTCGTCATAGCGCAGGTGCTCGAATAACGCGCCGGACAGGCCCATGGCCACCGCGCCATGCTGTTGTCCTTCGACCACGGTCGGATTGAGCAGGGTCCCGCAATCTTCGGCGATCACATAGCGCGCGATCTTGATGAACCCGGTGGCCACATCGACCTCGATCTCGCAGGCATGCGCGGCATTCGAGTAAGTCATCGGCGGCGGGTCGTAGGTCAAATGAAACTCCAGCCCCGGCGTGTGGCCTTGCGGCAATGCCGTCGGATCCATATATGCCCGCCGCGCCACGTCAACCAGCGTCAGCCCGGTGTCGATCCAGTGCTCCCCTGAACGGCGTTCGATGCGCGCGTCGACGAGGCGCAGCGCTTCGGCATCGGACAACTCGAGGCAGCCCGCGGCAATCGCCAGGACCTTGCGGCGCGCGTCCAGCGCGCACAGGTACAGAGCTCCGCCCCCCGCGGTGCCGCTTCGGGCGCCACGGCTGCCCATCCCGTAAGGCGCGACATCCGTGTGGCCAAGATGAATCCGCACGCGCGAAGGTTCGATGCCCAGCCCCTCCGCCACGGCGTTGGCCATCGCCGATTCGTAACCCTGGCCGCTCGGCCCCAGGCCCACGGATGCGTTCACCACGCCACTGGGTTCGATGCGAATCCAGCACGCTTCGTGACCGGAACCGGGAATCCCGGCGGCTTTGTAGAACCGTGAACCGTAGGTGGTCGGCTCGACCACATTGCACAAACCGAGTCCCAGGTACCGGCCGGCCGCGCGTGCCTCGCGCTGGCGCGCGCGAAAGCCGTCGTAATCGACGGCGGCTACCACGGCCTCGAACGTTTGCGTCGGCGTGATGTCGGCCAGCAATTCGCCGGTCGCGGTTCGATAGGGCAACTCTTCCGGTGCGATCAGGTTGCGGCGCCGCACCTCGACAGGGTCCAGCGCCAGGTCCCGGGCAATCGCATCCAGGGTGCCTTCCATGACCCAACTCGTCATGGACATCGGTGCGCGCATCGGCGCATTGCCGCACTTATGGCTCAGCACGACCTTCACGTCGTAGGCGTAATTCACGAGCCGATAGGGTCCGCTCAGAATCATCGCGACGACCCGCGCCAGATAGTTCGCGGGGAAGAAACAATAGGCGCCGAAATCCTCGCGCATCTCGAGTTCGAGCGCCAGCAAAGTGCCGTGTTCGTCGACCGCCGCGCGGGTCCGGCAAAAATCCTCGCGCGAATTCGCGGCGGCGGTAAGGTTCTCCAGGCGGTCTTCGCGCCAGCGCACCGCACGCTTCAAGTGACGCGCCAACGCGGCGACGGTCAGCTCTTCGCGATACAAGGCGATTTTTTGCCCGAACGACCCGCCGACGTCGGGCGAGATCACGCTCACCTGCGATTCGCTCAGTGTCAGCCGGTGGGCCAGTTGCGTGCGCAATGGATGCGGCACCTGCGTGCCCACATGGAATGTCAGATGGTCGCGCCCGGCATCCCAGATCGCCGCGCAGCCGCGCGTTTCAATCGGCACATGGGTCTGGCGCTGCTGCAGGAAGGTTGCTTCGACCACCCGGAAGGCGGTTTTCATTGCAGCATCCGGGTCGCCATGCGAGACGGCCTGATGCGACACGAGATTGCCAGGCACCATCGGGTCGACCTGAGCGGCGCCGGCTTCCAGCGCCTGCCACATGTCGGTGACCGCGGGCAGCGATGCGAATTCGACTTGGACCCGTTCCGCCGCATCTTCGGCCAGATAACGGTCGGCGGCCACCACACAGGCCACTGGGTCGCCCTGGAAGCGCACGATATCCAGCGGCATGGTTTCGATTTCGACCGGCATCAGGCCTTCGATCGGCGGCGCAACGCGCATGGGCGTGGTCCACTGCGCCAGATCGCGGCCGGTCACGACGGCCACCACGCCCGGCATCGTCAGCGCGTCGCTCGCGTCGATGGAGACGATGCGCGCATGCGCGTGGGGCGAACGCACAAAGCACACATGCAGCGCGCCGGGAATCTCGATGTCGTCCAGATACCGGCCGTAACCGGTCAACAGACGATAGTCTTCGGTGCGGGGCGCCGCCTTGTTGAGGTAACGAAATTCAGGCTGGGACATCGACCGACTCCGCGCGCATCCACTCGGCGGCCAGCAGGATGGCTCGCACAATGTTTTGATAACCGGTACAGCGGCACAGATTGCCGGACAGCGCCTCGCGCACTTGCGCCTCGGTAGGGCTCGGATGCTCCCGCAAGTAAGCCTCGAACGTCATGACGATCCCCGGTGTGCAGAAGCCGCACTGCAAGCCGTGGCATTCATGCAATGCCCGCTGCAACGGCGATAGCCGGCCGTTGCGCGCGACCGCCTCGATGGTGGTGATCTCGGCCTCATCCGCCTGCACCGCGTAGGTCAGGCACGAACGCGCCGGGCGGCCATCGAGCAGCACGGTGCACGCGCCGCACACGCCGTGCTCGCAGCCGACATGGGTGCCCGTCAACCGGCAGTCTTCACGAAGCGCGTCGGAGAGCAGCTTGCGCGGCTCGCAATGCACTTCATGACGCGACCCGTTGACATTGAGAAATATCGTTGTCTTTTCCATGCGTCGCTCAGGTGTTTTGCGTACCACCACGAATCGCGCGCTCCAGCGCACGCATCGTGAGGGTCCTGACCAGGTCACGCCGATAGCCAATGCTGATATCGGGATGGTCGTGCGGATCGATGGCCGCGGCCGCCGCGTCGCCGATACGCGCGATGGCTCCCGCATCGGCCGCTTCGCCGATGCACGTCGCCGCCAGTTCGTCCAGCACGAGCGGCACGTCGCCCACCCCGCCCAGACCGATACGCAAGGCGGCGAATGCGTTATCCGCAAGCATTACGGTGACGGCGCATGCCGCAATCGCGAAATCGCCATGGCGGCGGCTGAACGCTTCGAACGCATGCCGTTCGCCTTGGCGCATGCAAGGGAAATGCACGGCACGAACGATTTCGTCGGGCGCGAGATCCGTGGTCATCACCGAAATCAGGAATTCGCACGCCGGTACCTCACGGCTGCCGCTCGGTCCGACAATTTCGATGCGCGCGCCAAGCGTGCTGGCGATGAGCGGCATCTGCGCGGCCGGATCGGCATGCGCCAGACTGCCGCCGAGCGTGCCGCGCTGGCGAATCGCATAGTGACCGATGGTGCCGGCCGCTTCCGCCAGCAACGCGCAGGCGCTACGCACGGTAGCGCTGGTGGCGACTTCGTGGTGGCGCGTCATCGCGCCGATCACCAGCGTATCGCCCGAACGCGCGACGCCATTGAGTTCGGACAGCGCGTTCAAGTCGACAAGATGCGCCGGTTGCGCGAAGCGCATGTTCATCATCGGGGCGAGACTTTGCCCCCCCGCGATGACCTTGGCGTCCAGCCCGTGCAGCGACAGCAGCGCTAACGCCTCCGGCATCGAGCGGGGCCGGTGATACGAGAATACGGCAGGTTTCATCAGCTCTGGACTATTAGACTCGTGCCGCCCGCGCGCACCTTTTTAGGGCGCCAGTCCGGTGTCGGCCTCGGAGGCAAGAGTATGTGCACAAAGTTAACTCGTCAAGTGACGACTTATTTTCAAATTCTACACGAGTAAGAATAGGCGCGTCGCTTCAGGCCGCGCACGACAAGTCGCCTGCGCAGCGAGCGGCTGATCAGCGAAATCCCTGTACAGCGAGAGTCCTGTGCGGCGAGAACCCTGTTCAGCGAGAAGCCGACCAGCGAAAGGTCTGTGAGGGTAGAGAGCTAGGCGAGAACGTTGCCAATATCGTCGTTTGACGATATTGCCAGCTTGCGCCAGGTACGACGCAAGCTGCGCGGGCTACGGAAGTTGAAAAGTCGGCCCGGACGCGGCCTAAATTGGGCGCTGCGTCGCCACGCCGTCGTGCGCGTCAAGCGGCCGGTCGGGACGCATGCGGAACGCCATCATGATGCCGACGCACAGCAACGCTATCGACAGCGCGAACGGCAAATGCCAGTTTCCCGTCAGATCGATGATGTAGCCGAACACCAGTGGCGAGACGATGCCCGCGAGACCGAAGCCGAAGTTCATGAAGCTGCTTGCCGTGCCGGCATAGCGTGGCGCGATGTCCATCGGCACCGCCCAGAGCGGCGCGATTACCAGTTCCATCGAGAAGAACGCGCAACACAGACACGTCGACACGATGGTCAGGTCTTTCACCAGCAACACCGGCGCGAGGAACACGAGAGAACCCGCCAAACCAACGATGATCACGTTGCGGCGGGCCTTCTGCAAATCGCCGGTCCGTTTGTAGAGGCGATCGCTGATGACGCCCCCGAGCGTATCGCCGACGATGCCCGCGACGAACACGCCCGACGTGAACAAGGCCGAATTGCGCAGATTCAGGTGGTAGCTGTGCATGAAGAACGACGGCAACCACGTCAGATAGACCCACAGGGTCCAGGCATAGCAAAAGTCGACCATCGCCACCGGCAACATCCTGCGCATCAGGCGCCGGACCGGAATCACCGAGCCGCTTTGGCGCGCTACCGCCGGCAAGGACGCGGCTTGGTCCGGGGAAACGCCTCGATGACTGGACGGCTCGTCGCGAAAGTACACATACCAGACCACCGCCCACACCAAACTGATCGCCCCGGCCGCGATGAACGCGCCACGCCAACTCCACAGCGTGATCAGCAACACGACCAGCGGCGGGGTGAGCGCGTTGCCGACGCGCGCGCATGCGTGCGTGAGGCCTTGCGCGAGCCCGCGTCGCTCGACCGGCAGCCAGCGCGACATCGCCGAGGTCGCGGTGGCGAGCGACGGCGCTTCGCCCAGTCCCAGCAAAAAGCGGCATGCGGCAAGCGACATCAGGCCGCCCGCGAACGCCGTCAGCGCCGACGCACAGGCGACGATCAGACCGAAGCACGCCAGCATCCGGCGAGGACCGAACTTGTCGCCGAGCCAGCCGCCGAACAATTGAATGACCGCGTAAGGATAGGCGAAGGCCGAAAACGCGAAGCCGAGTTCGGTGTTGGACAGGTGCAGATCGTCACGGATGGCCCCGGCCGCGGTCGCCACGTTGACTCGGTCGGAGTACTGGATAAGATACAGCAGGCAGATCAGCAGGAGCACAACGTCAGCGGCCTTGGGCCGCCAACTGCGCTGTTTCTCCAACGGTGCCTTGCCTTCGATGCCACCTGCACTGCGCTGGGCCGGCGTCCGCTCCATTTTTCCCATTGCCGTCAGAACGTCTGCCAGTCAGAGTCCGCGGTGGCGGGGGCGGCGGGGGCGCCGATGCGGGTCGGTTGGGTCGAAGGGCGCTTCATGCCGGGAGCCGGCAGCGATGCCGCGGGCCGGGTCGCGACAGCCGTGCCCGGCGTCGTGCCCAGCGTTTTGCTCGGCATGTTGCTCGGCGTCTTGCTCGGAAGTTGGCGCGGCGCCGCGACAACCGGAGCGTGTGCCGGGCGGGCGTCGCCGACCTTGAAGATCTCCACCGCGCCACGCAGCGCTTGAGCCTGCTGGGACATCGACTGCGCCGCCGCCGAGGCTTCTTCGACCAGCGCGGCGTTCTGCTGCGTCACCTGGTCCATCTGGCTGATCGCCTGGTTGACCTGCTCGATGCCGGTGCTCTGTTCTTCCGACGCCGACGAGATTTCGCCCATGATGTCGGTCACGCGTTGCACCGACTGGACGATTTCGTTGATCGTGGTGCCCGCTTCCTCGACCAGCTTCGAGCCGATCTCCACGCGCTTCACCGACTCGCCGATCAGCCCGTCGATCTCCTTGGCCGCCGCCGCGCTGCGTTGCGCGAGCGTGCGGACTTCGCCCGCCACCACCGCGAAGCCGCGACCCTGTTCGCCGGCCCGCGCCGCCTCGACGGCTGCGTTCAGCGCCAGGATGTTGGTCTGGAACGCGATGCCCTCGATCACGCTGATGATCTCGGCTACTTTGGCCGAACTGTCGGAAATCCCGTGCATGGTCTCGACCACGCGTCCCACCACCTCTCCGCCACGCCGAGCGATGCCCGATGCCGTGGTGGCGAGCGTCGTCGCCTGCTTCGCGTTGTCGGTGTTATGACGCACCGTCGCGGTCAGCTGCTCCATGCTGGCGGCGGTTTCCTCGAGCGACGCGGCTTGTTCCTCGGTACGTTGCGAGAGATCGGTGTTACCTTGCGCGATTTCGCCCGAAGCGACCGAGATCGACTCGCTGGAGGACTTGATACCCTGCACGATGTTCGTCAGCTGCTCCTTCATCGTGGCCAACGAGAACATCAAACTGGAGCGGTCTCCCGCCTTCAAATGCACCGCCGTGCGCAGATTGCCGGCGGCGATCTCCCCAGCCACCCTTGCCGCGTCGCGAGGCTCGCCGCCCAGCTGTTTCGCGAAGCCACGCGCGATCAGCAGCGCCACCGCCAGCGCCACGAGTGTCGCGACGACAATCAGTCCAATCACGAATGCAATCGCATGCGCGTACGCGTTGTTAGCCGCCTCGCCTTCACGGGCAGCGCCCGCCATGTTGATGTCGAGAATGTTTGCGAGACTCTTTTCGGCGGCGTTACGGGCCACCAAAGACTCGCCGAGCATGAATGTGCTCGCCTCCGCCTGATTGTGCGCTTCCGCCAAGGCGCGGAGTTTTACGTCGACGGCCAGGTATCGCGCCAACTGTTTTTGAACGTCCGCAAAAGCCGCTTTCTCCTCCGAACTGACGGCAAGCGGCTCATACTCGTTCGCGTTTTTGCGGAATTCCCCGAATGCCTGGTCAGCCAGCCCTTCCGCAGTATGGATTTCCTCAATCGTCGGCGCGGTGATCACACGGTATTCCGCCAAACGGGCGCCGCGCAGGCTTGCCCGCATCGCCAAGCTGGTTCGCACCGACGGTAAGAAGGTGTCGCGCAGTTTCACGACGTGATCGTTTTCCGCCCTCACCTCGTACACAGCCACCGCGCCCAAGCCAATCAGCAAAACGATCACGGCAGAAAACCCCAGAATTAACTGGGTGACCACCTTCAAATTCTTGAGAGACTGCATGCCTTCCGCCTGTTATCTTATTGAGAATGCGCTTTTCGCTCACGAGAGGCTTCGTACGCGAAATGGCTGTTGTGACGCCGTTCGCCCACAAATCGAGCGATCGGCTGCCATACAGGCACCCTCACCAAACGCGATGATCGCGGGGACCTACAGGCTGTAACGGCAAACGTAAAAAAAACTTTAGGGAACGGAAAGAGCACCCGCCCAAAGGAGGGCGCGCGCCGACGCATCGGCGCGATTAGGCGCAAATCGCTCCGATATCCGGCGACGCTTCCTTCGCCATTTGAAAATCCCGCGCCACCTCAATGTACCGCAGATGTCACAACATGAGCGCCAAGCTCAAAATTCGAGCTTGGCGTTCAACATGAACTGTCGCCCCTCGCCAATCGCGACGATTGGCGTGCCGGTGCAGCAGTACGACGCATAATAGGTCGTATTGAAGAGGTTTTTCGCGTTGAATTGCCAGTCGATGTCGCGGCCGCCGATGCGCGTGTTCCATGCGACGAACGTATCGACGACGCGGCCATACGGCAAATGATAGACCCGACCGCTGCCGTCGCCGACCAACAGGCCGCTGAACACGCGCGCACCGGCGCCGGCACGCAAGCGGCCGGCGACCGCTCCCAGTTCGACGATCCCGAAGTCGCGTGTCAGGTACAGCGATGCCGCATGTTTCGGCGTATTCGGCAACGGATTACCCGCGGTCTTCGGATCGTTCGCATAACGTGCCTCCGTGTAGGCATAGCCGCCGAGCATGCTCCACTTGTCGGTGATTCGACCGGTCACCTCGACTTCTATGCCGCGCGATCGCGCGCGTCCGGCGTTGCGCGCGACATTGACGCCATCGATGGTCTCGATGGTCAGGACGTTGCGCTTGCGGATATCGAATAGCGCGAGCGTCGCGGACAAGCGCCGTGTGGCGAAGCGGGAGCCGATCTCCCAAGCCTGGCCTTGTTCCGGCGGCAGTACGCCGATCGGCTGGGTGATCGAGGCGTTCGGCCGGAACGACTCGCTATAGCTGCTGTAGAGCGACCACTCCGGCGCGATCTTGAACACCGCACCGGCACGCGGCACGACTTTGGCGCCACTGACCTGCGTTCCAACCACGAACGGACGGCCTCTCCCGGTCAACTCCTGATAGTGCTCGTAGCGCAGGCCACCCAGCACGATCCATCGATCGCCGAGGTGTATCGCGTCCTGCGCGAATGCCCCACGCGAGATCAACTTTTGCGTCGAATCGCTATCCGAT
>Ga0310811_10001952_pt1 | contig 25607 bp, 20 predicted proteins | sample YCmetagenome_FD_207642 | JGI IMG/M metagenome (GOLD analysis project Ga0310811, IMG submission 207642) | Soil microbial communities from experimental microcosm in Duke University, North Carolina, United States - YC | ecosystem: Engineered > Artificial ecosystem > Soil microcosm > Unclassified ... | reverse complement strand
CGAGCTGGAAGGCAATATCTGCCGCTGCACCGGCTACCACAACATCGTCAAATCGGTGCTCGATGCGGCCGGCCGCATGAAGGTCTCGCAGGCGGCCGAATAGCCCCGCCGCAGGCCACCACTACCTAGATTCAAGACCGCCGCGTTTCGATGGAAATGGCGGAAACAATAACTCCGGTTGGGAGGACAGAACATGGGCGTTGAAGGCATTGGCGCAAGCGTTGTGCGCAAGGAAGACCGCCGTTTCATTACCGGCAAGGGCCGTTACGTCGACGACGTCAAGGTGGTGGGCCTGACCCACGCACATTTCATCCGCAGTCCGCACGCGCACGCCAAGGTCAAGAGCATCGATTCGTCCGCGGCGATGAAGATGCCGGGCGTGGTCGGCGTTCTGACCGGCAAGCAGATCGTGGACGACAAGGTCGGCAACCTGATTTGCGGCTGGGCCATCACCTCGAAGGACGGCACGCCGATGAAAATGGGCGCGTGGCCGGCGATGGCGCCGGATACCGTGCGCTTTGTCGGACAGGCGGTCGCGGTGGTGATCGCGGAAACCAAGAACCAGGCCAAGGACGCCGCCGAAGCCGTCGTCATCGATTACGAGGTACTGCCGGCGGTGGCCGACATTCGCGCCGCGATCAAACCGGGCGCGACGCAGCTGCACCCGGAGGCGCCGGGCAACGTGGTCTATGACTGGGCGCTCGGCGACGAGGCCGCGGTCAAGAACGCCTTTGCGAAGGCGGCCAACGTCGTGACGCTGGAGCTTGCCAACAACCGCCTGGTGCCGAACGCGATGGAGCCGCGCGCGGCGATCGCGGACTATAATGAGGCGGAAGAGCATTACACGCTCCACACCACGTCGCAGAATCCGCACGTCGCCCGCCTGGTGCTGTCGGCGTTCTACAACATCGCTCCTGAGCACAAGTTGCGGGTGATCGCGCCCGACGTCGGCGGCGGTTTCGGATCGAAGATCTACATCTATCCTGAAGAAATGGTGGCGCTGTGGGCGTCGAAGAAGGTCGGCCGCCCGATAAAATGGACCGGCGACCGTACCGAGGCCTTCCTGACCGACGCGCATGGCCGCGACCATATCTCGAAGGCGGAGATGGCGTTCGACAAGGACAACAAGATCCTTGGCCTGCGGGTGAAGACCCACGCCAATTTCGGCGCCTATATGTCGTTGTTCTCGTCGGCGGTGCCGACCTATCTCTACGCGACGCTGCTGTCCGGACAATACGTCATCCCGGCGATCTATGCCGAGGTGATGGGCGTCTACACCAACACCACGCCGGTCGATGCCTATCGCGGCGCGGGCCGGCCGGAAGCGAGCTACCTGCTCGAACGCATGATGGAAACCGCGGCGCGTCAGTTGAAGGTCGATCCGGCCGAACTGCGCCGCAAGAACTTCATCACCCAGTTCCCCTACCAGACGCCGGTCATCATGGCCTATGACATCGGCGATTTCGGCGCGTCGCTCGACGCGGCGATGAAGGCGATCGACTATGCCGGCTTCGCGGCCCGCAAGGCGAAAGCCAAATCCGAAGGCAAACTACGCGGCCTCGGGGTCTCCTGCTACATCGAGGCCTGCGGCATCGCGCCGTCAAAGGCGGTCGGCAGCCTGGGCGCCGGCGTCGGCTTGTGGGAATCCGCCGAAGTCCGCGTCAACCCGGTCGGCACCATCGAGATCCTGACCGGATCGCACAGCCACGGCCAGGGCCACGAGACGACGTTCGCTCAATTGATCGCGGAACGTCTCGGCGTGCCGATCAGCCAGGTGCAGATCGTCCACGGCGACACTGATAAAGTGCAGTTCGGCATGGGCACCTACGGCTCGCGCTCGATCGCGGTCGGCGGCACCGCCATCATCAAGGCGATGGAGAAGGTCGAGGCCAAGGCGAAGAAGATCGCGGCGCACGCGCTGGAGGCTTCCGAGAACGACATCGTCATCGAGAACGGCGAGTTCAAGGTCACCGGCACCGACAAGTCGATCGCGCTGCCGATGGTCGCGCTCGCCGCCTACACCGCGCACAATCTGCCCGACGGCATGGAGCCGGGCCTGAAGGAAACCGCCTTCTACGACCCGACCAACTTCACCTTCCCGGCCGGCGCCTATATCTGCGAACTCGAGGTCGATCCCGGCACCGGCAAGACCTCCTTCGTCAACTTCGTGGCGGCGGACGATTTCGGCCGGCTGATCAACCCGATGATCGTCGAGGGCCAGGTCCATGGCGGTCTCGCCCAGGGCATCGGCCAGGCGCTGCTGGAAGGTGCGATCTATGACTCGAGCGGACAGCTGATAACGGCGTCGTTCATGGATTACACCATGCCGCGCGCCGACGATTTGCCGTCGTTCAAGCTGTCGCATACGACGACGCTCTGTCCGGGCAATCCGCTCGGCGTCAAGGGCTGCGGCGAGGCCGGCGCGATCGGCGCGTCGGCGGCCGTGATCAACGCGATCACGGACGCGATCGGCAACAACAAGCTTGAGATGCCGGCGACACCCAGTCGCGTCTGGCACGCGCTTCACGGTTGAGAGGGAGAGCACCATGTACGAGACCACTTATCATCGCGCCTCCTCAGTCGACGAAGCCGTGGCGCTGTTCGGCAAAGGTTCCGAGTCGAAATATCTCGCCGGCGGCCACACGCTGATCCCGGTCATGAAGCAGCGGCTGGCCTCGCCATCCGACGTGATCGATCTCGGAAAGATCAAGGAACTGATCGGCGTCGAGGCCTCGGCCGACACGCTGACCATCAAGGCGGCGACGACGCATTATGACGTGGCCCAGAGTGCCGCCGCGCAGAAGGCGATCCCGGCGGTGGCGTATCTTGCCTCGCTGATCGGCGATCCGGCAGTGCGCCATCGCGGCACCATCGGCGGCTCGATCGCCAACAACGATCCGGCGGCGGATTATCCCGCCGCCTTGCTCGCGCTGGACGCGACCGTGAAGACCAACAAGCGTAGCATCAAGGCCGGCGACTTCTTCAAGGGCCTGTTCTCGACGGCGCTGGAAGACGGCGAAATCATCACCGCCGTCGCCTTCCCGATTCCAGCCAAGGCGGGGTATTCGAAATTTCCCCATCCCGCTTCACGCTTCGCGCTGACCGGCGTGTTCGTGGCGCAAACCAAGTCTGGCGAAGTCAGGGCTGCAGCCACCGGCGCCTCGCAGAGCGGCGTTATGCGGGTAGGCCCAATCGAGGCGGCGCTGAAGGCGAACTGGTCGGCCGGCGCGCTCAATAATGTCACGATTTCCGACAGCGGCCTGCTGGCCGATATCTACGGAACCGCCGCCTACCGGGCCAATCTGATCAAGGTGATGGCGCAACGCGCGGTGACCGCGGCCGGCTGATAGCGCCTGGACGCAAATCCCATGCAAACGGCGCGCAGTGATGCGCGCCGTTCTGCTTTTGGCCGGATTTTTGCGGAAATGCTGCTTGCCACATCCCCTGCGAGGCGAGACAATTTAATCGGCCAATTAACACATACGGTGGAAACGACGTGCTCGACAAACCAGCCCCCCAATCCGCAGTTCGCGCCTCCGGCCCGCTTGCCGGGTTCCGCATCGTCGAATTCGCCGGCATCGGCCCGGGACCGTTCGCCTGCATGATGCTGGCCGACATGGGCGCGGAAGTCGTGACGCTCGATCGCGTCGGCGCCAAAAAGAACTTGAAATCGGTGGCGGGCCGCGGCCGGAAAGTCGTCGAACTCGATTTGAAGGACAAGACGGCAGTTGCGGGGGTGCTCGATTTGCTCGCCAGCGCCGACGCGCTGATCGAGGGTTTTCGTCCCGGCGTGATGGAACGGCTGGGGCTTGGGCCGGACGTGGTGATGGCGCGCAATCCCCGCCTGGTGTTCGGCCGCATGACCGGCTGGGGCCAGGAAGGCCCGCTGGCCCAGGCCGCCGGCCATGACATCAACTACATCTCGGTCACCGGCGCGCTTGCCGCGATCGGCACCAAAGACAAGCCGGTGCCGCCGCTCAACCTGGTCGGCGATTTCGGCGGCGGCGCGCTCTATCTGGTGGTCGGCGTCCTTGCTGCGTTGCTGGAAGCGTCCAAATCCGGCAAGGGCCAAGTGGTCGACGCCGCGATGTGCGACGGCGCGGCATCGCTGATGTCGATGTTCTTCGACATGACCGCAAGCGGCCGCTGGGTCGAGGGGCGCGAGCAGAATTTTCTCGACGGCGGCGCGCATTTCTACGGCATCTATGAATGTTCCTGCGGCAATTTCATCTCGATCGGATCGATCGAACCGCAGTTCTACGCCTTGCTGCGCCAGCATGCCGGCCTCACCGAAGCCGACTTCGATGCGCAGATGGACCGCAAGGCCTGGCCGGCGTTGAAGGATAAATTGACGAAAGTGTTCAAGAGCAAGACCCGCGAGGACTGGTGCAAGATCATGGAAGGCACCGACATCTGCTTCGCGCCGATCCTGACCATGGCGGAAGCGCCGAAACATCCGCACAACGCCGCGCGAAACATTTTTGTCGAACGCCACGGCGTGACGCAACCCGCGCCCGCACCGCGCTTCTCGCGCACGCCGTCCGTCATCCGGGATGCGGAGCGGGCGGAAATCGCGGAACTGACGAGTGCGTGGAAGGCGGGGAGGTAGGGATTGGTATCGTTCCCCGGACGCAGTGCAGCGCCCCAAGCGCGTTTACGCGCGTCTTCGACACGCTATGGCGATGCGCTGCAGAGCCGGGGCCCATCGCCAGTATAGGTCCCGGCTCGGCGTTGCAACGTGAAGAACGCTGCAACGCGTCCGGGACACGAGGGTGGAGCTACGCCGCGTCCACCTTCAGCACGCCCCGCCTGATCTGATCCTCCTCGATCGATTCGAACAGCGCCTTGAAATTGCCCTCGCCGAATCCATCATCGCCCTTGCGCTGGATGAACTCGAAGAAGATCGGCCCGATCGCATTCGCCGAAAATATCTGCAGCAGCACCTTGGTGTGGCCGCCTTCGACGACGCCTTCGCCGTCGATCAGGATGCCGTCGCGCTGCAGCCGGGCTATGTCCTCGCCGTGCCGGGGCAGGCGCGCGTCGATCTTCTCGAAATAGGTGATGGGCGGCGACGGCATGAACGGCAAACCGTCCGCGCGCAGCCGCTCTACCGTGCCGTAAATGTCCCGCGCGCCGCAGGCGATATGCTGGATGCCTTCGCCACGATAGATGTTGAGATATTCCTCGATCTGGCCGGAGTTACCGGCATCCTCGTTGATCGGAATCCGGATCTTGCCGTCCGGGCTGGTGAGCGCGCGCGAGAACAGGCCCGACGCGCGGCCCTCGATGTCGAAGAAACGGATCTGGCGGAAGTTGAACAGTTTTGTGTAGAAGCCGGTCCAGACATCCATGCGGCCGCGATGGACGTTGTGGGTGAGATGATCGATGTAGAACAGCCCGGCACCCGTGGGACACGGATTTTTGGCACCGAGCCACTCGAACTCGCGCTCATACGCCGAGCCTTTGGCGCCGTAGCGATCGATGAAATACAAGAGGCTGCCGCCGATGCCCTTGATGGCGGGAACATCGAGGGTCTTTTGCGCGGTCGAAATATCGGCGGGCTCCGCACCAAGCGAAATCGCCCGCGCATAAGCTTGCTTGGCATCGACCACACGGAACGCCATCGACGGCGCACACGGCCCATGGGCTGCCACGAAATTGAAGCCGTGGGCACCAGGTTCTTCATTGACGAGATAGTTGATGTCGCCCTGGCGATAGACCGTGATCTTTTTTGTCTTGTGGCGGGCAACAAGCACATAGCCCATCAGCTTGAACAGCGCGTGCAGTTCCGCGGGGTTTGGATGGGCGTATTCGACGAACTCGAAACCATCGGTGCCCATCGGATTGTCGGCGCTGATGATCGCCGCCGGCGCGTCGTGCGGAAATGGACCCATGGCGGACTCTCCCTGGACATTGATACCCAAAGTTTCCGCCATATCGGGTGCAAAGTGCATGCAAAAACGCCGCTCATGGAGCATAATAGCGCACGCTTCGTGCATCATATGGAGCTTTTACGCATGATTCCGGTAGACGCCTTCGACCTCAAAATGCTGACCGCGCTGCAGGACGACGGCCGGCTGACCAACCAGCAGCTGGCCGATCGCGTCGGCCTGTCGGCGTCGCAATGTTCGCGGCGGCGGATGCGGCTGGAGGAGGAGAAAGTGATCGCGGGTTATCACGCCGATCTCGCCTCCGAGGCGCTCGGCTTCAACCTGATCGCGTTTATCCACATCACGCTGGCGACGCATTCGCCCGACAATGCCAAGAAATTCCGCGCCCTGGTCACCCGCGTCGACGCCATCCAGGAGGCCTATTCGCTCACCGGCGACGCCGATTATCTGCTCAAGGCGGTGCTGCGCGACCTCAAGAGTCTGTCCGACATCGTCAACAACGTGCTGATGCCGCACCAGAGTGTGGCCCATGTGCGCTCGTCGATCGTGCTCGACCGGCTGAAGGAGAGTTCAAAACTGCCGTTGAAGGAGCTCGCACGTTAGTCGGGCGGCATGGCTCGAATTGAGGGAAATACGCCATTCGCTTTGGCCAGTTGATTTGTAATGCTCCGCGCCGGATCAAAATCAAGAGACAACGATGGCGCTGCAACTCCGCCCCAACTGCGAATATTGCGACAAGGACCTGCCGCCGGACGCGACGGAAGCGCGGATCTGCTCCTATGAATGCACGTTCTGCGCGGATTGCGTCGAGAACAAACTGCACAATGTGTGCCCGAACTGCGGCGGCGGCTTCGTGCCGCGACCGATCCGGCCTGCAAGGGAATGGCGGCCGGGACTAACGGTCGCAAAGCGGCCGCCGTCGGACAAGCGCGTGCACCTGTCGTACAGCCTCGACGATCTCGCAGCGCATTCGGCGCGGATACGGAATATTCCGCCGGAACAACGCTGAACTCTCCACGTCATTGCGAGCGAAGCGAAGCAATCCACTCTTCCTTGCGGTGACATGGATTGCTTCGCGGAGCCTGTCATCGGGCGCGCATTCGCGCGACCCGTTGGCTCGCAATGACGGGAACACTCACCCCGCCGGCGTGATCGTGCCCTCGACCTCGCCAAAGCCTACGCGATAGCCGTCGCCCTGGCACCAGCCGCGCATGACCAGCGAATCGCCGTCTTCGAGGAACGTTCGCCTGACGCCGCCGGGCAGCTCAACGGGTTCCGTACCGTTCCAGCTGATCTCGAGGAGACTGCCGCGCTGGTCCTTCTCGGGGCCGGAGATGGTGCCGGACCCCAAGAGATCGCCGACATTCATGGCGCAGCCGGACGAGGCGTGGTGCACCAATTGCTGCACCGACGACCAGTACATGTATTTGAAATTGGTGCGGCAGATTCGCCGCCCCTCATTCATGGAGCCAGCACGCAAGGCGACGTCAAGCTGCATGTCGTAATTGTTCGGCTGCGTCTGGCGCAGGTATTCCAGCGGCTGCGGGTCCTGCGCCGGGCCCTGAACGCGGAACGGCTCCAGCGCCTCGCGCGTCACGACCCACGGGCTGATCGAGGTCGCAAAGGCCTTGGCCTGGAACGGTCCCAGCGGCACATACTCCCACTGCTGGATGTCGCGCGCGCTCCAGTCGTTGAGGATGACGAAGCCGAAGATCATTTCTTCCGCCTGCTTCTCCGTGAGCATCTCGCCGATGCGTGAGGCCTGTCCGACCACGACGCCCATTTCGAGTTCGAAATCGAGCCGCTTGCACGGCCCGAAGCTCGGCACGTCCACCGTCGGCGGCTTCAACTGCCCGCGCGGCCGGCGCACTTTGGTGCCGCTGACAACGACGGTGGACGCGCGGCCATTGTAACCGATCGGCATATGCAGCCAGTTCGGCTGCAACGCATTGTCCTTGCCGCGGAACATGACGCCGACATTGGTGGCGTGTTCCTTCGAGGAATAGAAGTCGGTATAGCCGGAGACCGCGATCGGCAGATGCAGCTTCACATCGGCCATCGGCACCAGCGCGCGGGTGCGTAACTCGTCATTGTCGCGCAGTTCCGGATGATCGTGACGCAATAGCTCGCTGATCCGCGCCCGCGTCGTCGACCAGACTTTTGGGCCCAGCGCCATGAACGCGTTGAGCGACGATCCCGCAAACACGCCAAGCGGGCCGACATCGAGCCTGGAGTCCTGCTCGAGCTCCCACAGATCGAGCACATAATCGCCGATCGCAACACCAACACGTGGGGCGAGGCCATCGCGGGCGGAGAACACCCCATAGGGGAGATTCTGGATCGGGAAGTCGGAGGCGGGATCGACCGGGATGAAGGAGCGGAGGCTGGGGTCGTTGGGGTGGGGCACGGTATTATTCCTGCTAAGTTGTCGACCAACTCTATCGTCGTCATTCCGGGATGCGCCCACTTGGGCGCAGGCCCGGAATCCATACTCCCGATCGTGGTTACGGATTCCGGGCTCTCGCTTCGCGAGCCCCGGAATGACGGAGGCTACGGCCGGTTCGGATCGAACCTTTTCTCCAGACCCTTCCAGCAATCGGCGTAATCGTCCTGCAAGGTCGCCGACTTCGCCGCGTGCGCGGTGACGCGCTGCGGGTAGCGGGTCTCGAACATGAAGGCCATGGTGCCGGTGAGCTTGACCGGCTTGAGCTCACCGTTGGACGCATGATCAAAAGCCTGGCGATCCGGACCGTGCGGCAGCATCATATTGTGCAGGCTGATGCCGCCGGGGACAAAGCCCTCCGGCTTGGCGTCGTAGACGCCGTAGATCAATCCCATGAATTCCGACATGATGTTCATGTGGTACCAGGGCGGCCGGAAGGTGTTTTCCGCCACCATCCAGCGCTCCGGGAAAATCACGAAGTCGATATTGGCGGTACCCGGCGTCTCCGACGGCGCGGTCAGCACCGTGAAGATCGAGGGATCCGGATGGTCGAAGCCGATGGCCCCGACCGGAGAAAATGTGCGCAGATCGTATTTGTAGGGCGCGTAATTGCCGTGCCACGCCACCACGTCGATCGGTGAATGCGGCAGCGTGGTCTTGAACAACGTGCCGCCCCATTTCACGAACAATTCGGTCGGCGTGTCCTTGTCCTCGTAGGCCGCGACAGGGGTGAGGAAGTCGCGCGAATTGGCCAGGCAATTGGCGCCGATCGGCCCGCGCTCAGGCAGCGTGAAAGCGCCGCCGTAATTTTCGCATAGATAGCCGCGCGCGGGGCCGCCCGTGATCTCGACGCGGAACTTGACGCCGCGTGGGATCACCACGATCTCGCGGGGCTCGGCGTCGATCCGGCCGAACTCGGTGACGAGGCGGAGATTGCCCTGCTGCAGCACGAACATCATCTCGCCATCGGCATTGTAGAAATGCTGACCGACCATCGATTTGGTGATCAGATAGACGTGTGCGGCCATGCCGGCTTGCGTGTTGGCGTCGCCTGCCGTGGTCATGGTCTGCACGCCCTGCAGGAAGGTCATATCCTCCTTCGGGATCGGCGTCGGGTCCCAGCGCAACTGCGCAATCGGCAACTCATATTCGTGGCACGGCGCGGTGCGCCACAGGCCCGCGTCGACTTTCGCAAAGCGCCCGGAATGCCTCACCGACGGGCGGATACGATAGAGCCACGAGCGTTCATTGGCGCCGCGCGGCGCGGTGAACGGCGAACCGGAGAGCTGTTCGGCATAAAGCCCGTAGGCGCAGCGCTGCGGCGAATTGCGCCCGACCGGCAGTGCGCCAGGCAGCGCCTCGGTCTCAAAGCTATTTCCGAAGCCGGACATGTAGCCCGGCGTGATGCCGACGGTGCTTCGCGAAATTGCATCGGGCGAGGTATTGATATTCATGTTCATCCTCCTCCTTGCAGGGCGGCCCACATTTCCTGGTCGCGCTTGTCGGTCCAGATTACGGGATCGTCGATCCCTGAAGCCTCGTCGAACGCGCGCGAGACGTTGAACGGCAGGCAATGTTCGTAGATCGCGAAGCTCGAAAACTTCGGATCCATCACTTCGCGCGTCGCAGCCATCGATTCCTTGAGGTTCCTCCCCTTGGCAACCGACGTCTCGGCCGCGCCGTAAAGCGTGGTGACGAAGTCGCGCGTCATCGCAATCGCCTCGCGACCGGTCGCAAGGCCTTTCAGCGCATCACCGCGTCCGGGCGCGATTGCCTTCGGATTGAAGGCGCGAATTTCGTTCAGCGTCATCGGCCAATCGCGCAAATGCGCGTCGCCGCAATAGCAGGCCGAGTGATATTCGATGAGGTCACCCGAGAACATCACCTCGGCGTCCGGCACCCAGGCCACGATGTCGCCGGAGGTGTGCCCGGCGCCGAGTTGCATCAGCCGCACCTCGCGTTTTCCCAAATAAATCGACATCTCGCCTTCGAAGGTCAGTGTCGGCCAGGTCAGCCCGGGAATGCTTTGTGCGTCCTGGAACAGGCGGGGGAAACGGCCGTACTCCGAATCCCAATCCTGCTGGCCGCGCTCCTCGATCAACCGATAGGTTTCGGCTGATGCCACGATGCCCTGCGCCTTGTAGGCGGAAGCGCCCAGCACGCGCACGGCGTGGTAATGCGACAGCACCACATATTTGATCGGCTTGTCGGTAACGGTGCGGACCCGCTCGATCACCTTATTCGCCATTGCCGGCGTCGATTGCGCATCGAAGACGAGGCAGCCGTCGTCACCGACGATGATTGCGGAGTTGGGGTCGCCCTCGGCGGTGAAGGCGTAAAGATCGGTTCCAATCTCGGAGAAGGTGATCTTCTTCTCCGCCATGTCGGTCGTTGACGCGAAACCCTTGGCCATCAATTCGATCCTTTTGCGATGATTCCGAACCCACTGCGTCATTGCGAGGAGCGAAGCGACGAAGCAATCCATTCTTTGGTTTCTGCTGCGCCATGGATTGCTTCGCTTCGCTCGCAATGACGGTCTTGATTATGTACACACTTTCACTGTTGCTGCTGTTGTTGCTGTTGCTGCTGTTGGCTGGCATCGAGCATCCGCCGCTTGGCGAGCGCGATGGCTTCATTGAGCACGGTGATGTCGCCGATATGATTGGCAAGCACCAGCACCAGCGCGGCATCGAGGTCGGCGCTTTGCGCCTCGCTCAAGCCGCGATGCGCCTCGACGACGGCGCGGAAGGCGTCGTCGGGTTTTGCAAAATTCGAGCTGGTGGACAGCGTCATGACAATCCTCGGTTCAAACCGGCGGCGCGCCTGAGCGCGGCGTCGAGCGCCGGTCGGCTCGGATGCCGGAACCGTGCCGCAACATAGCCATCGGGCCGCAGCAGATAGGCCGTTCCGGGTTCGGCGTCGTAGCGAATGCTGGCCAGACCTTTAGCGTCGATAAAGCCGTCAGCTCCACCGATACGAATCGTTTCGACGCCTTCAGGTGCGTTGATCACCGCGCCGTTGCCGAACGCCAATAGCGCAAACTGCGTTCCTGCTTTGATGAAAGCTTCGGTCAGAAACATCGGTTGCCCCGATCGATCGGCGATTGGCGCGTCCGGCATTGAAGCGCCCGGCCGAGGCCCGCCGCGCCACGTATCGCCATCGGCGGTCGACAGCGGGGTATCATAGACCGAGGGCACCGACAGTCGGCCGCCATTGACCATGCGCTTGGCAAATTCGGTTTCCTTCGCCAGCGCCAGCACCGCCTTGCGCAACCGCGCCTCCTGATGGGAGGCCGGCGCCATGAAATCGGTCGAGCGGGTCGATTCACGGATGTTCTCGTCAGCTGCCGCACTACGCTCGGTATGGTAACTCTCGAGCAGCGTCTCCGGCGACGTTCCCCGCAACACGCGATCGAGTTTCCAGGCGATGTTCTCGGCGTCCTCGAGTCCCGAATTGGCGCCGCGGGCGCCAAACGGTGAAACCTGATGCGCGGCATCGCCGGCAAAGATCACCCGGCCATGGATGAATTTGTCCATCCGCCGGCACTGGAATTTGTACAGCGATATCCATTCGAAATCGAACTTGTCATGACCCAGCATCCGCGCAATCCGCGGCCGAACGTTTTCCGGCTGCTTTTCGGATGCGGGATCCGCAAACCGGCTGAGCTGCAGGTCGATCCGCCAGATATCGTCCGGCTGCTTGTGCAACAGCGCCGATCGTCCGGCGTGGAACGGCGGATCGAACCAGAACCAGCGCTCGGTCGGAAATGCCGCCGTCATCTTGACGTCGGCGATCAGGAACTGGTCCTCGAACACCTGGCCGGCGAATTCCGCGCCCACCATCTGCCGCAGCGACGAGCGCGCCCCGTCGCAGGCGACGACGAAGCCGGCATGCAGCCGATACGGGCCATCCGGCGTTTCGATCGTGAGCAGCACATGATCGTTGCGCGCTTCGAGCCCGGTCACCTTGTTGCGCCAGCGCAGGTCGATGGCGGGAAGCTCCTCGACGCGGTCGACCAGATAGGCCTCGGCATAGAACTGCTGCAGGTTGATGAAGGCCGGCCGCCTGTGGCCCTCCTCCGGCAACAGGTTGAACTGGTAGAGCTGGGAGTCGCCGTGAAAGATCTTGCCGACGCTCCAGACCACGCCCTTGTCGACCATGCGCTGGCCGATGCCGAGCCGGTCCCAGAATTCGAGCGAACGTTTTGAGAAGCAGATCGCGCGCGAGCCCTCGCCGATCCGGTCGGCGTCATCGAGCAGCACGACCGACTGGCCGCGCTGCGCCAGGTCGATCGCCAGCGACAGCCCCACCGGCCCGGCGCCGACCACGACCACCGCATGCTCGGCCACGCCGGCACCCGCCCGATCCTGATCGGGGTGTCTGCGGTAGCCGAACTGGGTTCTGGTCTGGGCCATGCGATCCTTGCTAGCCAGGCGGGATGCTGCTAAATTAGTCGCATCTGCAACTATCTTAAACCCGGTAGCGCCCCCGGCGTCAACTCAAATTGGAGCGATCTTGGCCAACGCGACTTCAGGCGAGAGCATGGCCCGGCCGCGATCCGAGGCCAGCACCGACGCGCGCAAGGAAAATGCAAAGGATCTTCCGCCAGCGAAAAGGAAAACCGCGCGGCTGGACCTGTTCAAATTCGTGCCGTTCCGCCTCAACCGGCTCGCGGCCGAGGTCTCCTCCGCGCTGGCGGCCGAATATCAGGCGCGTTACGGGCTCGACATTCCGGAATGGCGCGTGCTGGCGACGCTCGGCTTCCGCAGCGACGCCTGCAGCGCGCAATACGTCGCCCAATGCACCCGCACCCACAAATCGACCATCAGCCGCGCCGTCACCGCGCTGATGAAACGTCAGATCATCGAGCGCGTCGAGAACGCGGACGACCGCCGCGAATTCCGGCTGCGCCTGACGCGCAAGGGCACCGAGTTGTACGAGGAATTGATCCCGCGTTTGTTGCGCAGGGAGCAGGAGATCCTGTCGTGCCTGTCGGCGCCAGAGCGAAAGGCGCTCGCAGGCCTGCTCGGCAAGATCGAGGCGAGCCTCGATCTTGTGCAGACCAGCCAGGAGGCGGACGCGAAAGACGTGTATTAGGGGATTCCATCCACGTCATTGCGAGGAGCAACGCGACGAAGCGATCCATCCGTCATGCCGCACTATGGATTGCTTCGCTTCGCTCGCAATGACGACCAAGGGCCCCCTACGGCCGATCGATGTATTTCGCAATCACCGGGAAATAATTATCTCCCGAACCGGCATCGATAGCTTCCTGCAGCACCTGGCCGATCAGTTCCGCACCGCGGATCCGGAGTCCGGCATCGCCCGCAAGCTCCAGCGCGTAGGACAGGTCTTTCAACGCATATTCGGTCGAGAACGCACGCTCCGGGAAATTGCCGGGCACGATCGCCTTCATGCCGTGATTGCGCAGCGCGAAACTGTCAGCCGATCCCTTCGAAAGCGTGTCGAGCAGCAATTTCGGATCGACGCCATTATGCCTGGCCACCGCAACCGCCTCGGACAGCGCGTTGACGGTTTCGAACAGCACCATGTTGTTGAGGATTTTCGTGACCTGCCCGGCGCCGACGTCGCCGCAAAGGGTGACGTCGGCGGCAAAGCAGCGGATCAACGGCTCGATTTCGCCGTAAAGCCCGGGCGTACCACCGACCATGACGCTGAGCGTGCCGTCCTGCGCCGCCTGGCGTGTCCGCGCGATCGGCGCATCCGCCCATGACGCGCCCCTGGTCTGCAATCGGTCGGCGAAAGCGCGGGTCTGGCTGACCGATGACGTGCCGAGATCGACCACGACCTGGCCGCCGCGGATGTTTTCGAGAATGCCATCGCCTTCGAACACCGCGCGAACATGCCGGGCGCTGGGCAGGCACAAAAACAGCAAATCACTCTGCTTGACGACGTCGGCGACAGAGCCCGCGATTTCGGCGCCGTCGGCGCGCAGCCGCGCCAGCGGTTCGGCCGCGAGATCGAACGCGATCACGCGCTTGCCGCTCTTCTTCACCAGATTGCGGCAGATCGGCTCGCCCATCACGCCGAGACCGATGAAGCCGACGCTCTTGTATTCCGGCATGGTTTCCCAAACCTATTTCACGAAAGAACGCGACGGCGCCAGATGAAGCGCGAACGCATCGACCTTGTCGCTGGCGCGCGGATAGATCTCGCTCACGATCGGATCGTGGCCGGGAATGAAGCGGTCGGGATGGCCGGCCAGCCGTTCGACGATCTCCCAGCCCTGCACCATGTCGCCGATATTGTAGACGATCGGAAACGGGCTGCGCTTGTGCAGATTGGCGTAATAATGCGCAGCGTCTGACGCCAGCACCACCGGCCCGCGCGCGGTCTCGACCCGCACCACTTGCAGGCCGTCGGAATGTCCACCGACGCGATGCACGCTCACGCCCGGCGCGATCTCGCCGTCGCCGGAATGAAAGGTGACGCGCTCGCCATAGACATGGCGGACCATCAGCGTGACATGTTCGATCGAAAACGGATGCCTTAGCAGGCCATTGCACATGCAGCGGCCGGTCGCGTAGCTCATCTCGCGATCCTGCAGATGGAAGCGCGCATTGGGGAAGCGATCGAGATTGCCGGCGTGGTCGTAGTGCAGATGGGTGACGATGACATCGCGGATCGTGTCAGCCTTGACGCCGAACCCTTCCAGCGCATCGACCGGATTGAGCGTGAGCTTGCGGGCGCGGGCCTTGGCCTCTTCGGCGTTGAAGCCGGTATCGACCAGGATCTCGCGGCCATGGCCCCGGATCAGCCAGACGAAGTAGTCGAGATCCTGCGCCGAGGTCTCGTGCGGGTCAGGCGAGAGGAAATTCATGTGCGGGGTGCGCGGCATCGTTGCATAGCGCAGCGCGTAAATTTCGTAGGTGTTTGCCATCGGTGTCACTTTTCTTGCGGTTTGAGATTGGCCGATATCCGCAGCAAGCCATTGTCATCCGCAAAGGTCAAACCGCCGGCGGTCTGGCCGCCGCATGACGGGCTACCCAATGGGGGTGCAGACCTGGTTCGGGAACTGGGAATCGGCCGCCGGGCGGTGACGACAAGCCCGAAATATTCCCCCAAATCCGCACCGCAACGTCGCGGTGATTTGTCGCAATTAATGACGACTTCGCAAGCGGTTGACGGCCCGCGGGGGTCGTTTGATAATGCAGTTTGCGTAGAGTAAGGTCGCCGCGGCGCAAGCTCGGATCGGCGCTTTTTTGGCTGGACTGCGGTGATTATGAAAATCCGCCTTGCATTGCTTCTCACATTGTTTTTTTCGGCGGCTTCGATCGCCCCCTCGCTGGGAGCGGGCGAGCGTTTTGCGCTGGTGATCGGCAACGCGAAATATCCGGACGCCGAGGCGCCGCTGAAAGAGCCGATCAACGACGCGCGCGACGTCGCCGACGAGCTCAAGCGCGATGGCTTCAGTGTCGATATCGGCGAAAACCTGACCGGCGAGGCGATGCGCCGCGCCTTCGAGCGACTGTATGGCAAGGTCAAGCCGGGTTCGGTCGTCCTGATCTTCTTCTCCGGCTTCGGCGTGCAGTCGAACCGCCAGAGCTACATGATCCCGGTCGACGCGCAGATCTGGACCGAAGCGGATGTCCGCCGCGACGGGTTCAGCCTCGAGACGGTGCTGGGCGACATCAACAGCCGCGGTGCCGGCGTCAAGATCGCCCTGCTCGATGCCTCCAGGCGTAACCCGTTCGAGCGCCGGTTCCGCAGCTTCTCGGCGGGCCTTGCACCCGTCATCGCCCCGAACGGCACGCTGGTGATGTATTCGGCGGCGCTGTCGTCGGTGATTTCGGACAGCGGCAGCGATCACAGCCTGTTCGTGCGGGAATTGCTGAAAGAGATCCGCACCCCGGACCTGATGGCCGAGGAAACGCTGAACCGCACCCGCCTCGGCGTCACCCGCGCCTCGCGCCAGGAGCAGGTGCCGTGGATTTCGTCCTCGCTGGCCGAAGATTTCTCCTTCATCCCCGGCGGCGCGGGACCGAGACCTGCGAGCCCGCCGCCTCCACCTCCTCCGGTTGCCGCCGCTCCTCCACCGCCGCTCCCGCCTGTCGCTGCGCCTGCTCCTCCACCTGCCCAGGTGGCCGTTGCGACGCCTGCGCCACCGCCTTTGCCGCCGCCCCCTGCGCCGCCAAAACAGGTCGAGGTCGCGATTCCGCCACCTGCGCCGCCGGCCAAGCCGGCAGAGAGCGGCAATACGGTGCTGGCGCTTGCCGATGATCCGACCATCAAGAGCCTGACCGCCAAGCTCAACGACAATCCCGACGATGCGGCCGCGCTGTACCGGCGCGGGCAGGTCTATGCCAGCAAGGGCGCCTACGAACTTGCCATCAAGGACTTCAACAATTCGCTGCGGATCAACCCGAAGGACGTCGAAGCCTACAACAACCGCTGCTGGGCTCGCACCGTGATCGGCGACCTGCAGGCCGCGCTGAAGGATTGCAACGAAGCGCTGCGGCTGCGGCCGAATTTCGTCGATGCGCTGGACAGCCGGGGCCTCACCAACCTCAAGAGCGGGCAGACCAAGAACGCAATTGCGGATTTCGATGCCGCCCTGAAAATCAACCCGAGATTGACGTCATCCCTGTACGGGCGGGGGCTCGCCAAGAAACGCAACGGCTCGATTTCGGAAGGCGATCTGGATATAAACAACGCCAAGGCGATGGACCCCAATATTGCCAAGGAATTCGCCGATTACGGGGTGCAGTGACTGTTATTTGAGGTGAAAGCTGCCGCCTCTCGAACCACGGGGCGGACGCCCGGACTAACAGAAGAGCAGCACGCCGGCCGTCCCTGGCCCGGCAGTCCATTTGCATCGCGTTTTGGAGCCGCGTGGGAAGCGCCCCAGGAGGGACAGGCAATGTCAAAGCATTCTGCCACGAAGACCCTTGCCGCAATTCTTTCGGTCGCAACGCTTGGAGTAGCGCTGTCGCTTGGCACGGGAACCGTTCGTGCCGAGGAAAAGGACAAGAACGTTACCGAAGAGCAGATCCTGCGCGCGCTGGCGCCGGAAAAGAAGGCGCTGACCCGTGGCCTGTCGGTCGGGCCGCAGCAGCAGGTCGATCCGGCCACGGCCGCCGCCGAGAGCAAGCTTATCCAGAAGGTTCGCGGCCGCGCGACGCGCTCGCTCTCGGTCAGCGAGCGCGAAGAAATCGCGTCCATCGTCAAGGACAAGCCCAAGATCGATCTGGAGATCAATTTCGACTACAACTCGGCAGATATCAGCGCCAAGTCGCTGCCATCGGTCCAGGCGCTCGGACGCGCACTGGCCAGTTCCGACTTGAAGGGCTCGACCTTCGTGGTCGCCGGTCACACCGATGCGGCAGGCGGCGAAGGCTACAATCAGGACCTTTCCGAGCGGCGCGCCGACTCGATCAAGCGCTATCTGGTCGAAAAGTACGGCATCAATGGTTCCGATCTGGTCACCGTCGGATACGGCAAGAGCAAGCTCAAGGACCCGAGCCAGCCGATGGCTGAAGCCAATCGCCGCGTGCAGGTCGTGAACATGGAAACCAGGACCACCGCGTCCAAATAGCCCGCTTCAAGTAAGGGCGTGGCGTTGACCAAGATTTTCCGGCTACAATGCGTCCCGCAGCACCCTCGCGGGACGTATTTGTTTTAGGTTCATGCTGATTTTTCGGTGGACCCCATGCGCCTCGCTTCGTTTGACTTCAAGTCTGGATTGAACCGGCGATGAACCTCTCCGAATACCTCAAGCCTGCACTTGGAGTGGCGTTTTTTGTTGTCCTGGGCGGCGGCTATTACTGGTTCGAGCACCGCTCCCGTCCCGAGGCCAAGGATGCGCCGAGCCAGGCACTTGTGATCGTGACCAAATCCACCAATGCCTGCTTCTCCGACATGGTGCGGGTCACCGGATTCATCGTGCCGCGCCGCGAAGCGCAGATCGGCGTCGACCAGGAAGGATCCAAGGTCACCGATCTCCTGGTCCGCGAAGGCGACATGGTCACCGACAACCAGGAACTGGCACGCCTGACCGCGCCGCCACCGCAACCGGGAGTTCAAGGTGGCGGCAGGGCCGGACCGATATCGCTGCGCGCGCCCGCTGCCGGCCTCGTCACCGAAGTCAGGACCGCCGTCGGCGCGCCGGCTTCGCCACAGGCCGGACCGATGTTCCGGATTTCCGTCAACAACGAGATCGAACTGGATGCCGAAGTACCGAGCGTCCATCTGCTCAAGCTCAATCCGGGCGCCACGGTCCGGATCAGCCGCGACGACGCGCCCGATCTTGTCGGCAAGGTCCGGCAGATCTCGCCGCAGATCGACCGCGCCACCCAGCTCGGTCATGTCCGGATATCGCTTACCAACAATCCCACGCTCAAGGTCGGCATGTTCGCCCGCGCCAATATCGACGCCAAGCGCAGCTGCGGCGTCGCCGTGCCGCGCACCGCCATCGACCGCCTGACGCTGCAGGTGGTGAAGGGCAACATCGTGGAGACGCGCCGGGTCCGGGTCGGGCTGACGTCAGACACATCGACGGAAATTCTTGAAGGCCTCGACGTCGGCGAAACCGTCGTGGCCGATGCTGGCACCTCGCTGCATGACGGCGACCAGATCAAGACCATGTTTGCCGACGAACTCGAGCGCACGCGGACACGATAATGGCATTGAACATCTCGGCATGGTCGATCCGGAACCCGCTTCCCTCCATCGTCTTTTCGATCATCCTGCTGGTGCTGGGCTGGGTCAGCTTCACCAAGCTCGCGGTCACGCGGCTGCCGAGCGCCGACATTCCCGTGATCTCGGTGGCCGTCTCGCAATTCGGAGCCGCGCCCGCAGAACTCGAATCGCAGGTCACCAAGACGATCGAAGACGGCGTCTCCGGCGTCGAGGGCGTGCGGCACATTGCATCGTCGATCACCGACGGCCTGTCGCTGACGACAATCCAGTTCGCGCTTGAAACCAACACCGACCGCGCGCTGAACGACATCAAGGACGCCGTCACCCGTGTCCGCGCCAACCTGCCGCAAAACGTTACCGAACCGCTGATCCAGCGCGTCGACGTCATCGGCCTGCCGATCGTCACCTATGCCGCGATCTCGCCGGGCAAGACGCCGGAACAGTTGTCCTATTTCGTCGACGACGTCGTCAAACGCGCGCTGCAGGGCGTGCGCGGCGTCGCCCAGGTCGAGCGTATCGGCGGTGTCGAGCGCGAAATTCTCGTATCGCTCGATCCCGACCGGTTGCAGGCGGCGGGACTGACTGCCGTCAATGTCAGCCAGATCCTGCGCGGCACCAATGTCGATCTTGCCGGCGGCCGCGCCGAAATCGGCAAGAACGACCAGGCGATCCGGACGCTTGCCGGCGCCAAGACGCTGAACGAACTCGCCGGCACCATGATCCCGCTGTTCGGCGGCGGCGAGGTCCGGCTCGACGACCTCGGCACCGTCACCGACACCATCGCCGATCGCCGTACCTTTGCCCGCTTCAACGGTGAACCCGTCGTTGCGCTCGGCATCAAGCGCTCGAAGGGCGCCAGCGACGTGGTGGTCGCCGCCGCCGTGCAAAAGCGCATCGATGGGCTGAAGGCTGCCTATCCCGACGTCGACCTTAAAATGATCGACACCTCGGTCGATTTCACCAAGGGCAACTATGAGGCGGCGATCTCGACCCTGTTCGAAGGCGCAATTCTCGCCGTCGTCGTCGTGCTGCTGTTCCTGCGCGATATCCGCGCCACCATCATCGCCGCGATCTCGCTGCCGCTGTCGATCTTCCCGGCATTCTGGGTGATGGACCTGCTCGGCTTCTCGCTCAACCTCGTCAGCTTCCTCGCCATCACGCTGTCGACGGGTATCCTGGTCGACGATGCTATCGTCGAGATCGAAAACATCGTTCGCCACATGCGCATGGGCAAGACACCCTACCGCGCCGCGCTGGAAGCCGCCGACGAAATCGGGCTTGCCGTGATCGCGATCTCGCTGACGATCATTGCGATCTTCGCGCCCGCGAGCTTCATGTCCGGGATCGCCGGGCAATTCTTCAAGCAATTCGGCATCACGGTGTCGGTGCAGGTGTTCTTCTCGCTGCTCGCCGCGCGCTTCGTTACGCCGGTGCTGGCCGCGTACTTCCTCAAGGATCATCCGCACGATGATCCGCCGCCCGGGCGCGTGCTGCAGACCTACAAGGGTCTCGTGACCTGGTCGGTGAAGCACTATTTCATCACCGTGCTGATCGGCTTCGGCATTTTCGCAGCTTCGATCTGGAGCATCACGCTGCTGCCGCAGGGCTTCCTGCCAGCACAGGACACCGCGCGCTCGCTCTTGGCCATGGAGCTGCCGCCCGGCTCGCAACTCGCCTTTACCGAGAAGGTGACCGAGGAAATCGTCGCGCGCCTGCGCAAGCGCCCGGAGATCAAGAGCATCTTCGTCGATGGCGGTCGCGTGCCGCCGGGGACGCTGGAAGTGCGGCGCGCCGCACTGATCATCAACTACACGCCGAAACACAACCGCGACAGCGCCCACACCCAACGCCTGCTCGAACTCGATATCAGCAAGGAACTCGAAAACGTTCCCGATATCAGGTTCTGGTTCCTCGACGAAAACGGTCTGCGGGCGATTTCACTGGTCGTGACCGGTATCGATAGCAACATCGTCGGCAACGTCGCCAATGAGCTGGCGACCCAGATGAAGCGGATTCCGATCATCGCCAACGTGATCTCGGAAACCGCGCTCGACCGGCCCGAGCTTCGGATTCGCCCGCGGGCGGAACTGGCGGCGCGGCTTGGCGTCTCCACCGAAAGCCTGTCGCAGACCATCCGCGTCGCCACCATCGGCGACGTCGGCCCCGCGCTTGCCAAGTTCGATGCCGGCGACCGCCAGGTGCCGATCCGCGTCCAGCTCGAGGACAACGCGCGCGGCGATCTGCAGATGCTGCAGCAATTGCGCGTCCCGCTCGGTCAGCGCGGTGAACGCGGCGGCGTGCCGCTGTCGGTCGTTGCCGATATCCAGCTCGATCAGGGCCCGACCAGCATCAACCGCTACGACCGGGAACGGCAGGCCACCGTCGCGGCCGATCTGGTCGGCTCTGCGGCGCTGGGCGATGCCACCAAGAAGATCTACGACCTGCCGGTCATGAAGAGCCTGCCGAAGGGCGTCAAGGTCAGTCCGTCAGGCGATGCCGAAAGCCTGGCCGAATTGTCCGACGGCTTTGCCACCGCCATCACCGCCGGCCTGATGATGGTCTATGCCGTGCTGGTGCTGTTATTCGGCACCTTCCTGCAGCCGATTACCATCCTGTTCTCGCTGCCGCTCTCGATCGGCGGCGCGATCGTGGCCCTGCTGTTGACCGGCAAGCAGCTGACCACGCCGGTGTGGATCGGCATCCTGATGCTGATGGGCATCGTCACCAAAAACGCCATCATGCTGGTGGAGTTCGCGGTCGAATCGATCCGCGAGGGCAACAAACGTGATTTCGCGATCATTGACGCCGGCATCAAGCGCGCGCGGCCGATCGTGATGACGACGATCGCGATGGCGGCCGGCATGATGCCCTCCGCGCTCGCCTTCGGTGCCGGCGGCGAATTCCGCTCCCCGATGGCGCTCGCCGTGATCGGCGGCCTGGTGTTCTCGACCATCCTGTCGCTGGTGTTCGTGCCGGCGATGTTCATGATGATGGACGATCTCGGCGCGCTGATCTGGCGCTTCGGCAAGAGGCTGATCGTCTCCCATGCCGAGAGCGAGCCCGCCGGTCACGCCCCCGGTCACCCGCCGGCCAAGGGCCCGCCCGCCGTGCCGCCGGCGATGTCGCCCGCGGCGGAGTGAGGCGCTACTCGTTCCGCGCCACCGCCGTCAACCGGTTCAGGTTCTGCAGCAGGATGCGGCCGCGCTGCAGGTCGAGAATGCCGTCCTTGCGCCAGAGCTGCAATTGACGGTTGACGCTTTCGCGGGCGGCGCCGACGAAGACGCCGAGCTGCTCCTGCGAAATATGCACTTCCGATCCGAAATCCGCGGCCAGCGCGCAGAGCCGGCGCGCCAGCCGTACCGGCAGCGGCTGCAGCATGGATTCTTCCATCCGCTCGCTCTGCCAGCGGATGCGCTGGCACAGCAGCATCATGATCTTGATTGCGACCTTCGGTTCGCGCTCCAGGAAGCTGAGGAAATCGTCGCGCCGCAGCACGAACAGTTCTGTCGCCTCGCCGGCGGTGGCGTCCGCGGTGCGGGTCTGGCCGTCGAGGACGGCGACCTCGCCAAAGAGATCACCGGAGCCCATGAAATTCAGGGTGAGGCGGCTGCCGTCGGAGGCGCCGGTTTCGATCCGGATCTGGCCGCGGCGCACCCCATAGAGAGCGTCGCCGGGATCGCCTTTCTGGAACAGCATCTCGCCGATCCCCAGTTGCTGGGTGTGGCAGAGTCCGGCGATTCGCTGCAGTTCGTCGGCGCCCAAATCCGCGAACATCGGGTTCATCCTCAAAATAACGGCAAATTCAGCCTGTTTGCTCATTGCATCGCCTTCCAGATCGACCCCAGTCGTCCCGCAAGAGGCCCTAGCAAGATTCACCCCGACGGAAGTGTGTCATAAGTCACACAAGATTGCAGCAGCCTTGGAATATTTTTGGCTGCTTTGGGCCCGATCCCATTTCCGGGATAAGCTTGGCTGTCCGGCTGCACCCTGGTCTGGCGCCGCCGCAACCGATGCCGGTCGCCCGGCCTGGAACGTCGAAATGAGCGCATTGAAAATTGCCGGAGCCGCCATCGGCGCCGTGATCGTCGTCATCGCGCTGCTGTTGTTGGTGATCGGCATCCCCTCCGGCTTCATGACCCAGCAGATCCAGCAGCGGGTCGAGCGCGCGACCGGCTACAAGCTCACCATCAACGGGGCGACCCGGATCGGCATCTGGCCGTCGCTCAACATGACGCTGAACGACGTCACGCTGCAGGACCCCAGTGATCGCGACGCCGACAACCGCATCACCGCCGGCAGCATTCAGGCCGACGTGACATTGGCGAGCGTGTGGGCGGGGCGGCCGCAGATCACCGAACTGGTGATCGTCCGCCCCGTGCTCAACGTGCCGCTGCAGCGCGTGCGGGTGAAGGACGCCGCTCCGGCACCCAAATCGTCCCCCGCGGGCCCAAGCGAGCCATTTACCGTCGAGCATGTCAGCGTCACCGGCGGCACAATCGTGTTTGCCAATCTGCGCGACCGCGTCGAGAGCAGGATCGAGACCATCAACGCCGAGGTCACGATCGATGGCGACCGCAAGATCAGGGCGGCCGGCAACGCGCGCGCCGGCGATCAGTCGCTGAAATTCGACATCAAGGCCACAGCGCCGCTGCCGCCGATCGAGCGGCAGAACATCCCGACCGAATTCAAGATCGACGCGCCGGGCCTCCTGCAGGCGCCCTTGTCGGGCAAGGCCGAAATGCGCCTCAACGGCTCGGTGGTCATGATCAACGGCCTTACCGGTGCGCTCGGCGACGGCGCATTCAACGGGTGGGCCTCGGTCGATCTGGCCGGCAAGCCGCTGGTGAAGCTCGATCTCGACTTCCAGCGGCTCGATGTCGCGATGGCTCGCAGCAGCGATTCGGCGGCGCAGCCTTCTTCCCGGCCCTGGAGCAACGCGACGATCGACCTCAACGGCCTGAATTATGTCGACGCCCAGGCGCGGATTTCCGCCGCTTCCCTCAATCTCGGCGAGGCGCGTTTCGCGCCGGCCGCGATCGAGGCCACGCTCAACAGCGGCGTGCTGAAGATCCAAATCGCCAACCTCGGCGCCTATGACGGCAACGCCAATGGCGATCTCACCATCGATGCCTCGACCGCCGATCCCACCTTTGCGCTGCGGGCCGACCTCAGCGGCGTGCGCGCGCTGCCGCTTTTGAAAAGCCTTGCCGATTTCGACAAGCTCGACGGCAAGATGCAAACCAAGATCCGCGTGCGCGCCTCCGGCAACAGCCAGCGCGCGATCATGGCCAACCTTCAGGGCACTGCGTTTACCGTGTTCCAGGACGGTGCCATCAAGGGCCTCAACGTCGCCCAGATGATCCGCTCGCTGACCGCCAGCCCCTTGTCCGGCTGGCAAGAGGGCAAGGAGCAGGCGACGGACCTGACGCAACTGTCGGCGTCGTTCAGGATGGACAAGGGCCAGGCGGTGACCACCGATCTCAACCTGGTCGGTCCGCTGGTGCGGATGACGGGCGTGGGCACGGTTGCGCTCGACACCAAGCAGATCGGGTTCCGGGTCGAGCCGAAACTGGTGATGACCACCGAAGGCCAGGGCCGCGCCAATGACCCGGTCGGCTTCGGCATTCCCGTGATGATCGAGGGCCCCTGGGGCAGCCCGCGGATCTATCCGGACATGCAGGGCATCCTCGATAATCCGGATGCGGCCTATGCCAAGCTCAAGGAGATGGGCAAGGGGCTGTTTGGCCCGAGCGGCGGCGGCCTTGGTGGCGGGCTTGGCGGGGCGCTGAGCGGACTGCTCGGCGGTGGACAGCCGGGCGGCCAGACCGGCGGACAACAGGGCGGCAAGCCGGGCGATCTGCTTGGCGGCCAGCTCGGCGAGGCCATCGGCAATTTGCTGCAGCAGGGGCTGGGCGGCATGGGCCAGGGCGGGAGCCAAGGGACCGGTCAAGGCGCGGCGCGGCCGAGCGGTTCGCGCAGCATTTCGGCCCGGCCGGCGGAGGCTGAACCGGCGGCGCCAGCGGCTCCCGCGGCGCCGACGGCGGAGAACGATGCCGCGCCGCAGGATAGCCAGGCCATGAACGAGGTTCTGAGGCAGTTGTTTAATCGCTGAGGTCGCCGCGAGCACTGGGGTCCGTCGATAGAACCCCTCTCCCCGACCCTCCCCCGCAAGGGGGGAGGGAGTGCACCTCCTTTGCTGCGCCCATCGGGGCCCAGCCCGGCCGGCCGTTTCGTGCTAAACAAGGGCCGGTTGCGGCGCTTCCTGGGAGGGGCGGCACGAGGGTCCGGATGAGCTTGGTCAAGGACAAGGTCTGGTTCGGCCGCGGAGGGCTGTTCGCCAAATATGTCGTAGCCCTGGTCGGGCTTGTCGTGTTCGTGCTGGCCGTCAACGGCGCGATGGAAACCTGGATCAGCTTCCGCGCCATCAAGACTTCGCTGATCGACGGCATGAGCGAGAAGGCGGAGGCCACCGCCAAGCACATCGAGCAATCGATGTCCGACCTCGAACGGCAGATCAGCTGGGCGACGCGGGCCTACTCCTACACGCCGGAATTGCGCCGCGCCGACTATCTGCAATTGCTGCGGCAGGTGCCGCAGGTCAGCCAGCTCACGCT
>Ga0310811_10001951_pt1 | contig 25608 bp, 19 predicted proteins | sample YCmetagenome_FD_207642 | JGI IMG/M metagenome (GOLD analysis project Ga0310811, IMG submission 207642) | Soil microbial communities from experimental microcosm in Duke University, North Carolina, United States - YC | ecosystem: Engineered > Artificial ecosystem > Soil microcosm > Unclassified ... | reverse complement strand
CACTCTATAAATTATGAACCATGGACAAACGAGACGCCGGGAATACAGGCCTTCACCGGACGATACGATCCTCGATATTGGCCTTTTGCGCACTGGAACTCATTCCGTTTATCCAGGAGACCCGCGGTGATTTCGCCAATGGCATCCTATTCTTCATAACTGGATTCCTAAGCCTGCCGACGCTCATCGCTCTCGTTCTTCTCCTGCTTCCTTCTTTCCTCTGGGGAGGCCGTGCCGGGGTTGACATTTTAGTCCGTGACCGGAACCCCATGGCCGTCGCCATCAAGTATGCCCTGATATCCATCGCCCTGGTTGACCTCGCCGTCGTCCTGCTGTTCAACTTCACCAGCATTCCGGTGGAATTTCGGCGCCAATTCCTGGGCCCGCTCATCCTCATTTCTGTAGTGGCCGAACTGGGTATCTGGTTTTTTTCCACGTGGAGAATAAAAGCCAGTACAGCAAAGCCATGATCTATCTTCCAAGCAACTCCCTGAAGAACGGCTCCAGCTGCGCCGCCAGCAGCGCATGATCCTCCACGCTGGGATGTCCCGAACATCCCCTCGGAACCATCGGCTCGAAAAAGAAAAGGGCCACAGGCCGCGAGCCGGGATACAGCGGATCGATAGCCGTCTTCACCGCCGTCAGGCAACGCTGCAACAGCTCGCGATCCTCACCCCGTACCATGGGGCTGCTGAGCAAGGCGACCCGTGCGGCCGGATACTTGCTTTTGACCAGCCGTACGAACCGGATATATCCTCCCACAAATCGCGCACTGTCGAAAGGCGCCCGGACCGTCTTCCCATCCCCCTTGCTGAGGTCATTGGTCCCCAACGCAATGCTGACCACGGCCGGCCGGTATCGGGCAAAATCCCAGGACCTCCGGCCCGTATCGCTCAGATCCGCGTGCTCATACACCATCGGCATCGACGGCGCGTTCCGGTTCCAGGTACGATAGATGCCGATGCCACTCACACTGCTCAGAAAATAATTCACTTTTAATGCCCTCGCCACCCGCGGACCATAGGCATAATATGCATTGTGGTAATCGGAATACTGACCGGCCCCGCATGGGGTCACCGACGTATCCGCATCCGCGCCGCAGGTGATGCTGTTGCCGATGAATTCGATCGCCGGGGCCTCGGGCTGACTTAACGCCGCCAGCCCCTGCCCGGCGATCTTCTCGACAAAGATGGGGCCGCTCGTCGCCTCCGTCGCCTTGTAGATCCATACCGTGTGAACACCCCTCCCCCCTGCCCTGATCAGCAGGGGCGCGGTACCCCCGACCCGCACCCGGCCCTGGTACACACCATCCAGCTCGTATTGCAGATAGCTATGACCCGCCGTATCGGCAAGATGCAGGTACACCGCGCAGCCGGCGCCCGAGAACTGGAACCCAAAATGGACCGCGCTTCCGATCAATTCGACCTCCCCGGCCGGGGTAAGGACATACCGGCCAAAGGGATGCAGCGCCGACGCCGGCAGAAGGTTCACGCGGTCGGCCGCCACGTCCGCCAAAGACAAAAAGCTCAGGCCGCAAAATGCCAGCAATACCATCATCATTCTCATACTCCAATACTACTGATTTTTTCCTAACTTCATCCAGCATCAAACCCCACATGCGCCGCCCGCTGACCTTGGTATGGCTGGTCCTCCTTGTTCATAGCACCTATGCGCAGCAATATCTCTTTGCACGTTATACCCCGAAGAATGGCCTGGTAAACAATCGGACCCGTTCCCTCTACCAGGATAGCCGCGGTCGCCTGTACATCGCCACCTTCGGCGGGCTCAGCGTATATGACGGCAGCAGGTTTATCAACTACACCACCGACAACGGCCTGGCCGCAAGTCTCGTCAACGATATCATGGAGATGGGCGACGACTCTCTCTGGATCGTCCCGAATGGTCCGGCCCTGCATTGCCTGGTCCACGGGGTCATAAAGGACATTCGCACGGCCGATGGCTTCTATCCCGTGACCAACCAGCTCATCCGTTGCAGCGATGGGTCCATCTACGCCATTTCCGATAACGGGCTGTTCCGCTATCAGCAGAATCGGTTTGTCCGCGTTCCGCTGACGGACGATCAGGGCCGCACCGAGGATGGTGCGATCATCCAGGCAGTTGAAACGAACCATCATCTCCTGCTCCTCACCGATCCCTTCATGGGCGCCTTCCCCGGCCCCGGCTCGCTGATGCTGTATGATTGGCGATCCAAAAAGCTCACCGCCACAGCCAAAGACCCTTATTTCTTATTCCTGCTAAAGACCCGGGGCGACAGCATCTTTACCGCTACGGCGGCCGGTGTGCGCTGGCTCGATCCTGTCGCGCTGAAAATGGATTCGATCCACCCACGCCCGATGCCGGCCCCCTGGCAGATGGCCAACCCCGTCATCTCCCGCTACCTTTATACCGATCGCCGCCATGACCTATGGCTCTCCACCGACCAGCAGCTCATCCGGATCGACGCCGCCACCGGCATCGCCCAGCACCTTACGACGGCAAACGGTCTCCCACCCGGGATCACCGAAGGAATCCTCCAGGACGGGGAGAACAATTTCTGGCTCGCCAACGACCGCAACGGGATCATCAAATGGTCGGAGCGACCGATCGCCTGGTATTCCACTCCCGCAGCGGGCTTTACCGTCGGCGATCTCACCGTCGCCCCAGGCACCGACTCGGTTTGGTTCTATGATGGCAACCGGCGGGCGCTCCTGCTCCTGCAGGAAAAGGACAGCGCCCTTCAGCTCTTCCTGCCGGAAGGCCCGATCCCCAACAATGCCCGCCCATACATCGGCAAAAGCGCATGGCTCGTCGCGGGCAACGATCTTTATTCGCTGCAGTTCCTTCCCGGTCACCGCTACCGCGTCACCCCCGCCTGGCATGACAGCACCTTTCCATTCGGCAACGGCTGCTTCGATAATAAAGGGGATCTGATCCTCCTCGGCAGGAAGCTCACCGTCATCCCCGCCGGCCAGACCGCCCCGCTTCGCCGGCCTCCCCAAGTGCCGCTACCCTACCTGTGCGATGAGGCGGCCGTCGATCCAAAAGGGCGCATCTGGACCGTCTCCCGGGATAACAAGCTGCTCGTCTTCGGTATCACCCGTGTAGGGAGCGACCTCCGTCTTCAAACCCTGGCCAGCTTCCACAACGTTCCGGGGGGCAGCGCCCGATGCATCACCGTCGATGCCGTCGGTCATGTCTATATCGGCACAAGGGACCATGGACTCTATTGCCTTTTGTTCGACGATCTCCGCTTACGATCCATCCAGCATCTCACCACCGGCAACGGCCTCTCGGAGAATTTCATCAACTATCTTCATTGTGACCCCGACAATACCGTCTGGGCCTGTACGCCCGCAGGGCTCGACCGTATCCGGTACGAGGACTCGCGATTTACGATCGACAACCTGGCGGATAATCATGATAATTATCAGGGTGTCTATCGTGTCTTTTCGACGCGCCGGCAAACGCATTGGGCCCTGGTGATGCAAGGCTATATGACCATCGGCCCCTTCCCCGCAGAAAGACCGGGTTATCACCCCCATGTCCTTTTCTCCCAGGTGCTGGTGGGAAATAACCTCTCTCCCGACACCAGCCGCAAGACCCTGACCCTGCCCTATGACCAGAATTCCATCACCTTTCATATCGGCGTGACCAGCTATATCGATGAGGCGCAAACCCGCTACTCCTACCTGCTGGAAGGCAGCAGCAACCGCCAATGGAGCCCGCTCACCCCGGAATCGGCGATCCACTTCGTCAACCTGCCGCCGGGAAAGTACACGCTACGGGTGAAGGTCCGGTTCCTGGCCGGCGACTACCCCGATGCCGCTTCCAGCTACGCCTTCGTGATCCATCCGCCCTGGTGGCAGACGGCGGGGTTCCGTATCGGCCTGGCGCTCGTCCTGGTCGCCCTATCGGTACTGGTTATCCGCGCCTATATCCGCCGCCGCCTTTTGCGTCAACGGCTCGAGCTGGAAAGCCACCAGGCTATCGAGAAGGAAAGGACACGGATCGCCACCGATATGCACGACGAGCTGGGCGCCGGTCTCTCGAGGATCAAATTCCTCAGCGAGACCATCGGGATCAAAAAACAGCAGCAGCTTCCCATCGAAGAAGAGATCACGGGGATCAGGCGCTATTCCCATGAAATGATCGACAAGATGGGCGAGATCGTCTGGGCCCTGAATGAAAGGAACGATTCCTTAAGCGACCTGCTGTCCTATACCCGTAGCTATGCAGCCGAATACCTGCTACAGGCGGGTATCCGATGCCAGGTGGAATCTCCCGCCGATCTGCCGTCCTGTTTCGTCAGCGGCGAGTTCCGGCGCAATGTCTACCTGACCATCAAAGAGGCCCTGCATAACATCGTCAAGCATTCCCAGGCCGAGCGGGTGATCATTCGGATGACGGTCCAGCCCGGGCGCTTCCTTACCATCACCATCGAAGACGACGGGATCGGCTTCGACCGGGAGAACATCCGCCCCTATGCCAACGGGCTCAACAACATGCTACGACGGATCGGCGACCTCGGCGGAACCCTGTATATTTACACCGGGCCGGGCACCACCGTCCGTCTTTCCGTGCCGCTATGAGCACGGCTAACTTTCGTTCTATTGTTGCGTCACCCATTTACCAGTAGCTTCAACGGGCACATCGATATGTCTATCAGTCTCATCATAGTAGAAGACCTCGACGAGGTGCGCGAAGGGTTAAAGAACTTCCTCGCCCTGAACCCCGAATTCGTCGTCCTGGACACCTTCAAAACAGCGGAAGAGGCCATGGAAGCCATCCCCCGCCTGCAGGCCGACATCGTCGTCATGGACATCAACCTCCCCGGCATCAACGGCATCGAATGCATCCGCCAAACTGCCCCCAGAGCCGGCCGCACCCAGTTTATGATGTTTACGGTCTATGAGAACGATGAGAAGGTCTTCGAAGCCCTCAAGGCCGGGGCCTCGGGCTACCTGCTCAAGAACACCGGCCTGGTCAACATCATCGAGGCGCTGAAGGAGCTGTACGATGGCGGCTCGCCCATGAGCTCCAACATCGCCCGCAAGCTGGTCCGCAGCTTCCAGCAGCAACCCTCCCAAAGCTCGCCCCCCGTTGCCGATACCCTCTCCTCCCGCGAGAACGAGATCCTCCAGCTGCTGGCCCGTGGCCTTCTCTATAAGGAGATCGCCGACCAGCTCTCGATCTCCACCAGCACGGTCCGCCAACACATCCATCGCATCTACGAAAAGCTCCACGTCCAGAATCGCACCGAAGCGATCAACAAAGCCTTCCGCTAAAAATCCCCACAACCGGGAGCCTAACTTTCGTTCTATTGACGCACCCTCGTCGCCAGCGTAGCTTCGGAACAAATAAAAACCCCATGCGCCCGCAAGCAACCCACGCAGCCCTGTCTCTCCTTCTTTTGCTCCCGCTCTTCGGCCTCGCCCAAAACGACAGCACCCAACGGTCGGCCGCCCCAAAAAAAGAACACCACATCATCGGCATCGGTATCCGCGCCGGCCTCAACTTTGCCAATGTCACCCATGCCTCGGATATCAATGCCAATACCCAGACCGGGTTCCATGCCGGCATCTTCTTATCGCCGCCGGCAAAGATAATCGGGAGCTATACCGAGCTGCTTTTTTCCCGCCAGGGTTACAATTACAACACCAGCCAGACCGATTCGAAGCTGATGCTTAATTATATCTGGCTGGCCCAGCTGATGGCCATCAACATCACCAAATATGTCCAGATCCAATTCGGGTTCCGGACGGCTTATCTGTTGAACGCCAAAACGGACAGCTCCGCCAAGTCACCTATACCGGACAGCCTCGGCCAGTACAACTCTCTGATCAGCTATTTCAACCGCTTTGACTATGGGCTCACCGGCGGCCTGGAGGTCCACCCTGTCCTGGGCCTGGTCATCGGCGCCCGGTATAACCTCAGCTTCAGCAGCCTGTATAAAAACGCCTTTAACAGCTATGCCACCGGCGGCCAGCCCAGCATCAGCGTCAACCCAAAGAATAACCTCATCCAGGTCTACGCGGGATGGCGCTTCTAAATATGCCATTATGAAAAAGACACTCCTCCTGCTCATCACTGTCGTCGCCTTCGCCCGGGGACGGGCGCAAACCCCGGCTGAGCCGAATCCCCAATTCATGAACACCGTTTATTATTGGGCAGCCGACACCCTCCAGGCGTTGGAAAAGACCAATGGCGAATTGAAGAATAAATTTAGAATATACGGCGCCGGCGGCGCCAGCTATGTCCTCGAAGGGCCGCGCTCCCTAATGAGGATAAAGGCCGGGGCCAATACCCGCTTTGCGGTAAAATTGAGCGGAATGATGGATCCCTCCCAGCTAATAAAGCTCTACCGTTTCGATTCGCAAAAGAAAAACCGGGAAGCCCCTGTGAGCCAGGGCAACAAGAATGTCATCGACTGCAACGTTCAGAAGTCAGGCGCCGATGTTTTTGTCCTGATCCCCGCCAGCTCGCTCCCACCCGGAGAATACGCCTTCCAGAATGTCATGATGATGAACGGAGCCGGCTCCACCCATATGAGCTATACCTTCTTCGCCTTCGGCGTCGATCCATGAGCCGCCGTTTCCAGCTAGTAGCTTAATCCAAAGCCAAACCGGTAAAGAGGATTCTTCGAATCATACGGCACATCTTCCTTCTGTCCCCGGACCGCATCCATCGAAGAAGGCAGCTCGATCGGCAGATGCCCGCCCGGCTTATCCTTCCCAAAGATGACATCCAGCACCGCCGCATCGCTCGCCCCGAAATCGGCCAGCAACCCCTTCGCTTTTGCACTGATCTCCGGGATCACCGCCGGCCGGTCAAGATAGATATCCACGATCGTCGGCACCTTGCTCAACAGCTGCAGGATACTGTCCTTCTGTTTTCCCTTGAAATCAAGATCGCCATGATGGAACATCCTCGCCAGCATGATCGGCGAGTTCACCGGCACATAGGGCGTCTTCAGCCTCAAGATCGCGATATCCGCCTTCCCCGGATCGCTCACCACCGTTCCATACTTCGATGCAACAGCCGAGTCCACATTGCGGATATAGATCTTCAATTTTCCCGGCGCCAGCGGCAGCACCTTGTTATCATTCTTCAACAGCGTCATGGCCCTCCGCTGCGAGGCCTCACCCGCCTTCATCGATTCTTCATTGCCCACGACCTGGCTGACCCTGGACTCGTCGACAAAGGGATGGTCAAAAAGTCCCAGTTCGAACTTCTGCCGCAACAATCTTCTCGCGCTGGAATCGATCCGTGCCACTGTCAGCTTGCCGCTCTTCACCAGCTGTACGACCATCTCCGGGCAGTTCTCGCCGCCAAATTGATCGACGCCCGCGTCGATGATCTTCTTCACCCGGTCCTCCCGCGACAGGTTCTCGACGCCCCAGGCGCGGGCCGGCCATACAAAGCCACCCATATTGGCGTCGGTGACCAGGCCCCAGTCCGTACAGACCACCCCATCATAATGATAGGTGTTCCGCAACAGGCCGGTGATGATCTCCTTATTGTAGCTAAAGCCGACATTCTCGCTCGTCTGCCCCATCGGGACCCCGTAATAGGGCATGATGGCCGCCGTATGCGCAGCAAAGGCCGCCTCGAACGGGATCAGGTGATATTTGAAATTGTTGCCGGGATAGACCTGGCCTTTCTGGAAAGGGAAATGCGGATCGAGCCCTTCTTTTTGCGGACCGCCGCCGGGAAAATGTTTGGTCATACAGGCCACGCTGTTGGAATCCAGCTTGTCGCCCTGGTAGCCGAGGATATAAGCCTTCGCCATTCGCGCCGTCAGCTGTGCATCCTCCCCAAAGGTCCCGCTGATCCGCGGCCAGCGCGGCTCCGTCGACAGATCGATCTGGGGATGCAAAGCCTCGCGGATGCCAACAGCGACATACTCGCGCCGTGATACATCTGCGAACTGCCGCGTCAGCACCGAATCCCCGATCGCCCCCAGCCCAAGCGGCTCGCACCACTGGGAGAAGGTATGCGCCGACATCGCAAAGACATTGCTGGCAAAATGATTGCGCGGATCGGAAGCAACGGTCATCGGGATACCGAGCCGCGTAGAATCCTGCATGTAATGCTGCATGCTGTTGTACCATTTGGCAAGCATCTCCGGCGATGGCACCGCCCAAAGATTGAAATGGTTCATCTTCTGCCCCTGCACCAGCTTCAGCGCGTTCGGCGCAAAGGCAAACATCCCCTTGCCCGGCTTGTCGTCGATCGACCCGTTCTCATTCACCCGGGCGCCATTGATAAACAGCAGCCCCGCCTTTTCTTCCAGCGTCATCTGTTTCAACAGATCATCCACCCGTGCGTCGACGGTCTGACTGCTGTCCTCATAGACATCCATCTTTCCATTCTTGTTGAGATCGCGGTAAGCGCGGCCGTTGGAACCGCCCGAATTACAGGAGAGCATACCCAACGTTGCCGACAGCAAGGTGGCGGCGGGAAGGAGTTTTGCGGCAAGCATAAGCATTATGTTAGTATGACACAATGTAATGATTATCCGCAAACCGTCAAAAACATTTTTCCTTACCTTTCCAATATGAAACAAGTCAGCTTCTTCCTGCTCTTCCTCGTCCATATCAGCCTCCGTGCCCAAAAGATCATCGACATCTCCTACGCCGCCGATAACCAGGGACACTATGTATTCACGGCCAACAACAAGGCCTGGTGCACTTATGTCCTGCGCATCGACTTCCCCACGCTGGACAACCTCCGGGCCGACCATCCCCTCCCCTATGAGGTGGAGCTGAAACCCGGGCCCGCGAAGCTCATCACCCTCTCCACGATCGACAAGGGAAAGGACACAAAGCTGAATTATAAAAGCACCAACCGCAAAGGGTTGCTCAACCCGGTCGTCAACGCGAACTTCACCTACGGGCTCCCGACCGGACCGGGTATCGAGACCCAGGCCTATCGCATCCCCAATAGGAGCGCCGGTTCCACCCCCGGCGGACAGGACAGCGGTTATTCGGTACGCCTTCGCGCAAAGCCCGGCGACACCATCTACGCCGCCCGTCGTGGCGTCGTCTCCGCCGTGGATGTCAGCAACACCGAGAATGACGCCGGCGCAACGACGGCCACGAGCTGGAACTTCGTCGAGGTCTTTCACGCCGATGGCTCCTTTGCCGAATATGGCATCCTGAAAAAGGACGGGGCCCTCGTAAAACCCGGCCAGACCGTGGAAGCCGGCGCCCCGATCGGTATCGTCGGCGGCGATCAATATGGCCGGGGCTCGGAGATCCGCTTCAGCGTCAGCTACTATCCAGGAGTGCCCAACACCCAGATCCCGCTGCTGTTCTGGACAAAGGGCAATGGCAAGGGGCAGCTGAAACAAGGAGCCTTCTATACCAGCGAGTTCACAAAGGCCCTGCTCACGGCGGAGAAAGCCGGCGCAGGCAAGCCACCGGCGAAAAAGCCGGCTGCGAAACACTAGATATTTGATTTTCGTATCTTTGGGGAATGGAACCCACGCAAAGCCTCGAAGAATTCTATCGCGACAAGCTCCACTGGCTACCCGACAATCTCAAAAAGGAGATGGGTCACTTCAACGTGTTCCGGCTCGCCGACGTCCTCAGCAAGCCCCACGGCCCCATGCCCTACCGCCGCGTAGAATTCTACAAGGTGTCCCTGATGATGGGCGACAACCGGATCGAATATGCCGACAAGGTCCTCGACACCAACGGCCCTACCCTCGTCTTCTCCAACCCCCTGATCCCTTACAAATGGGAGCGGTTGTCCCCAAACCCCACCGGCTATTTCTGCATCTTTACCGAGGCCTTCTTCCGGCAGTTCGGCCATATCCGCGACTACCCCCTGTTCCAACCCGGCGCCACCCCCGTGTTCACGCTGACCGAAGCGCAGGTTTCCACCATCGCCGCTCTCTACGAACGCATGCTGACGGAGATCGCCTCCGACTACGCCTATAAATATGATGTCCTCCGGACCCTGGTCTTCGAGCTGATCCACCTGGCCCTGAAAATGCAGCCGGCCGACAGCTCCATCTACGCCAACTCGAATGCCTCCGTCCGCATCTCCTCGCTGTTCATGGAGCTGCTGGAACGCCAATTTCCCATCGAATCCCCCTCCCAGCAGGTGGCCCTTCGCTCTCCTTCCGAGTATGCCTCCCAAATGGCCATCCACGTCAACCATCTCAACCGCGCGCTCCGCGAGTCTTCGGGCAAGACGACGACAAAGCTCATCGCCGAACGCATCGTCCAGGAGGCGAAATCCCTGCTGCGCCACACCAACTGGAACGTCGGCGAAGTAGCCTGGTGCCTCGGCTTCGAAGAACGCTCCCACTTCATCAATTTCTTTAAGAAGAACACCCGTCTGTCCCCCGGCGCCTACCGGGAAACCAACCCCATTGTTTGATTTTTGCACTTATTGGTTTGATTTGCGCATCCGGCCGGCCTGCCGGTACCCCTACCTTTGCCTAGGAAAAATGAATTGCTATGGAAAAGAAAGTATGGTTCATCACCGGCGCATCGAAAGGATTGGGTCTCACGCTCGTCAAAAAGCTCATCGCCGAAGGCCACGAGGTGGCCGCCACTTCCCGCAGTCTGGAAACCCTGGAAGCTGCCCTCGACGGCGCCCCCGCTGACCAGTTCCTCCCGCTGGAGGTCGATCTCGCCGACGAAACCTCGGTCGAAGGAGCCCTCCTCACCACCTGGGAGGTCTTTGGCCGCATCGACGTCGTCGTCAACAACGCCGGCTATGGCATCGGCGGCGCCCTCGAAGAGCTCTCCCTCGATGAGATCAAGGATAATTTCGAGGTCAACCTCTTCGCCCCCATCACCGTCATAAAAAAGGTATTGCCCTACCTGCGGGCGCAACGCTCCGGGCATATCATCAATATTTCCTCGATCGCCGGTTTCGCAGGCGTTCTCGGCTGGTCGGTCTACGCCGCATCCAAACACGCTCTGATCGGCCTCTCCGACGTGCTCGCACAGGACCTCCGGCCCCTGGGCATCCACGTTACTGCCGTAGCGCCCGGCGCCTTCCGCACCCAGTTCCTCACACAGGATTCCCTGGTCCTCGGCAGTACACAGATCGCCGACTATTCCGATGTCCGCGCCTCCCATGCCCGCTATCTCTCCATCGACGGAAAGCAGCCCGGTGATCCCGCAAAGGCCGCAGATGCCCTCATCGAAATAGCGGAATCACCCGAACCACCTACCCTGCTCTTCCTCGGCAGCGATGCGTATAACCGCGCTACCGCAAAGATGCGCCACCTGGAAGAGCTCATAGAGAAATGGAAAGGCCTCACACTCTCGACCCAGTACACGTCTGAAAAAGCTGTCTGACGAGCGGCTTATTCGCTACGCAGACCAAAAACCGCGGAGCGGTTTACTCGCTACGCAGTGACTTCACCGGGTTCGCCAGCGCGGCCCTTATCGCCCGCCATCCGATGGTCAGCAACGCCAGCCCCAGCGCCGAACCACCCGCCACCGCAAAGACCCACCAGGCCACATCGGTCCGATAGACAAAATCCTGCAACCACCGGTACATCCCCCACCCCGCCAACGGGCTGGCGACGACAATGGCAACCAGCACCAGCCACAGGAAGTCCCGCGATAGAAGGGCCACAATGCTGGGCACACTGGCGCCAAGCACCTTCCGGATGCCGATCTCCCGGGTACGCACCTGCGCCGTATATGTCGCCAGGCCGAACAGGCCCAAACAGGAAAGAAAGATCGCAATCCCCGCAAACCCGGTGAAGAGACTGCCGGTACGCATATCCGCGCGGTACAACCGCTCATAGGTGAGATCGAGGAAGTTATAGTTGAACGGCATCCCGGGGTTGTATTGCCGCCAGAGCTTTTGGGCGGCGGCGATCGCCCGCGAAGCCTCATGCCCGCCCGTCTTTACATAGAAGACTCCGCCGGCGGGTCTGTACCGCAGGACCATCGGACCGATCGCCGTATGCAGCGATGCAAAATTGAAGTCCCTGACCACCCCGATGATGGTCCCATCCCGATCATTGACCTTGAACCGCTTCCCTAACGGGTTGGTGATTCCCATCTGCCGGACGGCCGTTTCGTTGAGGATATAGTGGGCGCTGTCCACCGGCCGGCCGCTGAAATTGTCGCCGGCTTCCAGCGACATCTTCATCATCGGGAGAAAGTGTTCGTCGATGTTAAGCGCATTGATGATGAACAAGCTGTTCACGGGTTTGCCATCCCAGTCCGTATCGCCGGTGGAGTTGTGCACATCGACGAGCTCGTCATTGGCCACCGACACTTCCTTTATCGCCGGCTCTTTAAGCAGCTGATCCATCACCGCCCGGGTATGATCATACATCCCCCGGCCATGGAAGGTAAACACCTGGCTCCGGTTGTATCCCGGGTCGCGTTCCCGGATAAAGTTGAGCTGGTTGCCGATCACCAGGGTCCCGATGATCAGGGCCACTGAAAAAACAAATTGCATCGTCACCAGCACTTTGCGGAAGGCGACATTCGCCACGCCCTGCATGATCTTCCCCTTCAGGGCCTTCAGCGGCTCGAAGGCGCTGAGCAGCAAAGCCGGGTATACCGCCGAAGCCAGCAACACCTCAAAGCCGGTGACGGCTACCACCTTCCAAAGGGTGATATCGGTAATATCTAACCGAAAATGCTTGTCCGCAAGCGAATTATAATAGGGGATCACAAAAAGGATCAGCCCGAAGGCCAGCAAAAGCGAGAGCAGGTAAAAGATACCCGTCTCGATCACAAATTGTGCGAACAATTGCCGCTTCGCCGCGCCGACGATCTTGCGCACTCCCACTTCCCGGGCCCGCAACATCGCCCGGGCCGTGGAAAGGTTGACATAGTTGATGCTCGCGATCAAAAGGATGAATACGGCGATCCATTCGAAGATGTGGACGGTCTGCAACAATGGGGCGCTTCCGTCCGCCTTGCGCAGATGGATCTGCGTCAGGGGTTGTAGCTCAAAGCCCATTTCGTCGGGGGAAACTTTTATTTGCGACGCCTGCCGCATCTCGATGCTCAGCAGCTTTTCACCGATCTCCTTCGTGGATACCCCCGGCTGCACTTCCAGCAGGGTGAGATAGCCGAAATTCCCCCAGTCCGACTCCAGGGTGGGCCAGTAGCCGGTCCCATTGTAGTCCCCCCGGAAGGTAGTTATCGGGAACAGGAGGTCGGCCCGGATCGAAGAATTGTCCGGGAAATCCGCCAGCACGCCGCTGACAACAAACGGGTCCTTATGGTCACCCATGATCACCTTCCCCATCGGGTCGGCGGCGCCAAAATATTTCTTTGCCGTCGATTCCGTGATGACGACCGACTGAAGATTGGGCCACAGCCGTCTCGCATCTCCGGCCAGCAGCCGGAAATCCAGCATCTGTAAAAGATTGGAATCCGCGTATAAGGCCACCGGCTTCTCAAACAGCTTATCGCCATAGCTAAAAATACTGTATCGCCAATCGGGAAAGGTTCGCACCGCATCGATCACCCCAGGGATCTCTTTCAGTGCCGCTGGCGCCACCGCCGCCGGCGTCGTTTCATATACCTGCCGCAATGCCCCCTTTCCGGCCGCGGAATTCACCCGGTAGATAGTCGCCGCCTTTTGATGAAAACCGTCAAAGCTCATTTCGTCTTGCACCCAAAACAGGATCAGCATTCCCACCGCCAGACCGATCGTCAATCCGAGCACATTGATACCCGAATAGAGTTTGTTCCGAAGGATATTCCTCCAGGCCGTCTTGAAATAGTTGCGGATCATTGCATATGATTTAATAGGATTAAATATAGGTAAAATCCGTGGGTGCCCGGCGGCAGGGCCTACCTACATTTGAACACACAATCGCCACCCATGCGCCATACTCTCCTCTGTTTCGCAGCCACGGCCCTCTTAGCCACCCTCAGCTGTCATCGCCAACCCGCCCTTCTCCACCCCGAAGCCACAACCTTCCGGAAACCGGCGCCCCCGGACTACCACGTCCGGTTAAGGACGACAAAAGGGGACATCCTGTTGCAGGTGCACCGCGCCTGGTCGCCCCATGGCGCCGATCGCTTCTACCAGCTGGTCCGCCATGGCTACTACGACAGCGCAGCCGTCTTCCGCATCCGAACCGCGACCTGGGCCCAGTTCGGCGTCGCCGCCGATCCCTCGGTCTCCCGCGCCTGGCGCCATCAAAACATCCCCGACGACCCCCGCGTCCTTTCCAATACCCGCGGAACCGTCGACTTCGCCTTCAAAGACCCCAACGGCCGCACCACCCAGGTGTTTATCAATTTGAAGGACAATAGCGCCACGCACGATACCGTCCCCTTCGTACCCTTCGCCCGGGTCATCGAAGGCATGACGGTCGCCGACTCACTCTACTCCGGCTATGGCGAGCACGCCGGAGGCGGCATCCGCGGCGGAAAACAGGATGCCCTTTTTTCCACCGGCAACGACTGGCTTCGCCGCAATTTTCCCCGGCTCGACTATATCCTGCAAGCTCAGATCATTGACGAAAAACAATAAATGGGCAATAAACCCGCATTTTTTGAACGAACGCCGGTTTTTTACAGGGCAATCCTGTAAATTTATTAACGCCCCTCCAGGCTTCTACACATGAGAAAACAAAAAAAGGGTGTCCCGTCGTTCGGGACACCCTTTATATTTTGATCGTTCAGCGGATCAATATTGCGGATTCTGCGCGACGATCGGGTTCTGTTGGATCTCCGTCAGCGGGATCGGCCAGATGAACCGGAAGTCGGAATAAGGGACGGCCCCTTGCCCTGCAGTATAGCCCGCACCACAGCTGAAGGTGGTGAGAGGCTTCACGGACTGGTTCAACGCCTTGGCTGGGATTCCTCCCGGGCCATAAACCGGGTCGGGACTCAACCGGTGGATATCTGCCCAGCGCTTGCCCTCACCCAGGAATTCCACCCTCCTTTCAAACAGGATGGCCTTCACCAGGTCGGTCTGGCTGGCAAAGCCGGCCGCCGTATAGGCTTCCGTCGCAAGTCCCAACGACCGGTTCCGCACAGCATTGAGCAGGTCAACCGCCTGCTGGGAGACGCCGCTGCCGGTTCTTGCCACAGCCTCGGCCATGGTCAGCAGCACTTCGGCATACCGGATCTGCGGGGCGTAATCGCCAAGCCCGACGCTGTCCCGGTATTTGTAAATAAACAGGCTCTGGTTGCCGTTGGCATCCGTCCCCTTGCTGACCAGCAGCGATCTGCGTTTGTCGTCGCAAAGCCATCTGGGATCGTTGTAGATCACCGGCGATATGACGATCAGCCCACGACCCTTGTGATCGGAGGGAGCGAACATCGTGGAGATCGCGGCATTGACGCCGGGATTGTCCAGCGCATCGTTCTTGATGGAGAAGATGCTTTCCTTGGTGCTGTAGTTGCCCAGCTTGAACGGATCGTCAGGGTTGGCATCCAGCGTCCAGCCGCCAATGGGGCTGGTGAACGGAGCGCTTGCGGAAATGATCTTGTTGCCCTCGGTGATCACACCCGCCCAATCGCCCATGTGCATCTTCACCCGCATCTTGAGCGCAATGGCCGCAGCCTTGGTAGCGCGGTACACCGCGTTGGTCGCCGGCAGGTTGGCCTCGGCAAAATCCAGGTCAGCCAGGATATTCGCATAGACGCTGTCCACCCGCATCCGGGGCTTGGTATAGATCACCGCCAGTGCCGCGCTGGAATTGATCGCCGAATCCCGCCAGGGAACGCCGATACTCTGACCCCCGGCATCGGAATACGGCCGGGCAAAATGGATCAGCGCCTCATGATGCGCCATCGCCCGGAGGAACCGGCACTCCGCCGTGTATTGAGCAAGGGTCGCATCAGTGATGATCTTGGCCTTTGCAGCACCCTGCATACCGGCAATACAGACATTGGCGCCATCGATCAGCTGGTACAGGCCCTTCCAGTGAGCAACGACGTTTGGCGAAACAGAGTTTTGGGTGTTCTGGTAGACGATCTGGTAAAAGGTCGCAATATTCACCATGTCCTCTCCCCGCATATCTCCTTGTTCGATATTGGCGGCGCCAAACGGATAGCCGCGGAGCGATCCATCGGTATACCGTCCGCTTTGCGCAAAGTCGTATACCCCGTTGAGGGATAGATCGACGCGCGCCGCGGTGGAGAAAGCGAGGCTGGAGCTGATAGAGTTTGTGGGAGCCGTGTCCAGCACCTTCTTACAGCCGGAGAGCGCGGTGATGACCAGTGATCCTATGATGATTGTTTTCTTCATGATTCATTGATTGTTGATGTTACGAATGTTAGAACCCTACCGATAAACCCACCGACACGCTCCTGATCTGCGGCGATACGGCATTGTCGACGCCAAGGGCGCTGATGTTCTCGGGATCTGCCCCCTTATACTTCGACCAGGTATGCACGTTCTGCGCTTGTACAAAGGCCTTGACCGAACGGATATTCCCATTGCTCCAGTTGAGCATCTTGGGGTCCAGCGTGTAAGACAGGATGACGTTCTGCAGCTTCAGGAACTTGCCGTCCTCGACGAACCGGGAGTTGCCGATATTCGACTGGCTGATATTGGCGTCCTGGCCATACATGATCTTCGGCACATCGGTGACCTGGCCGGCATGCGTCCAGCGATTGAGTATCTCGGCGCCGTTGTTCTGGAATTTCATATTGAACAGCACATCCTGCCGGGTGACGTTCATGATCTTGTTGCCGCCGGAATACCGTAGCATGAATTCCAGCCCGATGCCTTTATAAGTAAAGGAGTTGAAGATCCCTCCAAACCAGGTCGGAACCCCATTGCCCAACTTGGTCATGTCCGTTGCCGCCAGCGAAGACTTCGCGCCCAGCGCTCCGTCGGTTTTGCTGCTCGCGGCATAGATCACACCCGCATTTGCCCCGGGTTGCAGGTTAACCTGTACGAGGCTGCCATCGGCCTTGTAGAACATCGGGTTTCCGTTCTGGATGTTGACGCCCGCCGAACGATAACCCCAGATGATATGGATCGGATCACCTACGCGGATCAGGTCGTAGTTGCCATCATTAAGCGTCTTCGTAGGCACCCCGCCGATCGGGAAAAGGGCCGTGATCTTGTTGGCCACGTGCGAATAGTTGACGGAAAAATTCCAGACAAAGTCCTTGTGCTGGATGATATTCCCACCAAGGGACAGCTCGACGCCACGGTTGTTGAGCTTACCGATGTTCTGCGAAATGGTTCCCCCACTGGTGGTCGAAGTGCCGGCAGGAGTGGGAATACCCGCCGAAAGCGGGGTTGGCACCTGCAGCACCAGGTTATTGACATTGTTCACGAAGTAGTCGGCGGTGAAGTTGAACCGGTTCTTATAGATGCCCAGCTCGATCCCTCCATCCCATTTTTGGCTGGTCTCCCATTGCAGCAGCGCGTTACCGACACCGGTAGCACCCAGACCGCTGAGGTTGCCATAGGGAGTATTGCCGAAATTGGTCAGGTAAGGGAACCCGGAGAGAGTGTTACCCACCTTTGCATAGCTTCCCTTGATCTTCGCCTCGGGGATCCAGGTGGTCAGGAAACCGCGCCAGAATGCCTCCTGCGATGGACGCCAGCCGACCGAGAACCCGGGAAAGGTACCATAGCGGCGGCCGGGGGCCAGCGAGCTCTGCCCATCACGGCGTACGGATGCCTGCGCAAAGTACTTGCTCCCGAAATCGTAATTGAGGCGGCCGAAGGAGGACAGGAAGCCGGTGTTTGTGAAGTTACCGGTGATGCTCTGAATGGAACCGGCGCCGCTTATCACGTTCTTGGTGTAATAATACCCATCGGACAGCTGGGATCCATTGGCCGTAAAGAATTTATTGGTTTGCTTTGACGCTTCATAACCGCCCGTCAGCGTGAAGTTATGATTTCCGGCCTTCAGGCTATAGGTGCCATAGTTGGACCAGAGCAGGGTCAGGATATTCAGGGATTCGTTGAAGGTAGACCCGCTGGTGCTGAACCCGTCCCCATGAAAGGGGTTCAGCCCCTGGAACGCATAGTCGGTATAAAGATCGACACCCGCCTGCGAACGCAATTTCAAGCCTTTCACCGGCGACACCTCGATATAGGTATTGTCGACGATCCGGTAGTCGTCGCCATACAGCTTGTCATTCCGGATGGTCCACGCCACGTTGAAGAAATTGTCGTCGATCGTCTTCCCGTTGGGACCCTGGGTCATCAGGTTGTTCGTGGGATACCCGATATTATACCCGCCATAACCCGCAGCGCTATACGGAGAAACATTGGGCAACAGCCGCAGTGAGGAGGCGACCGCGCCGCCAAGCCCGTTGGAGCCATTGTTCTGGTCCCCGTTCTCCTGCCGGGAGATGGCCATCGTGTTCCCGATCTTTACGAATTTGTTGACCTCGTAGTCGATATTCGACCGGATGCGATAGGCCCGGTTGTAGTTGCTGAGAATGATCCCCCGGTTGAACGAATAGTTGACGGAGAAATAATACGCCAGCTTGTCGCCGCCCCCGGACACCGAAAGGTTCTGGTTGGTGGCGCCCGCATTCTTGAGCATCACCTGGTTCTGCCAATCGGTGTTGGAGGTATCGGCCGATGCGTTGATCCCCGCCTGTGGCGCAAGACCGGCATTGGCGAGCTTTTCGTTGGCGATCGTCTCGAATTGGTATTTGTTCAGGAGGTTGAACTTCTTCAGCGGGTTGCTCCAGCCCAGGGTCCCGTCATAGCCGATCCTCGCCTTGCCCTTGGCTCCTTTCTTGGTGGTGATCAGGATCACTCCCGTAGCCGCACGGGAACCATAGATCGCCGTTGCCGACCCATCCTTCAGGATATCCATGCTCTCGATATCGGCCGGGTTGATATCCCCGAGCAGGTTGGAGTTCGTCGTCCCCGCCAGGTTCAGGGTAGTCGTCATGATGGGGACCCCATCCACAACGATCAATGGATCGTTATTGCCGCTAATCGAGGCAGTACCCCGGATACGGATCGTAGCCGGCGTATTGACAAGACCACCGGAATTCGTCACCTGCACACCCGGTGCACGACCGGCCAGCTGCTTGTCGAAAGAAGCCGCCAGCTGCGAGGAGAACTTGGAGGCGTCGACCTTTGCGGCCGAACCTGTAAACGCTATTCGCTGCTGCGTTCCATAACCGACCACCACGACATCCTGCAGACTCTTGTCGGAGGTCGTCAGTGTGGCCTTGATCGTTTCCTTGTTCACGATGTCGAATTCCATCGGCGCATACCCAACACCGGAAATAACGATCACCTTGGCATTCGCCGGGACTTTCAGGGTAAAGCTGCCGTCCGGTCCCGTAGTGGTACCGCTACGCGTTCCCTTTGCCACAACAGACACGTTGGCAACGGGATTCTCGCTGACATCCGTCACCTTTCCGGTGATGGTTCGGGTCTGCGCCGTGACCTGGCAGGCCAGGGTCAGCAAACCCAGGAGAACAAACCATTTGATCTCGAGTAGTTTTCTCATAATTGAAGTTGTTTTGGTAAAAGGCTATAAAGGTAAAAGGCTATAAAAAGGCAATGAGTATCCCAGGTCGCCCGGGGACACACATGGCAAATGACGTTTGTACCGACTCAGCTCAGTAGTGATCTCTTTGAAACGATAAAATTGGCGGGGAGTGATTTGGCGCAACAGGCCGATGACTCATGCAGCTGGCATTTTTCATTGTGTGTAGTAGTTTTGGTTGTTGCAGTGATCAGTTGGCATTCGTTAACCACCGATTAACAAATATATGGTTTCTTCTTTGCGAAAAAAAAATTTTACTAAAAAAGCTCCCAACGGATTCGATCCCGCTGGGAGCTTGCACTAACGGTCAGTAATAAAGGTACTTAGGTCAGTAATAAAATTTAGAGCGCAACGTCCGACCGGGTCGCCGCCACGATCTTCCCGCTCTGGCTATCCTGCAGAAAAGCGATCACCTCCCCGTCGGAGGCCTTCATCCCCTCCGGCCAGTCCAGCCGCCCGGCCCCATCACCCTTTCCATTCAGCGATACCCGGTCAAATTCCCGGACGATCTGTACATGTGAAAGCGTCTTACCGCCATTCTCACCCGCCATGACTCGGGTGCTGGCGTCATGTTCCACCAAGGCTACCACCAGCCGTAACGGGGATCCACCCCCCATCGCATCGGCATGCGCCTGCCAGCTGAGCTTGCCGCCGCTCATCCGCACATCGCTAAGCGCCAGCTGTGCCGTTGCGGCTGCGCTCAACCCCTTGTTGATCGCCTGGTGAAGCGCCCCGGCATCCGAGCCGACGAACTCCTTCTGCCCATTGACAACCACCTGCGGCGTATAGATGGAGGAAAGATGCAGCCACTCCGCATATTCTTTCTGCCGCTCGGAATACGCGGCATTGCTGAACGCATCCTTCCATCCCAGCCGGTCCCAGTAATCCACATGGAAGGCCAGCACATACACCGGCAGATCCTTGTCCTGCTTATGCACGGCAGCCACCAGCGCATCCGCCGGCGGACAGCTGCTGCATCCTTCGGAAGTGAACAGCTCCACCACCGCGAAACCTTTCGCATCCCCGCCCGGCTTCATGCCCAACAACGCTTCCCGCTGCTCCGGCATCAGCCCGCGTCCCTTGAATCCCAGAACCACCCCCGCAAGAACAGCCAACCCGGCCAATACCGCCGCCATCGACATTTTTGTATTCATAATCCTGCTATTTTTATCGCAAAATTCGGGATTGCCGCAGCAGTACGTTGTTAAGAATGATCACATTTTTGTACCTTTTTCCCGCCGGGCACGGATTTCGCAGCACAGAACAAGATAAAACCTCCTTTTATGCTAGTCTACACAAAGGTTTTCAGCAGCTACTCCGTCAACGACCTTGCAAAGGCAAAGGAATTCTATGAGAAGGTCCTCGGCTTCCCGGTGGTCCAATCCCCGGAAGGGCTCTCTGTACAGGTAACCAAAGACTACAGCGTCTTCCTCTATCCCAAACCCAACCACCAGCCGGCGACCTTTACCGTACTCAACCTGCAGGTAATGAGCGTCGACGCCGCCGTCGATGCGCTCGTCGGCGCCGGGGTAACCTTCGAACACTATGAAGGGGAGATAAAAACGGATGAGAAAGGGATCATGCATGGCGGACCGGGAAAAGGCCCCACCATCGCCTGGTTTGCGGATCCCGCGGGGAATATCCTCTCGGTCGTGGAAAATCCGCCCGTCGCCCCCCTCAACGCGGGAACAAGATCCGCCGTCGTCGGTGCCTAACTACGGGGAAACACCAGCACCGGGTGCTGTCCCGCGGTGTGCAGATCACGCCAGACCCGGTTGATCCCGGTATGATAACCCGCGGCGCCCAACCCCGCATAGGGATACAGCTTATCCATCCACCCGCGGACTTTCGCGGCCACTTCATGACTGACCCTGCCAACAGCCGCATACGACTCCGCTGATCGCTCCTCCCAGCTGCGATCCACCGCCCGGTAAAACTCGCCGCGCAGGCCGGCCAGTTCGGCGCGCGCATCTGCCAGCATCGCAACCGCATCCGGCAAAGCCCGTCGTTCAAAATAGTCGGCACAGCAATCCAGGAAATGCTGCCCCATCCCGGATATATTAGCCGCCAGCGTCGCCTCCGCCAACGGCAAAAAAGGATATTGGTAGAGGGGGTCCCCATCCACAGCCGCCGCGGCATCGATGGCAAACATCCGCTCCGCCGGCACCAGCGCATCCTCCACCGAAAACCCATGGCTCCCGGTCGCCACCAGCCCCATCGCATCCCAGTCCTCCCGCACAATCACCTCACCGGGCAGGAACAGGAACGGCCGGATCAGCGGCTGCCCATCGGCGCCGGCGACCGCCACCCCCTTCCGCATTACCCGGCAATTTGCGGTATACGCCGTGGCATGCCGGATACCCGAAGCATAGGCCCAGCTCCCCCTCACGCGGTAACCTCCATCCACCACCTGCGCCTCCCCGCCAACCGATCCACTCCCGGCAATACACAACCGATCATCGGAGAACAGACCATCAAATGCGTCAATAAAACCCGCAAACCAACCCGCCCCACTGCAAAGCGTCACCACCCAACCCGCCGAGCCGTCCGCATAGGCCAGCCCCTCCTCCAATCTTACCACCTGTGGCAACGACAATGTCTTCCCTCCCCAGCGCCTTGGCGCCAGCATCTTGAACCACCCCTCCCGGTAGATGAGGTCCAACACCGCCGGCGCCAGGTCGCGCCCCTTCTCCGCCGTCAACGCGGCATCGCGGATCAACTCAAGCGCCCCATCGGGTAAAAACGTTGCTGGAGAAGACAGGAGATTCATACGGCCTGGGCTTTAAATCGTTTGATCCAATCGAAATAGCCGATACACGCCACCACGAACAAAACGATGGTCAGTCCCGCGTAGAGCGGCAGCTGCTTATAGAACAATAAAGGAATAGCAAATACATTCGAAATATTCAACAGCACCCAGTTCTCGATCTTGCGCCGCGCCAGTAACCACGTGCCTGCCCAGGCCGTAGCGCTTACCCACGCATCCCAGGCCGGGACGGTCGAGTCCGTATACCTCTTTAACAAAAAATACTGCAGAAAAAAACCGCCAGTAACGATCACTCCCGAGACCATCCACTCCCCCCGGTTCGTCCGCCCGATGGGCAACGGCGGCTCATTGCGTCGCTTATGCCAGTGCCACCACCCATATATGCTCATCACAAAATAGTACCCATTAAGCACCGACTCGGCATACAGCTTGGATTGAGAAAAAATATAGATCGTCAGCACCGTGCTGATGATCCCCGCCGGGTACAACAGGATCTTGTTCTTCCACGCCAGCAGCACCTCCGCTACGCCAAAGATCACCGCCACCCATTGAAGCACATCTAATACCCGTTGAAGTTCCATAGCGGGCGAAGATACAGAATCCAAGCCAGGGACGACCACAGGTCGGCCGGCCGAAGGCCCATCATTAGCCGTAGTGCCCCGCGGGCTACTTTCCCCAAAGCCCGCAAGGGGCACTACTCGCTACGCAAGGCCCCCACGGGATTCATCAACCCGGCTTTCAAAGCCTGCCAGCTCACCGTCATCAACGTGATCATCAGCGCCCCGATACTGGCCGACACAAACACCCACCAGGACATCGGCGTCCGGTACTCATACTGCTGCAGCCACTGATGCAGGAAATAATAGGTGAGCGGCACCGCGATCGCACAGGAGATCACCACCAACAGCACAAAGTCCTTTGACAGCATCCGCCATACATGGTACAACGACGCCCCCAGCACCTTCCGCACACCGATCTCCTTCGTCCGCTGCTCGGCTACAAAAGAGGCCAGCCCAAACAATCCCAGGCACGAGATAAAGATCGCCAGCACCGCAAACACCGAGGCCAGGCTGCCGATGCGCTTTTCGTCACTGAATTTCCGCGCATATTCCTCATCCACGAACTTATATTCAAAGGCGGCCCCCGGGTTGTATTTTTTAAACACCGGCTCGATCGCCGCCAGCGCCGTATGCGTCGTCATCTTCGGGTTCAGCCGGATGGTGATCGTCTGGGTCCACCCATAGTCAAGGAAAAAGATCGTCGGCTTAACGGGCTGATACGGCGACTCCATCACCATATCTTTTACGACCCCGATAACGGTGTGGGGCTGATCATTCCATTGAAAGATCTCGCCCACCACATTTTTCAAACCCGTCAGCTTGACCGCGGACTCGTTTAGGATCAGCGCGCCGCCAAACTTTACCACCGAGTCGGGACGCCCCGTGACTCCCGCATTGACCGTACCCCCGCTATCCGTAATGAACTCCCGCGAATAGTCCCGACCCTCCTTGATCTGCCAGGCGATCGTCTTGCCAAAATCATGGGTACAGGCAACGATCCCAAACAACGGCGTGGTATTCGGGTCCTTTCCCTTCCAGCTGAAGCCGATCTGGTTGGAATAGACATCCGTCGCCGGGCTCGACGACTCCGACATGTCCACCACGGCGCCCGTCCGCAGCAGATCGCCCCGCATGATATCGTAATGTCCATAAATATCCGGCGTATTCATGTTGATCATGATCAGCCCCTCCCGGCTATAGCCCACAGGACGGCTGCGGGCATAATTGATCTGCTCGAACACCAGGATCGTCCCGATGATCAACGCCACCGATACGGTGAACTGCACCACCACCAGCACTTGCCGCGGCAGTGAGGCGTTTCGCCCCGCCCGGAAGGTCCCCTTCAGCACCCGGATCGGATCAAAACCCGAGAGATAAAAGGCCGGATAGCTCCCCGCCAGCAACCCGGTGAACACCGTAAAACCCACCACCATCACCCAGAACAACGGCTGCGCCCAGGGCAGATGCATCTCCTTGTCCGCTAGTGTATTGAAGAATGGAAGCGAGATCAGCACCCAAACGATCGCCAGCACCAGCGCCAGCAGTGCGACCACCAGCGACTCGCAAAGGAATTGCCCGATCAGCTGGCTGCGCAGCGACCCTACCGTCTTCCGGATCCCTACCTCCTTAGCCCGCTTCTCGCTCCGCGCCGTAGACAGGTTCATAAAATTGATACAGGCCAGCAACAGCACAAAGCTCCCGATGATCCCGAAAAGCCAGACGAACCGGATCCGGCCCCCGGTCACCGCCCCATTGGTGAATTCACTGTGCAGATGGAAATCATCCATCCGGTGCAGGAACAGCGACTCGTTCCCATCCTTATTATGCGGCTTGGGGATGTCCTTGATCTTTGCCGTCACCCGCGCTGCGGTTGTGTTGGGCGCCAGCAACGCAAAACATTGCCAGCTATGGTTCCCCCAATTCGTTTCCTGCTTCTTCAGCCATTCGAACTGCTTGACATACTGGCTCCAGCCGATAAAGAACTTCGACCCATAAAAGTTCGTATTCCGGGGTGGGTCCTGGAAGACCCCCGCAACCTTCAGATCCACCTTATTATCCACCTTGATCACCTTGCCCACGGCATCCTCCGTGCCAAAAAGGTTCTTCGCCATGGTCTGGCTCAGGATGATGGAGCTGGGGTCCGCCAGCTCGCTACCACGGCCGCTCAGCATCCGGAGCGGCAGGATCTCGGTAAATTCCGGCTGTACATACATCCCGTTCGATGCGATCTTTTTATCCCCCACCGCGAGGATATGTTCAAAATTCCAGCTGGTCAGCGCTACCTTGGGCATGTCCGCCCCCCATTTGTTCCTCAGCTCGGTACCGGCAGCCACGCTCACTGCCTGGCCCGTACCGGTATGCGCATTAAAGGTCTGGGTGGTCCTTACCTGGACGATGCGCGCATGGTTGGGGTAATACCGGTCAAAGGACAGCTCGTCCCAGATCCATAATCCGATGAGCAAGGCCACGGCCATCCCAATGGACAGTCCAAGGGTGTTGATCAGGGAATACCACTTGCTCTTAAGGATATTGCGCCACGCGACGACAAAGTAATTTCTGAACATGTTAACCGGTTTGCCATAAGGGTCGCGCACCTCCGCACAAATGTTGCATTCCCATTCTAAATATTGCTTAACTTGAAGCATGTTCCGCAATTTTATCAAACTAACCGTCCGCCAGCTTATCCGGCAAAAGAGCTTCACCTTCATCAACATCCTCGGCCTCACCATCGGCCTGTCGTCCTGCATCCTGATCGGCCTCTTCATCGCCGATGAGCTGGGCTACGACAGTTTCCAGGCAAACGGCAACCGCATCGTTCGCCTGGTCATGGAGTATGG
>Ga0310811_10001950_pt1 | contig 25609 bp, 23 predicted proteins | sample YCmetagenome_FD_207642 | JGI IMG/M metagenome (GOLD analysis project Ga0310811, IMG submission 207642) | Soil microbial communities from experimental microcosm in Duke University, North Carolina, United States - YC | ecosystem: Engineered > Artificial ecosystem > Soil microcosm > Unclassified ... | reverse complement strand
AGGTCGGTGTAGAAGTTTATGCCGAGCCTGAAAACAAAGACGCCGTAAAAATTGCGAAGGCCGCCATCGAGCACGCCAAGAAAAATAATTTCCGCGTAGTGATTGTGGATACTGCTGGACGCCTGGCGGTAGATGAGGAGATGATGAACGAGATTGCGAAGCTGAAAGAAACACTAAAACCATCAGAGACATTGTTCGTCGTCGACTCGATGACGGGTCAGGATGCGGTGAACACGGCGAAAGCATTTAACGAGCGTTTGAATTTTGATGGCGTCGTTCTCACTAAGCTGGACGGTGATACACGTGGTGGAGCGGCGCTCTCTATTCGAAGAGTGGTGGAGAAGCCGATCAAGTTTATTTCTTCCGGCGAAAAAATGGAGGCCATCGATCGTTTCTATCCAGATCGTATGGCGGGACGTATCCTCGGCATGGGTGACGTGGTGAGTTTGGTAGAGAAGGCGCAACAAACCTTTGATCAAGAGGAAGCGCGTCGACTTAATGCCAAGATGCGCAAGAATCAGTTCGACTTCAACGACTTCCTTTCACAGCTAGACCAAGTGAAGAAGATGGGCAACATGAAAGATATGTTGAGCATGATTCCAGGCATGGGCAAAGCGATGAAGGGAGTAGATTTTGATGAGAATGCTTTCAAGCCGGTGGAAGCGATCATCCGGTCGATGACGTTGAAAGAAAGGTCCAATCCTGAAATTCTAAATAGCAGTCGCAAGAGTCGGTTGGCCAAAGGCAGTGGCACTTCCATACAGCAAGTCAATCAACTCATCAAGCAGTTTGAAGACATGCGTAAAATGATGAAGACGATGAACAAAATGGGTGGAGCAAAACGCGCGTTGAGTGCAATGAACCCATTTGGGCGATAAATTCACCCCAAAGGTTGGTCTTCTAGTTTAGTGATTTTACCTAGCGCAGGAGCTGCACAGGGAGTTCCGTGAGCAAAACAAAAACTGAAAGAAACTCGAACGTCCTGACATTCCGTTTGGAGACCATTCTGATGCAGTTTCCCCCCGAAATGATCAAAAGAAAGGCGATAACGATGGTTGATCTGTTTTTCATTTTGCAAGTATTGATTGGTAAAGTAAAATACGCAGGAAGCAATTGCACCAGCTTGCCTGTCGAGTGATACGACAAGCTTAAGTTCATCAGCCCCAGATTAGTCCTTTTGTTTCTCGTCGATCAGCGGCTTTCCTTTTATTTCAAAATCATAACTACGGCTGCAATCGCAGTCATCGCAATGATAAACCATCGATAGGTTTGGTCACTCATCTTTTTTACAAGCCAAATCCCCACGAAAGCTCCTGCCACGATTACGGGCACCAATGTTAATGCCAGGATACCAGAATCAAGATTGATGGTATGCCAGACCCAAATGTGAAAGGGCACCTTAAACCAATTCATTATCAAAAAATACCAGGCAGCCGTACCTATGAAATTGTTTTTCTGAAAGCGCATGCTCAGAAAATAAACGGCCATTACGGTGCCCGCCAAGTTTCCGATCATTGAAGTGAACCCGCCAAGAAATCCCGCAGCTACTCCGAGATAAATATTATCGGGGATTTTTTCTTTGCCGCCAGTCTCCATCCAGATCATGACCGCCAAACTTCCGAAGATGGTAACGGCCATGATAATTTTGAAGACCTCCTCGGAAATCAAATTGCCGGCAAAACTTCCGGCAACAACGCCAATGGCCGCCCACGGAAACAATACTTTTAAATGTTTAAAAGAAGCATGCCGATGATAGTACCAAACACCAAATACATCGGCAACCAAGAGCATCGGCAACATCAATCCACTGGAAGATTTCCCGCCGAACGCGATCGCCAATAAAGGAACCGACAGCATGCCTGCACCGTGCACGCCTGTCTTCGCCATGCCAAGCAGGAGCGCGACTATCACTACGATGATGATGCTCTGTGAGGGAAGGTCGGTGAGATAGGTCAAGGGCTCAAAAATTATGAATTGTGAATATTGTAAAGATCTTCTTGCGTTTTTCGTTTTACAAAATCAAAAAACAAGCTCAAAGCAAGCAAGACAGGAATCGCCATCCAACCAGTGAAAATAAATTCGATCCCATTTTGGCCATCGGTGACATAGCAAAGTGTTTTACCCGATGTCAGGATTGAAGCTAAACTCCACTGGATGAATGAATACTGAATAATATTAAAAAAAGTGACTGCCTGTGAAGGCAAATGAAATCCAGCCAATCCTCTTCTCCGAATTCTCCGTGCAAAGAGGATAGGGGTAATTATCATACCTGTCCAAGATATTGTCCAAATGATTGTCCATGCCTTGTTGCAGTCGGCACCTAAGCCTGTCAATATTAACTGAAACCCAAGAGCTACAAACACCGGAAGTACAGCTAGAAAAAAACTTGCAATTGAGAACTTAAGAGTTATAGCGAGGTAACTGACTTTCTTCGTCATCAGAATCTAATCACCACCTTTGCGCCTGTTCCGTAAAACTGCAACTGAGACTTGATGCGAGATGATTTTTTCGGCAAGTCTTCATTGTATAAATCAATGGCTCCTATGGCGCGGCCTTTGTAAATCCAATTTGAAATCATTCCGACGGCCAACAATGCTCCTCCACCCACAGCATAACCCCAATCGGCCTTTTCTCCGAACGCAACCGTAGCCAGAGGAATGGCCACCATAGCTGCGCCCGAGAATCCGGTGATGGAAGAAACTGTAGACCAAGTCCGCGCTTTTTTGAATTCGCCATAGGCTTTCTCGTGACTGAACAATAAACTTGCCGTCTGTTTGGTGCTCAACTCTATAGAGTCGTTCAGCATATAGACCACACCACCAAATGTCTTGTACATATAGATTTTTTGGGCACTCGCCTTGGTGGCCATCACCAACACCAGCACCGCCACAACTATTTTCATTTTACTCATGGTCACAAAAATAAAAAAGACAATCAATAAACGGGTTAGTGGAAAAGTAAATGCCCGCCAACCTCCTGTTTCGTTCCCCCTTCTTCCTGCATCACCACTTTTAGCGAAGAATCACCGCCACTATCAAAATAAACCACTTTGATTCTATGGTAACCGATCTTCAATGCAGCTTTGCCCGTTTGCTCTACCGAACCATGGTCGCCGTCATTGTTCACCGTTTCAGCATCGTCGATAAACAATTTGCTGCCGTCATCCGAGATAGTGGAGAACGTATAAAAACCCTCTCTTTCTATTTTTATGAAACCTTCAAACACGAAAGCAAATTTATCTTTCCGTTGTTTGTTGGTCAGCGAGATAACCTCCGTCACTCCTTCCTTTGTCGGTTGGCTTTGAACCGATTCAAGGTTTATTTTTCCCATTGGCTCAAAGTAGCGATAGCTTATTCCTGGTTTAGGGTTGGAAACTTTGGAGGCTCCGACCCAGCGATAGACTTTTGCTTCGCTCGTCACAGTGCCACTTTGCAGCTCGCCGTCTTTAATAGTCGTTGCCTTTATGATGGCCGTCCGATCTAGAGAAAATGGTTTTTGATAAAGTACCGACCCGGGAGTTGGTTCGCTGCCATCAAGGGTGTAATAAATTTTGGCGCCAGGCACTGCGTTGAGGAAAATTGTCGGCTTCAATGCGGCCTTTGCATATTCCATCTTTAAAGAAGGTTTTCGAGTGAACTTTCCATAATTTTCAATTTTCACTGCGAATGCATACGGCGATCGAATTTGATTGGGATTGTATTCCGGCAGGTCAACCACTACGTTGGGGCCGTCTTGTTTCCAAGAGGCATTCTCTCTGGTCGAAAGAAAATTGATCTTTGTTCCGCCTGGTAGACTCACATTTTTCAATATCAGCTTTTTGTTACTCGGGTAAACTGGAAAAATGGCATAGAGTGAATTAGTGGTTTCGTTGTAAGTATAAAAAATTTCCTTCACTGCGTAGCCGGCATCTGGATCGATCGTGATTTTCAAAAGCATATCACCGCTTTTAGAAGTAAAACCACGTCTGCCGTTGCTCCATTGGCCAGATTCTTTCCATCGCGAAGTACCATAAATAGCTTCCCCATTTATTTTCAGCCATTCACCTATTTGCAATAGACGCTCCTGCATGATGGGTGGGATTTTCCCGTGCTCATCGGGTCCGATGTCCAATAAAAAATTTCCGCCACGGCTTACTTTATCGATCAATTGCAATACCAACGATTGGGTTGAGTTATAATCCCAGGCATCCTCTTCACGGTTGTATCCATAACTAAAACCCATGCCGCGGCTTTCCTCCCAATAATGATCTTCAAAATCAAGATCAGGTTGATACTCGGGTGTGTAAACCAAACCGTGCTTGAATCGCACCCCGCTTCCCCACCGGTCATAAGTGACCACTTTATCTCTTACTGGGCTTTCATTGTACAACCATGTCAAAAATTCTTTCGATTTCCATACGTCTTCGCTCGCGTCCCAATCTCCATCCGTCCAAAACACATCGGGTTGATAGTTGGTGATCAAGTCTTTCATCTGTGGCCAGGTATGCTCGATGGCAAATTTCTTTGGATCATTTTTCCACAATGGATTGAACCACTCGTACAATGAATAGTACATTCCTGCGTGCACGGAGGTTTTTCTCACCGCGCTGAAAAGGTCTTTGATCAAATCCCGTTTGGGGCCCACATCAGCCGCATTCCAAGGGAATCCCCACGTGCGGTTTGCCTCCTTGCTCGGCCATAGCGTGTAGCCATCGTGATGCTTGGAGGTAAGTACAATATATTTCGCTCCCGATTGTTCAAAAACTTTCGCCCATTCATGGGGGTTGAACAGCTCCGCCTTGAAATCGTTCGCCAAATCATAATAGCTGCGATCACCAAACTTAGTCGAATGAAATTTGAGCCTTGCCGTATCTCCGTTCATCAATCCGTATTGATACCATTCCGCGTAATTTCCTTTCGTACACCAGCCCGGCACCGCGTAAACGCCCCAGTGAATAAAGATGCCAAACTTGGAATCTTTGAACCATTGAGGCACGGGCCGTTGGTCAAGGCTTTGCCAAGTCGGCTGATACGTTTGAGAAAAAATTTTCGCCGACGCGATCACGCAGATAAACAACAGCAGGTGGCGCATGGAGTTCATAATTTTAGGTTGTTGCTTTACCAAATATACTTCAGAATTATTGGTAAATAAGCCAAGCATAACTTTGAGATCCAGGGCTAATAGAGCGGGTAGGAAGGTGCTTAGCTACAGATATTTTTTTCAGGCTTTCTTCCGAGGAAGATCTAGATCATGGATTGAATTTTTCGAGCTCGCGATTGATTCCCTTCACTGCCTCATCAATTTCTTTCGTTTGCTCTTCAATTTTCTTAAACAAGAAAGGGTAGTCGAGGTCGGCTTCCATTTTAGACAATTGAATCAGCCCCAAAACGCGCGCCACCGGGCCACGCACGTCATGGGCATTGGAATATGCAAAACGGATCAGCTGTTCGCTTCGCTTCTGAACTTCCTTGGTTCGTTCATGTACCAAACTCTCCAGGTGCATGTTCACGTTGTTGAGGTTTTCATGGCTTTGCACCAATTCCTCATTCTGAGTTTCAATCTCGTTCGACTTTTCAATCAGTTCGAGATGCTGTGACTCCAGTGTTGCGAAGGCATCGTCGTATCGTTGTTTCAAAATCAACGAGGAATAAACGATAAGCGTATATAAGATCACATAGGTTACCCCTGCAATGATAATATCAGTTGCATCGGGCTTGCTATAACGCTGTGGATGAATTCCAAGCCAAGTGAAAATGGCGATCATCCCGATGAGCGTAAAAACATGAAGAAAAATAGGCCACCTGCCTTTCAACAAAACGGAAAATCCAAAGCCAATCACCATGACCACGGCCATCGACGACGTTGTGATGTTATCGGCAGTAATACTTTGGTAATACATGGCGGCCATCGTAATGAATCCGATCACTAACACCGCCGTAGTAAAAAATCCTTTCTTATAAAAGACGAAAGAAAGCAGGATCGAGAACAGGATGGAAAAATTGATGATTGCCGTTCGCACGATCTCGATACGATTAAAGAAGAAATCAACGGCCATCACAATCAAAACCCCAGCAAAGCTGAGCTTTAAGAGCGACTCAAGAAAGAGTGCTTCAATTGGTTTTTTAGGATGCATGGATTTTCTTTCCAACGGTATACCTTGCTTTTTTCGGGGCGCGAAATTAAATAAAACTACTCGACCCACGTCGATGATGTATGAACTTCAGTAAAAATTAAAGATTCGAACACATACGCCCGTTAGTGAGCATAAAGTGTTACTTCAACATCGCGTCGATGATAAAATTACTCATCACTTTCTCGATCGGATGTGGTGTGTTTGGCAACGAAACAAATTTACCAAACGGCAACCATGTCACTACTTGTTTTGAAAAATTTAAATCGACTGTTTCGTCTTGATCTCCCAATAAAATATGGACAGGCGATTTCACCTGATCCAAGATGTGCTCAGTAAGGAGTGGTTGTTGTCCAAGTCTCTTCATCATCTCAGCCGTTTTCATCAAAACTTCCCTCCAGTCGTTGGGTGCGTGACGTTCCTTGAGCGTTAGGGCGAACGAGGGCACCTTCTCTTCTATTTTCTGTGGATTCAATTTCCTAATGTCTTTCTCCGCCGACTCTGGCGTCCAATCGAATTTGGTCCCAAGCGTCACCATTTTTCCGATACGATCTGGATGCAGATGTGCCGCCCACAATGCAACATAACCGCCCATGCTGTAGCCAAAAATATCAGCGCGTTGGATTTGCTGGCTGTCCAGAAAAGACAGCAGCTCTTTACTAAATGTGTCAATGCCAAATTCATTCCCTGAAAATGCAGTACCGCCATGGCCGGAAAAATTAAATGAAAAAATTTCTCGTCCAACCGACTTGAATTTCTCAGCCAACGAATGAAGTTGAGTCGTGGAGCCGAGCGCTCCATGGAGCAAGACGATTGGGTTCATTCGCTAAAAATAGAAATAACTTTTGGGCCTTCTTCTATTCAACTTTCCCCATTTTGCCCCTGTAGCGAAACGGTAAATGTTGACCCTTTGCCCAACTGACTGGTGACGGAAATGGTGCCATTGTTTTTTTCCACAAATTCTTTCACCAACAAAAGCCCAATGCCCAAACCCTTTTCGTTGTTAGTGCCCAACTTCGTGAAATGGGTGCCAATAAAAAATAAATTTTCCAGTTCGTGATCGGACATTCCTTTTCCCTCGTCTACAATCGACAAATGAACCTTGCCATCATGGGCGTGTCCATGGGCGGTAATGCAATTGCCTGGCGAACTGAACTTAATAGCATTGCCGATGAGGTTGCGCAAAATTAACTTGACATGGTTGCAGTCGGCCTTGATCTCAATCACTTGGGGTATGGCGTTTTCGAGCGCAACGCTCTTCGCCCGCGCGGTTTCGGCATACAATTGATTCAGTTCGTGAACCATCGTGTGGGCGTTGAACCATTCTGCGCGTGGCTGAATGCCTCCCGCTTGGCTACGCGCCCAACTCAAAAGGTTGTCGAGGTCATCGCTGACAAAATCAAGATTGTTCTTAAGTTTTTTTGAAAGCGAAATGAATTCCTCGTGACTCAAGTTGGCGCCGGCAAGCAACCCCATCAGGCCACGCAAACTTGCCAGCGGCCCCCGCAAGTCATGACCAATAATCGAAAATATTTTGTCCTTCGTAGCATTCAGCTCTCTCAGTTTTTGCGCTTGCTCGTTAATTTTTTGATTCCGATCCTGCAGGTCGGTGTTGATTTTTTTCACACGTTGATATCCGAAGTACATAATTGCCCCAAGGCACGCGAGGACAATGAGGCCAGTGATAAAAATGGAGTTCCACAGTCGATGAATACTAATCTCTTCACCTTGAATGACGGCGTCCTTCTTCAGCAAATCAATTTGCGCCTGCTGGATTTCAGATTCATACCGGGCGAGTTGCAGCGTCATTTGCTCGTTGCTGCGTTGTGTGAGAAGCGAGTCATGTACCGTTAGATACAGGTCTTGGTAATAAACTATTTTAGGATAATCTCTTTTGTCGCGATAGATATCTGCCATCAGGGCGTAGGTCCTTTCGCGCTCTGTCTTAAATTCAAATTTCTCCACGAGAATCTTATTGCGTTCCAAATAAAAAAGTGCTTTGTCGTAATTCTTCGTCGCGAAATAGGTTTTCGCAATTCGATATAGTGTTGATGCCTCGAGAAAAACACTGCCGTTCATTTCGGCGGGGAGGAGCGCCTCAAAGAAATTCTTTTGTGCATTCTTATAATCGCTCTTCTCCAAAAAAATGTCTCCTAGAGTGCGCTTGCCGAAAGCAACACGATAAGGATCATTTGCCTTGATCCCATAGTCGATGGCCAGCATCGTGAAATATTGTGCAGAATCGAGTTGGTTGATGGGCAAAAAGCCTAGTGCCATATTCGTCGCACACCGCGACATCACACTCCAATCACCTATCTCTTTAGCAAGGGCCAGTGCATTTCGTAATATTTTGATTGACTCCTCATATCTCCTTTGCTCTGTTAATATTCCGCTCAGGTTGTTGATACAATTCGCTACTCCCCGTTTGTCATTGAACTCCTTGTAAATCTCCATGGACTCATTGGCATAGATCAGTGCCTTGGCAAAATTGCCTTTTCGATAAACGATCCATCCAATATTTTCCAAGATAGGAGCAAGTCCTTTTCTGAATTTCAATTTCTCGGCCAAGGCTTTTGCGGCCTCCGCTACTTTCAATGCTTCGTTGTAGTTGCCTTCACGAATGGAGGTTGAATAATTATTGAGCTGACTGACCTTTAGTGTGTCGTCGGGCTTGGCCAATAACAATTCGAGCGCAGTGTAAGACTGCTGAGACAGGCCAGTCAATGCGACCAGCGAAAGAAAGATGCCAACTAAAAATCTTTCCATAACGAGCCAAGCCGAGCCCTTACGAACGGATTCGCTAACGAATTTAGATTTTTTTAACCTAATAATTGAGAATGGAGTCAGAAAGGATTTTGCCTCAGTTTCTTTTTGTCCGAATGCCTTTTCTTTCGGTCAAGGCGATTTTTCACTGCGGTTTTTGAAGGCTTTGTCGCTTTGCGTTTCTTCTTCTTTTCAAACGCTCGAATTAGAAGTTGATCAAACTTTTGTAAAACCTCCTCTTTATTCTGCAGTTGGGAACGTTTCTCCTGAGCTGAAAGTAGAAGTTCGCCCTCGGTTGTGAGCCTTGAAGAAAATTTTTGCAAAAGCACCGCCTTCTCTTCAGCAGAAAGCAATGCCGAATTTTTTACATCCCAGCGTAACGTCACCTTCGTGTTGACTTTATTCACGTTTTGACCACCCGGGCCGCTACTTCGGGAAGTAGTGAACTGCAGCTCACTCGTCAAAAAAACTGAATTGATCCGATTCATCTCGGCATCAAAATACAATAAAAAATAATTTCTCTCGTCATCATCAAATGAGATGGCCAGCCAAAAAGAACCGAATAACAAACTCGTTTGGACGATCGCTTTTATCCTCGCGTCCATCGGCATCGCGATGATCGTGAGACGCACCTTTTTCCTCGTTCCTGTCTTGGAAAATCGATACACTCCAACACCTCCCCCGCCCGGAATGCCCAGTTTCCCCGACGATGGGTTTGTAAACCATCCGGTGCTCACCTTGTTGCATATTTTTCCAGCACTATTGTTTATAGTACTTGGATTGATGCAGTTTGCGAAACGTATCAGAACGAATTATCCAACCTTTCATCGATGGAATGGAAGGGCGCTCTTGATTATCGGTGCTATTGTCGGCGCCTCAGGCATCGTCATGGGGTTCCGTATGGCTATCAGCGGCGTGAGCGAGACGGCAGCAATCACGTTTTTCGGAAGCTGGTTCCTGTTCGCGTTGGCAAAAGGGTTCGCGTTGATACGTCAAGGAAAAATCGAGCTACATCGCGAGTGGATGATCCGCGCATTCGCCACGGGCATGGCCGTAACTACCACGCGACCGATTGTCGGGATCTTTTTCGCCACTGGTCGGCTTACACATTTGACCCCACAAGATTTTTTCGGAACTGCTCTTTGGATCGGCTTCACCCTTCACTTGATTTTGGCTGAAGTGTGGATCAACAGAACGAAAAAGGCGATTTAATTTAGTTTGCTTACTTTCTGAACAAGACTTTTCGACTGCCCCCAAAATAGGCTGCTCAACACGAGCATGCCACCCGTGATGGTGTAGGTTGTAAACGGCTCGTGCAATATGAACGAGGCATAAGCCAATCCAAAAATCGGGCAAAGGAAAAGCCAGAGCGACGCCTTGACGGTGTCTTCTTTCAAAAGGTGCAACCACAATTGAACGGCCAAAATGGATACCGGTACCACTAACCATCCGATCGAAATCCAAAATCTCGAGTCATAGTTTGTTCCGCCACCTTCAAACACAAGCATGAACGGCAACAACAAAATGCCTCCGATCAGCACTTGCCATCCATTGATGGTCATGCGCGACAGATTCCATGTGACCGAAGAATAATACACCGCCGCGACGGAATACGCGAGCATCGAAACAACGAGCAGCACAATTCCAAAGAAACTGGCGTGGCCACTTTGAACCAAGGGAAATGTCGCTACGATCACCCCCACAATTCCTACTCCAATGCTTCCCCATTCGCCGGGCGCGATTTTTCGTTTCAGCCAAAGAGAAGTGATGATGCTGATCATTAATGGGTTCAACGCGAGCATCAACGTCGTGATTCCCGCAGCTACTTCCTTTAGAGCCATGATAAAAATTCCTAAATACAACGTGGTGTTCAATGCACCGAAGATGACGAGTTGAAGCCATTCTTTGTTTTCCGGAATTTTTCGTCCCTTCTGAAACGAGCTTAAGATCAAAAGCAAAACACCCGCTGAAATAAATCGCGCAGTAAAAAGGGTAAGCGGCTCAGCCGACAGCAAGCCGAATTTCCCCGCCACGGATGCGGATGACCAGAATATGGAAAATAGAATTCCGAAAAGGATAAAACGCGTGGGATGCTGCAATGGACCCCTGTTCAAACTGTATCGGCTCTTCTCCTAGTCCAACTGGCAAGAAACATGACGATCAAGTTAACAACGCAACTTATCATCATCACAAAAAAGAAGTCCGATGCATAGTGGTCGTAAATCATGAAAACCATGAGCGCGTAAAAAATCAATACACCTACTACTGACTCAATCAAATGGGTTTCGTTTCGTGATACTTTAGGGGGCAGGAAAAACGCAATCAGAGGTACCATTATAAACCAAAATAGAACGAAAGTAATTAGGTTCCATCCGATCAAAAGGGAGTATGGCGTAAATACGAGTGTTACGCCAATGACAACAGCTAATACTCCTTTCATTACTTCTTTCATCGACTTTATATCCATGTCTTTCTATTTTAAATGCCTCCCGTTCTAAATCCAATCTTCGGTTTATCCTCAATTTCTTTGATCTCAAACTCTTTTACATCCTCAAAAATTACCGTGTCCATCAATTCTTTCGTGCGCTCTTCTTTTTTCATTGAAGCCAATCGCAGGTTCTGATTTTTTACGGATTCCCCCACAACCTGCCGCACTGCTCTGGCGTTGCCGAAATGCTTGTCTCGATTCTCGTAAAGGAATCCAAAATAATTTCTCAAATGTGTTTCGGCGGCAGCGTCGGGCTTCACTCCTTCCTTGGTAAACAGAGACTGCGCAATGACGTGCATATCGTTTGGATCATAATCTTCAAACACGAAAAATTTATCGAACCGCGACTTCAATCCAGGATTTGAATTGACAAACTCGCCCATGTTCTCCGTATAGCCCGCCACAATCACTCCGAATTTGCCTCGAAGATCCTCCATGCGTTTCAAAATAATTTGAATGGCCTCTGCCCCGAAGTCATGCTGCGCTCCTTTCTCTTGGGCCAACGAATAGGCTTCATCGATAAAAAGAACTCCACCCATCGCTTCAGTTATTTTCTCGCTCGTTTTAATCGCGGTTTGCCCCACATAGCCGGCCACAAGTCCTTCGCGATCTACCTCCACCAAGTGTCCTTTTTCAAGAATCCCCAGGCCTTTGTAAATACGCGACAGAATCCGGGCTACAGTTGTCTTTCCCGTGCCCGGGTTTCCCATGAACACGGTGTGCAAAGAGAACTTGTTGAGCACATCTTTTCCGGTCTCCTGGTAAAAGCGAACGAGCTTCACCATTTCATTCACTTCCGTCTTTACGCTCTCTAGTCCGGTGAGCGAATTTAGTTCGGCAAGGCTTTCATTTAAGATGTCATCAAGGTTTTTGTTGGGCGAAGACGTGCCAGGTGCAGACGATGGCTTAAACAGTTGATTGGCATCGGTGATTACCGCGGCCTGGCCTTCATCAAATGCTTCCCCCACTTGGAAAGGAACTGTGGCAATAAGATTGTCCATAAAGATGACCTCCATGGTGTATAAGTCACTCTTCCAGCGGCCGGGCGTATCGCCACCCCACCCCGGATTGAGCGTATAGACTTTATCCACTGTATTGGCGGTAACGTAGGCAATATAGGAGCTGCTTCCTTTGAGTTGGCCTGCTTTGTCGTAGAAATTAAAAAAGACTTCGGCGAAATAATCCTTGGGCGTTTTATTCTTGAAATTGAATTCCGCCCACACAAACCGCGTCTCCTTTTGACTGAATTTTTTCAAGAATTTCTTTTGAGGTAGCGTATAGGCTTGGCCATCGCCTTCATAAAGTTTGATCGTATCGATGTCGAAGAAAAGATTTTCTCCCGGCTTGGCTTGCCCAATATCCTCTACATAGAATTTAGACTCTCCCACTTTCACTCCGTCAATGTATCCTTCCCAAATGTAGTCTCCTTTAAACCAAAACGTACCCAACGTTGCTTGCCCCCACGAGTCGCGGATGTACACGATGTTTTCGTCTTTCAATACTTTACGTTTTTGTTCCAAGTTGCACAGCTCATTTTTTTGGCTGCCTTGTGAATGAAAACATTTCAAAGTGAATGTGGCATCCCATTCCTCCTCATCAAAAAGTTTGTTGAAGATGGAAAACTCTACGCGCATGAATGTGGTTTCATACCGGTCGAAGACTTTACGGTATTTTTTGGTGGCATCGGCCATCCATTCATCGGAGGAGTGCACCTTGATGTCGCGAAATTTGTATTTCACAGGCATGTTTTTTGGAGGTTGGCCTCCATTGGGGTTGTCAGACATACGTTGCGCGATTTGGAAAACTAATTTACTGAAAATTGGAGCTTGGAGGAACTCAAATACCACGGCGGCTGCAGATATATGATTTATTCGGTTCCCAACGTTTTACAAGAACCGCGTTTCAAAATGAAAATGAGAAACGCGTTTATAGTATTTGTCTTGGTTGGTTTGCTAGCCTGTCATTATCATGATACTTCGATTCCAAATGGCCCGCACGCTGATTTCAGTGCGATCAAAGGAAATACGATAACAACAGGTGATCCAAGTTTTCAGGTGCTTGTCCGTTCCATTTCCGACAGTCGGTGTCCATCAGACGCCGTGTGCATTTGGGCGGGTGAAGGGAAGGTCACATTTCAAATCGGGCCAAATGAATTTTCTCTGAAGATCGGAGCATCGAAAAGTTTTTCTGTCGGTCAAAAGAACTATGAACTCACATTGACGGGCGTTACTCCGTATCCAAGCTCTTTAAACGCGAACGAGGAAAAGAAAGCAATCTTCACTTTAAAACAACTTTAGATTTTTTTCTGAATCAACCACTGGTGCCCAAAGGGATCCACGATGATTCCTTGTCGGTAGCCATACTCATAGTCTTGAACGGGGCTTGTAATACGACCGCCTGCTGCCTCGGCCCGCTTTACTACAGTATGCGGGTCATCGACAAAAATTCCAATCAATGACGTGACTGCGTCTATCGACTCAGGACTGAGCTGCTTTGATCTCGGCGTTTCTTCGTGCAGATGAAACATGGCACCATCTATTTCCAACTCCGACACATGCACGCTTCCGTCGTCATTGCTGAACCGGCGAAGCTCTGTGGCTCCGAATGCTTTTTTATAATATTCGATCGCTGGCAGCAAAATTCGAATGGCCAGGTGAGGAGCAAAAAAAGTAGACGAATTGTTTCCCATAAGTTTGGCAAATTTGATCGAAGTTAAGTCAGTGGGTGGTAAAAATCCAGCCACGGTTGTACTTTGCTTTTGCGAAAATCAAATTGACGAAATGAAACGAACCATTTTCTTTTACGCCATTGCACTTGCGTTCTTGGTTTTTGTTTTGAAGTCGATCGAGTATCGTTTTTATGTGCGGGATCTTTCCATCGAATTTTACATTGGCTTTATTGCAATTCTATTCACCGTTCTGGGGATTTGGGCGGGCTTGAAACTCACACGCAAGAAAACGGTCGTCCTTTCTCCCGATTTTGTGCTTGATGAATTAAAATTGCAGAAACTCGGCATCAGCAAACGCGAGCATGAAGTACTGCAGCTCATGGCCACTGGGCTCTCTAATCAAGAAATCGCAGACAAACTTTTTGTGTCGCTCAACACGATCAAAACCCACTCGTCAAACCTGTTTCTCAAACTCGAAGTGAGCCGAAGAACTCAGGCGGTGCAGCGGGGGAAAGAGCTGAGGCTTATTCCATGAGGCCGGATTCCGGCTATTGGATTCAACCGCAGGAACTTCCTACCTGGGAACCAGGATAGAGCATCAAGTAAACCAGGACCACCATCTCGTCCTTTCTCGTGATTTCAACTAAATTTATTAGAATCATCCTTTCGGGTGAAGGCAATTGGATTAGCCTCCTTTTGTTTTAGGCAAAAAAAAACAAACACCTATGAAAAAAATAATCCTCACCTACGGACTGATTGCAGGGGCAATCGTTTCGGCCATGATGTTGATTTCCATGCCGCTGTACGACAAGGGCCTCATTTCCATCGACTACGGAGAATGGATCGGCTACACCACGATGGTGATCGCCCTTTCGATGATTTTCTTCGGTATCAAGTCCTTTCGCGACAACCAGCAAAATGGCGCGATCACTTTTGGACAAGGCTTTAGGATCGGCCTCTTGATTTCGGTCATCGCGTCAATCATGTACGCCTGCGCTTGGGAAATTACCTACAGCCGAATGTCGGACGAATTCACACAAAAGATGGGGGAACGCAACATTGAAAAAATAAAAGCGAAAGGGGCAACGGAAGCCGAAGTTCAAGAAGCGAAGCAAAAAATGGCTTCGTTTGTAGAGATGTACAAAAACCCTTTTATTCGATTTGGAATAACCACCATGGAGATTTTTCCCGTGGGACTCGCGATCAGTTTGTTGAGTGCAGGGGTATTGCGCCGCAGAAGTTTTTTACCGGCAACAGACTAAACCAGATTTGCATGACAAAACAGAGGTTGCCTTTTCGGGCCGCCTCTTTTAATTTTTGCCCCTTGACTTACAGCACCGCGATATACATCGAAGGTCGTTTTGCCGTGAGTGCAATCAATTCTTTTTGCACCTTCATGATCTCGTCGAGGTTAAGCCCAAGTTCTTTGTGGTAGACCTTATAAATAAATTGCCATTCGGTTTTGTCCATAAACCCATCGGCATTGGCCACCACGCACAGCCACGCAACGCAACGTACCTGGTTTTGATGGTCCAGTTTCCTTAACTCTTCGATACCCTCGTCATACACGTTTGCCCCCGCGCGTTTTTCCAGCATGTCAAGGATAACATTGAATTCCGTTTCGGAAAGGCCTTCGATTTTGGCCATCCGGTTGCCGAGTTGCACTTCGCGGTCATTTACTTCGCCATCGGCATGCACCAAAAGGAAGTACATTTTGATTAAAGCAGATTTTAAATTCATTACGTTTTGAAGTCTTCACCCTGTAAGTGAAAAATTGTGCCAATCTTTTTTTCAACTAATAGACCCCCAAAATTAAGGTATCTTTCACTTTCCTGTCCTAAGTTGGGAGAAAATACCCCAAACTCTTTTTCGACAGCCCACAGGGTCAATGTATTTTTAATCATGTTTCTCATACTAAGATGGATCAACGCTCATTTTTTCAGTCAGCACTAAAATCCGGGTTGATCGTAGGTTTGCTGGATGGCACCGCCGCGTGCGTCAATGCCTACCTCCAGCGAAAAGTAGGCCCCCTGGCTGTATTCCGTTACGTAGCTTCAGGGGCGTTTGGCCGTGATGCACTCACGGGTGGATGGGATATGGTGATGTGGGGCCTATTCTTTCATTTCTTCATCGCTGTCTCATGGACATTCCTTTTTTACTTTCTGTACACGAGGATGAAACTCCTCCAATCGAACAAAATCTACGTGGGGATCATGTATGGAGTTCTCGTTTGGCTGGGCATGAACTTCGTCGTGCTGCCCCTCTCGAATGTGCCACCCTTAACTTACAAGCTGATCCCAACGGTAATCATGATTGGCATCCACATGTTTGTGATTGGGTTGTCTATTTCCCTTTTAGCCAACCACTATTTTTCTGCTAAAAGAATCGCTGCATGAAATTGTTTCCAAGTGTTGTCATTTTATTTTTTGTTTCATTTTTTTTGTACTCCCAAATCAATGACAACCGCGCCAGCGATCGTGCCGTGTTGAGCAAACTCAACGCGCAGTTCATTAAAAACTACATCACCCACGACACCGTGGCGCACAACGAAATCATCCACAAGGATTTTGTGTGCATTGAAAACAACGGCACGATCGAAAATCGAAAAGAGTACATGAAGAATTGGGCCACGGATTATCCCAATGCGGGGTTCACCGCTTTCGGTTATAAAGATGAGTTCATTCGATTCTTTGGAGACGTCGCCCTGGTGAGATCCAAATCGTACTACACTCGACTGAAAAACGGCAAGACAATCAACGGCAGTTCGATCTACACCGATACTTACAAAAAAGAAAACGGCCGCTGGTGGTGCATACAAGCACAGATCACCCCTAACGTTTCAGAATAGCTCGCTTTCTTCAAGCGATTTCAAGTGTGCGAAATCGATCAAAGCCAAACACATCGGACATTCTAGTTTGTTTACATTGGCTTAACATCACATTAGAATCCAATTAGAATATAATTACAAAGGATTATAGAAGCATTTTTTGTCATGGCATAAGTACCGTCTGTCATTAGTAATGTGACTTTAATTGAATTTTTCGCAACGTATTGTACAGGAAACTAGTTTAACACTTCAAGAACCTCTGGTAGGTTCGGTAATAAATTAGGTAAAACAGTCCTGCCGCAAGGCGGGACTGTTTTTTTACGGCTGTTTAGTGGTGACGCTGATGTCAGTCATTTTTCATTTTGAAAAGATTCGTCACAGAAAATTGCCAATCCATCCTTTGCAAACACGGTTTCATGTAAACGGCAAACATCTACGCAGCAATCGTCGCTACATTGACGCCGGCATGAACGTTCTCGATTCATTTGTTTACAGCAAAAAGTGGGGGATAAGAATCGCACGGCACGTCACCTTTTGGACGATGGATGGGGTCAGCATCCTCGTCGTCCTTTCAGCTGATAACATCATCGACTTACCCGTTATTCTGGGTCGCTTTTTAGTCATCCCATTTACGGCGGCAATTACCTACTTCATCATTTATTACGTGTTGCCCACACAGCTGAAGACACGAAATCTTTTTCACACCATCTGTTGTTTGATCTTCGCTTTCCTGTTTGTCGCTTATGGTATCCGATATTACAGGTTAGAGGTCATTTATCCATTGATCGACCCTAATCGAGTGGCAAGCATTGATCGATGGAGTATTGCTAAAGTTTTGCGCGACACCTTTAATTGGATGCCGGGTATATGTTTAGCCATTGCCATCAAGGTCATGAAAAACAGAAGTGAACTGATTCTTCATAACCGAAAGCTGATGGAGGAGAAAAAGAATGCGGAACTCGCCTTTCTGAAGGCGCAAATGCACCCTCATTTCTTGTTCAATACGTTAAACACTTTGTATGCCCATGCAATCAAAGCGAATGACACCAGCGAAGAGGTGGTGCTCCGCTTGTCCAACCTGTTGCGATTTATTTTGGAAGAATGCGACAAGCGGATGATTCCCATCGAACAGGAAATAAAAGTGATTGAAGATTACTTTGAATTAAAAAAACTGAGGCACGGATGCCGTTTGAACATTGACAGTGAAATTACGTTGAAGCATAAGCCCGTGTATGTATCGCCGCTGCTGATGCTCCCGATTATTGAAAACAGCTTCAAGCACACGTTGATGCAAAGCCCGGGGCCAGTCCATATTAAAGTGAGAATTACTTCCGACGACAAATACATCAACCTTTACGTAGAAAATGACTTGTTTACGAACGGGAAAGTCCCTAGTAACGGAAAAGGGTTGGCTTCAGTGAAACGGCAACTGGAAATGCTGTACGATTCCAGCTTTGTTTTTCAAACAAAGAGCGAGCACGGAAAATTCAAAACGTTTTTGAAAGTACCTATAATGAAAACAAATGAACAGAATCAATTGTATTATAATTGAAGACGAAGCCCCCGCACAAGAAGTGCTGAAGTCCTTTTTGGGAAGAGTGGAGTGGCTAAATCTGTCGGCCGTTTTTGATAATCCCGTTTCCGCGATGGAATATTTGCCGGCGCATCAGGTCGACCTCATATTCCTGGATATACAAATGCCGTCGCTGAATGGGATCGATTTCTTGAAGACGGCCAAGAATTTGCCACAAGTCATTTTGACCACCGCTTATTCTGAATACGCGATCGAAGCTTTCGACCTTGACGTGGTGGATTATCTGGTAAAGCCAATTTCATTTAATCGATTTCTCAAAGCCGTGAACCGCGTAGAGAAAACGCCAGATCCAAAATCGGTATTCCAGATGGCCGCGGGCGAGTCTACCAGCAAGAGCGTAGCTTTCTTCAATGTGAACAAGACAATGGTGAAGGTGAAGTTCGACGAAGTGCTCTACATCGAGAGCATGCGTGAGTATGTGTACATCCATTTGCCCAACAACAAAATCATCACAAAGCTCGGCATCGGTGAGATGGAAAAAATTCTTAGCGACAAATTCTTCCGTGTGCACCGATCTTACATTGTGAATAAAGAAAAAATCACTTCGTACACCGCCGAAGAAATTTTCATCGACAAGATTTCGTTGCCCATCGGGCCGAACTACAAAAAACTAATTGAAACTACATTTACCAATATGACGGTGAACCAGTAACGTGTGTGTTCCACTAACTTCTAATGAAATCATCACCTCGGCATAGCTACTTTGACACCTTAAGGCAGCGCTCTATTGGGGAAACAAAAGCGAATTAATCGAAAGGCTGGAAATAAATGTTCACACGAGGTGCCGCGCAACCACCTTTTTCAACGGCAACTTCCGGCATTCCTGAAGTCCTATCATTTTACGATCTTCATATTGGTTTAAACACCCACCGCCATGGCAGCTCCATCCTTATTCAGTAGTACCAACCTGAAAATAATTATTCGAGGTTTTTACAGAAACCGATCTTACGCCATTCTCAATATGTTGGGCCTGGTGGTCGGCTTCACCGTGTTTATTTTCGCGGCCGCTTATGTTTACTTTGAGACGCACTACGAAAATTTTCATGGTAATGCGAATCGAATTTATCGGGCCACGTATCTCTTCGCCCCGTCGGGAAACACGCATTCCCATTGGGCGAGGGTACCCGTTGATTTTGTCAACGAGCTGCCCGCCGACGTTCCTGCCGTCAAGACATTGATCCGTTTTCAAAATCAGGAACGAAAATATGTACGCGTGGGCAACGACAAGTTTAGGCCCGCACATGCGTATGTAACCGACAAAGAAGTTTTTTCCGTTTTTGATTTCAAGTTGTTAACGGGTAATCCAGCACAAGCACTCGCTCAGCCTCACTCGGTGGTGATCTCCAAGTCGCTAGCAAAGAAATACTACGGCGAAACCAATGCGATGGGCCGAGACATATTTCTGATCGGAGACTACGACAAGGTAGAAACGCTTCACCATATCACCGGAGTAATGGAAGATCTTCCGTCGAACACACACCTTCCCGTGGATATGCTGATCTCGTTTAGGGATAGCAAAGAACGGTCAGGTTGGGCCTATACTTACCTCTTGTTGGAAAACGGCGCCACGATTTCACAGGTCGAGGCGGCTATCCCTTCTTTCATAAAGAAATATGATGCGGTAGAAGGCAAAGACACCCATTTTACATTTCAGCCACTCAGCGACATCCATTTGACGTCGCACCTGGCGCGCGAAATAATTCCGGGAGGAGAAAATTTGTACGTACGCGTTGTTGGTTTTGCTGGGCTGCTGGTACTAGTAATGGCGGTAATTAATTTCACCAACCTGAACAGCGCCATGTCATTGGGCCGTGCGAAAGAGTTTGGTATGAGGAAAGTAATGGGTGCCAGCCGGCGACAGTTGATTTATTATTTGGCTACCGAATCGGTGATCGTTCATTTCACTGCCTTGCTCCTGGCCAGCGGCGTGGCCTACCTGTTGTTCCCCTATATGCAGCAATTTGTCAACATTGAGTTTCTTCCGCCATTCATGTGGTTCACCGTCGCGATGATTATCGTTGCGCTGGCAATGGGCGTTGCTTCTTCTCTTTACCCCGTCGTTTTGCTTACTGCTCTGCAACCGGTAGCCGTTCTCAAAACAACGAAAGCAATATCAATTACCGGAAGGGAAGGTGCGTTCAGTTTAAAACGTATTATGGTCACGATGCAATTTGGTATTTCCATTTTGCTGATCGGCAGTGCCGCAATCGCGTATCATCAATTCAATTACCTCCTTCACAAGAATCTAGGCATCGAGCGAGAGCAAGTGATCGCCATACCCGCTGTGCCCGATGGAGTAAAAAATAAATTTGAATCTTTCCGGAGCCGGCTTGTGGGCCAACGTGGCATTGTGAGTGTCAGCGCTTGCATGGAAGTGCCCTCGCGCGAGATTCGCGACTCAGGCTTAGTCTTGGTGGAGGGTTCGAACAGCGACAAAAACAAGGCCCCTCAAATGGACATTCAAGTGATCGACCCCGATGTAGTTTCTCTGCTCGGTCTTCGATTGGCAGCGGGGAGGAATATTCAATCGCCTTCCAAGCCAACTTCGATTCCCGAGTTTAACGAGAACTACACCTTTCAACAATATTTGTTGACACAGCCGCGTGAATATCTGATCAACGAAACCGCGATGCATCAGCTCGGATGGAATTCTCCGCAAGATGCTATCGGGCAAAAGATCAGTTGGTCGCTGGACGATATGGCACTTGCGCCTGGGCCGATCGTCGGCATCGTTCAGGATTTTCACCAAGAAACATTGAAAAACAAAGTCGATCCCGTCATCCTAGTGAATGAGCCTTTGTGGCTGCGCACTTTCCTCATTAAAGCAGAGACGGGCAACATGCAAGGTTCCATTGAAAAGATCAGCGGTACCTGGAACGAACTATTTCCATTTTATCCGATGGAATATTTTTTCCTCGATGACCTCTACAACAATCTCTATAAAGCAGAACGCATACAAGTGCAGCTGCTATTTGGATTCAGCGGCCTGGCCATCCTCATTGCTTTCACGGGGCTGGTGGGGTTGGTGGCGTACGCATTGAAAACCCGCACCAAAGAACTTGCCGTTCGCAAAGTATTGGGCGCAAGTGTAACGGACCTCATTCGACTGATGAGCTACGAATATTTGATTGTGCTTTTGATCGGCGCTGTACTTGCCATTCCGCTGAGCATCTATGGATTGAACGAATGGCTATCTGGTTTTGCTTATCACGTTAGCATCTCTCCGCTGGCATATGCACTCACGTTGCTCTTGATTTTGCTTCTTCTTCTCGTGACGGTGAGTATGCAAACACTCAAGGCGTCGGGGGCAAATCCGGCGGACACGTTGAGGGATGAGTAAGTTTTATGAACTGTTAACCGAGGCATTAAATTGGTTTCCCGACACCTTTTCCGGATTTAAACAGGTCCATCCAAACGAAATTTCAGGGCCACCCAAGAGTTGGCGGTTTGTCCTTATCGGTTAAGACTATATTACAATGAGCCGTAAAATTTATTCTACAAGGAAAACTCCAATTTTTTTATTGGATCGTTGCTTCCATTCAGTAGGTGGCTGTGCAGTTCTTTCTACTTTCCAAAGGAAATGAGACCGATCTGCACCATGGTGCACACGCCGTAGCATTTTGGTGGGTGGATGCGCAAGATGTCGGCTACGTCAAAATCACCAAGACCCCAACCAATAGAATGACGGGAAAAACAAATCGCCCCATCACCTCGAGCCTACGCGCAAATTCTTTTTTTCCTCGCTTATCGAGATTGAAAGTGATCACCGTCTGAACGAGCGCAATAGTGATGAGCAGATAGAAAAGGTGAAACAGTTTGTCGGCGTTGGTGAGGTAGCCGATATCAGGAAGATTTCCGTTGATTGTCAATTGCAGCGCGATGCTGGCGAGCAACGAAGTAACAGTGCAACCCACCGCTACCTCCAGTTGACTTGCCGGGATAAAGAAAACCAAGTAGGAGATAGCAAGAAGAAACAAGTTTGGGATCAAGATTTTAAGAATGAATGATTGTGACTCTCTCTTGATATCCATCTCAAAAATAATCCGCGAATATTTCATGTTGTCCGAAAAATCGGGATCGCCAAAATTACTGTTGTACAATTTTGTTTCATTGAAGTACCCCGCTTTCACAATCTTATAACTTGGTACCGAGATTTCATCATCGACACCATTCAGCTTCGACGCCGAATTTCCGTTCTTTACGCTGTCGGGAACAAGGCGGATGTAGGTCTCCGGTTGATTGACGCTTTCAATTATAATCGGCAGCCGTTGCACATCAACGGGGTAAGCGTGGTATTCGGGATAGAACTTGAACAGGCCCTTGCAAGAGCCCGTGATGTAGATGATGTCTTTGGTTCTCTTGGTCTCCACCAAAATATTCTCCGGCTCCGTCGCGTTGACGAATTCGAGTTGGGCGTATTCTTTTATCTGCGATGAATCCAAACTGGCGGGAAGTTTTAGCCACCAGTACAGATCGGCATAGAACTCTCCATTTTTTTGATCGACGGTCAGGTTCTTGATGTAGATGCCGATGCGCGCATCGATCTGACCAAAAGCGGAAGAGCACAAAACAAAAGCCACAAGGGAAGTAAAATATTTCATTAAGGTGGTGTGTTGGTGGTTGCTAAAATAGCTAATTCCTTTTTTTTCCGTGAATGCTGATGTCAGGCATTTCATTCGCTAATTCAAAATGCTTTTTCATAAGTGGATACGACGGTCGGGTAATTTTTACCTACTGTCCACCCTGAGGACTAGGATATTGCGGCTTGACGAACGGATTGTTTGAAACCGATCGTCAACCCCAAAACCAAAAAAAAATACCTATGACATTCCAAAGCCCAAAAAGCGACTTGGCCTTCAACAGCCTGTTGCAGAATTTCGTCAGTAAGATCGATAAATACGGGTCCGTTCTTGGATTCACCAAGGAGGAAATCGCGACCCTACAAGCGGACGCTATGGCATTCGATTACATCGTCCACAGCCATCACCTCATCCAGACCTTTGCACAACGATTCACGTCGTACAAAAACCACATGCGTAAAGGCGTGGATGTTCAACTGGCAACGTTACCAGAGCCGCCGGTGATCGAACCTGCGCCCCTGATGCCTGCCCCAAATGTTGACCGCCGCCTGCGTGAACTCGCGCAGCGCATCATCCTCCATCCGGCTTATACCACCACCATCGGGAAAGACCTAGGTCTGGTGGGAGGGGTCGAGACCTCCACGGCACTCAAATCCAAACCGCGATTTTTTATCAAAGTGGCTTCCGACGGCCGTCCTAACCTGCGGTGGATCAAAGGAAAATTTCAAGGCGTGGAGATATGGAAAGACGTGGGCAAAGGTTTTGTGAAATTCGACCGCGACAGGAAGCCGCGCTACTTCGACAAGTCTCCCCTGCCTCCTTCGGGCGAGTCGGCCGTGTGGAAATACAAGATGATCTACCTCCTGCACAACGAACCCTTCGGCAGCTGGAGCGACGAAATGAGTGTGACGGTAAGGGGATAGGAAGCCTTGGGTGGGAACACGTCTAGTGTAGTGCGTTTAACGTCTTGTTTCTTGTGTCGCGTGTCCTTATTTCCAACAAAAACGCTATAGGATCATTAAACCACGGTACGCAATCATTTGTTCACTTTTGCTGCCATGGAAATGCACATCTTGCTGCCATATTCATTTATGGCGCGAGTATGAAATTCCAAGTGATTAAAGAAAATGCTGCGCAGAGGTGGCGGTGCTAAAGGGTGCATGCCCATGTTCCTGAATAGGCAAGGCGCCACCGATGCCAGCAGATATTGCCTAGAGGGCCTCACAAGAGGCCCTCTTTTTTTGTTTCGGGGACGCGGTAGAAGCAAAATCCAAAGCCTACTGTGAAAATTCCACACGAAACCAGGGCTACCTCGACACCCACGTCCCCAGGCCCCGCGCCGTGGAAAACCAAAAATGATCCACCTCAGCGACGACAAAATTCGGGGCGGTTGGGGCGATGCACTTAGTGTGGCAGGTCAACGGGAGATTTAGAATAAACTTGAGGCAAAGATGTGAGACATTGAAAGTGAAGCTGTAAAAGGGATTTTTTCGGTTCATGGTCTATTCGGCTTACTTTGATGGTACTGGTCATCCATTAACTAGGGGAATGATTCGTTACGTTCCCCTACACAACTAGAAACAATCCATAGAACAGGAAACAGCAAAAAAGACCTATTTTGTCGGGAAATCATGGGCGAAGATTGGTCTGATATCGAAACAGAAGTCACGGTTGCGGACTACTTCGATATGCTCAGCGACGAGATTTCGGGTATTTCTTACAATAAAGCCGAACATCGTAGAAAGATCTTACCACTTCTTAACAACCGCGCTGAAAGCTCAGTTGAATTTAAACATCAAAACATAAGTGCTATCCTCTCGAAGTTTGGTGTGCCATGGATTGCTGGCTACAAACCGAGATGGAATTACCAAAAATTACTTGAAGAAAAAGTTTTGGGCTATCTAACACGGAATCCTCAGCTAGAAAGTTTATTTGAATCGTTTAGCACAGCATCAGTAACGGTCGTTGATGCGATGATTGGGTTCAGTAACATGTGTGAAGCTCCGCCGGAGTTCAACGCAAGTAGTATCATAAACGAGCCTGAGGTCAGTTACTTGAAAACACCATTAAAGGTTAACTACCTTGAGATTGAACAAGCTAATCGTAAGCTCGGACTTTCTGGTGAGGAGGTCATCTTCGCATATGAAAGGTGGAGATTAATTGACGCAGGGAAAGATTCATTGTCAGACAAGATTGAATGGGTAGCACAAACAAAAGGTGACGGACTCGGTTTCGATATTCTTTCAAAAAATACAAACGGAACAGATCGCTACATTGAGGTAAAAACGACAAAGCTTAGTAAAGACGCACCGATTTTCTTCAGTCAAAACGAATATAATTTTTCGATTAAAAATTCATTGAACTACTTTCTCTATCGAGTTTTTAATTTTGCAAAAGCCCCTAAATTCTTCATCGTCAACGGTCGGTTCGATGATTTCTGCAATTATCAACCAGTAAAATATAAGGGGCAATTCTGAGTTTACTTCAAGTGTTTTCTTTCAATCCAACCCTGCTGGACCTCCTGGTTCGTTTCATATTCAACTTCCTCCAAGACCCCTTAAACCCTTTCAGATACACTAG
>Ga0310811_10001949_pt1 | contig 25609 bp, 20 predicted proteins | sample YCmetagenome_FD_207642 | JGI IMG/M metagenome (GOLD analysis project Ga0310811, IMG submission 207642) | Soil microbial communities from experimental microcosm in Duke University, North Carolina, United States - YC | ecosystem: Engineered > Artificial ecosystem > Soil microcosm > Unclassified ... | reverse complement strand
GAGATCACCGCCGCGGCCACCAGATCGCTGTCGGTGATGGCATGGGCCACCGGATCGGGCAGCGGACCGGAATTGCCGATGCAGGTGGTGCAGCCATAGCCGGCCAGGGTGAAGCCCAGCTTGTCCAGCGCCTTGTCCAAACCCGCCTTGGCCAGATAGTCGGTCACCACCTGCGAGCCCGGCGCCAGCGAGGTCTTGACCCAGGGCTTCACTTTCAAGCCGCGCTTGACGGCATTCTGCGCCACCAGGCCCGCACCGATCATCACCGACGGATTGGAGGTGTTGGTGCAGGAGGTGATGGCGGCGATCACCACATCACCATGGCCGATGCTGATTTCGCTGCCTTCCAGCTTGGCCCGCTTGTTGGCCACATCTTCCTTTTTCCAGGTCTTGATCAGATGCTCGGCGAAATTGCCGGCGATGCCGGAGAGAGCAACGCGGTCCTGCGGCCGCATGGGCCCGGCCATGGACGGCTCGACTGTCGCCATGTCCAGTTCCAGTGTGTCGGTGAAGACCGGATCTTCCGACTTGGCGGAGCGCCACAAGCCTTGCGCCTTGGCGTATTTCTCCACCAGCGCCACGCGGGGCGCCTTGCGGGCCGTGTTCTTGAGGAAACGCACGGTCTCCGCATCAATCGGGAAGAAGCCGCAGGTCGCGCCATATTCCGGCGCCATGTTGGCGATGGTGGCGCGATCCTCGAGCGAAAGTTCGTCCAGGCCGGGACCGAAATATTCGACAAAGCGGCCGACCACGCCCTTCTTGCGCAGCATCTGGGTGACGGTCAGCACCAGATCGGTGGCGGTGACGCCCTCGCGCAACTTGCCGGTCAGCCTGAAGCCCACGATCTCGGGGATCAGCATGGAGATGGGCTGGCCCAGCATGGCCGCTTCCGCCTCGATGCCGCCCACACCCCAGCCCAGCACGGCGAGACCATTGATCATGGTGGTATGGCTGTCGGTGCCGACCACCGTGTCGGGGAAGGCAACCTCTACGGTTTTCTTGGTCTTGGGGTCCTTGGCTTTGCGGGTCCAAATGGTTTCCGCCAGATATTCCAGATTCACCTGGTGGCAGATGCCGGTTCCCGGCGGCACCACGCGGAAATTGGCGAAGGCCTGCTGGCCCCAGCGCAGGAAGGTATAGCGCTCCTTGTTGCGCTCATACTCGATCACGACGTTCTTCTTGAAGCTGTCGCGGTGGCCGAAATTGTCCACCATCACGCTGTGGTCGATGACAAGATCCACTTCCGCCAGCGGATTGATCTTCTCCGGATCGCCGCCCAGATTCTTCATGGCGTCGCGCATGGCAGCGAGATCCACCACCGCCGGCACGCCGGTCAGGTCCTGCATCAGGACACGGGCGGGGCGGAACGCGATTTCGCGATCGGAGGTGCGCGTCTTGGTCCAGGCAGCCACTGCCTGGATGTCATCTTTGGTAACAGTTTGTCCGTCTTCGTGACGCAGCAGGTTTTCCAGCAGCACCCGCATGGAATAGGGCAGCCGCGAAATCCCTTTCAGCCCGTTCTTCTCCGCCGCCGTGAGACTGAAATAGGTGTAGCTTTTATTACCGACCTTGAGGGTTTTGCGGCATTTGAAACTGTCCAGGCTCGTCACGCGGGGCCCCTTCTTCCGATGGAGTGAAGTGGATTCGGTTTAGTCATAAACGCCCACGAAAGAAAGGCGTGATCTGGTCTCACCCGGACCATGCCTGAGCGATTCGCAAGCCACCGTTCCCCCTACCGTGCCGGCCCGCTTTGCGGGGGTTTACGGCGGGCTAAGCGCCGCTGGCGCTTAGCCTTAACCGGCTCCGCGGGCTTAAATTTGCCCCAAAGGACTGCCAGCCTGACGGCCATAAGAGGGAGGAGGCGGGGCTGCCCGGGGGCGGTCACCGCCGCCAAGAGAAGTGTTGTGAAAGTTTTGGTACCATTCCTGGCTCTGGTGCTCGCGGCACCGGCCATGGCACAGCCTGATGCCCCGCCGGGCGTACCGCCCAGCATGGCATCGCGGCTTCGGGCGGAACGGCCCAGCGCGGTCGAGCCCGGCCTCTACAGCGCCGGCGACAAGCTGACCTTCACGCTTCAGCCTGACAGCACCCATTATCTGCTGCGCTTCGCAGGTTCGAACGAGACCTTCGTGCTGAGCGTGGAACGCGGCTCGTTGGGCGCCAAGCTGATGAAGTACGATACCGGCGCCACGGCGCTGCGCGTGTCGGTATGGGGCGGGCTCACCCTCTATACCCGCGATGCGCCGCAAGGCATCCCCGCCACCTATCAGGCCCCCGCACAACCGCTTCAACCGCGGACGGTCTCGGCCGCCGAACTGACCACCGCCTTCGGCGATGAAACCGGCCACATCACCTATGCCCAGAACATCGCGCTGAAATTCTCCGCCGATCCGGCGGTGGTGGCATCCGACTCGGAAACCCGCGGACGGGCGTTCGATGCCCTGATCAATGCCGCTTCCGGCATTGAGCGCTTCCTGGCCGATACCCCGGCGGCGCGGCCCCTTCTGGCCAAGCGCATCAACAGCGTGAAACTGGCCGAGGGTGGCAAGCCCACCATCGCCATTTCCAGTCAGACCCTGCTGGTGAGCTTTGTGCCGGGTGATGGCCATGAGGGTCGGGCCTCTTCGCTGGCCATCCAGCAGGAGCTGGGCAAGCTGTTCGCGGTGACGGCCAAGGACATCGCTGTAAAATAGTAACCCCAAAAAATGTCATGGCCGGCCCCTGAGCCGGCCATCCATCTCGCAAGCGGCACCGTGGATGGCCGGGTCAAGCCCGGCCATGACGTGTTGGATTATTTGGACATAACCGTGACGCGCCCAACGCTGGTGTCGCCGGCGATCAGATTGTCCTTGCGATCGAACACCCAGTAGCTGGCCTCGGTGAACTGGCCGGTGCCGATGCCCATGCCGTTGCCCACCGCGCCCAGGACCTTGCCATCGCGGTTGAGCTTGAGGAACTGACCGTCCTGGCCCGACGCCATCCAGGGATTGCCCTTGTGGTCGAAGTTCAGGGCGCAAACCAGATTGCGCATCGAGAAGGTCTTCTTGAACTTGCCGTCGCCGGTATAGACCACAATGCGATACTGCTCGCGGTCGCCGATCCAGACATCGCCGTTGGTGGGATCCACCGCCATGCCATGAGTGGAATCGAACTTGCCCTGCCCGACCTCGTCACCGAACCATTGTCCCACGAACTTTCCGTCGGCAGTCAGGTGCAGGATGCGGGCGGCGCCGATATTGTTGGTGGGATCGTCATTGTCGACGTCATTGGGGCTCTCATTGGCGTGGCCCTGGGCGATATAGACATCGCCATTAGGCCCGAAGCCCACCATCACCGGCTGCCACAACAGGCGCTGGCCCTTGGCTTCGTCCCAGTCGCCGCGATGGTCCTTGACCCCGATGGTCATCAAAAGCTTGCCCTCGGGCGACAGCTTCATCACGGTCGCCTGGCCATTGTCGGTGATCCAGACATTGTCGTTCTTGTCCACCGCCATGCCATGGGCCTTGGCCTGATGGCCGATCACGCTTTCGGGGACTTCCAGCACCAGCTTGTGATTGGGATCGAACTTCATCAGCTGGACCACGCCTTCCGGCGAGCGCTTGAACACCCAGAGATAGCCCTTGGAATCCAGCGCCACCGAGGGCACGCCGCCGATGCCCTTGGGCACCACATAGGGATAGGAGAATTTGTAGCCCATATTCTGATCCCACTCGACGCGGGCCAGCGCGCTGCGGGCAAAACCGCCCTTGCGGCCGCAGACGATGGAATGGCTGCAGTTCGGACCGCCCTGCCCGCCGGGCACCCGCGCCGCCCCGCCCATCATGGCGCGGCGTTCCTCGCGCGGGATCACGTGCACGGTGCCATCGGCGTCCACCAGGGTGAAACCGGTGGGATCGGGAAAGGACGGACCCAGATGCCAACCCGGCGAACCGTTGCGGGCAGGTTCAGACTGGATGCCCAGCCGGTCGGCCTGGGCCAAAGCAGCCGTGGTCAAAAGGCCGAGCGCAAGGCCCGCCAAAGTCATCGTCTTCATGAACGTCTTTCCCTGACAGCAGTGTATTGACAGTTTTTATGGCCGCGACCATGAGCGCGCGGCGGGCACCCCGTCAATCAAAACCATCCCCCATGCGCCCCATGACCGCAGGAACTCAGGGCTGAAAGCCGTCCGGCGCCAGTTCGAAATGTTCGAATTCAAACCCCGGAGCCACCGTGCAGCCCACAAGGGTGAAATCGCCGAGGGCGCGGGCCATCTGCCACTGACCTGCCGGCACCACCAGCTGCGGCACCTGGGCCTTGTCGATGTCATTGCCCAGGACATAGCGGTCCTTGCCGATCATCAACTCCAGTGGTGCACCGCGGTAAAAATGCCAGACCTCGGCGGCATCGATGCGATGCCAGCGTGAGACTTCTCCACCCTTGAGCAGGAAATAGATGGCGGTGGAGCGGGCGCGATCTTCCTCGTTTGCGTCACGAAACGTTTCACGGAAATAGCCGCCTTCGGGATGCGGCTTGAGATCGAGCAGTGCGATCAGGCGATCGGCCTCGCTACTCACTCGCTGTCGCTCGCTCGTTTGACGCTCAGCCCACTACTCATTCGCTGCCGCTCATTCGCTTAACGCTCGGCCCACTCATTGCCTGCAGCTCATTCGCTCGACATCCTGCACGCTTATCTCCCCTGCGCCGCTGTCAGGAAACACGCGAATCATCTACTTTCCCTGATTCATACAGCGCAAGCACACAAATTGAATGTGCCGGCTGAATGGGGAAGCGGTTCGTCAATGACCCCTACCGACTTGCATCTGGCGGAATGGAATTCCCCGGCGGCGGCTTCTGATCCTGCGCGCCCGGCAAGAAATCTGGATGACAACGCCCTTGGGCGACTGCGCACCCTGCATGGCGAGGCCGGCCGCAATCTGGAGCTGGCACAATTCGTGGCGCGGGTGCCGGCCGCCTGCGTGGTTCTGATGCTGGCGGGCGCCCTGACCCTGATATGGGCCGCTGTGGCGGGCGGGGCCGGGCTGAAGGGGGGCTTTGCCTGGGCGGCGCTGGTGCTTCTGGGCATCGTCGCCATGATCCGCCTGCACATCCGGGGCTTTGCGCGCTCGCTCAGGCGCACACCGCTGGCCGAGGCAGGTTCGGACCTGCGCCAGCTTCTTCTCTACACCGGCGCAGTCTGGGGCGGCGGCGCTTTCCTGATCATGCCCGATCAGCCGGCGCCGGCCCTGGTTTTCTTCTTTGCCGCCCTGCCCAGCCTGGGCCTGGCCCTGACCTTGCGCGATGCGCGGGGCTTTACCGCTTTCGCCGCGCCGGCATCGGCGCTGATCGCGGGCGCCACGCTCTTGGGCGCCTGGCCTCTGGATATGTGGGTGGCCAGCGCCATCATGGCGTCGCTGGCCGCCGCCGGCCTGGGATTTGGCTGGCGCATCGTGCGGATGCGGCATCTCCTGCCGCGCGCTCAGGCGCTTTGATGAGCCGGCGGCACCCTCTCTGCCGCCGAACCGTTATAATCGCGTGCTTGGATTGCGAGCCCTCCTTCAGACGAGGCCAGCCATGACCATGATGACCGCCATCCGCTCCGCCGAAAGCGAAGCGGCCAAGGGTGCAGGCGACAAACTGGCCGAGGCGCGCCGCCTCCTGCCGGCCGATGACGGCCTCGCCGCCTTCTTTGATGCGCTTTATGCCGGCGCGGTGCCGGACGACATTCTGCGCGCCCGGCCCGACCAGCTGGCGGCGCTGGCGCTGGCGGTGTGGGCGGAAGCGGCCAAGCGCGCATCCGGCGCGGCCCACGTCGCGGCGCTGGAGCTGGGCCATGAAACGGTGCTGGTCGCCATCAATGACGACCGGCCTTTCCTGTTTGATTCCGCCCTGGCCGCAGCCATTGCAGGCGGCGCGCGCCTCAGGGCCGCCTTTCATCCCATTCTGGATATCGCCGGCAGGCACACCAGCGTCATCGCGCTGGTCTGTGACAGCCTGGCGCCGCAGACCCGCGAAGATCTGCTGCAGTCCCTGCGCGAGACCTTCGCGCAAGGCGCCGCGGCCGTGCGGGATTGGAAACCCATGCTGGCGCGGCTGACGGCGGCGCGCGCCGATCTGGACCGTCATCCGCCCCGCCTGGCGGGACGGGAGAACGACATCAGCGAAGATCTCGCCTTCCTGGACTGGCTGGCGGACAATCATTTCACCTTCCTGGGCGCGCGCGACTATGTGCTGGCCAAGGATGGCGCCAACGGCATCCTGGAGCCGGTCAAGGGCAGCGGCCTTGGCGTGCTCGCCGACGACGCCATGCGGGTGGTGCGGGACGCCAAGAGCGGCGAGCGCCAGGGGCTCAGCGCCGAGGTGCGCGCGTTTCTGGATGCGTCCGATCCCCTGATCATCACCAAGAGCGCGGTCAGGAGCCTGGTCCATCGCCGCACCCATATGGATTATATCGGCATCAAGACCTTCGGACCCGATGGCGCATTTGTCGGCGAGCGCCGTTTTGTTGGCCTTTTCACTTCCAGCACTTATGCGGCGCAGGCGCGTTCCATTCCGCTTCTGCGCCGCAAGATCGAAGCGGTGATGGCGGAGGCCGGGCTCGAGCCGGCCAGTCACGACGGCAAGGCCCTGACGCATATCCTGGAGACCTTTCCCCGCGACGAGCTGTTCCAGGTCTCATCCGAAGAGCTTTACGAGATCGCCACCGGCATCCTGCATATGGGCGGGCTGCCGCGCATTCGCCTGTTCCTGCGCTTCGACCGTTTCGACCGGTTCGTCTCCGCCCTGCTGCTGGCGCCGCGCGACCACGTCAACGCGAAAAACCGCTCCGAGATTCACGCCCTGCTGGCCCAGGCCCTGAACGGGCGCACCTCCGCCTTCGAGGCGGCAGTGGATGAGACCCCGCTGGTGCGGCTGCATTTCATCATCGGCCGCAACCAGGGCCCCCTGCCCCAGATCAATGTACGCGAGCTGGAACGGAAGATAGGCGAACTGCTCACCACCTGGGACGATGGGTTGGCCGACGCCTTCGCCGCAATGATGGGAAGAGCTGAGGGCGCGGCCAGGCTGGCCGCTCTTTCCCCCCGTTTTTCACCCGGCTACCGCGACAACTTCCCGGCCCGTGAGGGCGCGGCGGACCTGCGCGTCCTGGAAAGCCTGGCGGCCGACAAGGAGGAGCTGCGCCTCAGGGCCAAGGTGTGGCGCAAGGAGAATGACGCCGCCAGCGCGCTCAGGCTGAAGCTGTATGTGCTGGGCGAGGTGCTGCCGCTCTCCGCCTCGCTGCCGGTGTTCGAGAATCTGGGCATGAAAGTGATCGCGGAAGATTCCTTCCCGGTCTCCTTCAATCGCGACGGCGGCTGGCGGCAGGAAGCGGCGATCCTGGACTTCAGCATGGAGCGGGACGACGGCACACCCGTAAAGCTGGAGGAAATGCGGGGCGGCCTTGAGACCGCGCTGCATGCGGTCTGGCGGGGCGAAGCGGAAAGCGACGATTTCAACAAGCTGGTGATGGGGGCCGGGCTTGTCTGGCGCGACATCACCATCCTGCGCGCGGCGGCCAAGTTCCTGCGCCAGGCCGCCTTCACCTTCTCCGTCGCCTATATGCAGCAGGCGCTGGTGAAAAATCCCGAACTGGCCGGGCTGCTGGTGGCGCTGTTCTATGCCCGCAACGATCCCGGCGCGGATCAGGCGCGCGAAGCGCGCATTGCCGATATCGACAAGCGTATCGAGACCGCGCTCAAAGAGGTGCCGTCGCTGGACGACGATCGCATCATCCGCCGCTTCAAGAATGTGCTGGATGCGGTACTGCGCACCAACTTCTTCCAGGTTGGCCCCGATGGAAACAACCGTCCGGCGCTGGCCTTCAAACTGGATTCCGCCAGGCTGGACGAACTGCCCGCGCCGCGGCCCTGGCGCGAGATTTTCGTCTATGCCCCGTCGGTTGAAGGCGTGCATCTGCGCTTTGGCCGCATCGCCCGCGGCGGCATCCGCTGGTCCGACCGGCGAGAGGATTTCCGCACCGAGATCCTGGGCCTGGTCAAGGCGCAGCAGGTCAAGAATGCCGTGATCGTGCCGGTGGGGGCCAAGGGCGGCTTCTATCCCAAGCTGATGCCGGCCAATCCTACCCGCGAACAGTTCATGGAAACCGGCATCGCCGCCTACAAGACCTTCATCAACGCTCTGCTCGACGTCACCGACAATCTGGACCGGAACGGCCAGGTCGTGCCGCCGCCCGAGGTCCTGCGCCCGGACGGCGATGATCCCTATCTGGTGGTGGCGGCGGACAAGGGCACGGCCACCTTCTCCGACATAGCCAACGGCATCGCGCTGGAACGCGGCTTCTGGCTGGGCGACGCCTTCGCCAGCGGCGGCAGCGTCGGCTATGACCACAAGAAGATGGGCATCACCGCTCGCGGCGCCTGGGAAGCGGTCAAGCGCCATTTCCGCGAGCTGGGCACCGACATCCAGTCGACCGACTTCACCGTGATCGGCGTGGGCGACATGTCGGGCGATGTGTTCGGCAACGGCATGCTGCTGTCCCGGCACATCAGGCTGGTGGCGGCCTTCGATCACCGCCACATCTTCCTGGATCCCAATGCGGACGCCGCCACCGGCTTTGCCGAGCGCGAGCGCTTGTTCAACCTGCCCCGCTCCAGCTGGGACGATTACGACAAGAGCAGGATCGGCGCGGGCGGCGGCGTCTTTGCCCGCTCGCTCAAGGAGATTTCACTCTCGCCGGACGTGAAGGCGCTGATCCACAGCAACAAGAATACGATGTCGCCGCCGGAGCTGATGAAGGAACTGCTGAAACTGGATACGGACCTTTTATGGTTCGGCGGCATCGGCACCTATATCAAGGCCTCCACTCAAACCAATCTCGAGGTCGGCGACCGCGCCAACGACGCCATTCGCATCAACGGCAACGAGATCCAAGCCAAGGTGGTGGGCGAAGGCGCCAACCTGGGCGTGACCCAGCTCGGCCGCATCGAATATGCCAAGAGCGGTGGGCGCATCGATACCGACGCGGTGGACAACAGCGCCGGCGTGGACACCTCCGATCATGAGGTGAACCTGAAGATCCTGCTGGGCGGGCCGGTGATGCGCGGCGAGCTATCGGAGGACAAACGTAATCAATTGCTAGCCGCCATGACGGACGATGTGGCCGCCCATGTGCTGGCCGACAATTACAACCAGACCCTGGCGCTCTCAGTGGCCCAGCTCGAGGCTACCCGCGACCTCGACTCCCATGGCCGGCTCATCCGCGACCTGGAACAGCGCGGCAAGCTGGACCGGGTGGTGGAATTCCTGCCCAGCGACACGCAGCTGAAGACCTTGGCCAAGGAGGGCAAGGTCCTGACCAGGCCCGAACTCTGCGTGCTTCTGGCCTATGCCAAGCTGGACCTGGATGGGGAAATCCTGGCCAGCCCGCTGCCCGACGATCCGTTCTTCGCAAGCCTGCTGGCGGGCTATTTCCCGCAAAGCGCCGTGGATGCGTTCCCCGAGGAGCCGCAGCGCCATCGCCTCAAGCGCGAAATCGTCTCCACGGTCCTGACCAACAGCATCGTCAATCTCGCCGGGCCGGTCTTTGTGTTGCGCACCCGCGAAGTCACGGGTCTTTCGCCGGCCGACGCTGCGCGCGCCTTCGTCCTCAGTGATGGCGCTTTCGGTCTTTCGGCGCTGAAGGCCCGGATTGACGCGCTGGATCTGAAGATCCCGGCCGATCTCCAGACCCAGCTCTACAGCGATATCGCCGACCAGTTCCGGCGCGCCAGCCGCTGGTTCCTGACTCATGTCCCGGCCAACGCCGTGCTGGCCGATACGGCCGCGCGCTATCGCGCCGGCATCGAGGCCTTGCGCCAAAGCTATGCACTGGATCGGGAAGCGCAGCACCGCATCACGACATTGACGGCGTCCGGCGCGCCGGAAGATCTGGCGCGCGACCTGGTGCTGCTGGCGCCTTTGTCGGCCGGCCTGGATGTGGTGGTGCTGGCGCAGGATAGCGGCAGCGAGGTCGGCAAGGCCGGCGCGCTTTATTTCGCCATCGGACACGAGCTGGGCCTGGACCGTCTGCGCACCCTGGTGGAACGTTTCCATCCGCCGGAGCACTGGGACCGTCTGGCGCTGCGCCGCCTGATGGGCGACCTTGCGGGCGCTCAGCGCGGCATTACCGGCGTGCTGCTGAAAAATGGAAAGAGCGTGGAGCAATGGAGCGGCGACAATGCCGAGGCCCTGGCGCGCACCCGCGATTTCCTGGCGGCCATGGAATCCAGCGGTGATCTGTCGGTGGCCAAGCTGATGCTGGCCTCCAGCCAGATCCAGAACCTGGCCTGAGGCTCTTTCCGGTCGCGCACGACTTGTCCTAAACTGGCAGAAATAACACCCACAAGAACACGCCCTAGTGTCGTGGTTTCGAAGTTCGCACGTTATCGATATCAAGCTTGATGCGAACTTCGAAACCAAACGACTCTAGGAATCAATAAGTTGCTAGTGTCCCACGATTCCGAAATTCGCTTGGAGCCGGATATGAAGAAGGGGCGAATTTCGGAATCGGGACACTAGCTGGGAGCGCGGCTATGGGGGGATCACCGGTCCAGGCTCCAGTTTTATCTGGGGCTCTGGTGTCGTGGGAGGGCCTGTTCAGCGAGCCCGAGCTCGACGCCATCGCGCGCTATGGCGACAGCCTGGCGCTGGAAAAAGCTGAGCTGTCGGTTGGCGGCGCCAGTTACGACAGTATCCGCAAAACCCTGGTCGCCTGGGTCGAACGCAATCCCAAGACCGAATTCTTCCACCGCCGCCTGGAAGAGGCCGTGCTGGCATTGAACGCCCGCTTCTTCCGTTTCGATCTGTCCGGCCTGGCCGACTTCCAGTACGCGCTCTATGGCGGCCCGGAGGGCGGCCACTTCGAGTGGCACAAGGATTATGGCCGCGATCCTTCGGACCCGGGCCGCGAGCCGCGCAAGCTGACCTTGTCGCTGCAGCTCAGCGCGCCTTCGGACTATGACGGCTGCGAGCTTCAGGTGCGCGGCGGCCATCAGATCGACGTCGCCCCCAAGGACCGCGGCTCTCTGGTGGCGTTTCCGGCCAATGTGCTGCACCAGGTGACGCCCATCACCCGGGGTATCCGCCGTTCCCTGGTGATATGGGCGGTGGGGCCGGAATTCCGCTAAGACCGTGCGGCCGTCTAGCTCTGGCGGAACGAGTTGATCGCGTGCTCAGGCGGATTTTTGTCCTGGCCCACGAATTCGATGCCGATGCCGTCGGCATGATGACGTGCCACCCGGCCGGCGATCTGTGCGATCAGCACGAATTCGCCGATCGGCGGCTTGGTCTCGGTCTTGAGCGAGACGCCGCCCACCGACATGTCCATGATCTCGCAATTGACGATCTGGCCGTCGGCGCGGGTGAATTTGGCAAAGCCCTTCTGGCTGGAGCGCTCATGCCGGCGCAGCACGCTGTCATCCACCAGGCTCTTGTTGAGGAACAGGATCAGTTGCTCGGCGGTGCGCTCGCGCTTGGAAGGCGTGCACACGAACGCCATGCCGAAGCCATAGCCGTCGCGGCGCACCACCGTGCCTTCGAAACGGCCGAAACCGTCAACATAGAGCACCAGGGCGGTGCCGGCCTCGGGAATGGTCTCGCAGGCCAGGGCAGCGCCGCCGGGCGACAGGTCCAGGACCGTGCAACGCGCCTCGCGGGAATCGGCGGGAATGAACAGCCGGCCCGGCAGGTCCACTTTGACCCGGCGGAAGCGGCGCCGCTCGGCACCGGCTTTCGCGGTGACCGGATCGGCATCCTTCTTGGCCATTGCCAAGCCCTGCATAGGCCTCGCCCCGAATATTTAACGTCTGCTGACATGGTTGTAAGCCCGCCCCTCTCAACAGGAGGTTACCGGGCCCAATAAAGTCAGCCAAACCGCGGCTTTTACCAAGTCCAGCGGGGCCTACCCCCAGGCAAGCGTTTCGAAACAAGGGCCTTTTTCATGTTCCTGCGTCGCGCTATAGGAAGAACTGGGTAAAGATCGCGGCGGGGCGAGGCCAAGGGGGCCAGGGCTGGCCGCCAGTGGGGATAGAAAATGTCGAACTTTGCACTGCGCGGACAGGGTCGGCGCTTCACCATGTTTGCGGCGGCCGCGCTTCTGGCGGTTGGCCTGGCAGCCTGCTCCAGCGACGAGGATACGGCCGAAGGCACACCTTTCACGCAGGCGCTCTCCAAGGACTATAGCGATCTGTCCACCCAGGCGGCGGCCCTTCCCGCTGAGCCGGCGGAAAGCTCTTTCTTCGACTCCCTCAATCCCTTCTCCAGCAGCGACACGTCCAGCGACCTGTTGGCCAAGGCCTTCACCGCCAAGGCGGACCTGGCCAATGCCGGCACCGAGCCGGAGCCGGAAGCCGGCAATGGCGCGGCTCAGACCACCATCCGGGCCCGCCTGACCCGCGCGATCGCCGCATCCAAGGATCAGTTTCCCGAACAGGCTGCCCGCGCCCAGGCTGATTATGACTGCTGGGCGCTCTACAGCAGCGTGGCCAGCGCTGCCGCGGCCTCTCAGGCCTGCAAGACCGCGCTGGATTCATCGCTGATCAGGCTTGAGACCGCATCGCGGCCGGCCCCGCCCGCGCCCGTGGCGCCCGCCCCAGCCCCGGTGACGTCGGCCCCCGTGCCGCCGCCCACACCGGCGCCCGCCGCTGCCAGCAATGATTTCACGGTCTATTTCGACTTCGATTCCTGGACGCTGAAAGCCGAACAGCTCAAGGTGCTGGACGATGTGATCGCCACCGCCCGTTCCGGCGGCCAGAGCAACATCGTCATCGTCGGCCACACCGACACGTCCGGCCCCGATGACTATAATCAGAAGCTGTCGGTCAAGCGGGCCAATGTGGTGGTGGAAGCCCTAGTGCAGATGGGCGCCCGCCGCACGGCGCTGCATGCCAGCGGTGTGGGCGAGACGGACCTTGCGGTCCAGACCGGCGACGGCGTGAAGGAAGCCAAGAACCGCCGCACCGTCATCACGCTGCAGCCTTAATAAATCCGTTAGAAGCTTAAAGGCCCGTATCCATACCTGGATGCGGGCCTTTTTGCTTTTGGCGCTTTTGCTTCCGCTGTCACCTTTTTGCGGCTGTCGCAGCGGCACCAAAGCGCCTAAGTTCTCGTTATGACAGGGATGGCGCATCGCATGAGAATGGGCGTGCTGCTGGCAACAGCAGTGAGCCTCGCCGCCGCAAGCCTGCCTGCATCCGCGCAGCGCAACGGCAACTTCCCGGTCCAGGAAATGAACTTCGACCTGTGGTGCCAGGAGCAGGCGGGACTTCCGGCCGAGCGTTGCGACAAGCGCACGGCGCAGGATGAGGCCACGTTCGAAGCCTATCGCGCCAAGGTCGAGGCTTACGAAATCCCCTATCTGCAGCAGAAGCAGAATGCAGCGCGGCTGGATACGGACATCCTGCGCAACGATCCGGTGGATCGGCCCATTTCCAAGAACCCGACTCCGGACCGGCCCGATCTCAACAGCCCGTCCACGACGGTGCCGCCGAGGCCGTAAGTGCCGGCGGCCTTAAAGCCAGCCTTTAGACCAGATCGCTATGTTCTTGGCTGTTGGCAGCGCGCCAGCGGCTGAAGGCGCCGGCCATCTGCTCAAGCAGATTGCCCGAGCCGAAATTCAGGAAGGCGGGACTGTCCTGCGAAACCACCAGCCGCAGATAGGGCGCCTTGGGATGGGCGCGCAGCGAGGGCGGCGGCGGCGGCGGCAGGTTCTGGTCGTTTTCCGCGAAGGGCTCGTCTTCCTGGACCAGCTGCGATGCCACCAGCCGTTCGTAGGCGATGGAGCGGCCCAGGAGCGGGGTCGGATCACTCAGCATCTGCACCATGCCGAAAAAGCGGTTCGGCTCGCTGCCGTTCATCGAGACAGGTGTCAGGACCGTCTCCAACTCCACCATGCCGCCGTCCACGGTGGCGGCGATGGAGGACAGGCATACCGGCTGGCGCGCCTTCATTGCCTGGCGCAGCAGCGAGACCAGGGAGGCGGTTGACTGGGATTCCCAATGGCCCAGGAAGCTGGTGCCCTTGAGTTCGAAGCCGAAGCGCTCGCAGAGCCCCGTGCCGGCGAGACGGTAAACGGGACGGCCCGGATTCTCGTAGTCGAGAATGAAGGTATAGGAGAGAAGGCGCTTGATGGCGCGCGGATCGATATCGGTCTGATCCGGAACCTCACGCCCCTTGCGCAGCCGGCTCCAATATCCGACCAGCAGATGGGAATTCTTGTGCTTCATGGGCCCGCTCATCTTTGACCTGCCAAACCCGCGATGCTCCGGAACGGAGCGTTCCGCGGGCCACTGCAGGAAAAAGAGCGAAAACCGTGCCAACCGTACGAATTGAAACGGCTTTCCACTGTTCAGGGATGGCGCAACCACTGGCAACAATGCCCCCTTTCGGGCCGGCCTTTGGGCGGCCCGGCCCCGTTGTGAAACAGGGACAAAGAAAAAGGGCCGCGCGGGGAGCGCGACCCTCAGGTCCCGGGGGTGTCAGGACAGCTTAGTAGGAGCGAAAGGGCTCGCGGGATTCCGCGCCGACCAATTCCCGGCCGGTCTCGAGGCACACGCGGGTCACATAACTGAAGAACATGTCGCCGGTGCCGTATTTGCGCAGGTTCGTGCGCTCGGTGCAGTCCGGCACGCGGACGGCGGGCGCGCATTTCAGAAGGCCGCCCTTGAAGTAGCGCAGCGCCTCCTGCGGGGCACACATCAGCGTTTCGCCATGGGCGGTGGAAACGGCGGCGCCCTCGGACGACTGGAGCACCGAGCCGATCGTGGCCTTCAGGGCCGAGCCCGGCAGGCAGCGGGCGATCTCGCCCTCATAGCCGGCGCGGATCCAGCTGTCCTCCACCATGTGGGAGGCGGGGAATTCGTGATGATCCTCCGACACACAGATAGCGTGGATCGCCTTGATCACCGTGGCTTCCTGGAAGGTGCAGGCGGGGGCTGCGGCCTCCACATTCACATTGATCTCGCCACCCGGCACAAAACCCGGAGCTTCCGCCACATAGCTTGAGACGCCGAAATTACCGAAGAAGCCGCTGTTGTTGAAGGTCGCGCTGTTGGCAAAACTGGATGCGGCGCTGTTGGCAGAGGCATTCGCCGAACCGTTGAAGTTCACGACCGCGCTTGAGCTGCTATTCGAGGAAGCGGCCGCGACGGCCTGCGCCAGGGCGATCGCCATGGCTTCGGCTTCTGAGCTGCCTTTGTTGATGACGATGCTCTTGTTGATATTGATGTTCTTGGAGGCGTTGATTTCCTTGGAATTGTTGATGTTCTTGGTGATCTCGATGTTCTTGGAATTGTTAATGTTCTTGTTGATCTCGATATTCTTGGAATTGTTGATGTTGGTGGTGACCGTCACCGGCTTGTAGACGGTGATGTTCTTGGTGTTCTCGATATTGTTGGTGATCGTCACCGGCTTGTAGATGTTCACATTGTTCTGGATGTTTGTCGGCTTGTAGATGTTCACGTTGTTTTCGATGTTGGTCGTGACCGGCCGGTTGATGACGATCGAGCGGTTCATGCCGGGATGGCCCTGCGGCACTTCGGGGCAGCGCAGATTGGGGACACCGGGACCGGTGCCAAAATGACCCATTTGGCCGGCCTGGGCGGCGAGCGGGCTGACCACAAGGCCGGTGCTTGCCAGCACGGCGGTCAGGAATTTGGCGGACTTATGCGGCATTGGGTGGACTCCTTCGTGCCTTCCAACTGAATCTGTTGACCGGGAGGCTTCACGTTCCGTGCCAAGGATGTTCCGGCGTGGTAGGGCGCGCGCGAAGCCCGGCTGTCCCGATTTGGGACATTCCAAGCGGACTGGCGAACGGCGCCCTGGCAACGAGCCGGCGGCCGGGGCGGACGGGGATCGCGGCGCAAATCCCCCGCCAGCGGCCGTTTTCGGCCCAAAACGGCCCATTCGCCGCGTTGCAGAAGGATTTCGCCCTCTCTATTGTGCCCGCACTTTTCACCCGGGTCAGGGGCTAACTCCATGAATATCCACGAATATCAGGCCAAAGAGGTGCTGCGCGGATTCGGCGTGCCCGTCCCCAAAGGCCAGCCCGCCTTTACGGTGGAAGAGGCGGTCAAGGCCGCCGAAGCCCTGGGCGGCCCAGTCTGGGTGGTCAAGGCCCAGATCCATGCCGGCGGCCGCGGCAAGGGCGGCGGCGTCAAGGTGGTCAAGTCCATCGAGGACGTGAAGAAGGAAGCCCAGCGCATGCTGGGCATGACCCTGATCACCCACCAGACCGGTCCGCAAGGCCGGCTGGTCAAGCGCCTCTATATAGAGGACGGCTCGGCGATCGAGCGCGAGCTTTACCTTTCGGCGCTGGTGGACCGCGCCACCAGCCGCATCGCCTTCATCGTCTCCACCGAAGGCGGCATGGACATCGAGGAAGTGGCGCACAAGACGCCGGAGAAGATTCATACCTTCCAGATCGAGCCGGCGGCCGGCTATTCACCCTATGTCGGCAACGAGATCGCCGTGGCGCTGGGCCTGAAGGGCGAGCAGGCCAAGCAGATCGGAAAGGTGGTCAAGTCGCTGTACGAGGCTTTCCTCGCCAAGGACATGAGCCTGCTGGAGATCAACCCGCTGGTTGTCACCAAGGACGGCAACATCATCTGCCTGGACGCCAAGCTGAACTTTGACGACAATTCACTCTACCGCCACAAGGACATTCAGGAGCTGCGCGACCTGGATGAGGAAGATCCGGCGGAGGTGGAAGCCAGCAAGTTCGACCTCTCCTACATCAAGCTGGATGGCGAGATCGGCTGCATGGTGAATGGCGCGGGCCTCGCCATGGCCACCATGGACATCATCAAGCTTTACGGCAGCGAGCCGGCCAACTTCCTGGATGTGGGCGGCGGCGCCAGCAAGGAAAAGGTCACCGCGGCCTTCAAGATCATCGTCCGCGATCCCCATGTGAAGGGCATCCTGGTCAACATCTTCGGCGGCATCATGAAATGCGACATCATCGCCGAAGGCATCGTCGCCGCCGCCAAGGAAATCTCACTCTCCGTGCCGCTGGTGGTCAGGCTGGAAGGCACCAATGTCGAATTGGGCAAGGAAATCCTGGCCAAATCGGGCCTGGCCATCACCTCCGCCGACAATCTCGCCGACGCCGCCGAGAAGGTGGTCAAGGCCGTGAAGGGTAAGAAGTAATGTCCATTCTCGTCGACAAGAACACCAAGGTCATCTGCCAGGGCTTCACTGGCAACCAGGGCACCTTCCATTCCCAGCAAGCGATTGCTTACGGCACCAAGATGGTTGGCGGCACCACACCGGGCAAAGGCGGCACTACCCATCTGGGCCTGCCGGTGTTCGACACGGTGCGTGAGGCCAAGGAAAAGGTCGGCGCCGACGCCAGTGCGATCTATGTGCCGCCGCCCTTCGCCGCCGACGCCATCCTGGAAGCGATCGATGCGGAAGTGCCGCTGATCGTGTGCATCACCGAAGGCATTCCGGTGCTGGACATGGTCAAGGTCAAGCGCGCGCTCTCGGGTTCGAAGTCGCGGCTGATCGGCCCCAACTGCCCCGGCGTGATCACGCCCGGTGAGTGCAAGATCGGCATCATGCCGGGCCACATCCACAAGCGCGGCAGCGTCGGTATCGTCTCCCGCTCCGGCACCCTCACTTATGAAGCGGTGTGGCAGACCACGGCGGTGGGACTTGGGCAAACCACTTGCGTCGGCATCGGCGGCGATCCGGTGAAGGGCACTGAGCACATTGACGTGCTGGAAATGCTGCTCGCCGACCCGGAGACCCAAAGCATCATCATGATCGGCGAGATCGGCGGTAGCGCCGAGGAAGATGCCGCCGACTTCATCAAGCATTCGAAAGTGAAGAAGCCCATGGTCGGCTTCATTGCCGGCGTCACGGCTCCGCCGGGCCGCCGCATGGGTCATGCCGGCGCCATCATCAGCGGCGGCAAGGGCGGCGCGGACTCCAAGATCGAGGCCATGAAGGCCGCCGGTATCCGGGTTTCGCCCAATCCGGCGGCGCTGGGCACCACCCTGCTCGAAGTCCTGAAGGGCAAGTAAGCCTCTCCCAGGCCATTACCGAACCGACGTTCGGCTGCCCAAAAAGCAGGCTGCAATGGCTCACTTGGGCCATGCACATAAGGCTTGCCCGCTGCCATGATTCAGTCATGCAAAGTGGGTCAATTGAGCCCATCTTAACGGTATTCTGCGTTGAATCGCCTGAGCAAAGGCGTTACCACCGCCGCCACAAAAGCGACGTCACCAGGAAGGGGCCAGGCCCAACAAGCCGGTCCACAAGCATTTGAAATGACTGAGCAATCCCCATCGGATCGTCTGAACCGCGCTTCCAACGAGATCTTCGAAGCGACTTCGTTTCTCAATCCCACCAACGCGGCTTATGTCGAGCAGATGTATGCGGCCTGGCTGGCCAATCCGGCCAGCGTCGATCACGGCTGGCAAACCTATTTCGGCCAGCTCGGTGACCAGGGTCTTGTCCCCACCCAGCTTGGCCGCGGCCCGGCCTGGAAGCGCGATGCCAAAGCTTCCATTCCTGCAAGCGATCTGATCGCTGCGCTTACCGGCCAAGAACCACCGGCCGCGCCCGGAAAGCCCGGCAAGGACAAGGGCAACAAGCCAGCCGCGCCCGCCGGCGATGACGCCGCCAAACATTCCATCCACGCCGTCCAGATGATCCGCGCCTATCGCATGATCGGCCATCTGGAAGCCGATCTCGATCCGCTGGGCATCACCCGCCGCGCACCGCAGCCTACGCTCGATCCCAAGACCTATGGCTTCGACGGCGCGGTTCTGGACCTGCCCATCTATGTGGACGGCATCCTGGGCCTCGAGCGCGCCAGCCCGCGCCAGTTGCTGGCCAAGCTGCGCAGTACCTATTGTGGCCGCATCGGCTATGAGTTCATGCACATCAACGATGCCGAGCAGCGCATCTGGCTGCAGAAGCGCATTGAGGGCGACGATGTGCATTTCACACCCGAAGGCAAGAAGGCGATCCTCAACAAGCTGATCGAGGCGGAAGGTTTCGAGAAGTTCGCCTCCAACCGTTTTGTCGGCACCAAGCGCTTCGGCCTGGATGGCGCCGAGGCCACCATTCCGGCGCTGGAGCAGATCATCAAGCGCGGTGGCCAGCTCGGCGTCAGCGAGATGGTGGTGGGCATGGCCCATCGCGGCCGGCTCAACGTGCTGGTCAATGTGATGGGCAAGCCCTATCGCCAGCTGTTCCATGAATTCAAGGGCGGCAGCGCCAATCCCGACGATGTCGAGGGTTCGGGCGATGTGAAGTATCACCTGGGCGCCTCCTCGGACCGCGAGTTCGACGGCCACAAGGTGCATCTGTCGCTGACCCCCAATCCCTCGCATCTGGAAATCGTGGACCCGGTGGTGCTGGGCAAGGCGCGCGCCAAGCAGTGGCAGCTGCATGACGTGGATGCCCGCACCTCGGTGCTGCCCGTGCTGATCCATGGCGATGCCGCTTTCGCCGGCCAGGGCGTGGTGGCGGAATGTTTCGCCATGTCGGGCATCAAGGGCTTCCGCACCGGCGGCACCCTGCATTTCGTGATCAACAACCAGATCGGCTTCACCACCGCGCCGATCTTCTCGCGCTCCTCGCCCTATTGCACCGACATCGCCCTGATGGTGCAGGCGCCCATCTTCCATGTGAATGGCGACGACCCCGAAGCGGTGGTGCATGCCACCCGCATCGCCATCGAGTTCCGCCAGAAGTTCAAGAAGGACGTGGTGCTCGACATGATCTGCTATCGCAGGTTCGGGCATAACGAGACTGACGAGCCCAGCTTCACCCAGCCGCAGATGTACCGGGTGATCAAGGATCATGCGACCGTGCTGCAGCTCTATACCAGCCAGCTGGTCAAGGAAGGCACCCTCTCCCAGGCCGATGCCGACGCCATGACCGCGGATTTCAACACGCGGCTGGACCAGGAATTCGAGGCGTCCAAATCGCATCTGCCCAATCGCGCCGACTGGCTGGATGGCCGCTGGCAGGGCCTGGAGACCGCGCCCAAGAACAGCGACCGCCGTGGCGAGACCAGTGTCAGCGAAGACGAGTTGCGGAAAGTCGGCAAGGCGCTGGTGACCGCGCCCGCAGGCTTCAACCTGCACAAGACCATCGCCCGCCAGCTCGAGGCCAAGGCCAAGATGTTCGAGACCGGCGAAGGCTTCGATTGGGCCACAGCTGAGGCCCTGGCGTTCGGCACCCTGCTGGAGGAAGGCTTTTATGTCCGCCTTTCCGGCCAGGATTCCCAGCGCGGCACCTTCAGCCAGCGCCATGCCGCTTTGGTCGACCAGCAGACCGAGGAACGCTATTTCCCGCTGCAGCATGTCGGCGAGAATCAGGGCTGCTTCGAGGTGATCGACACGCTGCTGTCGGAAGAAGCGGTGCTGGGCTTCGAATATGGCTATTCCACGGCCGAGCCCAAGGCGCTGGTGTTGTGGGAAGCCCAGTTCGGCGATTTCGCCAATGGCGCCCAGGTGGTGATCGACCAGTTCATCGCGTCGGGTGAAATGAAATGGCTGCGCATGTCGGGGCTGACCCTGCTTCTGCCCCACGGCTATGAAGGCCAGGGCCCGGAGCACAGCTCGGCGCGGCTGGAGCGCTATCTGCAGCTTTGCGCCCAGGACAATATGCAGGTCTGCGTGCCCACCACCCCGGCCAACTATTTCCACATCCTGCGCCGGCAGATGCACAGAAGCTTCCGCAAGCCCCTGATCGTGATGACGCCCAAGTCGCTGCTGCGCAACAAGAAGTGCACCAGCTTCCTGTCGGACATGACGCCCGGCACTTCGTTCCACCGCGTGCTGCGCGACCAGGCCGAAGTGGTACCCGGCGCCACCACCGTGCAGCTGGTGGCCGACGACAAGATCCGGCGCGTGGTCCTCTGCACCGGCAAGGTCTATTTCGACCTGATGGAAGAGCGCGAGAAGCGGGGCGAGAACCGCATCCAGGTCCTGCGCCTGGAGCAGCTCTATCCCTTCCCGGACAATGTGCTGGCCCAGGAGCTGAACCGCTTCCCCAAGGCCGAGCTGGTCTGGTGCCAGGAAGAGCCGCAGAACCAGGGCGCCTGGACCTTCGTCAAGTCCCGCATCGAAGAGACCGTGGCCAAGCTGGGCGGCAAGGGCAGCGTGCGCTATACCGGCCGCCCCGAATATGCCTCCACCGCTGCAGGCCTGATGAAACAGCACAATGCCGAACTGGCCGCTTTCCTCAACGACGCCCTTTCTCTCTAAGAGCTAACCCATGACCGTTGAAATCAAAGTGCCCGCGATGGGCGAGTCCGTCACCGAAGCCACCATCTCCAAATGGTTCAAGAAGGAAGGCGAGGCGGTGAAACGCGACGAGCCCCTGCTGGAGCTGGAGACCGACAAGGTCACGGTGGAAGTGCCCTCGCCGGCCGACGGCGCCATCGAATCCATCAGCGCCCAGGCCGGCGCCACCGTGCAGGTGGGCGCGCTGTTGGGCGCCATCGCCGAAGGCCAGGCCGGCGCCGCCCCGGCCGCCAAGCCGGCTGCCGCTCCCAAAGCTGAAGCTCCGAAGCCCGCTGCTCCGGCCCCTGCGCCTGCCGCGCCGAAAGTTGATGCCCCCGCGATGCCCTCGGCCAAGCGCATTTCGGAAGAGAGCGGCATTCCGCTCTCCTCTGTCGCCGGCACCGGCAAGGACGGGCGCGTGACCAAGGGCGACATGCTGGGCGCGTTGGAATCCCGTTCAACCCGTCCTGCCGCTCCCGCGGCGGCTCCGGCTGGCCCGCGCCACAATGAAGCGCGCGAGGAAAAGGTCGCCATGACGCGCCTGCGCAAGACCATCGCGCTGCGCCTGAAGGAATCGCAGAACACCGCGGCCCAGCTCACCACCTTCAACGAGGTGGACATGACGGCGGTGATGGGCCTGCGCGCCACCTACAAGGATGTTTTTGAAAAGAAGCACGGCGTGAAGATGGGCTTCATGGGCTTCTTCACCAAGGCCGTGGTGGCGGCGCTGAAGGAGCTGCCCAACGTCAATGCCGAGATCGAAGGCGAAAACATCATTTACAAGAACTATTACGACATCGGTATCGCAGTCTCGACCGAGCGCGGCCTGGTGGTGCCTGTGGTGCGCGATGCCGATCAGCTGTCGCTGGCCGGGATCGAGAAGGCAATCTCCGATTTTGGCCTGCGCGCCCGCGACAACAAGCTGAAGCTGGAAGAACTGCAGGGCGGCACCTTCTCCATCACCAATGGTGGAGTGTTCGGTTCGCTGATGTCCACGCCGATCCTGAATTCACCCCAGTCGGGCATCCTGGGCATGCACAAGATCCAGCCGCGCCCCATGGCGATCGGTGACAAGATCGAGATCCGGCCGATGATGTATCTGGCCCTTTCCTACGATCACCGCATCGTGGACGGCCGCGAGGCGGTTACGTTCCTCGTGAAGGTCAAGGAAAACCTGGAAGATCCGCAGCGCATGCTGCTTGATATCTGAAGTTCCCAAAAGGCGGTTCCAGGACCGCCTTTTTTATTTCCACCCCTGTCGGAACCGACCCGGGCCAAACGTCCTTTGGGAGATAACCCCAAAGGAGACAGCCATGGCCTATGTTGACGGTTTTGTGATCGCAGTGCCGAAGGACAAGCTGGACGCCTACAAGCAGATGGCGCGGGAAAGCGAATCCATCTGGAAGGAGTTCGGCGCCACCGACTTTGTGGAATGCGTGGGCGATGACGTGCCCCATGGCGAGCTGACCTCGTTCCCGCGCGCCGTGCAGGCCAAGGACAATGAGACCGTGGTCTTTTCCTGGATCGTTTATCCGGACCGCGCCACCCGCGACGCCGCCAGCAAGAAGATCATGGAGGATCCGCGGCTGAAGAAGATGATGGAAAATCCGCCGTTTGACGGCAAGCGCATGATCTTTGGCGGGTTCAAGCCGTTTCTGGGGCTGGCCGCTTAGGGTCGTTCATAATCGAGGCTGTTGATATCTTCCCGGCGGCGCCCGAACGCGGGCGGCGTCGACGCATGGAGCTGCCCAATGGCCGACCTTGTCCTGACAACCTTCGACTGGGTCCCCAAGCCGCCGCGTGGCTATGTGCGCGATCTGCGCGTGCGCTGGGCGTTGGAGGAGGCCGGCCTGCCCTATCGCGTCCAAAGCGTGCCGTTTCGCGACCGGCACCCGGAACATTTCGCGCATCAGCCCTTCGGTCAGGTGCCGTGGCTGACCGATGGTGACATCTCGATCTTCGAGAGCGGCGCAATCCTGCTGCATCTGGGCGAGCGCAGCAGCGCATTGATGCCCGCTGATCCGCGCGGCCGCAACCGAGCCAAGGAATGGCTGTTCGCCGCGCTCAATTCCGTCGAGATGGCGAGCCTGCCCTGGTCCCTGTTCATGTTCTCCGGCGACACCGGAGACACGCCGGGATGGAAGCGTTTCGACGCATTCCTCAAGGCGCGGCTGCAGCACATGGAGCCGGTTTTGGCGGGAGGCGAATGGCTGGCCGGACCCTTCTCCGTCGCCGACATCCTCATGGCGGATGTGTTGCGCCTGGTCGACCGGTTCGACGGGCTGGCGGAACATCCGGCCTGTCGTGACTATGTCGCGCGCGCCACGGCCCGACCGTGCTTCGCGAAGGCACACGCAGATCAGATGGCGCATTTTGCTGCGGGGGACTGAGAGGAGCGATGGCCGCATAGCGGCCACGATTTGATCTAGTGGATCAAATCGAGCGACGAGCGCGCCGAGCTTGGGCGAGGCGCACAGCAACCGAAACGAAAGCCACAGGCAAGAAACTCGCTGCTAGGCGACCCGCTTGTCGAGGGCTTCGAGCTTTGCCAGCTCCACATGCGCCCGCAGCTCGATCTGGTCCAGCACGTCCTGCAGCTTGGGATCGGCAAAGGCGTCGTGACGGCGCGTGACCGCCGCGGCCAGCTTGTTCAACGTGGCGCGGGGAATTTCGCCTGCCAGCAAACCATCGCGCACCGAATCCAGCAGATCGAGCAGCTGCTCGCCATGCGCGACACCCTTGGATTTTCCTTGGGTGGAATCGTCCATGCCCTGCAGCATCAGGATGGAATCCAGCGCCGCGATCGGGCCAGGACCGGCGACGATCTGGGCGTGCGTGTCCGGCGCTTCAGAGACGGAAAAACCGCCTGACGCAGCGGCGGGCGCCTTGCGCTTGATGGCCGATGTCTCGACCCGGCCGGGACCCTTGATTTCCATGGGTTTGTCCCACTGCGACAGGGCAGCATTGCCGAACATGGTTAAGGAAGAGTTGCGCTGAATAGAGTCAGGGGCGATGGTAGGGATGGCCCGCCAGGATGGTCAGCGCGCGATAAACCTGTTCGGCCAAAAGCGCGCGGGCCAGAAGATGCGGCCAGGTCTGCGGCCCGAAAGCGAGGCTCCGGCCGGCCTTCTTGCCAGGCAGCGCCGACAGGCCATCGGGCCCGCCGATGATGAAAGCCAGGTCCTTGGTGCCGACATCGCGCAGGCTTCCCAGCATCTCGGCAAAGTCCTCGGAGGTCATGCCTTTGCCCCGCGCATCCAGCAGCACGATATGGGCGCCATCGGGCAGCCGGGCGGCCAGGCGCTCGGCTTCGTCCTTCATGCGGATGCTGGCATCTCTCTGTTTGGAGACGGGCAATTCCTCCAGCGCCACGGCGGAGATGCCCATATTGCGGCCCAGCTTGCGGGCGCGGTCGCAAAAATCCTCGACCAGCAGGCCTTCCGGCGTGCCGCGCATATGGCCGATGGCGTAGATCCAGAGTCTCATCAGGGCCGCTCTATTTGCGGCCTACCGACCACATGCCTTCCAGGTCGTAATAGTCGCGCACTTCAGGACGGAAGATGTGCACGATCACATCACCTGCATCCACCAGGACCCAGTCGCCCTGGCCCTGGCCGCTGACGGGGCGCGTGCCATAGCCCGATTCCTTCAGGCGGCGCGCCAGATGTTCCGCCATGGCCCCGACATGGCGGGACGAGCGGCCGCTGGCGATCACGGCGGCATCGCACAAGGCCGAGCGGCCTTCCAGATCGATGGTCACCACATTCTCGGCCTTGTCGTCATCCAGCGAGGAAAGGATGCGCTCCAAAAGGGCGCTGGGCGGCATGCGCTTTTTCGCGGGCGCGGGCGTGGCCTTCTTCGCCGGCTTCTTCGTCCCTGGGGGAGCGGTCTTGCGGGCGGATTTCTTCGGAGAGGGTTTCGCAGCCTTCTTTGCCGGCTTGTGGGGCTTTGCCTTGGCAATCTTCTTTGCCGGGGCCTTCTTCTTGGCGGCTTTCAGGGCGGAAATCCTTTGCGTTTCAGGGGGTCAGATTTAGCACGGCCTCGGCGGCAGCACCAAGGGCTTCACGGCGCAGCACGGTCGAACTCCGTTCATTGCGCCGTCCATCCAGCACCACCAGCGACGGCGCGGAACCGAGCTGCCGCGCCACGCCGATGCGGCGCGCCAGGGGCGCCGACAATGGGGCCAGCACCGAACCGGGCCGGCGCACCACGGCGATGGGAATGCTGGCCGCGATATCCTGCCAGCGGCTCCAGCGGGCGAACTGCACCAGATTGTCGGAGCCCATCAGCCAGATGAAGTGCACGCCCGGAAACCGGCTCTTCAGCGCGCGCACCGTGTCTATGGTGTAGCGTGT
>Ga0310811_10001948_pt1 | contig 25614 bp, 20 predicted proteins | sample YCmetagenome_FD_207642 | JGI IMG/M metagenome (GOLD analysis project Ga0310811, IMG submission 207642) | Soil microbial communities from experimental microcosm in Duke University, North Carolina, United States - YC | ecosystem: Engineered > Artificial ecosystem > Soil microcosm > Unclassified ... | reverse complement strand
CTGATTCCGAACCACGTGCCCGACGGCGTGCACGTGGTGCTCCAGTCCGAGAACGGCATCCTCGGCACCGGGCCGTACCCCTTCGACGGGGACGAGGACCCGGACATGATCAACGCGGGCAAGGAGACGGTGACGCTGCTGCCCGGCGCCGCGCTGTTCGACTCCGCGGCCTCCTTCGCGATGATCCGCGGCGGCAAGATCGACGTGGCCGTGCTCGGCGCGATGCAGGTCTCCCGGGACGGCGACCTGGCGAACTGGATGATCCCCGGCAAGATGGTCAAGGGGATGGGCGGCGCGATGGACCTCGTCCACGGGGCCAAGCGGGTGATCGTCCTGATGGAGCACACCGCCAAGGACGGCGAGCCCAAGATCGTCGAGTCCTGCACGCTGCCGCTGACCGGCAAGCGCGTCGTACACCGGATCATCACCGACCTCGCCGTGATCGACATCGAACCCGGCGGCCTCGTGCTGCGCGAGCTCGCCCCGGACGTCACCGAGGAGCAGGTGGTCGCGGCCACCGGCGTACCGCTGAAGATCGAGCTGTAGACAGACCGAGGGCCCGCATGCACTGCACGCGGGCCCTCGTCATGCCTGAAACCTACGGCTTGAGCGGCGGCCAGGAGTTGTCGAACAGGTCGTTCTCCTTCAGGAAGCCGTGCAGCGGAGTGGTCTCCGGGTAGTGGCCCCACTGGTGGTCGCCGTACGTGTGGCCCGGGCGCGGCTGGTGCAGCGACTCGCCGAGCAGTTGGCGCTGGACCGGGTTCAGCGAGGCGAACTCGGGACGCGCGCGCACCTCCTCGACCTCGTCGCGGATCGCGATCCAGCGCAGCGTGTAGGCGAAGAACATGCCCTTGCGGGTCACGTCCGAGTAGTTGTTCGTGCGGGTGTGCCAGATGCGCCGGTCGAAGAACACGGCGTCACCCGGGTTGGCGAGCACCTCGACGGCGCCCTCCGGCTCCGGCCACTCGACGTCGCGGCGCGGCGGGCCGTCGATCCAGTTCTTCAGGTGGCTGCCCGGCACGACCTTGAAGTTGCCGCGGCCCTCGACCGAGACGTCGGAGAGCCAGTAGGCGAGCTTGACCGAGATGCGCGGGCGCGGGTCGGTCTCCAGCTCGCGGTTCTGCCGGCCGCCGTCCTGGTGCCACTCGAAGCGGAAGGGCTTCGGGACGGTGATCTTCGGGTGCACGTCCAGGTGCGAGTGGTAGACGTGCACGTTCCAGCCGAGGATCGACCAGACCAGCGGGAAGGTCGTCGGGTGGTCGAGCAGCGGGGCGACCTCGTGGCTGCGGTGCACCGCGGAGAGCGTGTGCATCGCGCCCTCGGCCGAGAGGTTGCCCGCCGCCTTCTCCTCCTCGTAGATACGGTCGATGATCCCGTTGTAGTGCGCCACCTCCGCCGCGCTGAGCGCGTTCGGAATGACGAGGTAGCCGTCGCGGTCGAACTGCTCGCGCTGCTCCTTGGACATCGGGGTCGTCGCGGGATCGCTCGCCGCCGGTATCTCCGTGGACTCCATGGTCACCTGCTTCTCATGCCGACTGCTTTGCGCAGTCACCCTATAGGCCGCTCATGAACGGCGGGTGAGTCGGTGACAGACCTGTGACACCTCGCCGCGGGGGCCGTGCCATCCGTCTGTCAGGCGTCACCGGCCATACTCGCTCAGTGACCCGCCGCGCGCCAATCCGTGCCGACGCCCACGGAGACATCCAGGGGAACCCGCAGTTCGTAGGCTCCGGCCATCTCCGCGCGCACCAGGTGCTCGACCTGCTCCCGCTCGGCCGCGACGAGCTCGATCACGAGTTCGTCGTGCACCTGGAGCAGCAGCCGCGAGCGCAGCCCGGCGGCGCCGAGCGCCGACTCGACCCTGAGCATAGCGAGCTTGATGATGTCCGCGGCACTGCCCTGGATCGGCGCGTTCAGGGCCATCCGCTCGGCCATCTGACGGCGGTGCACGTTCGTCGACGTCAGGTCGGGGAAGTAGCGGCGGCGGCCGAGCAGCGTCTCGGTGTAGCCGGTGCTCGTCGCCTCCTTCACCACCTCGTGCAGGTAGTCGCGGACGCCGCCGAAGCGGGCGAAGTAGTCCTCCATGATCTTCGTCGCCTCGACGTTCGAGATGCCCAGGCCGTTCGCCAGCCCGTACGCCGACTGGCCGTACGCGAGCCCGTAGGACACGGCCTTGACCCGGCGGCGCAGCTCGGCGGTCACCTCCTTGGGCGAGACGCCGAAGACCCGCGCGGCCACCGAGGAGTGCAGGTCCTCGCCGGAGTTGAACGCCTCGATCAGCGCCTCGTCCCCGGACAGGTGCGCCATCACGCGCATCTCGATCTGGCTGTAGTCGGCCGTCAGCAGCGAGTCGTACCCCGGACCGGCGACGAAGGCCTTGCGGATGCGGCGCCCCTCGTCGGTGCGCACCGGGATGTTCTGCAGGTTCGGATCGGTCGAGGAGAGCCGGCCGGTCGCCGCGATCATCTGGTTGAACGAGGAGTGGATCCGGCCGTCCTCGCCGACCGTCTTGATCAGCCCCTCGACCGTGCTGCGCAGCCGGCTCACGTCGCGGTGCCGCAGGATCGCGGCGAGCGCGGCACGCTGCGTGTCGTTGGTCGCCTTCTGCACGAGCGTCTGCAGCGCGTCGGCGTCCGTGGTGAAGCCGGTCTTGGTCTTCTTGATCCCCTTGGTCGGCAGGGCGAGCTGGTTCTCGTCGAACAGCACCTCCTGCAGCTGCTTCGGCGAACCGAGGTTGAACTGCGAGCCGACCGCCGCGTGCGCCTCCTCGATGGCGTGCTTCACGTCGGCGGCGAACATGCCCTCCAGCTCGCCGAGGTAGTCCCGGTCGGCCGCGATGCCCCTGCGCTCCATCCGGGCCAGCAGCTCGACCAGCGGCAGCTCCACCTCGCCGAGCAGCCGGTCCTCGTTCACCTCGGCCAGCTTCGCGGTCAGCACCGCGCCGAGGTCGAGGATCGCGCGGGCCTCGGCCATCAGGGTCTCCGCGCCCGCGCTGCCGTCCGCCTCCTCGGCCAGCGACTCCAGCGAGAGCTGGCCGCTCGGCTCCTCGGCCGCGCCCAGCTCGCGGTGCAGGAACTGCCGGGCCAGGTCGGCCAGCTCGACGCCGCGCTGGCCCGGGTTCACCAGGTAGCCCGCGAGCGCCGTGTCCCCGGCCAGGCCCTCGAGCGCCAGGCCGCGCGCGTCCAGCGCAAGCAGCGGGCCCTTCGCGTCGTGCAGCACCTTGGGCTTGTCCGCGTCGCCCAGCCAGCCGCGCAGCGCGTTCTCGTCCGCGGGGTCCAGCTCGGTCGGGTTCAGCCACGCGGCCGGTCCCGAGGCGGTCGCCAGCGCCAGCGCGGTCACGTCGCCCGTGCCGCGGCCCCAACTGCCCCGCACGGCCACGCCCAGCGCCTCAGAACCCGCCGCGTGCTCCGCGAGCCAGCCGGCGACCTCGCCGGTGCCGAGCATCTTCCCGTCGATCTCCACGCCCGAGTCGGCCACCACGGGCTCCTCGCCCTCGGCCGCGCCGACGGTGAGCCCGAAGACCTCGCCGATCCGCGGCCGCAGCACCCGGAACTGCAGGGTGTCGAAGAGCCGGTCCACGGCCTCCGCGTCCCCGTCCCGGCGCTCCAGGTCCGCCGGGCCGCGGTCCAGCTCGACCGCGCGGTCCAGCTCGGTCAGCTGCCGGTTCAGCCGCACCGCATCCACGTTCGCGCGCAGGCTCTCGCCGACCTTGCCCTTGATCTCGTCCACGCCCGCGAGCAGCGCCTCCAGCGAGCCGTACTCGCGGATCCACTTCGCCGCCGTCTTCTCCCCCACGCCCGGCACGGACGGCAGGTTGTCGGACGGATCGCCGCGCAGCGCCGCGAAATCCGGGTACTGCCGCGGGGTCAGCATGTACTTCTCCTCGACGGCCGCCGGGGTGAACCTGGTCAGGTCGCCGACGCCCTTCTTCGGGTACAGCACCGTCACCTGATCGGTCACCAGTTGCAGCGCGTCCCGGTCGCCGGTCACGATCGCGACGTGGAAGCCGTCCGCAGCGGCCTGGGTGGCGAGGGTCGCGATCAGGTCGTCCGCCTCGGAGCCCTCCTTGCGGAACACCGGCACGTGCAGCGCGTCCATCAGCTCGGCGATCAGGTCGATCTGGCCGCGGAACAACTCCGGCGCCGACGCCCGCTGCGCCTTGTACTCCGGGTACATCGCCGTCCGCTTCAGCGCGGAGCGCGACACGTCGAAGCACACCGCGAGGTGGGTCGGCGCCTCGTCCCGCACCACGTTCGCGAGCATCGAGGTGAATCCGTACACCGCGTTGGTGGACTGCTCGCCGCCCGCCACCGTGAACTTCTCCGGAGGCAGGGCGTAGAACGCCCGGAAGGCCATGGAATGACCGTCGAGCAGCAGCAGTTTCTTTGCGGTGTCGGCCCCGGCGGGCTTCGCGCTAGTCGCCATGCTTGAATCCTAGGCGCAGGCACCGACATCTTCGGGCCCGACAGACGCAACCGCCGAAAGGAGTGGCAGTGGACGAGCCCACCCTGCCCGCCGGATTCGAGAAGCTCTACGAGGCCGTGCACAGCGACCGCGGCCAACTCGCCCGGAAACTGGGCATCGAGTTCGTCGAGTTCGACGCCCAGCGCCTCGTGGCCACGATGCCCGTCGCGGGCAACCTGCAGCCCGCCGGACTGCTGCACGGCGGCGCCTCCGTCGCGCTGGCCGAGACCCTCGGCTCGATCGGCGCGGCGCTACACGCGGGCCCGGAGAAGCTCATCGTCGGCGTGGACATCAACGCCACGCACCACCGGGCCGCGGTCTCCGGCAAGGTGACCGGGATCGCCCGGCCGCTACACCTGGGCCGCTCCACCGCCACGTACGAGGTCGTCGTCACCGACGAGGACGGCCGCCGGGTGTGCACGTCCCGGATCACCTGCATGATCCTCGACCCCAAGCACTGACGCCGGCCGGTCCCTGCGGGTGGCCAGATAGCTGCCGAGCAGCACGAGCGGGAAGCCGACCACGATGCCGACGGTCAGCTTCTCGCCGAGCACCGCGACGCCGCACAGCAGCGCGACGGCCGGATTCACGTACGTGATCACCGTCGCGCGCACCGCCCCCGCCTCCGCGATCAGCTCGAAGAAGCACAGGAACGCGAGGGCGGTGCAGATCACCCCGAGCCCGAGCATCGCGGCGAGCACGTTGAACCGGGGCAGGTGCGCGGGCGCGTCCAGGATCCCGAACGGCAGGTAGACCAGCGCGACGGCGCTGAGCGAGACCGCCGTGATGCCGAGCCCCGGCACGTCGGCCAGCTTGCGGTCGGCGATCATCGGCGCGACCGCGTACCCGACCGAGGTGACCACGACGGCGCCGATCGCCCACACCGGCGTGCCGCCCGAGGTCAGGTTCGCCCCGACCACCACGGCCACGCCGCCGAGCCCGACCGCGAGGCCGCCGAGGCGCACCGGCCGCAGCACCGAGCGGTCCCCGAGGCGCCAGGCGATCAGCGTGCCGATCAGCGGCACCATCGCGATCAGCAGCGCGACGACGCTGCTGCTCAGCCTCTCCTCCGCCGAGTTCAGCAGGTACCAGGTCAGGCCGAGCTCGATCGCGGCGAACGCGAGCACCGGCCGCCAGTGCGCGAGGGCCGGCCGCACCGCGCCCTGGTGTATCGCGACCGGGAGCAGCAGCAGCGCGCCGATCGCCGTGCGCGCGAAGACCAGGAAACCGGGCGAGACGCCCGCGTCCACCACGACCTTGATCATCAGGTACGGAATGCCCCAGATCACGCCCATCGCCGCGAACAGCAGCCACGCCCGCCGAGTCATCCGCGTACCCTTCTCCCTGCCCGAATGTGCGGACTCCGTCACGTCCGCGGTACCAATGTAACGGTCGCCGCCGACAGGCACATAGTACGTTTCGGACGCCGCGTTCTCAGCGCTGCCCGCGCAGCGCGATCCGGGCGCAGACGAAGGCCAGCGGCAGCTCCACGAACACCGCGCTGCCCCACGCCATCGCCGAGTCCAGACCCCGCGCCGAGGTCGAGGTGTCGAACCAGGCGTCCACCACCAGCATCGCCGCGCTGGCCCCCGCGCACGCCCCCACCCGCGCGTCCCCGGCCCGCCGCAGCCAGGCCGTGGCGCCCAGCATGACCGCGAGCAGCACGTCGAACCCCGACCAGGCGATCGACCAGTTGCGCGCCACGGTGTGCGCGGGCAGCGTCAGCGCGAGCACCACGATCCACGGCAGCAGCAGCACGGCGCAGCCCGCGAGCAGCCGCGTCTCCCGCTGCCGCGGGGAACCGTTGAACAGTAGTGATCTCATGCCCACCACGATGCCGTCGCAGAGCCCGAAGCGAATCGCCTGCCGGGTCGATTTCCGCGACTCACCCCGTGGACCGAGTCATCCGCCCGGCCTCCCCCCGAGGGATGAGAATCCCTAGAGCCCGAGCTCCGAACGCAGCCCCCTGAGTCGATACGCCAACTGATGGTTCCCCAACCGGTGCAGGGCCTCACGCAGCGACTCGAAGTCCCGCCGCCGCGCCGTCGCCAACAGCACCGGCTCCAGCGCCACGCCCGCGTCCGTCAACTGCTCCACCAGCCAGACCAGACCGGCCGGATCGGCCCAGCCCGCGTACCAGGACAGCAACGCGTCCGGGCACTCCGCGGGCGCCGCCGACACCAGCAGCGCCGCGAGCCGGCCGCGCTGCGTGGAGCCCAACTCCGCCTGCTCCGACAGGAAGTACGTGGCCTGCTCGTCCTCCGAACAGGCCAGCAGCGCGGGCACCAGCACCCCGGCCACGTCCGCCGACTTCACCGCGGACGCGATGGCCGCCAGATTCCCGAACGGGCGCACCGAGACCAGCCGGATGAGGGCCTTGATGTCCTCCTCGTCGCCCTGCTCCGCCAGCGAGTCCAGCAGCGCCGCACACGCCGCGTCCCCCGCCGCCGCCAGCCCGGCGAGCACCGGCTCCACCTCGCGCTCCCGGCCCGCCCGGCGCAGCGCCAGCAGCACCGCGGCCGCCTCGTCCGGACGGCCCGCCGCCACCGACACCAGCAGCCCCACGGCCGAGTTCGAGTGCCCGCGCTTGCGCAGCAGGGCGCTGTACCGCAGCACCGTGGCCACCGGCTTGTTCCGGGCCGCCGCGGTGAACGCGTAGACCGCCAACTCGGAACGCCGGCCCGCGTTCAGATAGGCCGCCAGCGACTCCAGTTCGCCTTCAGAACTCTGATATTTGGCCAGCACGGCGTCGAGGAAGTAATAGGCCAGATCCGGAACACCGGCCGTCATCAGAGCGCTGGCTGCATACGCCGTCGAAGAGGGATGCGGCCCGCACGTCTCCACCATTTCGTGGAATATCTCCTCGGCCGGGCCCACCGCGCCCGAGGCCATCATCTGCCCGAGCAGCACCGCCGCTCGGTCCACCGGCAGCGTCGTGGCGACCAGGTGAGCCGCACGCCGATACAACTCGTACGACTCGGTGACAAATCCCTCGCTCTCGTATTGCTCGGCCAGAGCGAGCACCTCTTGCCCCGACCAGTAAGTGGTATCCGGCAATGGCGGTACTTGCATCTACTACCCTGCCTTCGTCCCGCGACAGACGATCATCCCCCAGGAAAACAAGGCGACTCGGGCGCGTTTCTATCACGGAAACCACAGGAGTGGAAGAGGGGGCGAACACGCAGAGCGGGGCCTCGGCGACTCTGTGCCGCCAAGGCCCCGCTCCACGGGCTCTTACATCCGCCTACCGACGGTCACGCGTCAGTGCGAGGGAAGCTCCGCCACCGAGGTGGTGTCGATCGCCTCGCGCAGCCGCTCGGGCGTCAGCGAGACGGCCTGCGCCCAGTAGTAGATCACCAGGCTGAACACGGTCACCGTCAGGATGTCCGAGTACCAGGCGTGGATGATCGGCGTCTTGAACAGGAAGCTGTGGCCCGGACCGAAGTCGCTCGCCCAGTCGATCGCGCCCATGCCGAGCAGGTAGACCGGCAGCCAGGACGCGGCCCGCAGGTCGAGGATCAGCGAGGTCGGGTTGAGCTTGAACACCTGCGTGATCACCAGGATCACGTAGCCGAGCAGGATCGCCACGCCCAGGCCCTCGAGCGTCGGCCAGCCCGACCAGAAGATGACCAGGTTCGCCACCACGAAGGCCAGCGGCGAGATGATGCCGCCGCCCTTGAGACGGAACGGCCGCTCCCAGTCCGGCAGCTTCGAGCGGAACACGCCGAAGGCCAGCGGCGCGCCCGCGTACATCAGCACGCTCGCCGAGGTGATGAAGCCGACGAAGTTGTTCCAGTTCGAGTAGTTGATGAAGCAGCAGCAGCCGACGACGAACGAGGTCAGCAGACCCACCCAGGGCAGGCCGTCCTTGTTGAGCCGGCCGGCGCCGCGCGGCCAGTAGCCGTTCTTGTCCATGGCGATCGAGTAGCGCGACGTGGCGGTGGTGTAGATGACACCGGTGCCGAACGGCGAGACGACCGCGTCGATGAACAGGATCTTGGCCAGCCAGCCGAGGCCCACCAGGGTCGTGATACCGGCCCACGGGCCGGAGATCCCCGGGAAGTCCAGGTTCGCCCACAAGTGCGGGATGTTCGCGGCCGGGATCGCGCCGATGAAGAACACCTGCAGCAGGATGTAGACGGCCGCGCCGATCAGGATCGACAGGATCGTCGCCAGCGGGATGTCGCGCTTCGGGTTCGAGGACTCGCCGCCGAGCTGGATCGCCTGCTCGAAGCCGAGCAGCGAGAAGATGATGCCGCTGCCACTGACGGCCGCGAACACGCCCTCGATACCGGTCGGCATGAAGCCGTTGGCCGCCGAGAAGTTCGACGGGTGGAAGTGGGTCACCGCCACGATCAGGATCGTCGCGACCGGAATCGCGATCTTCCACCACATGATGACGTTGTTGACGGTGGCCAGCGTCTTGATCGCGATGAAGTTCATCGCGACGAAGATCGCCATCAGCAGGATCGCCACCAGGTAGCCCCAGCCGTGCAGCGTGCCGCTCGGCGTGGTCCAACTGGACGCGAACGAGTAGTGGCCGGTGTAGCTCAGCGTCGCCTCGACCTCGATCGGCGCCACCGACGCCGCCTGCAGCCAGGCGAACCAGCCGAACGAGGCGCCGGCCGCGCCGCCGAAGGCGTAGTGCGCGAACCGCGCCGAACCGCCGGCGACCGGGAACATGCCGCCGAGCTCGGCGTGCACCAGGGCCAGAATGATGATGGCGACCGAACCGATACCCCAGGCGATGATCGCCGCCGGGCCGGCCGTCACCAATGCCCGCTCGGCTCCCTTGAGCCATCCCGAACCGATGATCGAAGTCTCCGAAGCCCAGAGCAGGCCGATCAGGCCCACGTTCCGCTTCAGATGATTACTGACCCCGGCGGTGGCCGGAGCTGTCTCTGCTGCCATTCGGAAATCCTTCACTCACATCAGGCGACGGATCGGTTTACGGGCCGTCAGGACGGCCGACATGTTCGCTCATGCTAGAGACTCGTTTGCATCGTGAGAAGACTGTCCGTGCTGCGATTTGGTAAACCTCCGTGCTTCCGGGTGCGAAGGCATCGACGCAGGTGGCCCCACAAGTGGATCAGATACTGATCTTGTCGATCCCGTCTGACGGATCGTGAATGAGACCATTCACCAGCCGGAAACGACCGTTTACCGCGCCGCTTCGCCGCGCTCGGTTTCTCGAATTTCGGACACTTCCCCCGCGAATTCCGCATAGCGCGGAAATCCCCCGATGCCGGACTCGTGACGCAATGCAAGCGTATGGATACCCGTCGCCGCCCCCGGGAACGACGAGGGCCGCCCGCCCGCCGAAGCGGACGAACGGCCCGAATGCCCCGCGCCGGCCGGATATCCGGCCGCGTAGTAATTTCGACCTATTGACTGCTGTGACTACTGCTGGCCGCCGGTCGCGGGCGCGGTGCCGTCCACCACGGCCTGCGCCACCTCGCGCATCGTCAACCGCCGGTCCATCGACGTCTTCTGGATCCAGCGGAACGCGGCGGGCTCCGTCATGCCGAGCTGCGCCTGAAGCAGGCCCTTGGCACGGTCCACGATCTTCCGCGTCTCGAAGCGCTGCTGCAGGTCCGCGACCTCGTTCTCCAGCGCGCGCAGCTCGTCGTACCGCGAGGTCGCCATCTCGATCGCGGGCACCAGGTCGGCCTTGGAGAACGGCTTGACCAGGTACGCCATCGCCCCGGCGTCCCGCGCCCGCTCCACCAGCTCGCGCTGCGAGAACGCGGTGAGCATCAGCACCGGCGCGATCTTCGCCTCGCCGATCTGCTCGGCCGCCGAGATCCCGTCCAGCACCGGCATCTTCACGTCCAGGATCACCAGGTCCGGACGCAGCTCCTCGGCGAGCTTCACGGCCTCCGCGCCGTCCCCCGCCTGCCCGACGACCTCGTACCCCTCCTCGGCCAGCATCTCGGCCAAGTCCATGCGGATCAGCGCCTCGTCCTCGGCGATCACCACGCGCTTGCGCGGCTGGTTGCTGTCCTCGGCGGTCATCATCGGCCCCTTTTGCTGCTGACTGTCGTGACTGTCGTAAGCCACCAGCCTAGACGACCCGCAAACCCCCACGCACCGCCGGTCCGCGATGCGGTATGCTCAGCCGCAGGTTTTGAGCTCCGCCACGTGACCTCGGGCAGCGTAATGCCTGGTCATCGCATTGAGCCCCGGTAGCCCAATTGGCAGTAGGCAATGGATTCAAAACCCATACAGTGTGGGTTCGAGTCCCACCCGGGGCACATATCATATGCCTATTCACCTTTACCGGTGAATAGGCATTGTTATTGTTGCGCGGGCTCGATAAGCGCGCCCACGCTGGCCACATGCCCGTTTTCGCACATTCGCTCGACACCCGCACCCGCGCCGTCACCCTGCTCCGCGCCGGCGTCCGCAATGCCGACGCCGCCGAGGAACACTCCCCGGCAGACGCCACGCCCGATGTCCCCGCTGCGAACCCGACGCGGCCCCTTTGGATAAGCGGGCCTACTCCTATTTGCTGGGCCTCTATCTCGGCGACGGCTGCATCGGCGACGGAGCGGCGATGCGCAAGAAAGGCGTCTACTTTCTGGTCATAGCCTGCGCGGACGCGTGGCCCGGCCTGATGGACGAGTGCGAGGCCTCCATCCGCGCCGTGCTGCCGCACAACTGCGTCCAGCGCGTCCCGTAGCCGGGGATGCACGAGGTGAAGGCCTACTCCAAACACTGGCCAGATCGTGAACGCCCACCCGGACGAGTTCGTCAGAGGCCTCATCCATTCCGACGGCTGCCGCGTACTCAACAGCGCCGTGCGCAAGCGCGACGGAATCACCACCCGCTACTACTACTCGCGCTACCACTTCACGAACGAGAGCCCGCATATCAGGGACCTGTTCACGGACACGCTCGACCGACTCGGCATCGAGTGGCGCTACAGCCGCCGCAACTGCGTCTCGATAGCCCGCCGCGAGTCCGTCCGCAAGCTCGACGCCTTCGTGGGGCCGAAGTACTGACCCACCACAGGCCGCCAGCGCAACACGACCACGCCCGGTGCCACGCGTAGGGCGGGTGGGTGGGGCGCGGAAAGCTCGCCCTCGCTCGGGAGCTGGACACCGCAGAACGGGGCGCCGACCATCAGCACACGTATGCGGAGACGACGACGGCGGGTGGGGCCCTGAGGCCCTCACCCGCCGTGCGTCGCGGTCGCGGTCGTTCGTTTGTTGTGCTTGTTACTCGGACTCGACGGCCTTGCGGTAGGCCGGGGCGGCTCCGGCCACGGCGTCGCCTACGCGGTGGACGCGGACGGCGTTGGTGGAGCCGGGGATTCCGGGCGGGGAGCCGGCGGTGATGATGATGAGCTCGCCGGGCTTGCAGCGGCCGAGTTCGAGCAGGGCGTGGTCGACCTGGACGACCATCGCGTCGGTGCTGTCGACCTCCTCGCCGATGAAGGTCTCGACGCCCCAGGTCAGGGCCAGCTGCGAGCGCACGATCGGCTCGGGGGTGAAGGCCAGGACCGGGATGGGGCTGCGGTAGCGGGCGAGGCGGCGGGCGGTGTCGCCGCTCTTGGTGAAGGCGACGAGGAAGCTGGCGCTCAGGTAGTCGCCGAGCTCGGCCGCGGCCCTCGCGACGGCGCCGCTCTTGGTGCGGGGCTTGGAGATCGCCTGGGGCAGGCCCTTGGCGAGCACCTCGTTCTCCACCGCGCAGATGATCTTCACCATGGTCTGCACGGTCTCGACCGGGAAGTCGCCCACGCTGGTCTCGGCGGAGAGCATGACCGCGTCGGCGCCGTCGAAGATGGCGTTGGCGACGTCGCTGGCCTCGGCCCGGGTCGGGCGGCTGGCGCTGATCATCGAGTCGAGCATCTGGGTGGCGACGATGACCGGCTTGGCGTTCCGGCGGCACATCGTGACGAGCTTCTTCTGCACCAGCGGGACCTGCTCGAGCGGCATCTCCACGCCGAGGTCGCCGCGGGCGACCATGATGCCGTCGAAGGCGTCCACGATCTCGTCGAGGTTGTCCACCGCCTGCGGCTTCTCGACCTTGGCGATGACCGGCAGGCGCACGCCGATCTCGTCCATCACCGCGTGCACGTCGTCGATGTCCTTGGCGCTGCGCACGAAGGACAGCGCGATCATGTCGGCGCGCAGGCCGACCTCGTTCTCGCCGAGCGCCCAGCGCAGGTCGGCGATGTCCTTCTCGCTCAGGGCGGGGACGGAGACCGCGACGCCGGGGAGGTTGATCCCCTTGTTGTTCGAGAGCTTGCCGCCCTCGACGGTGCGGCACCTGACCCGCGGGCCGTCGACCTCGACGACCTCCATGGCGACCCGGCCGTCGTCGATCAGGATCCGGTCGCCGGGCTTGCAGTCGCCCGCGAGGCCCTTGTAGGTGGTGGAGCAGATCTTCTGGTCGCCGGGGACGTCCTCGGTGGTGATGGTGAACTCGTCGCCCCGCTCGACGACGACGGGCCCCTCCGCGAACCGGCCGAGCCGGATCTTCGGGCCCTGCAGGTCGACGAGCACGCCGACCGCGCGCCCCGCCTCGTCGGCCGCCTTGCGGACGTTGGAATACCGCTCCTCGTGCTCGGCGTACGAGCCGTGCGAGAGGTTGAGCCTGGCGATGTCGAGGCCCGCGGCCACGAGGGCGGACAACTGTTCGTGTGAGCCGGCCGAGGGGCCGAGTGTACAGACGATCTTCGCGCGACGCATATGAGCGACCCTATCCCTTACCCATAAGTAACTATGCCCATTCCAGGGAGTCGAAGCGCCGGACGGGTGCGCGCACCACCCAGACCGGTACCCCTCATCCTAACCACACCAGTCAGGGGCGACTTCACCGGAAGTCGCCCCTGACGCGGCGGTGTACAGCGCTCGAATTGAGGGTGTATCAGACGAGCAGTTGCCGCGCGGTGGGCTCGATGGGGGCGGCGAGGTTGGAGTTGCCCCCGAGGAAGCGGTCGACGGCGGCCGCGGCGGAGCGGCCCTCGGCGATCGCCCAGACGATGAGCGACTGGCCGCGGCCCGCGTCGCCGGCGACGAACACGTTCGGCACGTTGGTGCGGAACTCGGGGTCGCGGCGGATGTTGCCGCGCTCGTCGAGCTCCAGGCCGAGCTGGCCGACGAGGCCGTTGTCCTGCTCGGGGCCGGTGAAGCCCATGGCGAGCAGCACGAGCTCGGCCGGGATCTCCCGCTCGGTGCCGGGGACGGGCTCGAAGCGGCCGTTCTCGAACCTGACCTCGGTCAGGCGCAGGGCCCTGACGTTGCCGTCCTCGTCGGCGAGGAACTCGGTGGTGCTGGACGCGTAGACCCGCTCGCCGTTCTCCTCGTGCGCCGAGGTGACCCGGTACGTCATCGGGTACGTCGGCCACGGCTGGCTCGCGGGGCGCTCCTCCGGCGGCTGCGGCATGATCTCCAGCTGGGTGACCGAGGCCGCGCCCTGCCGGGTGGCGGTGCCGAGGCAGTCCGCGCCGGTGTCGCCGCCGCCGATGACCACGACGTGCTTGCCCTTGGCGTGGATCGGCGGGGTGACGAAGTCGCCCTCGGAGGACTTGTTCGACAGCGGCAGGTACTCCATGGCCTGGTAGATGCCGGTGTACTCGCGGCCGGGCGCGGGCAGGTCGCGGGCCTTGGTGGCGCCGACCGCGAGGACCACGGCGTCGTAGCGGTCGCGGATCTGCGAGGCGAGGATGTCCTGGCCGACGGCGACGCCGGTGCGGAACTTGGTGCCCTCGGCGCGCATCTGCTCGATCCGCCGGTTCAGGTGCCGCTTCTCCATCTTGAACTCGGGGATGCCGTAGCGCAGCAGGCCGCCGACGCGGTCGGCGCGCTCGTACACGGCCACCGTGTGCCCGGCCCGGGTCAGCTGCTGGGCGGCGGCCAGGCCCGCGGGCCCGGAGCCGATGACGGCGACGGTCTTGCCGCTGTGCCGCTCGATCTCGGCGGGCTTGACCAGGCCGGCGTCCCAGGCCTTGTCGATGATGGAGACCTCGACGTTCTTGATGGTCACCGCGGGCTGGTTGATCCCGAGCACGCAGGCGGTCTCGCACGGCGCCGGGCAGAGCCGTCCGGTGAACTCGGGGAAGTTGTTGGTGGCGTGCAGCCGCTCGATGGCCTCGGCCCAGTCCTCGCGCCAGACCAGGTCGTTCCACTCCGGGATGAGGTTGCCGAGCGGGCAGCCGTTGTGGCAGAAGGGGATGCCGCAGTCCATGCAGCGTCCGGCCTGCTTCGCGATGAACGGCAGCAGCACGCGCTGCGGGTAGACCTCTTTCCAGTCCTTGACGCGCTCGTCGACCGGGCGCCGTTCGGGGTGCTGGACGGGGGTCGTGATGAAACCGCGCGGGTCAGCCATGAGCGGCCTCCATGATCTTGTCCAGGGTCTCCTGCTCGGACAGGCCCGCGCGCTCCGCGGCGGCCCGGGTGCCGAGAACCTGCTTGTAGTCGGTCGGCATGATCTTGGCGAAGCGGGCGATGGAGCCCGCCCAGTCGGCCAGCAGGACGGCGGCGGCCTGGGAGCCGGTCTCCTCGAAGTGCCGCTTGACGGCGTTGTGGAGGAAGGTCCGGTCGTCGGCGTCGAGGGCCTCGACGGCGACGAGTTCGGGGTTGACGCGGGCGACCTTGAGGTCGAGGACGTACGCGATGCCGCCGGACATGCCCGCGGCGATGTTGCGGCCGTGCTCGCCGAGGATGACGACGCGGCCGCCGGTCATGTACTCCAGCGCGTGGTCGCCGACGCCCTCGACGACGAGCGTGGCGCCGGAGTTGCGGACGGCGAAGCGCTCGCCGACGGTGCCGGAGATGTAGATCTCGCCGCTGGTGGCGCCGTAGCCGATGACGTTGCCCGCGATGATGTTCTTCGCGGCGTCGAAGGCGGCCTCGCGCGGCGGGCGCACCACGACGCGGCCGCCGGACAGGCCCTTGCCGACGTAGTCGTTGGCGTCGCCCTCGAGCCGCAGCGTGATGCCGCGCGGCAGGAACGCGCCGAGGGACTGGCCCGCGGAGCCGGTGAGCGTGATGTCGATGGTGTCGTCGGCCAGACCCGCGCCGCCGTACTTCTTGGTCACCTCGTGGCCGAGCATCGTGCCGACGGTGCGGTTCACGTTGCGCACAGGCAGCTTGACCCGGACCGGCGTCCCGTCCGCGAGGGCCTCGGCGGCGAGCTCGATCAGCTCGTTGTCGAGGGCCTTGGCGAGGCCGTGGTCCTGGACCGTGGTCCGGTGCCGCGGCGCGCCGGCGGGCAGTTCGGGCAGGTGGAAGACGGGGCTGAGGTCGAGGCCCGCGGCCTTCCAGTGCTCGACGGCCTTGGCGGTGTCGAGGTGCTCGACCCGGCCGACGGCCTCCTGGATGCTGCGGAAGCCGAGCTCGGCGAGGATCTCGCGCACCTCCTCGGCGATGAACTCGAAGAAGTTGACCACGAACTCGGGCTTGCCGCTGAACCGGGCGCGCAGTTCGGGGTTCTGGGTGGCGACGCCGACCGGGCAGGTGTCGAGGTGGCACACGCGCATCATCACGCAGCCGGAGACGACCAGCGGGGCGGTGGCGAAGCCGAACTCCTCGGCGCCGAGCAGCGCGGCGATGACCACGTCGCGGCCGGTCTTGAGCTGGCCGTCGGTCTGCACCACGATGCGGTCGCGCAGGCCGTTGAGCAGCAGCGTCTGCTGGGTCTCGGCGAGGCCGAGCTCCCAGGGGCCGCCCGCGTGCTTGAGCGAGGTGAGCGGCGCGGCGCCGGTGCCGCCGTCGTGGCCGGAGATGAGCACCACGTCGGCGTGCGCCTTGGAGACGCCCGCGGCGACGGTGCCGACGCCGACCTCGGAGACCAGCTTCACGTGCACCCGGGCGGCCGGGTTGGCGTTCTTCAGGTCGTGGATCAGCTGGGCGAGGTCCTCGATGGAGTAGATGTCGTGGTGCGGCGGCGGCGAGATGAGGCCGACGCCGGGGGTGGAGTGCCGGGTCTTGGCGACCCAGGGGTAGATCTTGCCGCCGGGCAGCTGGCCGCCTTCGCCGGGCTTGGCGCCCTGGGCCATCTTGATCTGCAGGTCGTCGGCGTTGGTCAGGTACTCCGAGGTGACGCCGAAGCGGCCGGAGGCGATCTGCTTGATCGCGGAGCGGCGCTGGGGGTCGTGCAGGCGCTCCGGGTCCTCGCCGCCCTCGCCGGTGTTGGACTTGGCACCGATGGAGTTCATCGCGATGGCGAGGGTCTGGTGCGCCTCCATCGAGATGGAGCCGTAGGACATGGCGCCGGTGGAGAAGCGCTTGACGATCTCGCTGACCGGCTCGACCTCGTCGATCGGGATCGGGGCGCGGTCGCCGCCGTCGAAGGCGAACAGGCCGCGCAGCGTCATGAGCCGCTGGGACTGCTCGTTCACCCGCGAGGTGTACTGCTTGAAGATGTCGTAGCGCCGGTTGCGGGTGGAGTGCTGGAGCCGGAAGACGGTCTCCGGGTCGAACAGGTGCGGCTCGCCCTCGCGGCGCCACTGGTACTCGCCGCCGATCTCCAGGTCGCGGTGCGAGGCGCGGTTGACGCCGCGCGGGTAGGCGCGGGCGTGCCGGGCGGCCACCTCGACGGCGATCTCGTCGAGGCCGATGCCGCCGAGCTTGGAGGCGACGCCGGTGAAGTACGTTTCGACGAGGTCCGTGCTCAGGCCGACGGCCTCGAAGACCTGGGCGCCGCGGTAGGAGGCGACGGTGGAGATGCCCATCTTGGACATCACCTTGAGCACGCCCTTGCCGAGCGCCTTGATCAGGTTCCTGATGGCCTTCTCGGCGGGCACGGACACGAAGGTGCCGGAGTTGGCCAGGTCCTCGACGGTCTCCATGGCCAGGTACGGGTTGACCGCGGCGGCGCCGAAGCCGATCAGCAGCGCCACGTGGTGCACCTCGCGCACGTCGCCCGCCTCGACCAGCAGCGACACGTGCGTGCGGGTCTTCTCGCGGATCATGTGGTGGTGCACCGAGGAGGTGAGCAGCAGCGACGGGATCGGCGCCTGCTCGGCGTCGGAGTGCCGGTCGGAGAGCACGATGATGCGCGCGCCGTCGGCTATCGCGGCGGAGACCTCGGCGTTGATCTCGGCGAGCCGCTCGCGCAGCGCCGTGCCGCCGCCCGCGGCCCGGTACAGGCCGGAGATGGTGACGGCCTTCAGGCCCGGCAGGTCGCCGTCCGCGTTGATGTGGATGAGCTTGGCCAGCTCGTCGTTGTCGATGACCGGGAACGGCAGCTCGATCTGCCGGCAGGCGGCCGGGGTGGTGTCGAGCAGGTTGTCCTCGGGGCCGATGGTGGTGCCGAGGGAGGTGACCAGCTCCTCCCGGATGGCGTCCAGCGGCGGGTTGGTGACCTGCGCGAACAGCTGGGTGAAGTAGTCGAACAGCATCCGCGGGCGCTGCGAGAGCACGGCGAGCGGGGTGTCCGAGCCCATGGAGCCGATCGGCTCGGCGCCGTTCTTGGCCATCGGGGCGAGCAGGACGCGCAACTCCTCCTCGGTGTACCCGAAGGTCTGCTGGCGGCGGACGACGGAGGCGTGCGTGTGCACGATGTGCTCGCGCTCGGGCAGGTCGCCGATCTTGATCAGGCCGGCGTGCAGCCAGTCCTGGTACGGGTGCTCGGCGGCGAGCTGGGACTTGATCTCGTCGTCCTCGACGATGCGGTGCTGGGCGGTGTCGACCAGGAACATCCGGCCGGGCTGCAGGCGGCCCTTGCGCACGACCTTGGCCTGGTCGATGTCCAGCACGCCGACCTCGGAGGCGAGCACGACGAGGCCGTCGTTGGTGACCCAGTAGCGGGAGGGGCGCAGGCCGTTGCGGTCCAGGACGGCGCCGATCAGGGTGCCGTCGGTGAACGTGATGGAGGCCGGGCCGTCCCAGGGCTCGGTCTTGCACGCGTTGTACTGGTAGAAGGCGCGCTTGGTGGGGTCCATCTCGGTGTGGTTCTCCCACGCCTCCGGGACCATCATCAGCACGGCGTGCGGCAGCGGGCGCCCGGCCAGGTGCAGCAGCTCGAGCACCTCGTCGAAGCTCGCGGAGTCGGAGCCGGACGGGGTGACGATCGGGAAGACCCGCTCCAGCGGACCCTGGATCGCCTCGGTAGCGAGTTGGGATTCGCGGGCGCGCATCCAGTTCTTGTTTCCCTGCACGGTGTTGATCTCGCCGTTGTGCGCGATGAAGCGGTACGGGTGGGCGAGCGGCCAGGCGGGGAAGGTGTTGGTGGAGAAGCGCGAGTGGACCAGGCCGATGGCGCTGGTGAACGCGGGGTCGGACAGGTCGGGGAAGAAGGGCTCCAGCTGTCCGGTGGTGAGCATCCCCTTGTAGACGACGGTGCGCGCCGACAGCGAGGGGAAGTACGTCTCGGTCTCGTGCTCGACCCGCTTGCGCAGCACGAATGCCAAGCGGTCGAGCTCAAGGCCCTGCTGTCCGGCGGCGCCCGCGACGAAGAGCTGGCGGAAGCGCGGCATGGCGGCGCGGGCGGTGGCGCCGAGCAGGTCCGGGGTGACCGGGACGTCGCGCCAGCCGAGGACGGCGAGGCCCTCCTCGGCGGCGATCCGGGCGACGGCGGCGCGGGTGGCGGCCTCGTCCTCGTCGGTGTCCGGGATGAAGGCGAGCCCGACCGCGTAGGCGCCGCGCGCGGGCAGTTCGAACGCGGTCGCGGCGCGCAGGAAGGCGTCCGGGACCTGCACCAGGATGCCCGCGCCGTCGCCGGAGTCGGGCTCGGCGCCGGAGGCGCCGCGGTGCTCGAGGTTGCGCAGGGCGGTGAGCGCCTGGTCCACGATCTGGTGGCTGGGCTCGCCGGTGAGGGTGGCTACGAAGGCGACCCCGCAAGCGTCCTTCTCGGCGCGCGGATCATAGAGACCCTGCGCCTGAGGCAGAGCGCCGAAGAGTGCGCCGGCTTGGGGGGACGATGAAGCCATCGGGTCCTCCGTGTCGTCTGTGTGGGCCGCAACTGAATGTGCGCGCACGAGGGACGACTCTGGCCCTGCCGCGGTGAAACCCGAGGTTACACGATGGGTCAAGATTCCGTCATGAGGGCGTACGGTGTCTCACTATATGGACGGCACTTCTCTGACCTGCGGTTGGCGCGCGCTACACCCTGTTTTCCCCGCGTTGCGCGACTTTCACTCGTCCAGCCTATGACTCATGTCACAACGATGTGAACACGAAGAGGCCGTCTCCAGTCATGGAGACGGCCTCTTCGACGCGGCACGGCTTGGACCTGCGGTTACTCGCGTTTCTCGGCGCTCGGCGCGGCCGCGGACTCGATTTCCGACTCGGCAGGCGTCTCAGTATCCGGATGATCTTCGGTAGAGATTTCGGACTCCTCGGGTTCGCCGGGCTCCTCGGAGTCCGTGGCCAGCGCGGGATCCGGTCCGTACGGCTTGAAATGCGGCCAGTACAGCTGCTCGCCGGTCTCCTTGCCGGGGAAGCGGCGCCGCGAGATCAGGAAGAACGCCAGCGCGCCGGCGAAGCAGACGATGGACACCCAGTCGTTCACCCGCAGGCCGAAGAAGTGGTGCGCGTAGTCGCTGCGCAGGTGCTCGATCCAGCCGCGGCCGGCCGTGTATCCCATGACGTACAGCGCGAACAGCCGGCCGTGCCCGATCGTCCACCGGCGGTCGGCCCACAGCAGCAGCACGCAGACCAGCGCGTCCCAGACCACCTCGTACAGGAAGGTGGGCTGGAAGTGCCCGAGCACGGTGGTCGTCCCGGGCACACCGGAGCAGGGCACCGCCACCCGGGTCCCGGACGTGGCCATGCAGTGGATGGTCAGGCCCCAGGGCTTCGAGGTCGGGTCGCCGTACAGCTCGTTGTTGAACCAGTTGCCCCAGCGGCCCATGGCCTGCGCGAGCACGATGCCCGGGGCCACGGCGTCGGCGTACGGCGGCAGCTTCACGCCGCGGCGGCGCGCGCCGATCCAGGCGCCGAGGCCGCCGAGCGCGATCGCGCCCCAGATGCCGAGGCCGCCGTCCCACACGTAGAACACCCGGACCCAGTCCTGGCCGCGCGGGAAGTACAGCTCGGGGTCGGTGACCACGTGGTAGAGCCGGCCGCCGACCAGGCCGAAGGGCACCGCCCAGATGGCGATGTCGGTGATGATGTGCGGCTCGCCGCCCTTGGCGCGCCAGCGCCGCTCGCCGAGGATCACCGCGATGGCGATGCCCGCGATGATGCACAGGGCGTAGAAGCGGATGGGGAACGGGCCGAGCGTTATCTCGGCCGTCGTCGGGCTCGGCAGGTACGCGAGCGGCTGGGTCGTCATGACTTGCTCGCACTCGGGCTGGAAGTGGCGGACGCGGAGGCGGTCGCGGAACTGCTCGCGCCGGCCGACGCGGACGCGGATGCGCTCGCCGAAGCGGTCGCGGAGGACGACGTGGTCGTCGAGGTCTTGGCCGCCGGCGTGCTGTTCGAGGAGAACGGGTGCGCGAGCACCAGCGAGACCACGGCCGCGACCACCACGACGCCGAGGATCGGACCGTAGATCGCCAGGCGTCTGTTGCGCTTCGCCCGGTACTCCTCCTCGGCCTTCGCGATGGCGGCCCGCTCCTTGGCGAGCTCCTTGCCGATTCGATTCCGTCTGCTCATCGCGTGGTCATCCGCTCCAGTCATCGCCCGAGTCCGCCGCAGAATCCTAATCATGCGGCGGGCCGCCGGACAACGGAGGGGCCGGTGTTCTCAGGTGTTCTCAGCCTGCCGCGGCGATGGCCTTGTCGAGTGCCGCCTTGAACGCGGCCTGCTGTACGGACGCGCTCTGCGAGGTCAGGTTGTAGCGGGTGCCGTCGATCAGGTAGTCGGGGGTGGAGACGGTGCCGTTCTCGGCGGAGCTGAGCGCGGTGTAGTTCTTCACGACCCAGGGTTGGTATCTGCCGGAATTCACACAGGACTCGAAGGTCGAGCCGTCCAGACCGGAGACCTGTTTCGCATAACCGATGAGTGTCGAGTTCGAGGAGAACGCGTCGTCCGTCTCGTCCGGCTGATTCGTGAAGAGCACGTCGTGGTACGCCTTGAACTTCGCGTTGCCCGCGTTCTGCGCGCAGGCGGCCGCGTTGCCCGCCTGGATCGAGCCGGTGCCGCCCGCGTTCCGGTCGATCAGGTTCACGATGTGGTACCTGACCCGGATCTTCCCGGCCTCGGCGTCGGCGGTGTAGATCGAGTTGAACATCGACTCCGCCTCCTTGCAGTACGGGCAGCGGAAGTCCTCGTAGATCGTCAGCGTGACCTTGGCGTTCTGGTCGCTGCCGAAGGGGATCGCGAGGCCGCTGTCCACGGTGCCGCTCGGGTAGACCAGCGGACCGTTGGCGGCGGAGGAGTTGTTCTTGTTCACGTTGTGCTGCACGGCGATGCCGATGCCCACGGCGGCGGCGATCACGACGAGGACCAGGCCGCCGATCAGGTACTGCCGCTTGCGACGGGCCTTGGCCTGCTCCACGGCGTACGCGGCGGCGGCCCGCTCCCGCGCCTTTGACTGCCTGTTCGACTCCGGTGCCATGGCGAACATCGTGCCGCAAGCATTACTCCAAGTGAGTCAAGACACGCGGAGAGTGACAGCGTGTCAGATCGCGAGCGCCTCGTCCGCGGAGAACTTGGAGCGCGGTTTCCAGAGCAGCCAGAGCGCCGGGAGCAGGAAGACGATGTCGCGCAGCACGTCCAGGGTGTAGCGGGTCTGCCCCTCGGCGACCTGGCCCCCGATGCCGCCGCAGCCGCAGTTGATCGAGATGCCGCGCGCGCCGAGCGAGATGATGCCGGCGATGTAGACGACCAGCAGGATCGCGGAGAGCAGCGCCACGAGCCGCGTGCCGAGTCCGATGATCAGCAGCAGCCCGAAGGCGAGTTCCACGTAGGGCTGCGCGTAGGCGAAGGGGGTGACCAGGCCGCTCGGCAGGATCCGGAAGTCGCGCACGTCGGCGACGTTCTGCGAGGGCTGCGCCAGCTTCGGCACGCTGTAGACGAGCCACATCGCGCCGAGCAGCAGCCGCGCGGCCAGCGAGATCCAGTCGCTGCGGGCATCCAGGAGGGAAAACTTACTCGACAGGGTCACTCACTCCCGGATGCCCGCAGACGACTACAACGAGCCGTCAGTATGTCACGGACGGCTACGGACGCCCGCCGCGAGCTCGCGCGCCAGTTCGCGGACGGCGTCCAGGCCGCTCGCCTCGTCCGGCGCCTCGATGAGCCTGCGCACGAAGGCCGATCCGACGATCACACCGTCGGCGAACCGCGCGACCTCGGCCGCCTGCACGCCGTTGGAGACACCGAGGCCGACGCAGACCGGCAGCTCCGTGGCCTTGCGGGTGCGCTCGACCAGGCCAGCGGCGTTGCCGGAGACGGCGTCCCGGGTGCCGGTCACGCCCATCAGCGAGGCCGCGTAGACGAAGCCGCGGCACACGCCCGTGGTCAGCGCGATCCGCTCCGGCGTGGAGGTCTGCGCGACCAGGAACACCCGGTCGAGTGAGTGCGCGTCGGCCGCCGCGATCCAGTCGTCGGCCTCCTCGGGGATCAGGTCGGGCAGGATCGTGCCCGCTCCCCCGGCCTCGGCCAGCTGCTTGCCGAAGCGGTCGGCGCCGAAGCGCTCGATCGGGTTCCAGTAGGACATGACCAGCGTCGGCGCGCCGGTCGCGGCCACCCCCTCGACGACCCGCAGCACGTCCAGCGTGTTGACGCCCGCCTCCAGCGCGACCTGCACGGCCTGCTGGATGACCGGGCCGTCCATCTGCGGGTCCGAATACGGCAGCCCGATCTCGATGATGTCCACGCCGCCCTCGATCATCGCCCGGCAGGCGGCGATCGAGCCCTCGACGGTCGGGTAGCCGGCGGGCAGATAGCCGATCAGCGCGGCCCGGTTCTCGGCCTTCGCCGCGGCCAGCACGTCAGAGAGCTTGCTCACGGCTCAGACCTCCATTCCGAAGTAGGACGCGGCGGTGTGCATGTCCTTGTCGCCGCGGCCGGAGAGGTTCACGACGATGACCGGCTCGCGGCCGAGCTCCTCGCGCAGCTTCGGCGCGATGCGGATCGCACCGGCCACGGCGTGCGCGGACTCGATCGCCGGGATGATGCCCTCGGTCCGGCACAGCAGCTTGAAGGCGTCCATCGCCTCGGCGTCGGTGACCGGCTCGTACGTCGCGCGGCCGATGTCGTGCAGGTAGGCGTGCTCGGGGCCGACGCCCGGGTAGTCGAGACCCGCGGAGATGGAGTGGCTCGGCAGGGTCTGGCCGTACTCGTCCTGGAGGATGTAGGTGCGCGCGCCGTGCAGCACGCCGACCGCTCCCCCGGTGATCGACGCGGCGTGCAGGCCGGTCTCGACGCCGGAGCCGCCGGCCTCGAAGCCGTACAGCCGCACCGACTCGTCCGGCACGAACGCGTGGAAGGCGCCGATCGCGTTCGATCCGCCGCCGACGCACGCGGCCACCGCGTCCGGCAGCGCGCCGGTCTGCTCGAGGATCTGCGCGCGCGCCTCGACGCCGATGATCCGGGCGAAGTCGCGCACGATCGAGGGGAACGGGTGCGGACCGGCGGCCGTGCCGAACAGGTAGTTCGTGTGCTCGACGTTGGTGACCCAGTCGCGGATCGCCTCGTTGATCGCGTCCTTGAGGGTGCGCGAACCGGTGGCGACCGGGACGACCTCGGCACCGAGCATCCGCATCCGGGCCACGTTCAGCGCCTGCCGCTCGGTGTCCTCCTCGCCCATGTAGACGACGCATTCGAGGTCGAAGATCGCGGCCGCGGTCGCGGAGGCGACGCCGTGCTGGCCCGCCCCGGTCTCCGCGATGACCCGCTTCTTGCCCATCCGCTTGGTGAGCAGGGCCTGGCCGAGCACGTTGTTGATCTTGTGCGAGCCGGTGTGGTTGAGGTCCTCGCGCTTGAGCAGGATCCGGGCGCCCGCGTGCGCGGACAGCCGCTCGGCCTCGGTGAGCAGCGAGGGGCGGTTGGCGTAGTGGCGCAGCCAGTGCGTGAGCTCGGCCTGGAACTCCGGGTCGTCCTTGGACTTCTGGTAGGCCTCGGTGAGCTCGGCGAGCGCGGCCATCAGCGCCTCGGGCATGAACCGGCCGCCCAGACGGCCGTAGTGCCCGGAGGCGTCGGGCTGCGATGAGGAATGTGCGTACGACGCGGCGAAGAAGGCGTCGGAAAAGACAGTGGCGTCCGTCATCGGACTTCGTCTCCTGACGAGGATTCAGATCGGTGAGTTGTCGGAACAGGCGCGCGGAACGTCAGATCGCGGCCGTCGACCATCGCCGGCCCGCGGGCGCGTGGCGCCACCACGGACGCCGACGGGCGGCCGCGCGGGGGGACGTGGTTGCACTCACGGAACCCATCCTAGGGCAGAACTCAGCGGCCTCGGCGCATCGCCGGGTGGGCGCCCGCGGCGACCAGGTCGGCGACGCAGGAGCGCGGGTCCCGGCCGGTGACCAGGGACTCGCCGACCAGCACCGCGTCGGCGCCGGCGTTGGCGTAGGCGATCAGGTCGTGCGGACCGCGCACGCCGGACTCGGCCACCCGCACGATCGAGTCGGGGATGCGCGGGGCGAGCCGGGCGAAGGTGTCCCGGTCCACCTTGAGGGTCTTGAGGTCGCGCGCGTTCACGCCGATGATCTTCGCCCCGGCGTCGATCGCCCGGTCGATCTCGTTCTCGTCGTGCACCTCGACCAGCGGGGTCAGCCCGATCGACTCGGCCCGCTCGATCAGCGAGACCAGCGCGTCCTGGTCCAGCGCGGCCACGATCAGCAGCGCGAGGTCGGCGCCGTGCGCACGGGCCTCCCACAGCTGGTAGCTGGAGACGATGAAGTCCTTGCGCAGCACCGGGATGTCCACCCGGGCGCGCACGTCCTTGAGGTCCTGCAGCGAACCGCCGAAGCGGCGCTGCTCGGTCAGCACGCTGATCACGCTGGCGCCGCCGAGCTCGTAGTCCGCGGCCAGGCCCGCCGGGTCGGCGATCGCGGCCAGCGCGCCCTTGCTGGGGCTGGACCGCTTGACCTCGGCGATCACCGCCACGCCCTCGCCGCGCAGCGCCCGCACGCCGTCCTTCGCGGAGGGCTGGGTGCGCGCGCGGGTCTTGAGGTCCTCCAGGGAGGTGACCTCCTGGCGCGCGGCGAGGTCAGCGCGGACACCCTCGATGATCTCCTCGAGCACGTTCATCGCTCCGCTACCGTCCCCTCAGATCCGCAGGCCACACACGGCGCCGTCTTGCCAT
>Ga0310811_10001947_pt1 | contig 25614 bp, 18 predicted proteins | sample YCmetagenome_FD_207642 | JGI IMG/M metagenome (GOLD analysis project Ga0310811, IMG submission 207642) | Soil microbial communities from experimental microcosm in Duke University, North Carolina, United States - YC | ecosystem: Engineered > Artificial ecosystem > Soil microcosm > Unclassified ... | reverse complement strand
CTGTCCGGCTGCCTCACCCAGGTCTCCCCCTCCGAGGACTCCGGGTCCGTGGGGATCCTCTGGCGCGAGGGCTACGAGGCGGCCCGCGACGAGGCGCGCGAGATGGGACGTCCCATGCTGGTCGTGATGGTGGCGGGGGCGCTCCGGGACAAGTGCTGAATCGGCGGCGCGCTGCTCCGGGACGGAGCGCTGTCCGATCCGGTGGTCGTCGACCTGCTGAACGATCAGTTCGTCCCGGTGTGGATCAACGTGCGCACGACGCCCGTGCCCGACCTCGCCTGCATGGAGCACGTGCTGGGCAAGGTGGAGGTCGACGCGGACAACATCGTCCAGGGCTCCTTCAGCCAGGGATTCTTCGTCCGAAGCGTCGTCCTGGCCCCCGACGGCGAGACGCTGCTCAATCCCCAGGACGCCAAGAACACCTCGCTGGGCGATCTCTTCAGCGCCGGCTATTTCCCCTACGGTCAGGTGAAGGCAAAGCACTACCTTCCGATGCTGCGAGCCGCCCTGGAACGCTCCCGAGCGCCGAATCAAAACTGACCCGCGCGTTGTTAGGTCTTCATGCGCGTTCTGGGCCTCGCGGTGCTCCTCGGCGTCTGCGCGTGCGGTCCGACCCTCCCCGAGCAGTCCCCCGAGCCGCCCAACATCCTGTTCTGCATCGCGGATGACTGGAGCTGGCCGCACGCCGGGGCGTACGGCTGCTCGTGGGTGAAGACTCCGGGCTTCGACCGCGTCGCGCGGGAAGGCCTCCTGTTCACCCGGGCCTACACGCCCAACGCCAAGTGCGCGCCCTCGAGGGCGTCGCTGCTGACCGGCCGCAATTCCTGGCAGCTCGAGGAGGCCGCGAACCACGTCTGCTTCTTTCCCGCCAAGTTCGCCACCTACCCCGAGGCGCTCGCCCGCCACGGGTATTTCGTCGGCATGACCGGGAAGGGATGGGGACCCGGCAACCCGGGGCTCGCGCAGGGGAAGCCGCGCGAGCTGGCGGGCCCGCCGTTCCAGGCGCGCACGCTGAAGCCGCCGACGTCGGGGATCTCCAACCGCGACTACGCCGCGAACTTCCGGGACTTCCTGGACGCCCGCCCCGCGGGGCGCCGCTGGTGTTTCTGGTACGGCGGTCAGGAACCCCACCGGGGCTACGAGTACGGCTCGGGCGTCGCCAAGGGCGGGAAGAAGACGTCCGATCTCGACCGCGTGCCCGGGTTCTGGCCCGACACGCCGGCGGTGCGCAACGACGTCCTCGACTACGCCTTCGAGGTGGAGCACTTCGACCGGCAGCTCGAGAAGATGCTCGCGCTGCTCGAGGAGCGGGGCGAGCTCGACAACACGATCGTCGTCGTCACCTCCGACAACGGCATGCCCTTTCCCCGGGTGAAGGCGCAGGAGTACGAGCTCTCGAACCACATGCCCCTGGCGATTCGCTGGAAAAAGGGGATCCGCGCCCCGGGCCGGACGCTCGACGATTACGTCAGCTTCGTCGACCTCGCGCCCACCTTCCTGGATGTGGCGGGACTGGCGTGGGAGAAGTCCGGCATGGCGCCGTCGCCCGGCCGGAGCCTGGCGGATCTCTTCCGGTCGGACGCAGCCGGACCGGGCCGCGACCACGTCCTCATCGGGAAGGAGCGCCACGACGTCGGACGCCCGAACGACGAGGGCTATCCCATCCGCGGGATCCTGAAGGACGGGATGCTGTACCTCCACAACTTCGAGCCGTCGCGCTGGCCGGGCGGCAATCCGGAGACGGGCTATCTCGAATGCGACGGGGGGCCCGCGAAGACCGAGGTGCTGCAGCTCCGCCGCCAGGGAAACGACCGCCGCTTCTGGGAGCTCTGTTTCGGCAAGAGGGGATCGGAAGAGCTCTACGACGTCCGTACGGACCCGGACTGCCTCAAGAACCTCGCGGAGGATCCGTCGCGTCGGGCCCTGAAGGATTCGTTGCACGAGCAGCTGCTCCGCGAGCTCCGGGAGCAGGGGGATCCGAGGATGTCCGGCCGGGGCGCTGACTTCGATCGCTTCCTGTATTCCGAGGAGCCGCTGCGCGGCTTCTACGAGAAGTACAAGAGCGGCAAGACGCCGAAGGCGGGCTGGGTGAACCCGTCGGATTTCGAAAAAGAGCCGCTCGACTGACGCTCTACTTCTCGGGCGCCTTCGGGGGAAGACCCTTGGGACCGAACGGCTCCACCGGGTCGGGGTTGGGCGTGGGCATCTGCGCGTCCACCGACTTGCGCCAGTCGGCGAGCTGCTTCCGCATCGCCTCGGCGCGCTCGGGCTGGGCCGCCGCGAGGTCGTGCTGCTCTCCCGGGTCCGACGCCAGGTCGTAGAGCTCCACCTTCGAGTCCTCGAAGAACTCCACCAGCTTGTATGGGCCGCTCCGCATGGCGCCGCCCGGCCGGCCGCCCTGGTTGCTGTAGTGAGGGTAGTGCCAGAAGAGGGGGCGCTCCGGCAGCGCGCCCTTCCGGTCCAGCAGCGGCACGATGCTGAGCGCGTCGACGGCCTGCCCCGCCGGCAGCGGGACGCCGGCCAGTTCCAGCAGCGTGGGGTAGAGGTCCTGGCTGATGATCGGGACGTCGCACTCAGTCTTCGCCGCCACGCGGCCCGGCATTCGGACGATCCAGGGGACGCGGTGTCCCGCCTCGTAATTCCATCCCTTGCCGGCGCGCAGCGGCACGTTCGCCGTGGGCGATCCCTCGGCGGTGGCCAGCCCGCCGTTGTCGGAGAGGAAGACGACGACCGTCCGCTCCGCCAGCTTGAGATCGTCCAGCTTCTTGAGGACACGGTCGACGGCCTCGTCCATTTCCTGGATCATGCCCGCGTAGACCGCGTGATCCTGCACCGCGCGCGCCTTGAACCCGGGGCCCACCGCGACGTCGCGCGGTCCCGAGGTCGGCGAGAGCGCCGCGGCCTTCGCCTTGTACTTCTCCAGAAGATCGGGCCGCGTCTTCAGCGGAACGTGGGGCGAGTGGAGCGGCACGTAGAGAAAAAAGGGCTTGTCCCTCGACTCGTCGAGGAACTGGGCGGCCTGGGTTGAAATCTGCGTCGCGAAGTGCGGGTCGTCCGCCGGACCTTTGCCGGGGCCCGTATTGAGGCTCAGCACGACGTCGAACCCGTGGTCGGCGGGAAGCGATCCTTTCCCGCCCAGGTGCCACTTGCCCGCGAAGGCGGTCCGGTATCCTGCCCCCTTGAACGCTTCCGCGAGCGTCGTCTCCTCGGCCGGCAGCGACTGCCGGTACTTCGGCGGTAGCAGCGCGCCGCGCCGCTCGCCGCCGAAGAAATTGGTCGTGTGGAGGCGCGCGGGATACTTGCCGGTCATGATGCTCGCGCGCGTGGGCGAGCAGACGTTGCAGGCCGAGTAGGCCTGGGTAAACCTCATCCCCTGCGAGGCGAGGCGGTCGATCGCCGGAGTCTCGTAGAAGGTGCTGCCGGTGCATCCCAGATCGTGCCAGCCCAGGTCGTCCGCGAGGATCAGGACGACATTCCACCGCTCGGGGGCCTTGTCCTGCGCCAGAAGCGGCAGGGCCAGCAGCGACAGCAGCAGGGCTCTGATGAGCATGCGTCTATTCCTTGATGCGTCCCGGCTCACGAACGCCGGAACCGATTTCCTTGGTCGCGGAATCTCCGAGCTCCTTCCGGATCCCGGCCGCGAGTTCCCGGAGCCGGGCCACGACCTCCGGGTTCGCGTCCTTTACGTCGACGCTCTCCCCGGGATCCTTCTCCAGGTCGAACAGCGACTCCCCGATCTTCACGGTATCGTACTTCGCCGGCATGCCGCCCGTGCCTCCTTTGCGGCCGCTCAGGGTGGTGTAGCCGTGCGGGCAGTGCAGCTTCCATTTGCCCGAACGGACGGCGTGCAGTTCTCGTCCATAGTAGAAGTAGTAAGCCTCGTGCGGGCTGCGCGCGCCGCTTATCCCGGAGATGAGCGGCCAGATGTCGCGGCCGTCGATCTTGTGCTCGGGCAGGGCGGCATCCAGGAGCCGCGCTACCGTGGGCAGGAGGTCGATGGTCATCGCGGGCTCCCGGCAGACCGTTCCGGCCGGGACCCGGCCCGGCCCCCAGAAGATCGTCGGTTCCCGACAGCCCCCGTCGAACATCGTCCCTTTGCCCTCCCTCAAGGGTCCGGCCGAGCCGGCGTGGTCGCCGTAGCTCAGCCATGGCCCGTTGTCCGAGGTGAAGAGCAGCAGCGTGTCCTTCTCGAGGCCGTTCTTCCGGATCGCGTCCACGATCTGCCCCACGGACCAGTCGACCTCCATCATGACGTCCCCGAAGAGGCCGACGCCGCTCTTGCCGCGGAACTTGTCGGAGACGTGGAGGGGCACGTGGACCATGCTGTGGGGAACGTAGAGGAAGAACGGCCGCTCCCGGTTCTTCTCGACGAACGCCACGGCCCGCTCGGTGTACCAGGTCGTCAGCTGATTCTGGTCCTCGTGGGTCAGCGCGGACTTGACGACGTCATTCTTCTCGAGGAGCGGCAGGTCCGGGAAGTTCTTCGACGTGGGGTGGAGCGGCCACATGTCGTTGGAGTAGGGGAGGCCGAGGTAGTCGTCGAAGCCGTGCTGCAGCGGCAGGAACTGGCGGTGGTCGCCGAGGTGCCACTTCCCGTAGCAGGCCGTCGCGTAGTTCTTCTGCTTGCAGATCTCGGCCAGCGTGGTCTCGCCGGCGCTCAGGCCGACCTTCGAGCGGGGCCCGAGCGCCCCCAGGATGCCGATGCGGTTGTTGTAGCAGCCCGTCAGGAGCGCCGCCCGGGAGGCGGAGCAGACGGCCTGCGAGACGTAGAAGTCGGTGAAGACCCGGCCCTCCCTGGCGAGCCGGTCCAGGTTCGGGGTGGCGTAGCCCTTCGCCCCGAAGGGCCCGATGTCGGCGTAGCCCAGGTCATCCATGAAGATCAGGACGATGTTGGGCGGACGGTCCGAGCGCTGCTCCGGGAGGGCGGCGGGGCCCAGGGCGGCAACGAGGAGGATTCCGAGAAATCCGCGGCGAGGCATACAGTTCTAAACACGGCTCCGGTCGAAACGATCCGCGGGACCCGGAGAAAATCCAGCATCTCGAAAATGCCCGCGGAGCATCCATTCTAAGGACGGAAGTCTGGAATCCGCGCGTCAACAGGATAGGAGCAGCCCCGCTCCCCGGGATTTCTCTATGACCTCTTTTTCTTCACCGAACAGCGTTCACATTCTCCTCCTGGAGGACGTCCCCGCCGACGCCGACCTCCTGAAGCAGGCCCTGGAGAAGTCCGGCATCCCGTCGGCGATCCGGCAGGTCGACCGCCGGGAGGAGTTCGTCAAGGCGCTGGACGACGAGCGCCCCGACATCATCCTCGCCGACCACGCCCTTCCGGCGTTCCGGAACGACGAGGCGCTGGCGCTGGCCCGGGACCGCTACCCGGACATCCCCTTCATCTTCGTCTCGGGCGCGGTCGGCGAGGAACGGGCCGTCGAGGCGATGAAGGAGGGGGCGACGGACTACGTCCTCAAGGATCACCTGGTCCGGCTGGGCCCCGCGGTCCTCCGGGCCCTCGAGGAGTGCCGCCAGCGGCGCGAGCGGATGCGCTCCGACGATTCGCTGAGGCTCATCCTCGAGAACGCCCTCGACGCCGTGGCGACCATGGACGCTCGAGGCATCGTCATGGCCTGGAACCGCCAGGCCGAGCACGTGTTCGGGTGGGCAGCTGCGGACGCCGTCGGGCGGCCCCTGGCCGACCTGATCATCCCGGAGCGCTTCCGCGCGGCCCACTGGAAGGGGCTGGCGCGCTACCTGTCGGGCGGCCACGGCCCCATCTTGGGGCGGCGCGTCGAGTTCTCGGCGCTGCACCGGGACGGCCACGAGTTCCCCGTCGAGCTGACCGTCACGCCCATCGTCCAGGGAGAGGATGTCTGGTTTAGCGCGTTCATCCGCGACATCAGCCTTCCCCGGCGCCTGAACGAGCGGCTCTCGGTCGAACATTCGGTGGCCAAGATCCTGGCGGAGGCAGCTGAGGCGGACCCGGCGGTCTCGCAGATCCTCGCCGCGCTCGGCCGCGGGTTGGACTGGGACCTGAGCATCTTCTGGCGCCAGGACCCGGCCCGGCAGCTCCTTGTCTTCGCGGACCGCTGGAGCGCCTCGGCGGACGTCGAGAACGTCGTGCAGTTCCGCCGCCGTCAGGTCTATCCCCGCGGGGAGGGCTTGCCGGGACGGGTCTGGGCGGATGGGGCCACCCAGCTCAAGGGGTCCGTCGCATTTCCCGTCCGGGACGGCGCCGATCTCATCGGCGTGATCGAGGGGCATCCCCGCCGCGAGGCTCCGCTGGACCCGGACCTGCTCGACGTGCTGGACGTCGTCGGGAACCAGGTCGCGCAGTTCCTGAAGCGGAAGAAGAATGAAGAATCGATCCGGATGACGGAGAAGCAGCTCCGGATCCTCACCGACGCCCTCCCGTCGCTGATCGCCTACGTCGACCGGAACCGGCGCTACGGCTTCGCGAACCGCGCCTACCTGGAGTGGTTCGGGCTGAGTTCCGGGGACATCCTGGGCAAAACGCTGACCGAGGTGCTCGGCGAATCGGCCTACCAGACCGTCCTCCCCTACGTGGATCTCGCCCTCTCGGGCGAACGGGTGAAGTACGAGGCCCGGATGACGTACCGGAAAGGGGGGGGGCGCTGGATCGAAGCCAACTACGTTCCCGACGTGCAGGCCGATGGGAGCATCCCCGGGTTCTTTGCCCTCGTCACGGACATCACCGCGAGGAAAGAAGGGGAAGAGTCCATCGCGTTCCTGTCGGAGGCGACCAAGATCCTGGCGTCCTCCTTTGATTACGAGAGCACGCTCGCGAGCATCGCGCGCCTCGCCGTCCCGCGCATCGCGGACTGGACCGTGGTCTTCTATCGGGGCGACGGCCCCGTGCGACCGCTGGCGGCCGTCCATGACGATCCCGCCAAGGCGGCCGCGCTGAAGGAGTTCCTGCAGCGATGTCCTTGCAGCGCGGCCCTGCCGGCTGCGTGCTGCCGGGTTCTCGACTCCGGCCGGTCGAGCATCATTCGCGTCGTGACCGACGAGGACCTGCCCGATCTGGCCCACAACGAGGAGCATGTCCGTTTGCTGCGGGAGCTCGGACTTCATTCGGTCATGACGGTGCCCGTGGTCGTGTCGGGCCGCCCCGTCGCGACGCTGACGCTGGCGTCGTCGGAGTCGGGCCGGGAGTACGGCGAGAGCGACCTCCGCTTCGCCGAGGAGCTGGCGCGGCGGGCCGCCCTCGCGATCGAGAACGCGCGGCTGTACCGGGAGGTGAGCCACGAGAGCGACGAGCGGAAGCGGGCCCTCGAGGCGGTGCGGGACCTGAACGAACACCTCGAGCGGCGGGTGCTGGAGCGGACGGCGAAGCTCGAGGAGATCACCCGGGAGCTCGACGCGTTCGCGTCGACCGTCGCCCACGACCTGCGCGCCCCGCTGCGCATCATGAAGGGCTTCAGCGAAATGCTGATCGAGGATTACGCGGGGAAGACCCTCGACCTCTCCGGCCAGGAGTATGCCAGGAAGATCGACCGGGCGAGCGTGCGGATGAGCGTGCTGGTCGAAGACCTCCTGGCCTACAGCCGCCTCTCGCGGGAGGAGGTCCCCATCACCGTGGTCGACCTCGGGGACGCGGTCGACGAGGTTCTGCAGGACATGGCGGAGGAGCTCCGAGCCGCCGGGGCGGAAGTGGTCGTCCGGAAGCCCCTGGGCCGGGTCCTGGGGCAGGGCGTGCTGCTCGCCCGCGTCCTGGCCAACCTCATCGGGAACGGCGTGAAGTTCGTCGCGCCGGGGACGCTCCCCCGGGTGACCGTGCGGGCGGAGGAGGAAAAGGGGGACTGGATCCGGCTGTGGATCGAAGACAACGGGATCGGAATCGAAGCGAAGTACCTGGAGCGGATCTTCGGCGTGTTTGAACGCCTCCATTCGCAGGAGGTGTACCCGGGCACCGGATTGGGATTGGCGATCGTGCGGCGGGCGGTCGAACGCATGGGAGGCGGCGGGGTCGGCGCCGAGTCGACGCCGGGCCGGGGCAGCCGCTTCTGGATCCGCCTCCGCCGCGCTCCGGCTCCCACGGCATCCGGAATGTGATGGCGGGGGTCTCTCGATGTTAGTAGCATTTTAAACACGCGACCGGTGGGGAAGCAGAAGCGGAGGAGACGGCCGCCCATGTCAACGGATTCTCCCGGCACGTTCCCCATCGAGCTGTCGACGCCGGACGCCCTCCTCGTCCTCGACGAGCAGGGGCGGGTCGTCGAGGCCACGCGCCTCGCGTGCGACTTGACGGGCTACAGCCGGGAGGACCTCCTGTCCCGCTCGCTTCACGAGCTCTCCTGCACGCCCTCGACCCTCGAGGCGAGCCGCCTGCTGGGAGACCTGCAGGAAGAAGCGACCATCGCGCTCGACACCGGCCTGCGGGTCAAGGACGGCTCCACCCAGCCGTTCCACCTGCGTCTGAGCCGGCTCAGCGTTTCCGGCCGGCGCCATTCGCTGGTGCGGGTGGCCCGGCGCCGCCGCGCCTCGGACCGGCTCCTGGAGGACCCCGAGTTCATCCGGACGGTCCTCGAGGGCGTGGACACGGCGCTCTTCGTGCTCGACGCCCAGGGGAAGTTCGCCTACTTCAACAGGGTCTGCGAAACGGAGACCGGATACGCGTTCCGGGAAATCCGGGGCAAGGGCCTCTGGGAGCTGCTCCCCGAGGCCACCGAGCGGGACGCCGTCCGATCCTGGTTCGTCCAGCTGGAGCGGGGAAAGTTTCCCTCGGAAATCGAGCACGACTGGAAGACGAAGTCGGGCGGGCGCATCCGCCAGGCCTGGTCCAACACTCGGCTGCTCCGACCCGACGGGTCAGTCCGCTTCATCGTCGGCACCGGTCTCTCGCCGGTCATCCTGGGGACTCCGGAGGGGCCGGGAAGGGAAGCGGACGTGCGGCGCCTCAACGAGCGGCTCGAACGCCGCGTCGAGGAGCGGACGGCGCAGCTGGAAGACGCCATCCGGGAGATGGCGTCCTTCAGCTACACCATCGCCCACGATCTCCGGGCGCCGCTCCGCTCGATGAGCGGCTTCGCCCAGGCCATGGTCGACGACTACGGGAAGGGCATGGACGCGGCCTGCCTGGACCTGGCCCGCCGCGTGGTCGCCTCGGCCCGGAAGATGGACACGCTCATCGGGGACCTCCTGGCGTACGGCCGCCTCATCCACCTCGACGTCCGCCTGGAGTCCGTCAACCTGGAGTCGGTCGTCCGCTCGGCGCTGGAGCGCATGGGGGCGGAGCTGGCGAGCCGCGAGACCGTGGTCGATTTCGTCCGCCCGCTTCCGATCGTCCGGGGCAACCGGATCATGCTCGACCAGGTCCTGACGAACCTCCTCTCGAACGCGATCAAGTTCGTTCCCCCGGGCGTCCCGCCCCGGGTCAAGATCTGGTCGGAATCCCACGGCGGCCGGATCTGCCTCTCCATCGAGGACAACGGGATCGGCATCGCGCCCGAGTTTCACGACCGCATCTTCGGCATCTTCCAGCGGCTCAACCGCGAGGAGGATTACCCCGGCACGGGCATCGGCCTGGCGATCGTGCGGAAAGCGCTCGAGAGGATGGGCGGCCGCGCGGGCGTGGAGTCCAGGTGCGGCCAAGGGAGCCGCTTCTGGATCGAGCTGGCTCCCGCCGAGCCGGAATGAGGCGCCCCCCGCCGCCGTAACATCCACCCCGGGTCCGGATCTGCACCCCAGGTTGCTGGAGAGTGCTGGATCGTGCGGTCTCGCCTGAAAACCCTGGGCTGGATCCTGGCGGCGGTGGCCCCGCTCGCCCTGGTGTGGGGCCTCTCCCATCCGCGGCGGCATCCGCTGCAGGCCTCGCGCCCCTCCGCCGCGACGCGCTCCGCGCCGAAGCGGGAGGCACCCGCGCCGGAGTCCGCGCGGAGCGAGGCGGCGACGCTGAGCGGCGAACTAATCGATGCCGAGCAGCGCCCGGTCGCCGGCGCGCTCGTGACCCTCGTCGATCCCGAAGGCCGCGGCGACGTCCTGCTGGCCGGACGGGCCAAGGAGTTCCGGGACCGCGACGAGAAGACCGACGAGCGCGGCCGTTTTCGCTTTGCTGCGCTCCGCCCGGGCACGCGTCTCCTGATCGCCCGCCCCGAAGGCCGCCCGCCCGTCTGGACCGAGCCGTTCTTCGTGGAAGGGAAGCAGCACCGGGTCCTGACGCTGCCGGCGCCGCTCTCGCTGACCGGGCTGACGCACCCGCGGGCGAAGCTGTCGTTCACCTGCCGGGTCCCCGGTCTGCCTCACGCCGGCCACCGCCCCGTGGTCGTCGTCGCGACCGCGGACGACGCCGGAGGCTATCGCGTCGACGGCCTTCTGCCTCCCGCGACGCCCTTCGCGGTGTTCGTGGAGGCGCCCGGGTACCGGACCCGCTCCTTCGGCCCCTACCAGTTCCCCGCGGGCCGGCACATCGTCGACTTCGACCTCGACACGGGCCTGAGCCTGAGAGGCACGGTCCGCGACGGCGCCGGGCGCCCCGTCCAGGGCGCGCTCCTGACCTATGACGACGCCCGCGCGGTGTCGGAGGCCGACGGGTCGTTCCTTCTCTCCGGACTGGAGGAACGCTCGACGACCCTGATCGTCGCCCGCGAGGGCCACATTCAGACCGTCCTGAACGCCGTGCGACCGGGCTCGATCGACGTCACGCTCTTCCGCGCCGCCGAGGTGACGGGGAAGGTGAGCGGCGGCCGCGGGCGCTACCTCTGCTTCACGGTGGGCGACGCGCGCTACCGGCTGGGACTGGGGGATTCGGACGACTTCCGCATCCCGGCCGTCCCGCCCGGTCCGCTGCGCCTGGAGGTCGAGGACGAGGAGCACCGCCTGCTGGGCAGCGCGATCATCCACGCGCCCGAGGGCGGCGTGGTGGAAGGCGTGGAGATCCTGCTGCGATGAGACCGCTGCGCGCGACCCTTCTCCTCTGCGCCGCCGCCGCCGCGCTGCCGGCCTGCGGGGGACATAAGGATGAGCAGCCGGCGCTTGTGGCGACGCCCCCGCCGGCGACCTCGTCGTCGTCCGACGCGCCGAGCGTGCCGGTCGGCGCCACGCCTCCGTTCAGCCTGGTCTGGAACGTCGGCTTCACCGAGAACGTCCCGATGTCCGCGATGGAGGCGCAGCTTCCGAAGTTCATCCAGATGAGCCAGGATCTCTGGACCATCACGGAGGGTCAGGTCTGGATCTCGCGCATCCGCTTCTCCGACAACGTCGCTCCGGGCGCCGAGGCCTCTTCGAGCGAGACGCTCCGGGTGCCGAACCTGGACGTCGTGATCTACCCCGCCGGGAAGTGGAACGTGGCGCCCGTTACGGGCGAGACGTTGTTCTTCTCTCCGTCCGGGACGCTCGGCCGCACGAACCGGCGCATCGACGTGCCCGACAACGCCCAACGCCTGACGCTGATCCACGAGGCGTCGCACTTCGCGTGGCAGCTGAGCTGGTCCGGGAACAACCTCCCGCCCGGCCTGGACGACGAATACGTGTACTCGCCGGACGACCCGGCCTGCATCATGGACCTGATGTTCCTCCCGCTGCGCTGGTGCTCGGGCGGCGCGCTGCCGTCCGCCAACCACGTGACCAAGAACGGCGGTCAGGGGGCGCAATCGTGCTGGGAGCAGATCAAGCTGGACTATCCCAACTTCAGCTACTCGGGCATCAACACTTCGTCCTCGGCCACGCCCGCGATGGCGGTCGAGTACAGCGACACGCCTTAGCCGTTCACGCCCCTCGAATTCTTCCTTAGAATGGACATCATGGACGACGTGGTCGAGGTCTCCTGTCCCTACTGCGGCGAGCCCAGCACGATCTCCGTCGGCGCCGGCGAGGAAGACGAAGAGTACGTGCAGGACTGCCCGGTCTGCTGCCGGCCCTGGAAGGTGCGGGTGCGCTACCGTCGAGACGGCTCGGCCGACGTCACGGTCGGCGCCGAAGGGGAATGATCGCGTAAGGACAATCGAGACGCTCCCACCGCGATTCGCCATTCGCGATGCGCGATTCTCGTCCAGGGCCTAGGGCGCGAAGAGCAGGAAGAGCCAGACGACGACGAAGAAGGGCGGCAGGAGCAGCGGTGCCGCGAGCCCGGCGTTCACGCCGCCGGGCGTCTGGAGAGGCGGCAATCCCAGGCGGGCCTCGTCGGGCACGCGCTCGCGCAGCGCTCCGCGGAACCAGACCATGGCCCGCACGGCGGCCGCGACGCCGACAAAGATGAGCGCCGACGAGATCACCGCCACCAGGGGAAGAAGGCGAAGGAGGACGGCGTGCCGGCGATCCTCCGGTCCGTTCATGGCGATGGCGTAGGCCGTGAAGAGGAACGACTGTGCGCCCAGGAGCCAGAGGGTGCGGTTGACGATCAGGTTGTCTTCGTGCTCCACCCGGGAACGCAGCTGGTTGTAGTAGGCCACGTCGTCAATGCGACCGGGCTTGAGGTCTTCGGTCATGACGTCCCCCTCGAGAAGGCGTGTTACTTCGCGTGGCCGAGGAGCTCGTTCACTGTTGAGATGAGTTCCTTGAGCTTGAAGGGCTTGGGGAGGAACTGGATGTCGGTCAGCGGGATCCCGCGATAGATGACGCTGCTTTCGGAATGGGCCGAGAGGTACAGGGTCTTCATCCGCGGATGGAAGGAGCGGGCGCGGCCCGCGAGTTCCACGCCGTTCATCTCGCTCATCACCAGGTCGCAGATCATGAGGTTGATGGACGGCGACTTGTGCGCTCGGCACTGCGTCAGCGCCTCGTCGGCGTTCTTGGCCTCGAGGATGGCGTAGCCCTGCTCGGCGAGGTACTTGCCCAGGAGGGTTCGGACGTTCTGCTGCTCTTCCACGAGCAGCACGGTGCCACGGGGCGGCGCCGATTCCGGAGATCCCGCATCCGCAGGGGTCATGGGGTCCATTCCTCCTCGACCTCCAGTTTACCTTGAGGGAACGGTGGGGAGGGGGAATTTCAGGCGCCGTCGCGCGGAGCCGCTCCCAGGGGTTCCGAAAGGAGTGGACCGCGGCGGCGCTCAGGTTTTTTCTTAGAGACAGCTACTTGCCCGTCAGCTTGTAGTCGCGCCAGAGCCAGCGGAGGGAGTCGGGCAGGATCGAGCCGCCGTGCTTGTCGTTGTGGCCGCCCACGCCGCCGACGAACTTGCAGTCGTACTTGGCGAAGCGCAGCGCGGCGTCCATCTGCTGGTTGGCGAGCCACCAGCTCCCGAACTGGTTGTCCACGTCCTTCTCGCCGTCCTGGAGGAAGACCCGCAAGGGCTTCTTCGGGGTCTTGCGGATCATTGCCGGATAGTTGTGGCCGCCGCGGATGTTGGTGAAGCTCCCGACGTGGCTGAGCACCTTGCGGAACGCGTCCGGCCGCTCCCACGCGGCCGTGAAGGCGCAGATCCCGCCCGAGCTGATGCCGCAGATCGCCCGGCCGTCCGGGTCCTCGGTCAGCTTCAGCGTCTTGCCGACCTCGGGCAGGATCTCCTCGACGAGGAAGCGCGCGTACTGGTCCGAGAGCGTGTCGTATTCGAAGCTCCGGTTGTTCTTCTCGTCCCAGCCCGGCTTCGGCAGCGTCTCGGACTTGTGGCCGGGGTTGAGGAAGATGCCGATCGTGACGGGCATCTCGCCCTTGGCGATCAGGTTGTCGAACACGATCGGGACGCGGAACCAACCCTTCTCGTTGACGTAGGCGTGGCCGTCCTGGAACACCATGACGGCGGCGGGCGTCGTGCCGTCGTACTGCGCGGGGACGTAGACCCAGTACTCGCGGATCGTGCCCTCGAAGACCTTGCTCTTCCAGGTCTCGTGGAGGACCTTGCCCTTCGGCACGCCCTCCTGGCGCTCCGACTCGGGCGGATGCTTGTAGGGCTCTTCCTGCAGGCCAGGAAGGGCCAGCGTCAGGATCGCGAGCAGCGTCTTCATCCCGGACAGCTTACTATCGCCCGCGGTTCTTCCGCCAGAGGAAGCGGCGGGGCGGACGATGGGCGGGATGGGCGGGCCGCGCGGCCGCGCCCGGCTGCGGCGTCGGCGATCCCGCCGGCTGCTGCGGATGATGCTGGGGATGCGGATGAGCCGCCTGGGCGGGCCTGGCCGCCGGAGCCGCCCCCGCGGGGGCGGGATGCGAGATGCCCGGGGGCACCGGCTTGACGGGGATCCGGAGCCGGATCAGCTTCTCGACCGCGTGCAGCTCCTCGCGCTCGTCGGGCGCACAGAAGGCGATCGCCACGCCCTCGGTGCCGGCGCGCGCCGTGCGTCCGATCCGGTGGACGTAGTTCTCGGGAACGTCGGGCATGTCGTAGTTCACCACGTGGGTCACCCCGTCGACGTCGATGCCGCGCGCGGCGATGTCGGTGGCGACCAGGACCCGCGAGAGGCCGCGCTTGAAGTTCTCCAGCGCCCGCTCGCGCGCGCTCTGGGCCTTGTTGCCGTGGATGGCGTCGGCCTTCACGAAATTCATGTTGAGCTGCTCGGCGACCTTGTTGGCGCCGCGCTTGGTCCGCGTGAAGACCAGCGTCCGCTTGAGCGCCGGGTCCTGGAGGAGCTTCCGGAGCAGCGGGAACTTGCCGTGCTTGTCGACGTGGTAGAGGGACTGCGCGATCTTCTCCACCGTCGTGGCCGTCGGGGTGACTTCCACCCGGACGGGGTTCGTGAGGATGTCCCGCGCGAGCGTCATGATGTCGTGGGGAAGCGTGGCCGAGAAGAAGAGGGTCTGTCGCTTCTTGGGCAGCGTGCCGATCACGCGGCGCACGTCGTGGATGAAGCCCATGTCCAGCATGCGGTCGGCTTCGTCGAGGACCAGGATGCCCACGCGGTCGAGCTTCGCGATCCGCTGCTCGATCAGGTCGAGGAGGCGGCCGGGGGTCGCGACGAGGATGTCCACGCCGTGCCGCAGCGCCTGGGCCTGGGGGTTCTGGCCGACGCCTCCGAAGATCACCGTATGGCGCAGCGAGAGGTGCCGGCCGTAGGTGGCGAAGCTGTCGCCGATCTGGGTGGCCAGCTCGCGGGTCGGGGACAGGACGAGGACCCGGACGTGCCGCGGGTTGGGGATGGGGACGGAATTCAGCCGCTGGAGGATCGGGAGCGCGAACGCCGCGGTCTTGCCGGTGCCGGTCTGGGCGCAGCCGAGGAGATCCTTCCCCTCCAGGACGTGCCGGATCGTCTGCTGCTGGATGGGCGTCGGGCGGTCATAGCCTTCCTCGCGCACGGCGCGGAGGAGGGGCTCGATCAGGGAGAGGTCTTCGAAGCGCGTCATGGTAAGCCAACCGAAAGAAACTAGATGTACACTCGGGCGGGTTTCGTTCAGAACGCGCGGACGTGATTGCCCAGCGGCACTCGAAGTAGACTTCCCGAACGGGGAGGACTATAGCCGATTTGCACGTTCGATGCCAGGGGTATTCCCGGGCGTCACTCCAGGGTCATGGTCACGCGCCAGAATTCGTTGCCGTCCCGGGCGTTGAAGGACAGCGACTTGTCCTGGTTCTCGAAGACGGGGTTCCAGACCTCGTCGTAGTCCTGGCTCCGGCGGCCGCCCGCGACGACGCAGAACTTCCTGGCGTGCCGGCCCACGTAGGCCATGCGGTCGGGCCGCCCGCAGAAGGTGAACGTCATGACGTCGTCAAACTCATCGCCCTTGGACTCGCCGAAGACCAGGCGCTTCTTCGCCCCGTTCCGGTCGACGTAGCAGACTCGGCTGCCGTCGGGCGTGAACATCAGGGAGTCGATCACGCCTTCCGCGGGGTCCTTCAGGCCGTCCACGACGGCGTAGCTGACGCCTTTCGCGACGCCGACATAGGCCGTCCGCTTCTGGTCCGGGCTGAACTGGAGCTGCTGGACGCGCTCGAAGTCCTCGCCGCGGACGCCGTCCACGACCGCGAAGCTGCGCCCGTTCTGCCAGGCCACGTAGGCGCGGCGCCGGAAGCAGCCCGTGAAGGTCAGCGAGGCGACGGCGTCGAAATCCGGCTCCTTCATGCCGTCGATCACGACGAACTCGCGGCCCGACTGCCGGGCGCTGAAGGCGACGTGCTTGCCGCAGGCGCTGAAGTAGAGCCCCGAGCTGATCTTCTCGAACTTCTCGCCCCGGACGCCGTCGAGCACGACCTGCTGCCGCCCCTGCTCCTGGGTCACGTAGCCGGCGTGGCGGCTGTCCGCGCTGAACGCGAGCGGGGAGAGGAAGCGCGGGAACTCCTCCTGCTTCATCCAGTCGAGCACCGCGTAGTCGCGCTTGCCCCGGCGCACGACGTAGGCGAAGTGGTTGCTGTCCGGGCTGAACGTGACGGGCTGCAGCAGGCGCTCGAACTCGGCGCCCTTGACCCCGTCGACCACCGCGAACTCCTTCGCGCCGTCGACGCCGACGTAGCCGAGGTGCTTGCCGTCGGCGCTGAAGCTGAGCGGCTGGAGGACGAGGTCGAAGGACTCCTGCGCGGCGCTCTCGTTGATGACGAACTCCTTGCCGGAGCGGCCGGCCACGTAGGCGAGCTGCCGGCTGTCGGGGCTGAACACGAAGGGCGGGGTCAGCGAATCGTAGTCGCAGCCGCGGTGTCCGTCGAGGACCACGTAGCGGCGCGTTCCCCGGGACGCGGCGTACGCGAAGCGCGCGCTGTTGGGGCTGAAGGTCGGGGACAGGACGAGGTCGTAGGGCTCGCCGCGGAGGCCGTTGATGACGGCGTACTGTTCGGAGCCGTTGCGCGCGAGGTAGGCGACGTTGCGCGAGTCGGGGCTGAAGGTGAGCGAGGAGGAGATGGAGTCGAACTCTTCGCCGGGGATGCCGTCAACGACCGCGAACTCCTTGGCGCCGCGCCTGGCGATGAGGCCGAGGCGGCGCTGGTCGGGTCCCGGGTAGACGCCTTTGAGCTTGGCGTCCTGGGGCACGCTGGCCAGCCGGCGGGTCTCGATGCCCGCGCTGTTGCCGGCTTCGAGGCCGCTCAGGAGCCAGAGGGTCGCCAGGCAGGTCGTGGTGATCATCGTTCCCTCTCCTATCTCTTCTTCGGCGTTTTCCGAAGAAGCCCTGGAGGTTTACGACGATCCCGCTCCTCCCCGGGCGTCCCCTGCCGGCGGCCCGAGGCCCACGCTACCCCTCCTCCTTATTCCATTTTTTATACGTCGCGAACCTTTGGGGAAATTTCAGACATTTTTCATGGGAACGAAAATAAATCGCGACAGACCCGCAACGTGCCAAGGATCCTTGGCGGTGGAGAAAACAACCAGGATGCTTTCTCCGCTCTGCTAGGGGTACAGGCCTCGCAGGCGGTGCGCCTCCGCTACCCTCGATACCGCCACCACGTAGGCCGCCCGCCGCATGTCGATCTTGCGCTCCTGGTGCACCTGGTAGACCGCGTCGAAGGCCCGGTCCATCAGCTCCTTCAACTTCGCGTTCACTTCCTTCTCGCTCCAGAAGTACTCCTGCAGCGCCTGCACCCATTCGAAGTACGACACCGTCACGCCGCCGGCGTTCGCCAGCACGTCGGGGATCACGAAGCTCCCGTTGCCGTGCAGGATCTCGTCCGCCTCCGGCGTCGTCGGCCCGTTCGCGCCTTCGCCGACGATCCGGGCCCGGATCTTCGCGGCGTTCTCCGCCGTGATCTGGCCTTCCAGCGCGCAGGGAAGGAGGATGTCGCAGTCGAGTTCGAGCAGCTCCTCGTTCGAGATCGAGTCCGCCCCGCGGTAGCCCGTCACGGCGCCCGTCTTCTGGTAGTGGGCGTTCACTGCGTCGGGGTCGAAGCCTTTCTCGACCACGATGCCGCCTTTCGACGTGGAGCAGGCGATGATGCGGAACCCGAGTTCGTGCAGCAGCTTGGCCGCATGGTAGCCGGCGTTGCCGTAGCCCTGCACCGCCACCCGCAGGCCGTTCTTCTTCATGCCCAGCCGCTCCATGGCCGAGAGCACCGTGAACATCAGGCCCCGCGCGGTCGCGGTGCCGCGGCCCAGCGAGCCGCCGATCTCGATCGGCTTTCCCGTCACGACCCCGGGCACCGTGTAGCCCTTGTTCATGCTGTAGGTGTCCATCAGCCAGGCCATGATCTGCGGCGTCGTGTTCACGTCGGGCGCCGGGATGTCCCGCTCGGGGCCGATGATCGGCAGGATCTCGCTGGTGTAGCGCCGCGTCAGGCGCTCCAGCTCGTGGTTCGACATCGACTTCGGGTCGCAGGTGATGCCGCCCTTGGCGCCGCCGAAGGGCAGCCCCATCACGGCGCACTTCCACGTCATCCACATCGCCAGCGCCTTCACCTCGTCCAGCGTGACGTCGGGGTGGTAGCGGATGCCGCCCTTGCCAGGCCCGCGGGCGACCGAGTGCTGGACCCGGTGGCCGGTGTAGACACGGATGCGGCCGTCGTCGTGGCGGATCGGGACCGAGACCGTCATGGCTACCCGCGGCGTGGAGAGGATCCCGAAGATGTCCTCATCGAGCTTGATGAGTTCGGCCACGTTCCGGAGCTGCTGCTGGGCGACCTTCCAGGCGTTGAGTTTCTCGGCGGGGGCGGGCTCGGTCTTCTTCACCTTGCTGCTCATCACGTCTCTCCTAACGGGGCCCTATCTTTGAGAATAATCAGTTGCCGGATCCCGCGCAATGTCCCGCCCCTGGATTGGACACCCCGGCCCACTTTCTTTCGCTTTTGCTTTTTTCTCCGCCCCCGGAGTGAAATGTGAAGCATAGTATATGTGAAGGCGCAACGACGCCGGAGCGGGACAATCTGAAGTAGGACCGTGGAAGGAGACCCGGCATGCTCCGAGTGGATGCAGGCGCCTGCACCCCCGAGTCCTGCGGCATTTCCCGCCGCAGCTTTGTCCAGCTCGGCGTCGCCGGACTGGCGTCCCTGGGTCTTCCCGGCCTCCTGCGCCTCAAGGAAGCCTCCGCCAAGGGCGACAGCCCCGCCAAGGACACCCGCGTCATCCTGATCTGGCTCGACGGCGGGCCCTCCCACATGGACCTCTACGACATGAAGCCCAACGCCCCCGCCGAGTACCGCGGGATGTGGCGGCCCATCCGGACCAACGTCGCCGGCATGGAGATCAGCGAGCTCTTCCCGAAGCAGGCCCGCGTGGCCGACAAGTTCTCCATCGTCCGCTCCATCTGGCACAACGACGGCGACCATTTCGGCGGCGCCCACCGGATGCTGACGGGCCGCCCGGGCGCCACGGGCGCCAATACGAACGGGAAGTATCCCTCGATCGGCTCCATCGCCACCAAGGTCACCGGCGCGCGGCGGCCCGGGATGCCGCCTTACGTCGCGGTGCCGCACGCCAGCACCATCGGGCTGCGGCCCGGCTACTTCGGCGCCAACTACCTGGGGCAGCCGTACGACCCCTTCGAGACCGACGGCGACCCCAACGCGAAGGAGTTCAAGGTCCGTAATCTCCAGATGACCCAGGGCCTCTCGATCGACCGCATCGGCGACCGTCGCAGCCTGTTGCGCAGCTTCGACACGATGCGCCGCGACGCGGACGCCCAGGGCCAGTTCGACGCGATGGACAAGTTCGAGCAGCAGGCCTACGAGCTCGTCACCAGCAAGGAGGTCCGTGCGGCCTTCGACCTCAGCAGCGAAGACGACAAGCTGCGCGACCGCTACGGCCGCAACAGCTGGGGCCAGAGCACGCTGCTCGCGCGCCGCCTGGTCGAGGCGGGCGTGACCTTCACGACCGTCCTGATGGGCGGCTGGGACCACCACTGGAACTTGAAGGAAGGAATGGAGACGCTGCTGCCGCGGGTCGATTCCGCGGTGTCGACGCTCTTCGACGACCTCTCGTCCCGCGGCCTCCTGAACAAGGTCTGCGTGGTGATCTGCGGCGAGTTCAGCCGCACCCCGCGCATGAACGACGGCAGCGGCCAGGGGACGCCGGGCCGCGACCACTGGGGCAACTCGATGTCCGTGGTGATGGGCGGCGGCGGCCTGAAGGGCGGCGTCGTGGTCGGCTCCACCGACCCGAAGGGCGAGGCGCCGGTCGACCGCCCCCTGACCCCGCAGGACTTCCATGCGACGCTCTACCACGTGCTGGGCGTCGACCCCTACGTGCAGTTCGTCGAACCCGGCGGCCGCCCGGTCCCGGCGATCGACCACGGCGAGGTCATCAAGGAACTGATCTAGGCCCCATTTCCGCCAGGCACGGTAAAATCACCCCGGCCCCTCTTTTTCTCTGTTTAGAAACGGCGGGCCGGACCATTGGGTTTAGGTGAAAACCGTGAGCTTGGAACGCGGTCCTGTCGGCGCGGCCGTCAAACGCACCATGGAGCGGCGCACCGAGCTCCTCGCCTACGCCCGCGCCATCGTGATGGACTGGTCCCTCGCGGAGGACGTCTTCCAGGAGGCCCTCGTCGTCGCCATCGAGAAGGGCCCCGACCTTCCCGACGACGCCGCCTTCGGCCGCTGGATGCGCGAGGTGATCCGGCGCATCGCCCTCGACGCGCTCGCCCGGCGCCAGCGCGCGCCCCGCCTCATGGACCCCCAGCTGCTGCAGGTCCTCGAGCCCGCCTGGGAGCGCCAGGACGCGCAGTGGGGCGGGGACCTGCGCCAGGCGCTCCGGCACTGCATGTCGAAGCTCGGCGAGCGCGCCCGCCTCCTGCTCCAGGAGCGCTACGAAAAGCGGCTCACCGGGAACCGCCTGGCGGAACGCGTCGGCCTCACGATCAACAGCGCCTACGCGACCCTCACGCGGCTTCACCGCGCCCTCGAAGAATGCGTCCGCAAGTCCATGACGCAGCAGGAGGGACGCGCGTGAGCGAGCGGCCCGAAGACTGGGACGAGCTCTTCCTCCGCTACCTGAGCGGCGACGGGGACGAGGAACTGGAGCGCCGCGTGCGCGAGCGACTCCTCTCCGACGAATCCGCCCGCGAGCGCCTGGTCGCGCTCGCCTGCCAGCAGCAGGCCCTCTCGGACGTTCTGACCGAGGCGGCCGGCCGCAAGCCGAGCTCCCGCGTCCTCCTGAAGAATCCCCGGGTCTCGCGTCCGTCCGGGCCGAGCTACAGCTGGCTCTTCGCGGCGGCCGCGATCGTGCTCGCAATGCTCGGCCTCCTGCTCTTCCGGACCGGAGAGGAGCCTCGGAGTACCCCGAAGAGCCTCCCGGCCCCGACCATCGAGGCCCGCGCTCCGGAGAAGGCGCCTCCTCCCGAGAAGCCTCCGCCGAAAGCGCCGCTCGTCGCCGAGGAAAAGGCGAAGCCCGTCCCGGCGCCCGAGAAGAAGGAAGCGCCCGAACCCGCGCCGCTTCCGAAGCCGGTCGAGAAGAAGGAAGAAGCGCCGAAGTCCGAGGAGCCGAAGGTCCCCGCGCCGGCGCCGAAGCCCGAGCCCGCCCCCAAGACCGTCGCCGAAGCCGTCGTGGCGACGCTGGAGCGGGTGGAGGGCGAGGTCTGGGTCACGGTCGACGGCAAGCGCTCGAAAGCCGAGGCGAAGCAGGCGATCCGCTCGGGGCAGGGGCTGGAGAGCGTGGGCGCGGCGGAACTCTCCTATGCCGACGGCACGAAACTGAAGATTGGTCCCGATACCGTGGTGCGCGAATTCCTCGAGCCCAAGGGACGATCCGGCAAGCGTCTCACCCTGCTCCGGGGCGTCCTGTCGGCCGACGTGCGCAAGCAGCCGGCCGAACAGCCGATGGTGATCACGACGCCGCAGGGCGAAGCCACGGTCGTCGGCACGAAGCTGCGCCTGACGGTCGAGCCCGACGAGAAGGGCTCGACGCGCCTGGAGGTCGAGGAGGGCAAGGTTCGCCTCAAGCGTTTCCTGGACGGGAAGTTCATCGATGTGGCGACCAATCAATTCGCCGTCGCGGGATCGACGCCGGCGGAGTTCAAGCCGCTCCCGTCGATCCTGCTGGGCCTGGTCGGATACTGGCGCTTCGAGGATCCCGTCGGGACGACCATGACCGACTCCTCCGGCCAGGGAAACGACGGCACGCTGGTGGGGAAGGTGCGCCGGACCCTCGGGAAGTTCGGGCAGGGGATTGACCTGGACGGCGCGACGGGGCTCGTGCAGGTTCCCCACGCGGCGGCCCTGAACCCGGGCACGTCGAACTTCACGCTCTCGATCTGGGTCCGCAACCGCAAGCAGGACGTGTGGCTCTGGAACCTCTTCTTCAAGGATGACGGGAAGCTTCAGTCCTACTACTACTTCGGCGTGGGGACGAAGCCGCGCTTCGAGTTCAGCACCGGCGACGCGAAGGTCACCATCGACGGTCAGGCCGGCGTCAACGACAACCGCTGGCACCACCTCGTGGCCGTGCGGAACTCGACGTACTCCGCGCAGCTCTATGTCGACGGCGTGCTCGACTCGTCCGCGTCGTGCGCGCCGAGCCAGCAGACGTCGATTCGCACGACGACGCCGCTCAGCATCGGCGCCGGCAACGGCACTTTTTACGCGGGACTGATCGACGACGCCCGAGTCTACTCCCGGGCGCTCTCGGCCGAGGAGGTCCGGCAACTCTACTCGGGCAGGTAGTTCGGCGGGTCTGGGGAGGTTTTATGACGATGATTGCTCTGATCTTGGGGTACGCCCTCAGCCTGGGGTCGCAGAAGACGGCCGACCCGACGAATTACGTCGCCGTCGTCTCGACTCTGCAGCCGGGCGACACGCTGACGCTCGCGGCCGGCACCTACGTCGGCAACCTCAACCTGAACAACTTGAATGGGACGCCGTCCTCCTGGATCAGCATCCAGGGGCCCGCTTCAGGACCGCCGGCGATCTTCCTCGCGGACGCCTGGAACAACACGGTCGAGATCGGCAACTGCAGCTACCTCGCCCTCAAGCATCTCACGATGGAGGGACAGCACCTCGACGGCCCCTTCGGCATCAGCGCCCACAACGGCGCGGCCAACATTACCCACGACATTCTCATTGAGGACTGCACGATCCAGAACTACGACGGCGGCCAGGAGACGGACGGCATCTCGACGAAGACGCCGACCTGGAACTGGACCGTTCGCAACAACCGGATCCTCAACGTCGGAACCGGGATCTACTTCGGCAACTCCAACGGCAACGACCCGTTCGTGGCGGGGCTGATCGAAGGGAACCTGTTCCTGAACACGATCGGCTACTGCATGCAGATCAAGTACCAGAACCCGCGCCCTTCCGTGCCGGGCATGCCGACCGGCGACAACGTGACGATCATCCGCAACAACGTCTTCATCAAGAACGACGCGCCGAGTCCGTTCGGGGATCGGCCGAACCTGCTGGTCGGCGGCTTCCCCAACAGCGGGCCGGGGATGAACGACCTCTACGAGATCTACGGGAACTTCTTCTACCACAACCCGCGCGAGTCGCTCTTCCAGGGCTCGGGGCGCGTGTCGCTGCACGACAACATCTTCGTCGACGTCGCGGGCACCGCGATGCTGCTGCGGAACCACGACCTCGCGCTCAAACTCGCGCACGTCTACAACAACACGATCTACGCGGCCGGCGAGGGCATTTACTTCGGGAGCACGCCGACCCAAGGAGGGGCCGTCGTCGGGAATCTGGTGTTTGCGGCGGCGCCGATCGGCGGCGCCGTGCCGTCGCAGCAGGACAACATCGTCGACTCGTCGGCGCATGCCTCCACGTACGTCAAGGCTCCATCCACGACGCTGGGCGCGATGGACTTCTTTCCGCTCGTCGGGCAGTGCCAGGGCGCGGCGCTGAACCTCACTCCCTTCGCAGGGCAAACGGACTACGACCGGGACTTCAACGGCACGTCGAAGGGCTCCTTCGTGTTCCGCGGCGCCTACGCGGGAGAGGGCACGAATCCGGGCTGGGCGCTCAACGCGGGTCTGAAGGGCGGCGGCTCTTCGGGCACTCCTCCTCCGCCGCCGACTCCCCCGCCGTCGACGGGCGGCGGGAGCGGCTCGAAGGGCGGCGGGGGTGGTGGAGGCGGGGGCTGCGGGGCAACGGGGTTGGAGGGATTCCTCGTGCTGGGACTCTGGGAGATCGCCCGCCGGCGCCGGCTTGTCGCGCTCCTGTCGCTCGGACTCCTGTCCTGCACGGTGCTGGGTCCGGTCGCGGCGGCGCCGCAGGCCTCGAGTTGGACCCGCAAGGGAGGGAGCCTCTCGATCGACGCGCAAGGCTACGGGTACAACCCTTCCATCGCGGTCGGCGCGAACGGCGCGATCTACGCGGTGTGGTCGCAGCACCGGAAGGCGGACGTGGCAGAGATGGCCTCGCCCTACGCGGCGGTCTACTCCGGCGGCGCCTGGCAGCCGCTCGGGGGGCGCATCGGGAATACGCCCGGACCCGCCTTCGCGCAGGGCTTCGACCCGTCCATCGCGCTGCTCGGGAATACGCCGTACGTCGCGTGGTACGAAGGCGGCGGTTACGGGTGGGGAGCCATCAACGGGGTCTTCTTCGGGAGCTCGATCTTCGTGTCCCACTGGGACGGCAGCGCGTGGGTGCGCGATGCCAACGCCGCGATGGCGAACGGGTCCCTGAACGTGCTCAACACCGCCTCCGGGTGGAACCTTCACGGAAGAGCGCCGCGGATCGCGGTCGTGAACAACAAGGTCTATTGCGCGTGGGTGGAAAACCGCCCCGGCGATTACGCCGCCACGGGCTACAACGTCATCATCGTCAAGCACCTCAGCGCCGGCCAGTGGGTGCAGGACGGCCCGGAATTCAACGCCGGAAACACCAGCGGATCGAGGGTCGTCGACCTCTCGATCGCCGACGTCGGGGGCGACCCGGTCGTCGCCTGGCCCGAGTTCGCGCGCACGTCGAGCGCCTCGGGCATGGTCAACAGCCCCGGCACGCTGCAGGTCGTCAAGCTGTCGGGCGGGATGTGGACGCCGCTCGGCGGCACCCTGAACGTCTCAGGGAGCGCCACCCTTGGCGGCGTCTCGCTCGCCGCGTCCGGGTCGACGCCCTACGTCGCCTGGCAGGAGCGGAGCGTCGCGGGACGGAACCAGATCTACGTCAAGCACTGGACCGGGAGCGCCTGGGTGGCCGACGGGGCCAGCTTGAACGCGGATCCCGCGGGCGGCGAAGCCGGGCGGCCGACGCTCGCCGCCGGCAGCGGCAGCGTCTGGCTCGCCTGGACCGAAGGGGCGCTGGGGCAGCCGGCACAGCTCTACGCGCGGTCCCTGAGCGGCGGCGCCTGGAGCGCCGCGGAAGGCAGCGTCAATGTCGACACGGCCAAGGGCTCGGCGGACACGCCGGCGCTCGCGATGGCGGGATCGGTGCCGCAACTCGTCTGGGGCGAGTTCGATCCCGCGTCGTCGTCGCAGCAGATCTACGTGAAGGGACGGGACGCCTCGGGGGTTCCGGCGCCGGTGGCGCTGTCGCCCTTCGGCACGAACGGCCCGGCCGTGACGATTCCCGACAACACGTGGGTGGAGATGCATCCGGGCGGCGTCGCGAACCCGGCGTGGAACACCGGGGACGAAGGGTACGACTCGTTTCATTATGATCCCGGCATCCAGAAGGCGATCTGCTACGGCCTCTATCACTCGATCGCGGTGAGCTGGGGCGAGAACCAGAATGCGCTGCTGGCCTACGACTTCAAAGCCAACCGCTGGGACCTGCTGGCGCCCGGGGAGTATTCCTACAGCGAGCACCTGCCGGGAGTCGGACACGACGAAGGCAACTCCACCGTCGACACCGTTCACCACCTCTACATCACGCACGGCAACCTGACGGTCGGGAACGAATCGTGGTACCAGACGGGGATCTACGACCTCAAGGCCCACCGGGGCAAG
>Ga0310811_10001946_pt1 | contig 25617 bp, 26 predicted proteins | sample YCmetagenome_FD_207642 | JGI IMG/M metagenome (GOLD analysis project Ga0310811, IMG submission 207642) | Soil microbial communities from experimental microcosm in Duke University, North Carolina, United States - YC | ecosystem: Engineered > Artificial ecosystem > Soil microcosm > Unclassified ... | reverse complement strand
GTGGAGCGCTGCACTGCGTCGGTCATGGTGTTCTTCCTGCTGTGAAGGCCGATGAAGTTGGCCTGTCATAGCAATCCCGAGGCACGCCGCCCAGCGACCTGAGGTTTCGCGCTGCGAGGACCGGCGGTTGGCGGTTAGTGCCGCGTCGCATTCCCCACGAACAGCGGCCAACCGTTGGGCAGGGGAGTCGTTATCACTTGGCCAGGCCGATGGTGCGGTACCACACCGAAGATCGGAATCGCGTAACCCGGATAGGGATAGGCGGGAGAGGGCACGTACACGATCTCGCGCTGCACGATCGTGGGTTGCTCGGGCGCGGCAGCCGGAGGTGGCGGCGCCGAACTACCGCGCAGGATGGTCACGCCTTGCTGGTCTCCCGGGCCACCGGCCAAGGCAGGTCCGGCGACGAGAACAAGTCCGAGAAGGAGCGAAAGGGCAGCGCGCATGACCTGTACGTTAGGTGCCGAAGATGGCAAGACCGTGCCGTTCACGTTCAGGATCGACTGAATGACCCTAGCGCGCCCCCGCATCGAAGGCTACGCCGTGATCTCCCGGGAGGGGATGATCGCCACGGCCGACGGGCGCTTCCCGGACGAGATCAAGATCCCGGCGGACCATCAATTCTACCAGGACGCCGTCGACCGCGCCGCCGCTGTCGCCAACGGCCGCCATTCCGCCGAGGGCGGCGACAAGGAGGCCCTTCGGCATCGGCTCATCCTGACCCGCCGCGTCATCCGGCTGACACCCGATCAGCGCAATCCCAGGGCCATTCTCTGGAACCCGGCGGTGACGCCGTTCGAGGAGGCCTGGGCCCGGCTCGGCCTCAAGGAGGGCACCCTGGCCGTGGTCGGCGGCACCGAGGTGTTCGAACTCTTCCTCACCATCGGCTACGACACCTTCTACCTCACCCGGACGGAAGCGAGCGTGCCGAAGGGCCGACCGGTTTTTTCCGGGGTCGGCACGGTCGGGACTGTCGAGGACGTCATGGCGCGCCATGGCCTCGTGCTGCGCGACACGCGAATGCTCGATCCTTCGGTCAATTGCCGCGTCGAGGCGTGGGTGCCTGCGAAATAACGCGCCTGGATTCACAGGCACTTCATGTAGAGCGCGAGCGGGTTGGCCTTATCGGGAAACTGCTCTTCGAGCACATAACGAAATCCTATCGCCTCATAGAATAGTCGCGTGCGTTCATAGGGTTCATGCGAGACACGAGGATGGAGCGTGGAGACGAACATGAACTTGGCATTGTTGGCCTTTGCGCTCGTGCATCCAGCTTCGACCAGTGCGCGGCCGATGCCGGAACGGTGATAGTTCTGATCTACACCCAACCAGTAAATCTCGAAGCTGATGTCGCTGTGCTTCTTTATAAGCAATAAGCCTCTCGGCTCACCGTCCACCCGTGCGATGTAGCCGGGCAGTATCTCTGCCTGTGCGGCATACTTCAGGTTGGAAGCGGGGAGGCCGAACCACTCTGGCAAACGGGCGGTGAGCTGCTCTTGTAATCGTCGCTTTACTCTGGGGTCGGCTTCCACGGATATCGAAAGAGCCATCAAAATTAAGGGGCCTGCTCGAGGCTCGACACTTCGTTGGTGAGCGTGGTCCGGCGCATGTCGCGCACTTCGGTGTGATCGTAGCGACGGGCACGATGCATGGTGACGCGGTTGTCCCACATCACGAGGTCATGCGGCCGCCAGACGTGGGTGTAGACGAACTTGCGCTGCGTGGCGTGCTCGTTGAGGTCGCGCAGGAAGGCGCGCGCCTCGGGCACCGGCCAGCCTTCGATGCCGCCGGCATGGCTCGAGAGATAGAGCGATAGCCGGCCCGTCCGCGGGTGACGCCGTACCAGGCGCTGGCGCACCGGCGTCCACTTCACGCGCTCCTCGTCGGTGAAGTCGGTGAAACCAAGGATGCCGCGGGAAAAAATCTGGCTATGCGAGCAGACGAGATCGTGGACCTCGCGTTTGGTGGCCTCGTCCAGCGTGTCGTAGGCCGCACGCATATCGGCGAACTCGGTGTTGCCGCCGGTCGGCGGGATGGTGCGCGCCGACAGGATCGAATACTTGGCCGGCACTGGTTTGAAGGAGCTGTCGGAATGCCAGAGCTGGTTGCCGAGGCCGAACAGCCGGCGGCGATCGTCGCGCGCCAGCACCTTGCTGTTCTTGTCGAGGTTGGAGATGTCGTTGAGGTCCATGCTCATGCGCCGGTCCTGAGGTGCGGCGATGTCACCCGTCGCCTGCTCGAGCGGGCCGAGCGCGCGGCTGAACACGAGTTGCTGCTCGTCGTCGATGTCCTGGCTGTGGAAGACCAGCACGCCGAATTGATCCATGCCGCTGTGGACGGCGGCGACCTCATCTTCCTTGAGCGGGCGGGTAAGGTCGACGCCGGAAACTTCGCCCGCAAAGAAGGCCCGGCCGACCGGATCGATGGGCTTGATGGCGATGGTCATGATGGAAGTCTAGCGCCGATTCCGGAGGGGTGGAACATACGGCCGAAGCGCCTGTCCTGAGCGAAACCGCCGGAAGAAACCTCGGTCAGCGCTGCACAAAGATCCCTCGGCGCTGCCTCGGGATGACACGGTTTGGGGATCAATAAAGGTGTCATCCCGAGCACAGCGAGGGATCTTTCGACGTCAGTTGCGCCGTCAGGAATGTGGCTGGTCAGGCTTGAGCTTAGGAAGCGCCGACCACTCTGCGAACAGGCGGCCGTTGTCCTGGTCGAAATGCTCGTCGAGGACGCGCGACGACAGGATGCGCTCGACGCGGAAGTTCCGGTAATCGGCGCGAAGCTCGCACCACGCCCCGACCAGCGTCACGTCCACGTAGTAAGCCATGGCGATGGGCCAGACGGTACGGTTGGTACGCCGGCCTTGCTCGTCGGCATAGGCAATATAGAGCTTGCGACTGTCGCGGATGGCCGCCCGCAGTTCGGCCATATCGATCCCTTCGGCGGGAGCAGCTTCGCCGGGCGAGACAAAGATCGGCGGGTTGGCGAGCGTCGCACGCAGCGATTCAGGCAACACCGTCGTCACCTTGGCATACACGCTGTCGGCCGCCTCCTGCAGCCGGGGATCGCGCAGGCGCTGGACCATGCGTGCGCCAACGGCGATCGCTTCCACCTCGTCGGCCGTGAACATCAGGGGCGGCAGGTCGAAACCCTTGCGCAGGATGTAGCCCACACCCGCCTCGCCATCGATCGGCACCCGCCGCGCCTGCAGCGCCGCGATGTCGCGATAGACGGTGCGGGGTGTCACCTCGAGGGCCGACGCGAGCGTCGCGGCCGTCATGGGCCGGGTCGCGACGCGCAGGCGCTGGATGATATCGAACAGGCGGTCAGATCGGCGCATTTTTACACGCGATTCCAGGAGTCTATCACTCCTGACACAACATTGTCAGGAGCATCTGGGTAAGCTCTCCTTATGAACAAGGAAGGACGGAGATGGCTCGGGACGGCGCTCCTGGTGGCGTCCGCGATCGCCTACAGCAGCGCCGGCTTCTATACCCGGCTGATCGAGGTCGACGTCTGGACGGTGCTGTTCTGGCGTGGCGTCTTCGGCGGCCTCTTTCTTGCCGGCATGGTGGTCTGGCGCGAGCGGAGGCGAACGTTTCAGACCGTCCGCGCCATTGGGGCGACGGGACTCGTCATTGCCGCGTGCTCCGCGGTAGCCACGGTCTGTTTCATCAGCGCCATGCGCCTTGGCAGCGTCGCCGACGTACTGGTGATCGACGCCACAATCCCCTTTTTTGTGGCTGGCATCGCTTGGCTGCTGATCGACGAGCGCGAGGACAAGGTCACGCTCTGTGCCACCTTGATCGCCGTGGTGGGCGTTGTCGTCATGGCCCGGCCAGCGATTTCCCAGGGACGCATCATTGGCGACCTGCTGGCTCTGGTCATGGCGATCCTGATGGCGACGGCCGTGGTGCTGATCCGCGGCAAGCGCGAGGTGAGCATGCTGCCGGCGGTCGGCCTGTCGGCGTTCCTGTGCGCGTTGATCGTGTTGCCATTCGCCCGTCCTCTGGATGTCAGCGCCGCAGACCTCGCGCTGCTGGGCTTGTTCGGCGCGAGCCAGTTCGGCCTCGGCCTGCTGCTGCTGGCGCTGGGCACGCCGCTCGTGTCGGCGACACGTGGCGCCTTGCTGGGCGTGTTGCAGACCCCGTTGGGCACGCTGTGGGTGTGGCTGGCCTTTGCCGAGGCGCCGGCTCTCGCCACCCTGATCGGCGGTGGGGTTGTCATGCTGGCCGTGGTGGCGGATGTGATCCTGCCGCGCCACCACAGCACCGTTACCCAGCCGGGCTGATGTCGACGACATCCATCGCGTCGATCTGGTCGGGCTCGCCTGTATAGACCACCAGAGCCATGGTCTCGGTGGCGATCATGGCGCTGTGCGGCTGGCCCTTGGGATTGAGGCTGTAACCGCCCGACCGCTGCGACGGCTCGCCGCCTTTGGTGCTGCGACCACCCTGGAGCGAGAAGACGTGCTCATCCGACAAGGCGGTCGCGACGATCTTGATCAGTTTTCCCGAAGGCGGCGTGAACCTCACCAGCCAGGTGATGCCCCCACCTTCCTGGCGTCGGTCGCTCAGCACCTTGAGCTGAACGATGTCCTTGCCGTCGTAGACAGCAGCCGGTCCATAGAACGGCACCCCGGAGGTCCATTCCATGGCCGTGTGGTCGACATGCAACGAAGCCATGAGCCCTCCTTTTGTTGATGACCGGCGGCAGCTTAAGTTGTGCCTGCTGACACCGTCTTGTCAGTAGAATCGCCTCGGCGTTGCAATGGTTGCAGGGTGATGCCGCCGCAGGAGGAGATCGTGAGCAGTCCGCCACCCCAGGTACGACGCGCCGACAAGCTGATGGCCGGCGAACGCGCCGACGAGATGCTGGCCCAAGGATATTGTGGTCGGCTCGCCACGGTGAGCGAGGATGGGTCGCCTTATTGCGTGCCGCTGCTCTATGTCTGGCTGGATGGTGAGGTCTTCGTGCACAACACGGCGGCCCGCGGCCACTTGCGGGCCAATGTCGATCACGAGCCCCGGGTATGCTTCGAAGTCGATGAAGTGGGTGAGGTGTTCGACTACGGCCGCTTCGAATGCGACGTGTCGATCTCGCATCGCAGCGTCATCGCCTTCGGCCGTATCCGGGTGATCGAGGGCCGCGCCCTGAAACAACGCTTCTGCGATGCGCTGATGGCCAAATACCACGGCCGTGATGTCGGCCGGCCCAAGGGCTTCTATCCGCGTCTGGACGACATTACCGTCTACGCCATCACGGTCGACCGGCTCACCGGCAAGGAGACGGCGTTGCCGCCATCAGCCGAGCAGTGGCCGGCGCGCGACAACACCAAGACGCCGAACGCCAAAGCTCCTTGACAGCGGGCTCCGCGATAAGACATTTGAACATATATTCAAATGTCCAAAGCTAAGAAGACCGCCCTGTCCGACGACCATGCCATGGCGCTGGCCGATCTGTTCCGGTTGCTGGGCGATGCCAGCCGGCTGCGCATTGTCGTCGCCTGCCTGCGCGCGCCGCTCGCCGTGTCGGAGATCGCCGAGCGGCTGGGGCTCTCCGTGTCTCTGGTGAGCCATCATCTGCGCCTGCTGAAGGGCGCCCGGCTTGTGCGGGCCGAGCGCCAGGGCAAGCAGGTCTTTTATGGCGCCGATGACGAGCACGTGCGGCGCATGGTCGAGGACATGATCACCCACGTCGCCGAGCACTGAAGCGCGCACCCACCTCACCTTGAGGAGCGGCCACAGGCCGCGTCTCGAAGGGTGGGCAACAGAAAGAAAGGTGCTCGTTCCCATCAAAGCGCGGGGGTTACCCCGCGGATCGAGACGCCACGCTTCGCGCGGCTCCTCAGGATGAGGGTGGATCGGCCTACGCCGTCGGCAGCTTGTAATCCTCGAACTGCTTGCGCAGTGCTGTCTTCAGGATCTTGCCGGTGGCGCCGTGCGGGATGGCGTCGATGAACTGCACGTCGTCTGGCATCCACCACTTGGCGATCTTGCCGTTCAGGTACTTGAGCAGATCGTCCTTGGTGATGCTGGCCTCGGGCCGTTTCACGATGATCAACAGCGGCCGCTCATCCCACTTCGGATGATGTACGCCGATCACCGCGGCCTCGGCGACACCGGGGCAGCCCATGGCGGCGTTCTCGAGGTCGATCGAGCTGATCCATTCGCCGCCCGATTTGATGACATCCTTGGAGCGGTCGGTGATGACCACTGAGCCGTCGGTCTCGATCTTGCAGACGTCGCCGGTCATGAACCAGTCGTCCTTCAGGAACTGGTTCTGGCCGTCACCCTTCATGTAGCCCTTCACGATCCACGAGCCACGGACGACCATATTGCCCGAGATGCTGCCGTCCTTGGGCAGGTCGTTGCCGGCATCGTCGATGATCTTCATCTCGCAGCCGAACACCGGCCGGCCTTGTTTGGCGGTGATGGCAAAGCGTTCGGCGTCGGGCAGGTCACGCTCGCCCCGATTGAAGCGGGTGAGAGTGCCGAGCGGGCTCATCTCGGTCATGCCCCAGCCCTGCGCCACCTCGATCTGATGCTCCTTCCAGAAGCGCTCGATCATGGCGTAGGGCACGGCCGAACCGCCGATAAGGCTGCGTTTGACCGACGACATCTTGAGCTTGTTTTGGGCACAATAGTCGAGCAGGGCGAGCCACACGGTCGGCACGCCGGCGCTCAGAGTCACCTGCTCCTTGTCGAGGAGTTCGTAGACGCTCGCGCCGTCAAGCTTGAAACCAGGGAAGACGAGCTTGGTGCCGCACATCGGGCCGGCATAGACCAGGCCCCAGGCGTTGGCGTGGAACATCGGTACGACCGGCAGGATGGTGGTGTCCGGATCGAGGCCCAGCACCGGACCGGACGCCATCATCATCGTGTGGATCATGGTCGAGCGATGCGAATAGAGCACGCCCTTCGGATTGCCGGTCGTGCCCGAGGTGTAGCAAAGCGACGAGGCGGTTTTCTCGTCGAACTCCGGCCAGGTGAGGGTGCCGGGCTTGCCCGCGATCAGCTCTTCGTAGCAGAGGAGCTTCGGAATCTTGCTCGAGGCGGGCATATGGGCGCGGTCGGTCATGACCACGACATGCTTCACCGTCTTGAGCTTGTCGTAGACGCTCTCGACCACCGGCAGAAGGTTGAGATCGACGAAGATCGCCTGATCCTCGGCATGATTGGCAATATAGGCGACGTGGTCGGGGGAGAGGCGCGGATTGATCGTGTGCAGCACCGCGCCGAGGCCGGAGATGCCGAAGTAGAGTTCGAAGTGGCGATGGGTGTTCCAGGCAATGGTGCCGACACGGTCGCCGAGCTTGATGCCCAGCTCCTGCAGCGCCTCGGCCAGCTGTTTGGCGCGCTTATGCGCGTCCTTGTAGCCGTAGCGATGGATCGGCCCTTCGACGGTTCGGGTCACGATCTCGACGTCCGGATAGGACGCGGCGGCAAAGTCGATGATCTGCGAAATCAGCAGTGGACGGTCTTGCATCAATCCCAGCATGGCGCTTCCCTTGTTACGCGCGCCGCTCGATATGAAGGCTTCTGAAATTCGTGAGCGGCTTCAGCTCTGGTTCTAGACCGAGTCCCGGCCCGTCGGGAAGAGACACACTGCCATCGGTCACATTAAGCAGACTACCCAGCAGCCCTTCGCGCAACGGGTTGGGATTGGCATCGACCTCGAGTAAGCCCGGCCCGCGCACCGCCGCCAGCAGATGCAGCGAGTGCATCAATCCTACCGCGCCTCCGAGGAAGTGCGGGCAGTAGGTTCGTCCGGCGGCCAGCGCGGCCTTCGCGACAGGCAGGCAGCCCGAATGGCCGCCCCATTTTGCGGCATCGGGCTGGAGAATGCCGAACACACCCGAATCGATCGCCTCCTGGAAGGCGCCGGCGCCACGGATATTCTCGCCTCCCGCCAGCCGGGTTGGTGCGACGGCTGCGACCTGGACCCATTCCGGCAACGGGCGGTCGACCGGCAACGGCTCCTCGATCCAGCTCAGGCCGAGCTCGGCGAACTTGGGCGCCATGCGGCACGCCGTGGTGAGGTCCCAGCCCTGGTTCACATCGACCATCAGCCGCTCGCCGCTCGTGAGCGTCCTGGCAACGGGCCGCAGCGAGCCGAGGTCGGTCTCTTCGCCGAATCCGACCTTGATCTTGAAGGCGCGATAGCCGGCCGATCGCGTGCGCTCCACGGTCTCGAGCGCCGCGCGGCCGGGATTGAGGCCGGAGGCATAGACCGGAACGGGCGAGCCATCGTTGCCGCCGAGCGCCTGCCAGAGCGGCAGACCGCGCTTGCGGGCGCGTTGGTCATGAATCGCGAGATCGAGGCCGGCCGCCGCCGCTGACAGGGCGCCGGCATCACCGCTCTGCAGACGCAGCACATGCAGGCTGCGATCGATCTCGGCCCATAGGGCGACCGGGTCGTCGGGCGATTTGCCTAGCGCGCGCGGCGCCACGATCTCGGCGAACAGCAATGCGCGATGCTCGGCGCTGGCCGTGGGAAAGTTGGACCAGATCTCGCCCCAGCCGTACGCGCCGTCGGAATCCTCGACGCGCACAAAAACGGCAACCCGTTCGGCCATGGTGCCGAAGGAAGTGCGGACGGGCTCCTGGATGGGAGCGCGAAAGACATGCGCTTCGACGCGCGCGAGCGTGGCGGTGCTCATTTCTCGTCGCGGGACTCGCTGAAGGTCAGCCTGTTGCCGAACGGGTCGGTCAGGGAGACGGTGCGGGCGCCCCACGGCGCATCCTCGATACCGGGTTTGGCGTAGCGATAGTCCTGCGCGATGAGCCCCTGGTGGAATGCCTCGATGCCTTTCATGTTGATCAGCACGGCCGATCCTGGCGTGGCGTCGCCGTAGTGCTCACTCAGGTGGAGGGCGACGCCAGACTTTGACACTTGCGCGTACAGGGGGAAATTGTCGCCGAAGCGATGTTCCCAATCGAGCGTGAAGCCCAGGAAATCGAGATAGAACTCCTTGGCCTTGTCGACCGAGAAGATACGAAGGATCGGCACGGCTTCGTTCAGGACAACGCTTTGGGACATGGAACTACTCGGCAGCTTGCGGGTCTTTCAGTAGATCATAGGTTCGTTGCTGATAGTGGACCATGTAATCGGTGTAGTAGGTCGTCGGATACTTGGGCGGCCGATCGGGACCGACCGTGGTCGGCACGGCAGCGATGGGCCAGTCGATGTTGCTGTCGCAGAAGAAGGCCAGCGCATAGCGTTCGCCGCCAGTCCGATTGATCGCGCGGTGCGGTGTGGCGAGGAGAAGATCGTTGGTCCAGCGCAGCAGGAGCTGGCCGCCATTTACGACATAAGCGTCGGGGATCGCTGGCGCCTCGATCCATGTACCGTTCCGGGCGCGGATCGAGAGGCCGGGTACATCATTGGGCGCAAGCAGGGTCAGAAAGCTCGTGTCGGTGTGCGGAGCGATGCCGAATTCGTCATCGGCCGGCACGTCCTGCGGCGGATAGTGCGTCATCCGGAGCTTGTACTGGCAGTCGCAAAACGGTGTGTCGAAATAGGTCGCCGGCAGGCCGAGCGCACGGGCGTAGAGCGGCACCAGCTTCTGGACCAGCCCTTCCATCGTGTCGCAATAGGCGACGACCGTTTCGCGGAAGCCCGGCAGATCGCCTGGCCAGCGATTGGCGCCGCGAAAGCGACGGTCGACCACCACGTCGGGATGATCGTCAGGAAGATCGCGCGCCACGAAGAAGGCTTCGTTGAGATTGGCCTTGGTGACGGTCTGCACCACCGACGTACGCAGCGTATCGCCCCGCATTGGCAGGTAGCCGACATTGTGGCGGTCTATCCGCACGTCCATCTTCTTCTCGATCGGCTGGGCGTGGAAGCGCGCGGCTTGCTGGAAGGTGTCGCGAATCAGCGCCCTCGGCACGTCATGATTGACAATGAAATAGAAGCCGATTTCGGTCAGCGCGACGCGCAGTTCACGGGCACAACGTTCCAGTGCCCCCGGCTCGCCCGCGAGATAGGGCCCGAGATCAATGACCGGAATGGTGTCCGCGGTTGTCAGTCGGCCGCCTGCGCTTCGTTGAGCACGTCGTAGTTCCGCTTCTGATACCAGATCATGTAGTCGGTGTAGTACGTCGTCGGATACTTCGGCGGCTTGTCGGGACCGACGGTGGTCGGCACGGCGGCGACCGGCCAGTCGATGTTGCTGTCGCAGAAGAAGGGGAGGGCGTAGCGCTCGCCGCCACTGCGGTTGATCGCGCGGTGCGGCGTTGCCAGGAAGGTGTCGTTGGTCCAGCGCTGCAGCATCTGCCCGCCATTCACGACGTAGGCATCGGGAATCGCCGGTGCATCGATCCATTTGCCGCTTTGGGTGCGGATCGAGAGGCCGGGCACGTCATTGGGCGCAAGCAAGGTGAGGAAGCTCGTGTCTGTATGAGGGGCGAGACCGAACTCATCGACCGCTGGGCCATCCTGTGGCGGATAATGCGTCATACGCAGCGAGAACTGAGGATCGCGGAACGCCGCGTCGAAATATTCGGCCGGCAGGTCGAGGGCGCGTGCATAGAGACGCACCATCTTCTGCACCAGCCGCTCGAGATCGTTGCAGTAGTCGATCACGGTCTCACGGAAGCCCGGCAGCTCCGGCCAGCGGTTGGGGCCGCGATAGCGCCGGTTGGCAATGACGTCGGGATGGTCGGGCGGCAGTTCTCGCTTCACGAAGAAGGCTTCGTTGAGGTTGGGTTTGGTGTTCGCCTGCACTGTCGAGGTGCGCAGCGTGTTGCCGCGCATCGGCATGTAGCCGGTGCTGTGCTGGTCGATCTTCAGCGCCTGCTTTTTCTCCAGCGGCTGGGCATGAAACCGCCTCACTTCGTCGAAGACTCGGCGGATCTTGTCGCGCGCGATGCCGTGGTTGACGATGAAGTAGAAGCCGATTTCGGTCAGCGCGAAGTGCAGTTCCTTGGCGGCGCGATCGAGCGCGCCGGATTCACCCGCGAGGTAGGGCCCAAGGTCGACGATGGGAATGGTCTCGGTGGCGGCCATGACGCCTGCTCCTTCTTGCGTGGAAGCCGATGGTATCCGCGCAACGAACGATAGGCCGCAACGGCACGAGGGTCCATCGCCGCCGCAGTGGAATTTCGCAGAGACGACCGATCAACCCGCGGTCGGCAGTTTGTAGTTCTTGAAGTCCTCGCGCAAACGCGTCTTCAAGATCTTGCCCGTTGCCGTGTGCGGAATGGCTTCCACGAACTGCACGTCATCCGGCAACCACCATTTGGCGACCTTGGTGCCGAGGAACGCGATCAGCTCGTCCTTGTCGATGCTCACGCCGGGTTTCCTGTGCACGATCAGGAGCGGCCGCTCGTCCCATTTGGGATGGGCGATGCCGATCACGGCGGCCTCGGCGACCGCCGGATGGGCCATCGCGGCATTCTCGAGGTCGATCGAGCTGATCCACTCGCCGCCCGACTTGATCACGTCCTTGGACCGGTCGGTGATCTGCATGAAACCGTCGGGATCGAGGGTGGCGACGTCGCCGGTCGCGAACCAGCCGTCCTGATCGAGGATCTCGCCGCCCTCGCCTTTGAAGTAACCACGTGTCACCCAGGGGCCGCGCACCAGCAGGTCGCCGAACGCCTTGCCGTCGCGCGGCAACTCCTGGCCGTTGTCGCCGACGATCTTCATCTCGACGCCGAAGGCTGGCCGGCCCTGCTTGAGGCGGACGTCGAGCAACTCCTCGTGCGAGAGCTTCAGATGCTTGGCCTTGGGATGGTTCACCGAGCCGAGTGGGCTCATCTCGGTCATGCCCCACGCATGCAGCACCTCGACGCCGTAGTCCTTGTCGAAGGCCTCGATCATGGCGGGCGGGGCGGCGGAACCGCCGATCACGGCATATTTGAGCGTCGAGAGCTTGAGCTTGTTGGCCTGCATGTACTGCAGCAGCGCGAGCCAGACCGTCGGCACGCCGGCGGTGAAGGTCACGCCTTCGGTCTCGAACAGCTCGTAGAGGCTCGATCCATCGAGCGCAACGCCAGGGAACACCAGCTTGGCTCCGGCCAACGCGCCGCTGTACGGCAGGCCCCAGGCATTGACGTGGAACATCGGCACGACTGGCAGCACCACCGAGCGCGCGGAGAGACCAAGCGTGTCGGGCAGTGCCGCAGCATAGGCATGCAGGATCGTCGAGCGGTGCGAATAGAGCACGCCCTTGGGATTGCCCGTCGTGCCTGAGGTGTAGCAAAGCGAGGAGGCCGTGTGCTCGTCGAATACAGGCCATTCGTAGCGGCCGGGCTCGTCCGCCAGCAGCTCCTCGTAGACCAGAAGGTTGGGGATCTCGAGATCCTTCGGCAGATGCGCGCGATCGGTCATCGCCACTACGTGCCGTACCGTCTTGAGCTGCGGCAGAAGCTTCTCGACCGCAGACAGCAGATTGAGATCGACGAAGAGGAGTTGATCCTCGGCGTGGTTGACGATGTAGGTGATCTGCTCCGGGAAGAGTCGCGGATTGATCGTGTGGCAGACCGCGCCCATGCCGGAGATGCCGTAATAGAGCTCGAAATGGCGATAGCCGTTCCAGGCAAGCGTGCCGATGCGATCGCCCGCCTTGATGCCCAGCGCCAGCAGGGCCTCCGCTACCTTCTTCGCCCGGACGCGGGCCTCGGCGTAGGTATAGCGGTGAATGCCGCCTTCGAGCGTGCGCGAAACGATCTCGGTGTCGCCATGGTTCAGGGCCGCATGCTCGATAAGCTGCTGGATCAGAAGCGGGCGGTCCTGAATGAGGCCGAACATCGGGCGTTTTCTCCGAAAATGACAATTGTTGCAGACGATCAAAACCTAGCAGACAGCGGTTTTCAGGGCACGACCGAGAGCAGCAGAAACGTGCCGAAAATCCCGAGATGGATCAGGCCGTGCAGCAGCGTCGTGCGGCCGGTGCCGAGGGTGAGAGTGCTGACGAACAAGGTCAGCATCAGGAGCACCATGCTCTGCTGGGAGAGGCCGAGCGTCAGCTTGCTGCCGAGGAAAAGCGAGAGAGCGGCGACCACCGGGATGGTGAGGCCGATGCTGGCGAGCGCCGACCCCAGCACGAGGTTGATGCTGTTCTGCAGGCGATTGATCAGGGCGGCGCGCACCGAGGCGATGCCTTCGGGCAGGAGCACGACCGCGGCGATGACGACGCCCACCACGGCACGTGGAAAGCCCGCCGCCTGGACCGCCATGTCCAGTGGATAGGACAGGACCTTGGCCAGCAGCACAACGGCGGCGAGCGAGATCAGCAGCAGGACGAGGCTCGCGGTCGTCACCGCCGCGCTCGGCCGTTCGGCGGGATCGTGCTCATCATCCGCCGCTTCGAGGAAATAATCGCGATGGCGGATGGTCTGCACGAAGATGAAGGCGCCGTAGAGCACGATGGAGACGACCGCAACGTCGATGAGCTGGGCGACGGAGTAGACCGGGCCGGGCACGGCCTCGCTGAAGTTGGGCAGCACCATCACCAGCACCGAGAGCGTGCCCAGTACCGCGAGCGCTGCCGAGGCGCCGGGAAGCTGGAAGGACTGCTCGCCATGGCGCTGGCCGCCCAGCACCAGGCAGAGGCCGATCACGCCGTTCAGCACGATCATGATCGCCGAGAAAACGGTGTCGCGCGCGACCGCGTCGCTGCCCTCCGCGCCGGACAGCATGATCGAGACGATCAGCGCCACTTCGATCGCCGTTACCGCGATCGCCAGCACGATCGAGCCGAACGGTTCGCCGAGCCGTGCGGCAAGGACTTCGGCGTGGTGAACGGCGGCGAAGACCGCGCCACCCAGCAGCAGGGCGGCAATCACCAGTGCGATACCGGCGCCGGTATCGAAAAGACCCAGCATGCCCGCCACGACCATGAGCGCGGCGGCCAGCGGAATGGCGTAGGTCCAGGCTGGGTTGCTGATGTGGGAGTGCATGTCGATGTTCCTAGCCGCTGACAGCGCGCCACTCCAGCGGCGCGTTCGCCGCCGGCCAAAAAGATGCGGTCGGCGTGCTGATCTTGCCGCCGTCGGCCACTGGCAAGGCGACCGGTTCTGTCCTACCGTTTACCAGGGGCAAAGGTTGACCAGGATGACGATCGGAAAGCTGGCTGTTCTGGCGGGCACCGCCGCTGCGTATGCGGTCGGTTCGGCGACGCCGGCATGGGCGCAGGTCAGCAAGGCCTTTGGCACCAATGGCACGCTCGGGGCCTTCCTGAGCCAGCTGTCCGATAAGCTCGATCACACGATCCAGCACATCCCCAAGCTCGGCCGCTACCTGCTCGACCTGCCGCAGCAATTCGATCTGCGCACGACGCTTTTGCTGATCGGCATCGTTGTCGGCGGCCTGGCTGCGGAATTTCTTGCCCGCCAGCTCCTGCAGCAGGTGCGGCGGCGCATCTTTGTCCGGCATTCGACCGAATCGCCGCTGCGGGCCTTCCTGCACGGCGCCTTGCTCGATGCGCTCGCGCTGCTGGCGCTGTTCGCCGTGGCACGCTTCATCGCCAGCCAGGTGGGCGACCCGGCAAGCGATCAGGGCAAGGTCGCCCAGCAAATCCTGATCGCCTTGGTCTATTGGCGCGGATTCAACTTCGTGTTCCGCACCTGGCTGCATCCGGACACCCCGGAGGGCCGCATTGCGCCGGTCGACAACACGACCGCCCGCCGCCTGCTGGTCGGGCTGAATGTCGTCATCCTCCTGCCGATGCTGGCGCGGCACATCGCCCAGTTCCTGGCCGTTACCCACGCCGGATCGAACGTCATTTCGACCGCCGTTGTTCTTTACGTCCCGGTGTTCGGGGCTGCCTTGATCTATTCGATCTGGCACTGGCGGCATGACATGGCGGCCTGGCTCACCGCGATGGTGGACGAGAAGGATCTGTTCCGGGCACTGAAACTTGCCATGGCGAAGGAATGGTGGATCGCCGGCATTGCCTTCTACGCGATGTCAGGCTTGGCGGCGATCTATGCCGCCATCACCGAGCGTGCGGCAGCGATGCGTGGGCTTGCCGCGGTCGAGTCGATGCTGATCCTGCTGCTGCTGCTGGAGACCCTCGTTCATCGCCGCACGCGCCATCTGCCGACAGAGGTGCCGACGGTCGGCGAGGTGGCTGCATCCTGCCTGCGGCTGGCCATACGCCTGCTGGTGATCATCGTCGCCGTGCAGGGCATCCTGGTCGATGCGTTCGGTGTCATGACGGCCGAGGAGTGGGAGCCGCACCGCAACGCGATCAAGCTCGCAGCGATCACGACTTTCGCGGCCTATGTGTTCTGGCGGTTTCTCAGGTTCCGGATGGATCGCTATATCGCCGACAATCCGCTGCCGACGGCGGGCTTCGGCGGCGACGCTTCGGACACTGGCGAAGTTCCTCCGGCTGCATCGAGGCTGCGCACCATCATGCCGGTCCTGCGGGTGGCCGCGGGCGTCACCATCCTGATCCTGGCCGGCCTGCTGGTGCTTTCCGAGCTCGGCATCAACATCACGCCGCTGATCGCGGGCGCCTCGGTGCTGGGTCTCGCGGTGTCGTTCGGCAGCCAGTCGCTGGTCCGCGATATCGTGTCCGGCATCTTTTTCCTGGCCGAGGATTCCTTTCGTGTCGGCGAGTATATCGACGCCTCCAAGGTCAAGGGTACGGTCGAGGGCTTCTCGATCCGCTCGATCCGGCTGCGCCACCAGAACGGCCAGCTGCATATCGTGCCGTTCGGCCAGCTCCTGCATGTCACCAATTTCAGTCGCGACTGGACGACGGTGAAGTTCAACCTCGCCTTCGCCATCAACACCGATGTCGAGCTCTTGCGCAAGACGGTGAAGAAGATCGGGCTCGAAATGATGAACGAGCCGCAGTTCCAGAAGGAGCTGCTGCAGCCGCTCAAGATGCAGGGTATTGTCGACATCAAGGACGCTTCGCTGATCGTGCGCTTCAAGTTCACGGCCAAGCCGAAGAATCCCAGCCTGATCCAGCGCACGGCCATCCGACGCATGTTCGACTCCCTGCCCAAGCTCGGCATCGAATTCGCACGGCCGCCCTATGCTGCCTTGGGCTTCGGCACACTGGATCCCGCTGCTCGCGCCGCCGCGCAGTAGCGCTCACGGAGGAACGACATGGAAAAGCGTAAGCTCGGCAAATCGGGAATCGAGATCGCGCCCATCGCCTTGGGCGGCAACGTGTTCGGCTGGACGGCCGATGAAGCGACCTCGCATCGGGTGCTCGACGCTTTCGTCGATGCCGGGTTCTCCTTCGTCGACACGGCCGACGTCTATTCGCGCTGGGCGCCCGGCAACAAGGGCGGCGAGTCGGAGGCGGTGATCGGAAACTGGCTCAGGAAGGACAAGGGCAAGCGCAGCAAGGTGGTGATCGCCACCAAGTGCGGCATGGACATGCCGGAGGTCGGCCAAGGTCTGTCGCGCGCCCATATCGTGAAGTCGGTCGACGCTTCGCTGAAGCGGCTCAACACCGACCGCATCGATCTTTTCCAGTCGCACCGCGACGACAAGGACACGCCGCAGGAGGAGACGCTCTCGACCTACGCCGAACTGGTCAAGGCCGGCAAAATTCGCGCGATCGGCGCCTCCAACTTCGAGGCGCCGCGGCTCGCCGAGGCGTCAAAGATCGCCAAGGAGAAGGGGTTGCCGCACTACGACAGCCTGCAGCCGCATTACAATCTGATGGAACGCGGCCTGTTCGAGGGCGATCTCGAAAACGAGTGCCTGAAAGAGGGCATCGGTGTGATCCCCTACTATTCGCTCGCCAGCGGCTTCCTGTCCGGCAAGTACCGGTCCGACGCCGATCTCGGCAAGAGCAAGCGGGGCGCAGGTGTCCAGAAGTACCTGAACGACAAGGGCCACGCCGTCCTGAAGGCGCTCGACGACGCGGCCAGGAAGCACAATGCCAACAACACGCAAGTGGCGCTCGCCTGGCTGATGCAGCGCAAGTCGATCACCGCGCCAATCGTGAGCGCGACCAGCGTCGAGCAGCTCAAGGACCTGATCGCCGCACCCCGCATCACGCTCGACGCCCAGTCGATCGCGGCCATCGACAAGGCAAGCGCCCCGGGCTGACCGAGGCAAAGCGTGGGGAAAGGGAAGGGAATCCAATGCTCGTCTTTCGTCAGCTCTTCGATCCGACGTCGTCGACCTATACCTATCTCTTGGGCGACCGTGTGAGCGGCGAGGCGGTGCTGATCGATCCGGTCTTCGAGCAGGTGAGGCGCGATGCGGCGTTGATCGCCGAACTCGGCCTCACGCTTGGCTGGACCCTCGAGACCCACGTCCATGCCGACCACGTGACCGGCGCCTGGTTGCTGAAAAACCGGCTGGGCAGCCAGATCGCGGTCGCGACGGCGGCAGGCGCCATCGGTGCCGATCGCCTTCTGCAGGATGGTGATCATGTGAAGTTCGGCAAGCGGTCGCTGGAGGTGCGGGCAACGCCCGGCCATACCAACGGCTGCGTCACCTATGTCCTCGACGATGAAAGCATGGCTTTCACCGGCGACTGCGTGCTGATCCGCGGTTCGGGCCGCACCGACTTCCAGCAAGGCGATGCCCGGGCGCTCTATCGTTCGGTGCGCTCCCGCATCTTTTCATTGCCCGAGGTCTGCCTGCTCTATCCGGCGCACGACTATCGCGGCCTCACGGTCACCAGCGTGGCCGAGGAGAAAAAGCACAATCCGCGGCTCGGCGGCGAAGTCGGCGAGGCCGACTATGTCGGCTACATGAAGAACCTCGATCTGCCGCATCCCAAGAAGATCGACGAGGCGGTGCCGGCCAATCTGCGCTGCGGCCAGCCAGGCAACGAGGCGTCGTTTGCGGCCGATCCGGGTTGGGCGCCGCTGCGATTCACCTTCAGCGGCGTGTGGGAAGTCGAACCGCATTGGCTCGAGGAGAACCTTGGCGCCGTGCGCGTCCTCGATGTGCGCGAGCCCGAGGAATTCACTGGTCCGCTGGGCCATATCCGCGGCGCCATGCTGGTGCCGCTGGGCGAGCTCGCCGCCCGCGCCAAGGAGCTGCCCAAGGACAGGCCGATCGTCGCCGTGTGCCGCGCAGGCAGCCGCTCGGCCCATGCCACGGCCATCTTGCAGAAGGCAGGCTTCACCGATGTCGCCAATCTTCCCGGCGGCATGCTGCGCTGGCGCGGCGAAGGCCGCGGCGTGGAGGGCGGCGCCATCTGAAGCTGCGGTTTGTTCGCTGGCCCTATTCCTTCTCGATATTCCAGAAGACCGGGATCGGGCTGGTGACGACCCCGCTGAGGCCACGCGTGGCGGAGGGCAGCGTATATTGACCGAGCGGCACGTGCGTGCCGACCTCGATCGCCCGTGCCTGAAGCTCGGCCGCCGTCCTTTGCCGAGCCGGCAGGTCGGGCGCGAGGGCGAAGGCGTCGCGCAACTTCTCGACCTCGGTATCGCACGGCCAGCCGAAGGCCGCCTTGTCGCATGACGCGTTGACCATGGTGTTGGCGAGCGGGTTCATCATGTCGGTCGAAAGCCAGGCCGTCATGAAGCCGCTCCAGCCGCCATCTGTCGGCGCGGTCTTGCGCAAGCGGCGCGAGACGATTGCCTGGAAGTCGAGCGGCACCATCTCCACTTTGAAGCCGCCCTTTTCCAGCAGCGACCGGGCGATCGGTCCAGCATTGGTGAGCACGTAGATGTCGGTCGCATGCAGCAGCACGACCGGCGCGCCATCATAGCCCGCCTCCTTCAGCAGGGCCTTCGACTTCGCGAAGTTCGACTCGAGCAGGCCAGCCATTCCGGCATCCGTCTCCAGCGGCGTGCCGCAGACGAACATCGCCTTGCAAAGTCGGTAATAGGCCGGGTCGCCGACGACGCCTTCGAGGAAGTCCTTCGGGTTGAGGGCATACAGCGCGGCGCGGCGGATCTTCGGGTTGTCGAACGGCGGCTGCAGCCAGTTCCAGCGGAACACGTATTGCGCGCCGATGGTGTTGTAGACCTTCACGGCAACGTTTCGGTCGGCCTTGAGAAGCGGCAGCAGGTCGTGCGGCGGCGCCTCGATATAGTCGATCTCGCCGGCAAGCAGCGCATTGACCGCTGTCATGTGATCGGGGATCGCGAGCCACTCGACACGGTCGACCTTGGCGATCTTGCCGCCGGCCAGGCCGGAGGGCGGTTCGGCGCGCGGTACATAGTCGGGATTGCGCACATAGACGATTTTCTCGCCGGGCTTCCATTCGTCCTTCTTGAAGATGAACGGTCCTGATCCGACGATCTCCTTGATCTGGGTGCCGGGATCGGTCTCGGCGATGCGCTTGGGCATCATGAACGGCACCGACGAACCGGGCTTGGCGAGCGAGTCGAGGACGAGGCCGTAGGGCTCCTTCAAGATCAGGCGAAAGGTCTTGTCGTTCAGGGCCTCCATCCGGTCGACGAAGCTCAGCAGCTTCTGGCCCATGAAGTCCTTGGCGCCCCAGCGCTTGAGCGAGGCGATGCAGTCAGCGCTGGTGACGGATTGGCCGTCATGCCACTTGAGCCCGTCGCGCAGGGTGAAGGTGTAGGTCAGGCGATCGAGACTGAGCTCCCAGCGGTCGACCATCTGCGGCTGCACCTGCAGCTTCTCGTCCATCGCAAACAGCGTGTCCCAGACCATGTAGCCGTGGTTGCGCACGATATTGGCGGTGGTCCAGATCGGATCGAGGATCTTGATGTCGGAATGCATCACTGCGCGCAACGTCTTGGCGTCGGCAGGACCGGCAACGCAGGCAAACGTGGCGACAAACGTCGCCACGAGCAGGGTACGCAAACGCACCATCCGGCTCACCAGCGGCCCGAGGCCCGCGCGCCAGGCGCGATCTCGGCCATGCTCGGCGCTTTGGTGTGTCCAAGGTGTTCGTAGCGCTGAGCTGCGAACCAGAGCGCGTAGTCGCCGAACTTGATCGGAGGGTATTTCGCCGGCTGGTCGACCGATCGGCAGCTCGGCAGGCATTCGATCGTCGTGTCGTGATCGGGATCGAAGAAGAAGGGGATGGCATAGCGGAGCTGGCCCGACACGTTGCGCACGCGGTGCGGCGTCGACAGGAAACGTTCGTTGGTCCAACGATGCAGGATGTCGCCGCCATTCACCACGAACGCTCCCTCGACGTGGGGCGCATCCATCCAGCGACCGTCGGGCAGCAGGATCGACAGGCCCTGGACTTTGTTGGGCGGGAGCAGCGTCATGAAGCCCGAATCGGTGTGCGGGACCAGGCTTGCGACCGACTCGTCGGCGCCGTCGATCATCGGGTAGCGTGACATGCGCAGGATCAAATGGGGCTTGGCGAAACAGGCATCGAGGAAGGTGTCGGGGAGGTCGAGTGCGAGCGCGTAGAGGCGCACCAGCTTGCGGCACAACGTCTCGAGCGTGTTCATGTAGGCGAGCGTGGTCTCGCGAAAGCCCGGCAGGTCGGCAGGCCATTTGTTCATCGCGTGGAAGCGGCGCTGCGAAACGACGTCGGGATCGTCTGTCGCGCGCTCGCGACGCAGGAAGTAAGCCTCGTTCTGGCTTGGCTTCTTGCCTTGCGCAGCGGCATTGGGCGGCGCTTTCTGCGCAATCGGCATGTAGCCGATGTTGTGCTCATCGACTTTGACGGCGAGCTTGGCCTCGAGCGGCTGGGCATGAAAGCGCGCCGCAGCATCATAGGTCGCATCGATCAGCGTCGCTGGCACGCCATGGCCCGTCAGGTAGTAGAAACCGACATGCTCGAAGGCGAAACGGAGCTGGGCGGCGGCGCGTTCGGCAGCGCCAGGTACGCCGGCGAGATAGCCCGCAACGTCGATCAGCGGGATCTCGCCGCCGATCATGGTCGATGCCACTCGGGGTAAATCGGAAGGGATCGAGGGTGCTGGTGCTGGCGTCTGCATCGTGCGCTCCTTGGTCATGTGGCTCCGGCAGGCGTTTCACGCCCTTAACGAGATTTGCCGCCCTGCACGGCGGGCAGGGCATTGCCGAGTTCCGCTATTTCGAAGAGAGTTCTGATGAACAGAACGCGAAAGAGCGGAACGATGAATGACCAATCGCTGACCTCGGTCGGCCGCGCGCTGGCCGTGCTCGACGCCTTCCGCGCCGGCGACCAGTCGCTGTCGCTGGCCGAACTCGCGGCACGCACCGGCTTCTACAAGAGCACCATCCTGCGGCTCGCCCAGTCGCTGCAGCGTGCGAACTACCTGGTGCGCCTGGAGGGCGGCGGCTACCAACTTGGCGCGGCGCTGATCAGGCTCGGCGAGATCTGCAAGCGTGCGACAAGGATCGACGACCATGCCCAGCCGGTGCTGCAGCAGCTGGTCGAGGCGACGGGCGAGAGCGCGACGCTCTATGTGCGTAGGGGTGACCAGCGCTTCTGCCTGCGTCGCGTCGATTCGCGACGCACCCTGCGGGACCATATTCGGGAAGGCGACCTGCTGCCGCTCACCATCGGGGCGCCAGGCCGGGTCTTCATGTATTTCGATTCCGGCGTGGTTGCGGGTGCCACCCGTGGCGAGGTCCCCGTCGAGTTCCGTACTGATCCGTCGCTGCCGATGCCGATCGTCACTCGTGGCGAGTACGAGCCCGAGCTCGCCTCGATCGCCTGCGGTGTCTTCGGGCCGCAGGACGAGCTGCTCGGTGTCATCTGTCTGACCGGACTCGGCATCCGCTTCCAGCGCAAGGCGGCGCAGGAAATGGGCACGACGCTGCTCGAGGCCTGCCAGCGTCTCACCGGGGTGCTGGGTGGCGGCCTGCACCACTATGCCCCGCGCAAGACCGTTCGGAGGCGCGTGCCGGTACGGCGCTGACGGTGTGGGGCAGGCAGGGCTTTCGTCATTCGATGTGGATCCCGGCCTTCTCGATGATGGCCGACCAAGCCTCGATCATTTGGCGCATTTGCGCCGTATGCTCTTGTGGCGTGTTGGCGATCGTCTCGTAGCCGAGCTCTGCCAGGCGTTGCACGATCTGTGGTTTCTGCACCGTCCTGACGAAGTGCTCGTTCAGGATCTTCACCACATCCGTGGGTGTCGCAGTCGGCGCATAGAGGCCCCAATAAGTCTCGGCATCAACGCCAGCCAAATTCGATTCGGCAAAGGCCGGCACATTGGGCAGCGCCGGATTGCGCCTGTCGCCCGTAAGCGCCATCGCGCGAAGCTGGCCGCTTTCGACATATTGCCGGGCGGAGCTGATGCCCGAGAAAGCCATCTGCACTTGGCCGGCCACCAGATCGCCCATGGCGGGTCCGGTCCCCTTGTAGGGCACATGCACGATGTCGATGCCCGCCACCTGCTTCAATAGTTCACCGGCGAGATGCGTGGACGAGCCGTTGCCGCCCGATGCGAAGTTGAGTGTGCCTGGACGAGCCTTGGCGAGCGCGATCAGCTCACCGATGTTCTTTGCCGGAACCGAGGGGTGCGTGAGCAGGATCACCGGCGCTTTGGCCAGCATGGTGATGCCGGTGAAATCCCGGACCGTTTGATAGGGCAAGCTCTTCATCAGACCGGGATTGGTCAGGAAAGTGCTGTCTGCGGCGAGAATCGTGTAGCCGTCGGCCGGCGCCTTGGCGACGCTGTCAGTACCGCCGACGGTGGCGCCACCGGGCCGGTTATCGACGATGAGTTGCTGGCCCAGGCTAGCCGACGCGTCTGCGACAATGGCACGGATAAGAATGTCGGTGCCGCCCCCTGGTGAATAAGGAACGACGACGCGGATCGCCTTGTTCGGGAACGTCTGGGCGCCGGCGTTGCCAGCCAGGCCAAGCAGCGCGGCGGCAAAGAGAGCCAGCAGGCGGATCATGACGGCGCTCCGAAGCGCCAGCGCAGGAAGGCCAGCACGTCTTCGACGCAGCGATCGGGAGCGGCGTCACAGATGTTGTGCGGCATGTGTTCGTAGGCGATCGCTTGCGAATCGGGAATGCGCTCGATCATGACATCGTAGTTCTTGATTGAACCGACGGTCTCGCCGCCCGGCATCACGATCAGGGTTGGGCATTTGATCTCGCCGAGACGATCGCTCCAGTCGAGCGTCGTCATGAGGCCGATGAAGCGGCCGATATAGGCCGTGTCGTTCTTGGCCGCCTCGTCGAGGAACCACGTGATGAGCCCTTCCGGCACCTGGCCGATCGGGAAACGGTCGGAGATCGTGTCTGCGAGGAAATTTCGCAAGCCCTCCTTGGCGACCCGGGGTAGCCAGGTCGCCGCCTGACTGTTCTTCAAGCCTGGCGTCGAGCCGAACAGCATCAGGCTCCTGACGCGCTCGGGCGATTTCATTGCCAGGTTCTGGCCGATATAGCCGCCGGCCGAATTGCCGACGATATGGGCCGACGGACAGCCGAGATGGTCGAGCAGTTCGGACACGTCGGCGACCAGCCGGTCCATGGTGAGGGCCGGTGTTGCCGGCGGCACTTCGGACTCGCCGTGTCCGCGCAAGTCGAGGCGAACGACGCGATAGTGGCGGGAAAGCCTGGGTACCCAGGCGTAGAAGCGGCGGGAATGGCCCATCGCGGCGTGCAGCAGGAGCAATGTCGAGGCCGGCGTCCAGGGATCGGTGTGGTCATCGATCGTGTAGGCGAGCTTGAGACCGTCGCTGGCTTTGAACGTGCTGGCTTCCATTCATTTCCCCTGCAATCGCTGGCGACGCTATCAGGAGGTTGGAATTCCGGCAATGGATATGCCGTTCTGCTAAAGGGAACGCTGTTTGGCGACGGCCGGCGTCGCCCTGCGGCTGGGCGTCGAGGATGGTCTCGGCACGGTGTTTATGCGACACACGGGCCTGCGAAATCTGGAGAGTTGGAGGAAGTATCGCATGGCGTCGCCGCTTTTCGACCTGTCGGGCAAGGTCGCCGTCATCACCGGGTCAAGCAAAGGGATCGGCAAGTCGATCGCCCTGCATCTCGCTCTGCAAGGCGCCAGGGTCGTGGTGTCGAGCCGCAAGGCGCCGGCCTGCGAGGAGGCCGCGGCGGAAATCCGCAAGGCGGGCGGCCATGCCACGGTCATTCCCTGCAACATCTCAGACAAGGCGCAGTGTCAGAACCTGATCGCGGAGACGAAGAAGCAACTGGGGCCGGTCGACATTCTGGTCTGCAATGCGGCCACCAACCCGTATTACGGGCCGACCGAGAAGATGCCGGACGAGGCCTTCACCAAGATCATGCAGAACAACATCCTCAGCAATATCTGGCTGATCAATCTCTGCGTGCCGGACATGCGGGCGAAGAAGGACGGATCGGTGATCATCGTATCGTCGATCGGCGGCGTGCGCGGCACGGCGGTGCTGGGCGCCTATGGCATCTCCAAGGCGGCGGACATGGCGCTCACGCGTAATCTCGCGGTCGAGTTGGGGCCGGACAATATCCGCGTCAACACCATCGCGCCTGGGTTGGTGAAGACCGACTTCGCCAAGGCGCTGTGGGACAATCCGGAATATCTCAACAAGCGCCTGCAGACGGCGCCCTTGCGACGGATCGGCGAGCCTGACGATATCGGTGGCGTTGCCGTGATGTTGGCCGGCAAGGCTGGCGCCTTCATCACCGGTCAGACCCTCATTGTCGACGCCGGCGTGACCATCGGGAGCTGACGCGTGAGCCTTTATCAGGTCCAGAAACTTATCTACCAGCTCAACCGCGACCCGCGGACGCGCGAGCGTTACGCGAGCGAGCCCGAATCGGTGCTGGCGGAATACGAGCTGACGGATGAGGAGAAGCGGGCGCTTAGCGAGCCGGACATCGGCTTGCTTTATGTGCTCGGCGTGAACGGCCAGCTCCTGATGCATTTCGCGGCCTTGCACCACATCGAGTGGAACGCCTATCTCGAGTTCATGCGTCAGGGCCTCAAGAAACACGGACCAGTGCGCGAAGGCGTCTATGCCACGACCGGCTACGAAGGCGTTGAGGCGCATGACGAGCGCCTGAAGCAGGAACGGGAGAAACGTTGATGTCCCTGGTTTATTGCGGTGCCTGCAGTCATGCGCCCGGCATCACGGGCCGCGCCGAGCGGGCCGACACACAGACGCGGCAGGCGCTGCACAGCGCGCTCTACCGCATGGGCGACGAGATCCGCGCCGCCAAGCCCAATGCCCTGGTCGTGGTGGCGGCCGAGCATTTCGCCAACTTCTTCATGAACAACATGCCGGCCTTCGCGATGGGCATGGCCGATTCCTACGAAGGCCCGATCGAGGACGAGGCATTCCTCAAGATCAAGCGCACACGCGTGCCGGGCAACAAGGCGCTGTCGCGCAAGCTGATCGAAGGGGTGATGCAGACGGTCGATGTCGCCTATGCCGAGGAATGGAAGTTCGATCACGGCATCTCGGTGCCGCTCCACTTCCTGACGCCCGACTATGATCTGCCGGTGATTCCGGCGAACATCAATTGCCAGGGCCCGCCGCTCGCGCCGCTGAAGCGCGCCTGGGCGTTCGGCGAGGCGCTGCGGTCCGCGATCGATTCAGTGCCGGAACGGGTCGCGCTGGTCGCGACCGGCGGCATCTCGCATTGGCCGGCGACACCTGATTCGGGAAAGATCAACGCGGCATGGGACCGCGAGTTCCTGGCGCGTTGGGCGGCCAATGACCGCGATGCGCTTCTTTCCTATACCGATGCCGATACCTATCGCGACGGCGGCCAGGGCGGCTTCGAGATGCGCACCTTCATCGCCGCGGCTGCGGCCGCGAAGGGCGCCAGGGGACGGATCGACTTTT
>Ga0310811_10001945_pt1 | contig 25618 bp, 24 predicted proteins | sample YCmetagenome_FD_207642 | JGI IMG/M metagenome (GOLD analysis project Ga0310811, IMG submission 207642) | Soil microbial communities from experimental microcosm in Duke University, North Carolina, United States - YC | ecosystem: Engineered > Artificial ecosystem > Soil microcosm > Unclassified ... | reverse complement strand
GCCGGCGCCACCGTGATCGGGCTGCCCATGCGCGGCTGGGCGGCGCTGACCCCGAGCCCGTGGTGCACCGAGCTGCGCTGGGCCGGCGACTACTCCGACAGGCTGCGCCACCTGCTCACCGCCGACGCGGTCGTCGCCCTGCCTGGAGGGATCGGCACACTCGCCGAGGCCGCCGTCGTCTGGTCGGCCCTGCAGACCGAGCCCGGCGCGGCCCGGCTGGTCCTGCTCGGACCGCGATGGCGCAGGCTGCGCGAGGCCTTCGCCGCCGACCTGGTCATCGGCCCCGACGACCTCGGCCTGGCGCCCGTGGCCGGCGATGTCACCGAGGCGGTCTCCCTGCTGGACGCCGCACTGGCCTCCGGACCCGCCACCGCGCTGGGCCCCCGTGGCTGACCTGCCCGCGCCCTCACCTGAGGCGGCGCCCGACCTCGTGATCCGGGCCGCACGGGCCGTCACCCCCGATGGAGAGGTCCCGGCCGTCGTGACCGTCCGGGCCGGCCGGATCGTGACGGTCGAACCGTACGTGACGGACGCACCGCCCGGCGGCTTCGCGGAGGTCGTCGACCTCGGCCCCGACGTGGTGCTGCTCCCCGGGCTGGTCGACACGCACGTGCACGTCAACGAACCCGGCCACTCCGACTGGGAGGGCTTCGCCAGCGCCACCCTGGCCGCCGCGGCCGGCGGCATCACCACCCTCGTCGACATGCCGGTCGACAGCGTCCCCGCGACCGTCGGCGTCGCGGCCCTCACCGCCAAGCGGGCCGCCGCCACCGGCCGATGCCACGTCGACGTCGGCTTCTGGGCCGGAGTCACCCCCGGCAACACCGCGGAACTCGCCGCGCTCCACCACGCGGGCGTGCTGGGCTTCAAATGTTTCCTGGCGGACACCGGCGCCCCCGACCTCCCGCCGCTGTCGCCCGACCAGCTCACCTCGGCGATGCGGACGCTGCGCGACTTCGACGGCCTGCTCCTCGTCCACGCCGAGAGCCACGCCGAGCTCACCGTCAGCCCGCCCGCGCGCGGGCGGCGCTACGCGGACTTCCTCGCCTCACGACCCGGCCGAGTCGAGGACACCGCCGTGGCCGCGGTCGTCGACGCCGCACGACGAACCGGAGCACGCGCCCACATCGTCCACCTGTCCAGCGCCACCGCGCTGCCGCTGATCGCCGCCGCTCGGCGCGACGGAATCAGAATCACCGTCGAGACGTGCCCCCACTACCTGGCGCTGACCGCGGAGGAGATCCCCGACGGCGCCACCGAGTATGCGTGCTGCCCGCCGATCAGGGACACCGCCAACCGCGACCTTCTCTGGTCGGCGCTGCGCGACGGCACCCTCGACCTCGTCGTCTCCGACCACTCCCCCTGCGCCGCCGGGCTCAAGCACCTCGACACCGGGGACTTCGGCGCCGCCTGGGGAGGCATCTCCTCCCTCCAACTCGCCCTGCCCGTCGTGTGGACCGAGGCCCGCGGGCGCGGGATCCCCCTGACCGAGGTCACCCGGTGGATGAGCGAACGCCCGGCACGCCTCGCGGGCCTCACCGCCAAAGGCCGGATCGCCCCCGGCCACGACGCCGACCTGTGCGCCTTCGCCCCCGACGAGCAGTGGACGGTCCACCCGGACGACCTGCACCACCGGCAGCCCGTCACCCCCTACACCGGCCGCCGCTTCCACGGAGTCGTCCGCCGCACCTGGCTTCGCGGACGCGACATCGACCCGCTCCGCCCCGCCGGACGACTGCTGACCCCTACGGCCGACCACCTGGAGGAGACCCCGTGAAGATCCTCGTCGTCAACCCCAACACCTCGGCGTCGACGACCCGCGCCATCGAGGAGACCGCCCTGCGCGCGGCCTCACCGGGCACCGAGATCCTCGCCGTGCAGCCGGCCTACGGGGCCGACGCCATCGACTCCGCGATGGAGAGCTACCTGTCCGCGGTCGCCGTGATGGACCGCGTCCTGAGCGTCGCCGAGCCGTACGACGCCGTGGTGATGGCCGGGTTCGGCGAGCACGGGCGAGAGGGCGTGCAGGAGATCGTCGACGTCCCCGTCCTCGACATCGCCGAGAGCTCCGCCCACGTGGCCCAGATGATCGGCCGCAGCTACTCGGTCGTCACCACCCTGCAGCGGTCGGTCGGCGCCATCGAGGACCGGCTGCGGCTCGCCGGCCTGGCCGACCGCTGCGCCTCCGTCCGCGCCTGCGGCCTGTCCACCTCGGACGTCGACCGCGACCCGGCCGCCGCCATGGAGGCCATCGTCGCCGAGGCCTCCATCGCCGTACGGTCCGACCACGCCGAGGTCGTCTGCCTCGGCTGCGGCGGCATGGCCGGCCTGGACGAGGCCATCTCCGCACGCCTCGGAGTGCCGGTCGTCGACGGCGTCGCCGCGGGCGTGCGCCTGGCCGAGGCGGTGGTGGGACTCGGCCTGCGCACCAGCAAGGTCTGCACCTACGCCCGCCCGGAACCCAAGGAGATCACCGGGTGGCCGATCTCCCGGATCCTCGGCGGCGACGTCGGCACGGAGGCCCGATGAACACCTTCGCGCCCGCAAGCGCCGACCTCGCGTCCCGCTGGCTCGGTGGCAGCGTGATCTCCGCCAGCGACGAGTCGTTCGGCTTCAAGGAGAACCTGCTGGTCCCGGCCGCCGCCGACTTCACCCCCGGCCGCTACGACCACCGGGGTGAGATCGTCGACGGCTGGGAGACCCGGCGCAGACGCGGCGAACCCGGACACGACTGGGCCGTCGTCCGGCTCGGCGCGCCCGGCGTGATCACCCGGATCGACGTGGACACCAGCTTCTTCACCGGTAACTTCCCGCCGACCTGCCAGGTCGAGGCGTGCGGGCTCGAGGGCTATCCCGCACCCGCCGAACTCGCCGCCGCGGACTGGGCCGAGATCGTGCCGGTCAGCCCCCTCAAGGGAGACAGCCACAACCTCTTCACCGTGACCGACGTCCGCAGGTTCACCCATGTCCGCCTGTCGATCCACCCCGACGGAGGAGTCGCCCGGCTCCGCGTCCACGGCGAGGTGGTCCCCGACCCCCGGCGATGGGACGGTCTCACCATCGATCTGGCGGCGCAGGAACACGGCGGACTCGTGGTGGCCGCGAGCGACGACTTCTACAGCTCGGCCGAGGTGCTCAACCGCCCCGACCGCGCCCGCACGATGGGCGAAGGCTGGGAGACCAGCCGCCGCCGCGACGACGGCCACGACTTCGCCGTCATCAACCTCGCGGCGACCGGCCGGCTCCGCCAGATCGAGATCGACACCAGCCACTTCAAGTACAACGCCTCCGCGGAGGTCGAACTGCACGGCTGCGCACTCGACGACGGCACGCCGCCTCCCCCGGCCGACTCCTCCTCGTGGTTCCGGCTGCTTCCGCGCACCGCCGTACGGCCGGACACGCGGCACCTGTTCACGCTCGACCGGCCCAGCGCCCCGGTGACCGCCGTGCGGATCGACGCCTATCCCGACGGGGGCATCTCACGAGTCCGGCTCGTCGGAGCACCGGAGCCGGGCGCCCGCCGCACTGCGGGACTGCGCTGGTTCGACCTGCTCCCCGACAGCCAGGCCGCGGCCTGCCTGACCGGCGCCGGCGTCTCCCCAGAAGACGTCTCCGCGGTGCTGGCCGCCCGGCCACTCGGCGAGGACCTCTCCGCGGTGCCGGCGGGCCTCGCCGTGACGGTCCTCACCGAGTGGATCGACGGCCGGCCGTAGGCACGTTCTTCAGGGCCGCACTCGCCTGAGTGACGAACCGCGTGACAACGCCGAAGGGTCAGACGAGCTCCCGTAGAAAGCTCAAGAACACGTGGTGAAGGACGTCGGGTCGCTCCAAGTGCAGGTCGTGGCCGGTTCGAGGGATGCTCACGGCCACGGTGGCGGGACGCCGTTGAAGCATGTCCTGGGCTTCCCGCTGGGAGATGAACCCGGATTGCGCCAGGACCGCCAGCGTCGGGCAACTGACCTGCTCCCACTCGTGCCAGAAGGAACGGTGAGCGTTCTCCGCCAGTGAGCGGACCATCACGTCGCGGTCGAAGCATGGCCACCACCCGCTGTCGCGTTCTTCCAGCCCAGCCGCCCAACCTTCGCCGACCGGCCCGCCACCGAGGAACTGGACGGCTGCCTCCCGGGAGGCGAGCGGCCTCGGCCACGAGTCGAGCCATCCGCCGACGTCGGCGGGGCCGCTCGGGTTCGGGCCGCCGGGCCCGGCTTCGATGAGCACGAGCGCACGGATCCGCTCGGGGTGTGCGGCCGCGGTGAGCGTGGCCGTGTGCCCGCCCAGCGACTGGCCGACCAGGACAGGTCGGCGCAGATCCAGTTGATCCAGCACAGCGATGACGTCGGCGACGTAGGCGGCGCGGGAGACGTCCTGCGGGTAGCGCTCACTGGCGCCGTGGCCACGCTGGTCGAGCGCGACGACCCGGTATCGAGGGCTCAGATGTCCGGCTGTCTTGTCCCATTCACCGGCATGACCGGCCAGGCCGTGCAGCAGGACGACGGGCTGCCCAGCGCCGCCCCAGTCCCGGCAGGAGAGCCGGATGCCGTCTCGCACCACCGTGCGCCGGGACCATGTCACGCGGGACCACCAGGGGATCGGCAGATCTTGATCATGCCGCAAGTCTCTCGGGGCGAGGTCACCTCGTTCGAAACGGGCCGGTGCTCACTGAAGTCTCAGGGTGATGAACGGGTCGTCGTCTTCCGGCGGAAGGTAGCGGGACACCTCCACGAACCCATGGGACAGCGCGAACCGCAACCCGTCCACGTTGGACGCCAGAACTATGGTCTCGATCGTCCTGGCGCCCGACGCCCGGGCGTGCGCCATCTCCCGCGCGAAGAACTCCTCCCCGTACCCCTTTCGCCGATGAGCGGGAAGCACCCGGACGATCACCGTGGCGGTCGCCGTGTCACCCACCGGGGGACGCACGGTCGCGCAGCCGACGAGCACGTCGTCGAGATACGCCACCTCCAGGCGGTTGCGCACGACCCGCTCACGCACGTCGTCGGGCGACAGGGGGTCGGTCGGAATGATCGCGTTGTGGACGTGCCGCCAGTCTTCGAGCGTGGCGTCGCCCACCGGTTCGATGCGGAGGAGAGGCATCGCGACACTCAACGGCATCGGCCATTGGAACGTCAACCGCTTAATCACCCAGTACCCCTACAAACCGCGCAATTCGGGTGATCTTTTGCCCTCGACTTCCGTACACTCCGGCGCGTGAAAACTGATTCCGAGCTGAGCATCGACCTCGCTCAGGACGCCGCCGCGGTCCGCGACGCGGTGGCCGCCGCACGCGCCGGACTGGTCCAGCGAGAGCTGATCGCCGAGTTGGTCGCGCTGTGCGCTGTGGCGGGCGAACATCTGCTCGTGATCGGCGCACCCGGCACGGCCAAGTCGGAAGCCGTCCGCCGCGTCGCCGGAAGTCTCGGCGGCAGATACTTCGAGTACCTGCTCGGGCGATTCACCGAGCCCAACGAGGTGTTCGGGCCCGTGGACCTGCGCCGCCTGCGCGACGGCGTGGTGGAAATCGAGACGGCCGGCATGTTGCCCGAGGCGGACGTCGCCTTCCTCGACGAGGTCTTCCTCGGCTCGACCGCCATCCTGAACACCTTGCTGGGCATTCTCAACGAACGGGTCTTCCGGCGCGGCCGCACCGCCCTCTCCTCACCGCTCAGAGTCTGCGTCGGCGCGGCCAACGCCCTGCCCGACGACCCCTCCCTGGCGGCGTTCGCCGACAGGTTTCTTGCCAGGCTCTTCATCGAACCGGTCCCCGACGCGCGACTCGAGGAACTCCTGGAGGCAGGCTGGCGACTGCCCGACACGGTCGAGCACGAACCCGCCGGGCTGATGGATGCGGTGGACCGCCTGGCCACCGCCGCACGGGGATGCGAGATGTCGCCGGTCCAGCCTCTCATCGGCACCGCCGTCCGGCGGCTCCGCGCCGCGGGCATCCACATCACCGACCGGAGAGCGGTCCGCGTCCAGCGACTGGTCGCGGCGGCGGCGATCCTGGACGGACGGTCCGCCGCCTCCGCGGCCGACCTCTGGGTGCTGCCTCTGATCGTCCCGACCGCGGACACACAGGCCGCCGCCCGGGAGACACTCGCCGACCTGATGGAGAAGTCCGACAACCACAACCTGGCCCACGCCGCCGAGGAGTTCTCCCGCGGCGCGCAGGCACGTGCCACCCGTCTCGCGGAGACCGGCCACACCTTGCTCACCGAACTAGACGCGACACGACCCGACCGTGACCAGCGTCTCCGCGTCGAGGCGACGCTTCGAGAGATCGACGCCTGGTTCGCGACCGACGACCTCGCCGAGCCGCTCAGGTCGGTCAGGGCACGACTGGTCGCCGCGGTGAGCCCGTGACCCTGCGATTCGCCCTGGAATGGGTGCCACGCGAGCCGCCTCTGCCCGCCGTGGCGGTGGCCGGTTCCGGTCCGGTCGCGGCCGCCCTCGCGGCGTCGGCACGTTCCCGGGTCCTCGAAGGCGCGGAGTTGCGCGCCGCTGCGGCCGATGACTGGATCCTCGTCCTGGGCGACAGCGACGACCTGCCCTGGGCCGACGGCGCCCACTACCTCGGCTTCGACGCCGGACTTCTCGTGCCGACCACACGGACGCCTGTCCCCCGGGCCGAACTGTGGCGCGACCACCTCGTGGGCGGCCGCCCGAGCGGCGGGATCGCGGCGCTCATGCCGGACCAGGCCCTGGTCACGGACATGCCGTTGCGGCCCGCCGACCCCGCCTGGCTGGAGGGGAGATGAGACTCCCCTCCGGGCTGGGCCCGTGGTCGGAATCGTTGTCCTCCCTCACCCCCGAACTCGCCCTGGCACTAGGGCCACTGGTCCGAGGCGTCGACCGGCTCGTCTCCGGCCAGAATCCGGCCCGGCCAGGACCGGGCACCCTCAACGGATTCGAAGGGGTGACCACACACGGCCACCCCGAGCTCATGCTCGTGTCCGAATGGCTTCTCGCCGACGAGGCGCCCGACGAGTTCCTCCGCCGCGCCGCCCAGCGAGAACTCCTCCACCTGGCCCCCGCCGTCCGCACTCCGACGGCCACAGGACGAGTGGCCGTGCTCGCCGACACCGGCCCCGCCCAGGCGGGAGCCGGACGCCTGGTCCAGCTCGCCTGCATGATCGTCCTCCACCGCCGCGCCGCGACGCTGGGAACAGAGCTCGCGGTCGGAATCCTCGGCCGCACACCTGGCGACTGGCACACCGGGGACCTGCCCGAGCTCCTCAAGACCTGGCTGGACAGCCGTGGTCCGGCGGAGTCCGACGCCGACGACGTCTCCGCCTGGACCCGTGACATCGCCCACGGCGACGACGTCTGGATCCTGACCGGCCCTCGCCTGTCCGCGAAACTCCATGGACGGCGCCGCGTGGTCAGCAGCCGTGAATCGGCCTGGGGAGAACATGGGGCCACCCACGTGCGTGTCACCTGCGACGACAGCGGCGCCGAACTCGCCCTGCCACCCGGCCCGATCGCGGTGCGGGCGCTGAGAGGCCGTGAGTTCAGGCGCGAGCCTGCCGCCGCCGGAAACCCAGAAGTCCCCGGGACGCTCCGGTTCCCCATCTTCCCGAGCTCGGCATGGCGGATCCTGGCACGCGGCGCGACCTCGGCCGAACTCGTCTCCATCCACGTGCCCCAGACCCCTGGACGAGGCCCCGTCCGGAAACGCCTGCACCGTCTCGAAGGGCCGGTCCTGGCCGCCTCCGCCCTCGGCAAACGCATCGTCGCCGTCATCGAGAGCGACGGCCGGCTGCGCGTCCAGGTGATCGGGCATCCGCTGGGCAGGGTCGCGTCCATGTCCGTCCCCGTCGAAGCCGCCGGGCTCGACATGGACGACGTGCACCAGATCTGCGCGGAAGGACTCGTCCCCCTCTACTACCAGTCCGGGGATGTGATCTGCCCCCTCCGCGACGGCCGCTGGTGGAGACTCGCCCAGGACGGCGGAGCCGTCCGGACGGACCTCGTCACCGTCGGGCCGGCGACGAGCGAACAATTCGACCAGCCCCACCACGTCACTCACGGACCGCACGGCAAGCACGTGTCCATCCCGCGGCTCTGGGCGCCGATCGAGCCCCAGGACGACACCGTCATCCTGGGCGGCGGCGGATACGCCCGATCGGCCGACGCCCGCACGTGGCATGTCGTGCACCCGAACGGCTCGCGGGCGATCATCACGATCGAACCGCGATCCCACGTCCTCGGACTCGTCTTCGACGGACGCGAACCGGTTCTGGTGACCTCAGGACCAGGCGGAGTCCTTCTGCGCCTGGTACGCCGGTCGGGCACGGTGACGCTCACCGGCTGGTCCGGGTCGCCGGCGCCGCCCGTGATCCACCCGACCCTGCCGTTGATCGCCGCACTCGACGACACCGGACGGCTCAAGGCGGGCAACCTCGTCACCGGCAAGATCCTCCTTCACACGGCGGCAGGCGCATGAACCACCAGGACGGATTCCGCGGCAGGGTCGGCGCGGCGGGCTTCATCATCGACGCCCCCGTGCTCGGCGAAGCCGAAGCACGGGGGCGCGTCATCGCCCACTGGCGCGACGGCGCGGAACTGCGCGTACTGCCTGACGGGCGCTGGCTGCTCAGACTCGCGACCCCCCTCGACGTGCGTGCGGAGACCGCGCCCGGCCTCCCGGTCCGCGCCGTCGCCGGAGGCCTCGTCACACCCGGCGCGTACGGCACCCGCCCCGGCGAGATCACCTGGCTGCACGCGGGGACGGCACGGACCGGCCACGTGGAGAGCCTGCCCGTTCTCCGCCCCGCCGAGTGGCTGGACTCGGCAGGACTGACGATCACCGAGCTCAAGCCCGTCCAGGCCCCCGAGCCACCGGTGTCCCCGATCGAGCGGCTCGACGAGATCAAAGCACCGGACCTGCGCGTGGCCGCCAGGATCGGACGGCCATCCGGTCGAACCGGACGGGTGGCGGCGGAACTGCGCGAGGGTGCGCCCACGACGAGCTCACACGGGGGCCTGGCCGGCTGCCTCACCCTCCTCATCGTCCTGATCCCGGCCGTCACGGTGGTGGTGGCGACCGTGTTCCTGTTCGGAGCCTTGTTCCACGACACCGGACTCCACCTGAGTCCCATCGGCGTCGCAGCGATCGCGGTGATCCTCTACCGGCTCGACAGACACCGCCGCCGCCCCGTGCGCGGCCGGGCCGGCTCGACCGCCGGGCGGCCGGGCGAACGGCATGACGGACCAGGCCGGCGCCGCCGGCATCTCCTCCGCCGTGCTCTGACCTGGCTGACCGTCCGAACGCCCGCCATGCCGATCGTGCGACGCCGGCACGAGCGATACCTCCATGCGCTCACGCGCGCGTTCGAGCAGAGCCGATGGGACGACGCACTGCGCGAGGCGATCGCATTGGGCGGCGCCGGCGGTCAGCAGGGCCTGCTGACCCTGCGACTCCCCCCACGCCGGAATTCGCTCCGCCCGACCCCGACCGCCGGTTCCGGATCGGCGTCTGTGCCCTACGGACCGACGGTCTACGGGCACCTTCACGATCTCTACCGATCCGCCGCGGCGAACCTGGAGAAGGCAGGCCGTATCGAGGAGGCCGCGTTCACACTCGCGGACCTTCTCGACGTACCCGGCGAAGCCGTGGAACTTCTCGAACGCCACAAGAAATGGCTGATGGCCGCCGAACTGGCCGAGGGGCGCGCGCTGTCACCGGATCTCACGGTGCGGCTGTGGTGGCGGGCCGGCGACCGGGACCGGGCCGTCGACATCGCCCGATCCCGCGGCGCGTTCGCCTCCGGGATCACCCTTCTGGCGCGTGTCGACGCCGCCGCAGCCCGGGATCTGCGCAGGGCCTGGGTTCTCGACAGGCAGGCGGCCGGAGACCACATCGGCGCCGTCGAGGCGGCCTGGCCCGAGGAGGCCCTGCGGCCGTTGGTCCTCGCAGATATCCAGGCGGGCCTCGCGCTGGGCGGCCCGGACGCGGCGCACCTGTTCGCCCACCTTGTCGCGCAATGGCCGGGCGACGCCGCACGCAGTACGGCGCAGGCGTTGCTGGACGGAGACGACGCGGACGGCATGGTGGCCAGATCGAGGTTCGGCCTGGCGTTCGTGTCCCTGCGGAGCACCGATCCGGCAGCCGACCGCCACCTGGCCACCGCCGGACTGAGGGCACTCGTCCGGGACGAGGGCTGGTCTCTCGACGGCCGCACTCTCGACCGAGTGACACAGGCCCTGTCCGACCGGGCGGATCCCCTCGCCGCGGCGGACCTTCCCAGGCCCACGCGGCGCCGCCCGTCGCAGAGCGAACCACGGGTCGTCGCCGCGGCCTCCCCCGGTACGGTCACCGTCTTCGACGCAGCCGTCCTGGGCGGCGGCGCGGCCCTGGTCGCCTGCGGAGACGCGGGCACACTCCTGCTCACCGGGGACGGCCGGGTCCGGGCACGCTGGGACATCCCGGCACATCAACTGGTCGTCGCCGACCACGGTGGCACCGCTCTTCTCGTGACCCGCCGCGAGTCCGTCAGCGACGTGCACCGGCTCGACCTCGTCACCCGCAAGGTCCGTCACTGGGCCACTCTGCGCGTCCAACTGGTCCTGCCGTCCTATGACGGCGGGTTGCTGACGGCTGTGCAGGAGAACGGCATCGTCGTGCTCGACACCCTCTCCGACCCTCCTCGGGTGGTCTGGCGGGAGATGTGGGAGGCCGACGCGATCCTGTCCGTCAGTCGCACGCCGTCGACAGTCACGGCTCTGGGTCTGATCCCCGTGACGGACCCGGGAGCCGGTCAGCTTCTGCAGGCATGGACATGGGACCTGCCCACGTGGACGCTGCGCGGCCGGCCGGTCGTGGAATCCGGCGTGGCGCCCGGAATGCGGGTGCTCGCCTCAGGCCGTGTTCTGAGCCCCGATCTCCATGACGACCCCGTGATCTCGACGGACGGCGACCTCTACTCGACCGCCTCGGGAGGGACCGTCAGCGTGCGCGGCCCGTCGGGAGACGTGATGTTCCACGTCGACTTCCCCGACCCCGAGGGACAGGTCGTGGGGCTGCGGTCTCACGCCGGAATCGCGACGGTCTTCGACCATCGCGGCCGGGTCGTCGGCCTGGACGCCCAGGGGATCGTCCAGGCCAACCTGCGCGTCATGGTCGGTGCGGGTTTGGGGGTTTTGGCGGGCTGAGTGAAATTTCTCAGCGCCACCGCCTTTACATTGTAGATTTCTATTACGATCGGACGTGATGGACACCCCCGCCGTGCCGGATCGCAGCCCGGCTCCCCGGTCCGCGCCCGATCCCTACAACGCCTACCTCGACGCGCTCCCCAGCCCCGAGTCCAAGCGCACCATGCGCGGGTGCCTCGACCGGGTCGCCCGCCTCATCACGGGAGACCCGGACGCGACGGGGGCCGGCCAGCCGTGGGAACGGCTGCGCTACGAGCACACCGTCCGCCTCAGGACCGTGATGCGCGAGCAGGGCTGGTCCCCCTCGCACGTCAACAAGCATCTGGTGGCGCTGCGCCGCGTACTGAAGGAGGCCTGGCGGCTCGGGCTGATGACCGGTGAGGACTACCAGCGGGCCGCCGACCTGCCCGCCTTCAAGCACACCCGGCTCCCCGCGGGAAACCATGTGCCGGCCGAGGTCCTCGCGGCGTGCCTGGACGCGTGTGACGACGACCACTCCCCCGCGGGACGGCGGGACGGCGCCATGCTCGCGGTCCTGTATTCGACCGGGTGCCGCAGAGCCGAGCTCGCCGGCCTGAAACTCGGCGATTTCGACCGGCCGGCCCGATCGCTGCGTGTCCGGGGAAAGGGCGACAAGGAACGCCTCGTGTACCTGACGGCCGAGGCCGTGCAGCGCCTCGACCTGTGGCTGGCGGAACGCGGGAAACAGGCCGGGCCGCTCTTCTGCCCCATCAACAAGGCCGGACGGCTCCGCCTGTCGCACATGACCGGCCAGGCCGTCGCCGACATCGTGACGCGCCGGCTCACCTCGGCCGGGGCGTCGAAGAGGACCCCGCACGACTTCCGCCGCACGTTCATCGGCGAACTGCTCGACGCCGGCGTCGACCTCGCGACCGCCCAGGCCCTGGTCGGGCATGCCTCCCCCGCCACGACCGCGCGGTATGACCGGCGCCCGGAACGCCGGCGCAGGGAGGCCGTCGACCGTCTCCGGATCCCCGGGGCCCCGCCACCGAGCTGACATCGCGTTCGCGGGCGGGGTCGCCGCATGAGCGGTTACCCGGCCGGCCGCCTGATCCGGTAGAGAACGTGGCGCCGCAGGGGGCTGCCCTCGGGGAGCACCGGGTGGTCGAAGTCGCCCGCGAGATCACGCGACATGCCGATCCGGCGCATCACCGCCTGCGATCTGAGATTTTGGACGGCCGTGAAGGAGACGACCTCCTCCAGGCCCAGCCGCCCGAACGCGTCTCCCAGCGCGGCGGTCGCGGCCTCGGTGGCGTAGCCGTACCCCCAGGCGCGCCTGGCCAGCCGCCAGCCGATCTCGACGCACGGAGTGAAGCCGGCCGTGAAACGCGGAACCGTCAGGCCGGTGAAGCCGATGAAGGTCCCCTCCGCCTCGACGGCCCACAGCCCGAACCCGCGCTCCTCGAAGCCCTCCTCGATGCGCCCGACCAGCGCGTCGCTCTCGTCCCGGGAGAGGAGGGCGGGGAAATGCTCCATGACCTCGGGGTCGGCGTTCAGGGCCGCGAAGGGCTCCCGATCGCTCTCACGCCATCTCCTCAGCGACAAGCGCTCGGTCTCGAGCATCTTCTCTCCCGCCTCACGACAGACCTGCCCGGCCGAGGGTATCGGCTCGAATGCCGGCTCAGAAAAAGATTCCCCCCAAACAGGTCTATAACGGACATTCGACCTCACCGCCGGAATAGGCACCTCGGAGAGTCCGTTAAGCTCGGTGTTGGCCGATGTGGTTTGTGTCCCCCGGGCCGCAATTACCGCCTTCACGGAATACCGTTCGGCTGGAGCCGTGTTGTGCATCTCGCCGAGGAGGCGACCGCCACATCGGCCCTCGGCATGAACGCCCCGCGAGACATCGTCTCGCGGGGCGTTCGTCTTTCCGGCGACGGTGAAGCGGCGGTTTGCTCCAACCCGGCGGGCGCCGATTTGGAGGAGCCGTACAAAATATGTGAACGGCAGTTGCCCGAGCCACACACTCCGCACGGCATCGGCCAGGCCTAGGGTTGACCGCATCGCCCGTCGGAGGAGATCCCGTGCTTTACCGCAGTGCCAAGATGGTCACCGCTCCACTGGTCCGCCTGTTGTGGTTGCCGAAGGTCGAAGGCCGGGAGCACGTTCCCGCGAACGGCCCGGCGATCCTGGCCTCCAACCATCTCTCGGTGCTGGACTCCTTCTTCCTGCCCGCCCTGCTGCGACGCCCGATGCGGTTCGTCGCCAAGAAGGAGTACTTCACCGGCAACCGCCTGACCGCCACATGGATGGGGGCCATGGGGACGATGCCGATCGACAGAGAGAACGCGTCCGCCGCCCAGGCCATGCTCGACTCGGCGGTGGAGGTCCTCAACGCCGGTGAGATGTTCGGGATCTACCCCGAGGGCACCCGCTCCCCCGACGGCCGCCTCTACCGGGGCAAGATCGGTGTGGCGTGGCTCACTCTCACGACGGGCGCCCCCGTGATCCCCGTGGCGATGCTGGGGACCGAGAGGGTGCTGCCGCCCGGAACGTCCGTTCCGCGACTGCACCGGTTCGGCATCCGCCTGGGCGCCCCCATGACCTTCACCGGAGACGCGGCCAGCGCCCGTGACCGGCGGGACGTGACCGACGAGGTGATGACGGCCATCCAGAAGCTCTCCGGTCAGGAGTACGTCCCGCGGTACGCCGCCAGCGTGAAGAACGCCACCTGACATCGGTGTGGATAACGATTTGTCCACGCTAGGCTCTCCGTCGTCCCGCAATCTCGGCGAACCGTTCTGAGGATCGCCGTGCCGGCTCAAGGACATGGGGGTGCACATGCCGCGCGGACGGATGATCGCCATCACATCGGTCGCCGGCGTGCTCGTGGTGGCCGCGGCCGCCGGAGGCGCCTACTACGTGCTCCACACGCGGGGCACACCCCAGGAGACGGCGCAGCGCTTCACCGCGGCATGGACGAGCGGTGACCTCACGGCCATGAAGACCGATCTCGTGGCCCCCGCCCCGGGGTTCGACGCCGCCTACGCCGAGCTCACCAAGAACCTCGGCGCGACCAAGGTGGCCGTGAGCGACCTCAGCGTGGGGCAGCCGGTGAACGACCACGCCACGGCCACCTACACCGTCACCGCCACGCTCAAGAACATCGGCGACTGGTCCTACAAGGGCACGCTCGACCTCGCGGTCAAGGATCACTACTGGAAGGTGGACTGGTCGCCGAAGGCGGTCCACCCCGACCTCGACGGCTCCAGCCACCTGGCGATCAAGACGTCGTGGCCCCAGCGCGCGGTGATCATGGCCTCGAACGGCGAGCGCATCGACACCGGGGACGTCGGCGGCTCGGTCCAGCAGCTCGTGGGATATCTCGACAAGGCCACCGCGAAGGACGTCAAGAAGCTCGGCGCCGCCTATCGCGTGGGGAGCGCCGTGGGCCGGGGCGGTCTCCAGGAGACCTTCCAGAAGCAGTTGGCGGGCACGCCCACCACCGAGATCCAGGTGACCGGGCCGGAGAAGAAGACCCTCCACACGATCAAGGGCAAGCCCGGCAAGGACGTCACCACGAGCATCGACCTGCGCGTGCAAACCGCCGCGGCCAATGCCGTGCGTGACAACAAGAAGCCCACGTCGCTCGTCGCCATCCGCCCTTCGACCGGCGAGATCGTGGCCGTCGCGAACAGCGTGGGCGGCTTCAACAGGGCGCTGGGCGGCACCTATCCCCCGGGCTCCACGTTCAAGACGATCACCGCGGCCGGACTGCTCGCCGAAGGGCTGACGCCCTCCTCCAAGGTGACCTGCCCGGAGAAGTCGAAGATCGGCGGACTGGACATCCGCAACTCCGACCACGAGGCGTTCGGCTCGTTGTCGTTCCTCGACTCCTACGCCCACTCGTGCAACACGACCTTCGCTCCGCTGGCCGCGTCGAAGCTGGGGGCGCAGAAGCTCTACGACATGGCCACGCTCCTTGGTTTCAACCAGCCGCTCAACATCGGCGTGACGACGACGAAGGCCAGCATGCCCAAGGCCACCAGTGACGCCGAACTGGCCGCGGAGGCCTTCGGGCAGGCCAGGATCACCTCGAGCCCGCTCGTGATGGCCACCGTCGCGGCGGCCGTGGCGGACGGCAACTGGCGGCCGCCCACGCTGGTCCCCACGCTCAAGCAGAAGCTGAAGGTCAAGCCGCTGCCCGGCGGGGTGAAGGCCCCGCTCCAGCAGATGATGCGGGCCGTCGTCACCAAGGGCACCGCGCACGCGGCAGGACTGCCCTCCGGCACCGGGGGCAAGACCGGGACGGCCGAGTTCGGCCCCGCGGGCAAGATCCAGACCCACGCCTGGTTCATCGGCTTCCGGGGGGACATCGCGTTCGCCGTGGTCGTCGAGGCCGGCGGCATGGGCGGGGACGTGGCGGCTCCGATCGCCGCCGACTTCCTCAAGTCCCTCGGGTGATCGCGGCCCCCGCGCACCGGGCGCAGGGGCTCGTCGGGACCCTCTCACGAGGCCTGCGCCGCCCCGGCCGCTAGTTGTCCGATTTCGTCCGTCCGGACCACTCGACCTGCCGGGAACCCCCGGCGAGTCCGGACAGCAGGGCCAGCCCCTGCTCGGAGGCGCTTCCCGGCTCGGCATGGTAGACGACCAGGACCTGGCCCTCCGTGCCGACGACGGCCAGTTTCTCGTAGCGCAGTTCCAGCGGTCCGACCTGGGGATGGTCCAGGTGCGAGATCCCGCTGCTTGTCGGCTTGACGTCCTGACGGGCCCACAGGCGCCGGAACCGCTCGCTGGACACCGACAGCTCTCCCACCAGTTCGGCGACGCGCGCGTCGCGCGTCTCATCGCCGACGAGCGCGCGCAGCCCCGCCACGGTGCTCGCGGTGATCTTCTCCCAGTCGCGGTAGAGGGCCCGCACGGCGGGGTCGAGGAACGCGGCCCGCACCTGGTTCACTCCCCGGGCGTAGATGGGCGACAACGCCGTCGCCAGGGGGTTGGCGAGCAGGACGTCCAGGTGGCGGCTCTGGACGTAGGCGGGGGTGTCCGACCACGACATGACGAGTTGCTGGATGCCCGACGGCACCCGCTCGGGCTTGCGCGACGTGCGCCGGCGCGGCGTGGGACGGGCGAGCCGATACAGGTGGGCCGTGCCGTCGGCGTCGAGTCGAAGCGCCTGGGCCAGCGCGTCGAGCACCTGCTCGGACGGGTGCTGGTCGCGGCCCTGCTCCAACCGCACGCAGTAGTCGATGCTGATGCCCGCCAGCATGGCGAGCTCCTCACGGCGTAGGCCGGGCACCCGGCGGCGCCCCATGGCAGGCAGCCCGACGTCCTCCGGGCGCACCAGCTCTCGCCGCGCCCGCAGGAATTCCCCCAGCGAGTTGCCTTCGTCCATGCCTTCCACGTTATGTGCGTGGCGGCGAAAGATCCTGTCCCTGCTACTCCCAGGAACACCGGATCCCGGCCCCTGAGGGCGAGGTTGCCCGGAACGGCGGTCTGGCTCACATGGGGAACGCGGCGGCGTCGTTCCGGATGGCCATGACCAGTAACGTGGCGATCAGCGTCGCGATCAGGAGCCAGCTCACGATGATGATCACCGTGGAGCGCTGGGGCCGCCTCGCCCGGGCCGGCCTCTCGCGCCGTCCCTGCGAGCGCCGCTCCACGCGCTCGTTGAACGACTCGAGCCGGGCCGCGAGGCGGGGATCCTCATCGGTGAGATGCCGCTCGATCATCGCCAGCATCCGCGCTTCGTCCTGCGACCAGGCCATGGCGCACCTCCCCGGAACGCAAGGTGTGTGCGGACGTTCTGCCCAACGATGAAGATCGTTAGCCGCTTTCGAGGGCCCGTATTTACCCGCGCGTTGTGAGTTGCGATCTTCATCGAACTTTTGTTCCAATCAAGGAATGCGCTGGGACAATCTGCGTCTGACCGATCACGATGCGGACACGGCGGCCACTCCGCTGTTCGCGCGGAACGCGGTCGCGAGGACATTCGACACGCCCGATTTCCGCGGGATCACGTTCTACGAGGTCCGTGCCCGGTCGATCATCAATCGCGTCCCGGGAGCGAGCCAGGTGCCCTTCGAATGGACGATCAACCCCTACCGGGGCTGCAGCCACGCGTGCACCTACTGCTTCGCCAGGAAGACCCACGAATACCTGGATCTGGGATCGGGCGAGGACTTCGACTCGAAGATCATCGTCAAGGTCAACGCCCCCGATCTGGTCCGCAGGGAACTCGCCGCCCCGAAGTGGGCGGGCCACCACATAGCGATGGGCACCAACGTCGACTGCTACCAGCGGGCCGAGGGCCGCTACAGGCTGATGCCCGGCATCCTGGCGGCCCTCAGGGACGCCGCCAACCCGTTCTCCATCCTCACCAAGGGGTCCCTCATCCTCCGCGACCTCGACCTGCTCGTCGAGGCCGCCGAGGTGACCGACGTCAGCACGGCCGTGTCCATCGGCTTCGTGGACGACGCCCTGTGGCGCGCGGTCGAGCCGGGCACGCCCCATCCGCGCAAGCGACTGGAGGTCTGCGCCACCCTCAACGACCACGGCATCCGCTGCGGCGTCCTGATGGCCCCGATCCTCCCTTACCTCACCGACTCGCCCGCGATGCTCTCCGAGACCGTCGAACGCATCGCGGACAGCGGCGCGACGCACGTCGCCCCCATCACGCTCCATCTGCGCCCCGGCGCGCGGGAGTGGTTCATGGCCTGGCTGTCCCGCGAACACCCGCGCCTCGTGCCCCGCTACCTGGAGTTGTACGGCAGAGGCGCATACGCCCCCAAGGCCTACCAGGAGCGCGTCCGCCGGGAGGTCGAGGCACTCGCCCGGCGATACGGCATCGGCAGGACGAACGCCCGTGAAGCCCGGCGGATCACCCCGCGGCCGCGGCCCGCCGCGCCTCCGGCGCCGGAGCAACTCACGCTCATCTGAGACCGCTGCGAGCCACGACCATGGGATCCGGCCCGATACGATCGCCGGCCGTGGAGGAGTTCACCGAGTTCGACGATCCGGGCGGGTTCGATCGTTTCGTCCGCGCCCATACGGCGCTCGGGGCCGTGCCGTACGTGCCGGAGATCCGGCTGTACCTGGCCCGCCCGGGCACCGCACCGCCGGATGACCCTCGGGCCGGCGCCCGCTCGACGCCCGCGGGCGCACCGGGGCCCCAGGCCGCCGATCCCCCTGCCGGCGTGGACCGCGCGACGGCGACCGGCGAGGAGACGGACGACCGGCTCTATGAGATGTGGGAGCGGCTCGGGCGGCTGCCGTTCTGGGCCTACGCCTGGGCGGGCGGCCAGGCACTCGCCCGCCACGTCCTCGACAACCCGGAACTCGTGCGCGGCCGCACGGTGCTCGATCTGGCCACCGGCTCAGGCCTGGTCGCCGTCGCCGCCGCCATGGCGGGCGCGGCCCGGGTGATCGCCAACGACGTCGACCCGCACGCCCTCGCCGCGGCGGTCCTGAACGCACGCGCCAACGGAGTGGCGGTGACGGTCCGGGGAGGCGATCTCCTCGATTCGACGCCCGCGGAGGAGGTGATCCTCGCGGGGGACGTCTTCTACGAGCGTCCTCTCGCCCGCCGGGTCATGCCCTTCCTGGAGCGGGCGGGCGGCGTGGTGCTGGTCGGCGTCCCCGAGCGCGCATGCTCCTACCTGCCCCGAGATCGCTTCCAGCCGGCCGGGCGGCACATGGTGCCTGCGCCGCTGGAGAACGCGCCGATCACGACCACCACGGTCTGGCATCGAGTGTGACGTAGATCACACCAACGCAAGTCGCCTTGATCGCGTCTCAGAAAGGGGAATTGAACACGAGATAAACGGGGCATGACTTGTCATATACCTTCCGCGCCCATCCAGCCCGCATCGCGAAGAAAACAGGCCGGGCGGTGCTCAGGTCGTTGCTCAACGCGGTCCGGCGGACACTCCTCGCGGGCATGAGTGCCCGCGACTGGCAGCGCGCCCGTTCGGCGCCGCCACCGAGCGACCGGCAGATCCGGATCCTGCTCCTGCACGCCAACGGCATGGGCGGCACCATCCGCACGGTCTACAACCTGGCCGGCCACCTCGCGCGGACCCACGACGTCGAGGTCGTCAGCGTGGTCAGGGCCCGCGAGAAACCCTTCTTCCCCATCCCGCCAGGTGTCCGCGTGCGCTACCTCGACGACCGGGTGTCCGGGCGCAAGGGTTTCCTGTCGCGGATCCCCGGCGTCCTCGTCCCGAGGGAGGAGGCGGCCTCCGACTCGTTCACGCTCGCAGCCGAGATCAAACTGATCCGGTACATCCGTTCACGCCGCGAGGGCATCCTCATCAGCACCCGGCCCGCCCTGAACCTCCTCACCGCACTCTTCGCGCCGCCCGAGGTCGTCACCGTGGGGCAGGAGCACCTCAACCTCGCGTCCCACAAGAAGCCGATTCGCCGGCAGATCGTCCGCCGGTACGGCAAGCTCGACGCCCTCGTCACCCTGACAGAGACCGACCTCGTGGCCTACGACGCCGCGCTGCTCAGCAAGCCGAAGGTCCTCACCCAGATGCCGAACGCGGTGACGGCTCTCAACGGCGGCATCTCCCCGCTCACAGGCAAGACGGCCATCACCGTGGGCCGTCTCACCCACGCCAAGGGCCATGACCTGCTGATCCGGACCTGGGTGCACGTCGCGGCACGCCACCCCGACTGGACCATGCGCATCTTCGGCAGCGGGCGCAAGCGCGACAAGTTGCTGGCGTCCATCGAGGAACACGGGCTCATCGGCAAGGTCGTCCTGGAGGGCGCGGCCACGGATGTCGGCTCGGAGATGGCCAAGGCGTCGATGTTCGTGCTGAGCTCTCGCCTCGAAGGCATGCCGATGGTCCTCCTCGAGGCCATGAGCAAGGGCCTGCCGGTGGTGAGCTTCAACTGCCCCACCGGGCCCGCCGAGCTGATCACGAGCGGCCACGACGGGCTTGTGGTCGACATGGGCGACGTCGAGGCCCTCGCCGACGCCATCTGCGCGGTCATCGAAGACCAGAGCCTGCGCGACACGCTCGGCGCCCATGCCGTGAAGACCGCGGCGGGCTACGACATGGAGATCATCGGCAAGAGGTGGGAGGACCTCCTCGCGTCACTCGTCCAGCCGAGGTGAGCCCGGCTCCGGCGTCTCCGTGAACATCAGGAGGCGCCGGGCCAGCGCCCTGACCTCGTCCCTGAGCCCGTCCGGCCTGATCACGGTGAACGGCCAGCCGAGCCCGGCCAGCAACTGCGCCATGCCGTCCAGCCGCTCCGCCCGGCCGGTCATCCGCGTGCCGCCTTCGTCCGGGACGAGCGTCGCCACGGAGGCGGGGATCCGCCGCCGGGCCTCCTCGAGCGTCGTGGCCAGCACGACCTCGACCTCGTGCCGGTACGGCACGGCGGCCAGAGACTCCATGACATGCCCCACGGGATCGAACCGTCCCGGCGGCGAGAACGTCACCTCGGTGACATGCGCGCCGGCGACCCGGTCGACGCGGAAGGTCCGCACCTGTCCGCTGCGGTGGTCGAGGCCGGTCGTGTACCACCGGCCGGAGTGGAAGACCAGGCCGTAGGGGTCGAGTTCCCGCTCGCTGTCCTCCCCCTTGAAGGAGCGGTAGGCCAGCCGTACCCGCCGGCGGCGCCGGACCGCCTCCGCGAGCGTGAGCAGGGCTGCGGCGCTCGGCCGGTGGTTCCCGGCGGCCCGCGTCGTGAGCGCGACGATCTCCTCCACCGCGCCCACCCGCTCACGCAGGTCCTTCGGCAGAACTCGCTGGATCTTGGCGAGCGCGCTCTCGGTCGCCGTCTCCCCCACCGACAGTCCCGTGCGCCGCCCGGACAGCAGGCCCAGCACCACAGCGGTCGCCTCGTCGTCGGTCAGCATCAGCGGCGGCAGTTTGTATCCCGGTGTCAGGCGGTAACCGCCGTAGCGGCCGCGCTCGGCCTCGACGGGCACGCCCAGGTCGCACAGCCGTACGGCGTAGCGCCTGACGGTGCGCTCGCCCACCTCGAGGCGCGCGGCGATCTCCGGGCCGGTGAGGCCGGGGCGGGCCTGGAGGAGTTCCAGAAAGGCGAGCACACGATTCGTCGACATATCAGGACCGATTCTGACCGGATTCGGTCCTACCGTCGACTCATGACGACATACGTACTCGTTCCTGGTTTCTGGCTCGGCGCCTGGGCGTGGCAGGAAGTGGTGGCTCCGCTGCGCGCGGCCGGGCACACCGTCTTCCCGCTCTCACTCACCGGTCTCGCCGAGCGCTCACACCTCGCGTCGCCGGATCTGGACCTCGACACCCACATCTCCGACATCACGAACCTGCTCGCCTTTGAGGACCTGCACGACGTCGTCCTGGTCGGGCACAGCGGCAGCGGCGCCGCGGTCACCGGAGCGGCCGACAGGGCGGCGGACCGGATCGGCCACGTCGTCTATGTCGACAGCGGGCCCGTGCCGTCCGGGGTCGCGCCGATCGACCTCACCGGCCGCGAGGCCGTGGAGGCGAACGCGGTCGACGGGTGGCGGTACCCGTTCCCCGCTTGGGAGGCGTTGGCGGAGTCGGGGGCGAGCCCCGAAGGGTTAGGACCCCGCGAGCGGGAGCTCATGTCCGCACGGGCCACCGATCAGCCCATCGGCACGATCGCGCAACCGCTGATCCTCACCGGCGCCTTCGACAAATCGCCCAAGACGCTGATCAGCTGCTCCTTCCCTCTCGACGAGGTCAACGCGATGATCGCCGCAGGACACCCGTTCTTCGCGGCATTGTCGGGCCCGGAGTGGGAGCTGCTCTCCCTGCCGACGGGGCACTGGCCGATGCTCTCCCGGCCCGCCGACCTGGCGACGCTCCTCGCGAGCATCGGCTGATCCTGCGCCGCATGCGGCCGGGGATCAGATCGTGGACAGGCCGAGCTCGACCGGCTCGGCGATGACGTCCACGAGGGCGTCGTTGCGCAGGACCGTGATCGGCAGCGGTCTCCCGATCGCGTCGGCGAACATCAGCCGCTGCAGGCCCTGGGCGTCCTCCACCGGCTTCCTGCCCGCGGTCAGCATCAGGTCGCCCGCGCGCAGGCCCGCCTTGGCGGCGGGAGATCCGGGCACCACCTCCATCACCCGCAGCGCGCTGCGCTGCCCGACGCGTTCGCGGATGTCGGGCGGGAGCGGCGCCGGCGTCGTCACCAGGCCCAGGTAGGCGCGCCGGACCCGGCCGTCGCTCATCAGCGCGGCGATGATCGAGCGGGTGGTGGAGTTGATCGGCACCGCGAGCCCGAGGCCCGCGCCCGCCACGGCCGTGTTGATCCCGACGACGTGGCCCTCGGCGTCGGCCAGGGCTCCTCCGGAGTTGCCCGGATTGAGCGCGGCGTCCGTCTGGATGACGTCCTCGATCAGCCGGACGGCGGAGCCGCTCCTGGCCGGCAGCGACCGCCCGAGCGCGGACACGACGCCCGCGGTCACCGACCCGGCCAGGCCGAGGGGATTGCCGACGGCGACGACCAACTGCCCGACGACCAGGGCGTCGCTGTCGCCCAGCACGGCGGGCCGCGGCGTCGTGCCGAGCGCGCGGATCACGGCCAGGTCCGACAGCGGGTCGGCGCCCACGACGATGAAGTCCCCCGAGACGCCGTCGGAGAACGCGACCGTGCCGTTCTTCGCGCGGCCGACCACGTGGGCGTTGGTGAGCAGGAAGCCGTCCGAGGTGAAGACGACCGCCGACCCGCTCCCCCGCCCGGCGGTGACGGCCGCGACCTTCGGGGTGAGCTCGGCGGCGACCGAGGAGACGATCTGGGAGTACGCGTCGAGCGCCACAGGACCTCCCGCCATTGCTGCTTACTTGATTACACGATAAGCGCACGGCGGATCCGCCGGTATTCCCTGAGGACTTTTGTCCCATCGAACCCCGGATCGATGGATCTACTGGCGACGATCACGCCTTTCTAGCGTTGGCCCCATGGAAATCGACGCTGTGTCACTGACCGCGGTGACCAAGAGCTTCGGAGCCGTCCGCGCCGTCGACGGCCTCACGCTCGCCATCCCCCGGGGCCAGACCGTGGCCCTCCTCGGCCCCAACGGCGCCGGCAAGTCGACCACGATCGGCATGCTCCTCGGCCTGATCCCCCCGGACTCCGGAAAGACCGCCATCTTCGGCATCGACCCCGGCCAGGCCGTACGGCAGGGCCTCGCGGGCGCGATGCCCCAGGAGGGCGGGCTCATCCCCCGCGTCACGATCCGCGAGTTGCTCACCTTCATCGCGGGCACCTATCGCGCGCCGCTGCCCCTGGAGCAGGTGCTCGCGCTGGCGCAGATGACCGGCCTGGAGGACCGGCGGGTGGACAAGCTCTCCGGCGGCCAGGCCCAGCGGGTGCGCTTCGCCATGGCGCTGGTCGGCGACCCCGACCTGATCGTGCTCGACGAGCCGACCGCAGCTCTCGACGTGGAGGCGCGGCGCGAGTTCTGGAACGGCATGCGGACGCTGACCGGCCGGGGCAAGACCGTCCTGTTCTCCACCCACTACCTCGACGAGGCCGACGAGCAGGCCGATCGCGTCGTGGTCATCGACCGGGGCCACGTGGTCGCGGACGGCACCAGCGCGGAGATCAAGAAGATCGTCGCCCTCACCACGGTGAGCGTGACGGCCGTCGGCGAGGTCGCCTGGCTCGGCGACCTTCCCGGCGTGAGCCGCCTGGAGGTCAGGGGTGACCGGGTGCACCTGCGCAGCGCCGATCCCGACGCCACCGTGATGGCCCTCGCCCAGGCGGGAGCCGTACGGAATCTCGAAGTGACCCCCGCCGACCTCGAGGACGCCTTCGTCGCCCTCACCGCCAAGGAGACCGTGTGATGTTCGGCTACATCAGGCTCGAGTTGCTCAGGACCATCAGGGACGGCGGTTTCATCATCTTCGGGATCGCCTCCCCCGTCGTCATGTATCTCGTGCTCTCCAACCTCGCCCTCGCCCCCGGCGACAGGCACACCGGCGCGATCGTCACGATGGTCAGCATGGCCGCGTACGGGGCGCTCGGCGGCGCGTTCAACAACGGCAGCGGCATCGCCGAGGACCGGGCCGCCGGGTGGCTGCGGCAGTTGCGCCTCACCCCGCTGACGCCCGCCCAGGTGGTGACCGGCAAGGTCATCACCGGCGTGCTCGGAGTCGTGCCCAGCATCGCTGCCGTCCTGCTCACCGGTGTGCTCGTCAACCACGTCACGCTGAGCCCATGGCAGTGGCTGTCCATCGTGGGGCTCCTGTGGGCGGGGACGATCCCCTTCTCCCTGCTCGGGCTGGGCAACGGTTACGCCCTCACCGGGCAGACCGCCGGGATGGCCAACATCGCGGCCTTCCTCGGCCTGTCCATCGTCGGGGGCCTGTGGGTGCCCACGGCGGGGTTCCCCGGCTGGCTGCGCGCGATCGCGGAATGGACGCCGTCGAACAGCTACGCCGCACTCTCCTGGGACGTCGCCTCCGGCACGGCCCCTGGGGCCCGTGCCGTGGTGATCCTGTGCGGATGGCTGGTCGTGTTCGGGCTCTGGGCCCTGTACGCCTACCGCCGCGCGGGCCGGACCGCGTGACCCTGTGGGACGATCGCTGCCGATGAAGCAGAACGAACCGGCCGAAGTGAGCTGGATGAACCCGCTCGGCGAAGACGAGCAGGGGCCGGACGCCAAGGGCATGTACATCTGGGCCGTCCTCTGCGGGGGCCCCATATGGGACATCGCGCACGGCCGGCCCCATTCGCTCTGGGCCGCCTGGGCGGTGACGGCGGTCGGCGCCGCGCTCTACATCGTCACCGTCCGCCTGTCCTTCGCGGGCTCACGACTGGCGGAGCGGCTCTTCCTGCCGCTCCTCGCCGCGGTGGCACTCGCCGCCACCGCGGTCTTCCATGGGAACTTCAGCCTCCTGCTCGTCATGACCGCGATCGCCTTGGGGGTGACCGTCAGGGGGCGCAGGCCCCCCTTCCTGCTGTCCGCCCTCGCCCTGGCCTCGCTCGGCGTGCAGATCGCGATCGGCTCCGGCGTCCGCGACACCGTGTTCCTGATGTGGGGGATCTTCACCGCCGGGCTCATCCCGGCGATCATGATCCGGTTGTGGGACGCCATCAGGGAGCTGCAGCGGACCCGGGAGGAACTCGCCCGCGCCGCCGTCTCCGAGGAGCGGCTTCGCTTCTCCCGGGACCTGCACGACCTCCTCGGGCACACGTTGTCCGTCATGGTGGTGAAGGCGGAGGCCGTACGACGCCTGGCGCACAAGGACGCCGACGGCGCCGCCGGGCAGGCCGCGGACATCGAGCAGATCGGGCGGGAGGCGCTCACCGAGGTCCGCGCGGCCGTCACCGGCTATCGCGGGCGCGGGCTGACCGCCGAGCTGGAGTCGGCCCGCACGGTGCTCGCCGACGCGGACATCGACGTCACGATCCGCACCCCCGTCGTACGGCTCCCGCCGGAGACCGACGCCCTGCTCGGCTGGGCCGTACGCGAGGGTGTGACCAACGTCATCCGCCACAGCGGCGCGCGCACGTGCGAGATCGTCCTGAG
>Ga0310811_10001944_pt1 | contig 25649 bp, 24 predicted proteins | sample YCmetagenome_FD_207642 | JGI IMG/M metagenome (GOLD analysis project Ga0310811, IMG submission 207642) | Soil microbial communities from experimental microcosm in Duke University, North Carolina, United States - YC | ecosystem: Engineered > Artificial ecosystem > Soil microcosm > Unclassified ... | reverse complement strand
GCCGGTAACGCTTGACCGCGCGGACCCCAACCAAGGCTTGATCGCAAGGGGATGGAACGGCGACAGAAGCGGAAGAACTCACTTTTCTTCTGCCGGCTTTTCCATCGTATCGACGCGGGCGAGTGCCGGGAAAATCTTCAGCGAGACGAGCACGACAAGCAACGTGCCGAGACCGCCGATGAAAACGGCCGGCACCGTTCCCCACAGCGCCGCCGTCAGTCCTGATTCGAATTCGCCAAGCTGATTCGACGTGCCGACGAACAGCGAATTCACCGCGCTGACCCGTCCGCGCATGGCGTCGGGCGTGCGCAACTGGATCAGCGTCTGGCGCACGACGACGCTGAGCAGATCGGCGGCGCCGAGAAACGCGAGCGCCACCATGCTCAGCGCAAAACTCTTCGACAGCGCGAAGACCATGGTCGCCAGGCCGAACGCGGCAACGGCTGCGAACATGATGCGTCCAGCATTACGCGTCATCGGCATGCGCGCGAGCACCAACGACATGGCCAGTGCCCCGATGGCCGGCGACAGCCGCAGCAGGCCGAGGCCCCAGGCATCGGTGTGGAAGATGTCCTTGGCGAAAACCGGCAGCAGCGCCGTAGCGCCGCCAAACAGCACGGCGAAGAGATCGAGCGTGATGGCGCCGAGGATGATCGGGTTGCGCCGGATGAAATGGATGCCCGCGAAGACGATCTCGAACGTCATCGGTTCCTTGCGCGGCGGCGGCCGATCGATGCGGATAAGCGACATCAGCACGAAAGCGAGCAGGTAAAGCCCCGCGCAGATCGCGTAAACCATCGTCGGGCTCACGGCATAGAGCAGGCCGCCGATCGCCGGACCCATGATCGTCGCAATCTGGTTCGAGGCCGATGAGGCAGCCACTGCGCGCGACAGCACCGGCGGCGGCACCAGCGCCGGCAGCAGCGATTGCTGTGTGGGTTGTTCGAAGGCGCGCGCCGCGCCGATGACGAAGACGATGCCGAGAATGAGGTCGCGCGTCTGAAACCCGCCGGCGGTGCCGACCATCAGCGCAGCCATGGCCGCACCGACGACGATTTGGGAGACGCACACGACATTGCGCCGGTCGTAGCGGTCGGCGGCCTGGCCGGCGAGGAGGATGAAGACGACAGTGGCAAAAAATTGCGACAGGCCGACATAGCCGAGATCGAGCGGCCGGCTGGTCAGATCATAGACCTGCCAACCGACTGCCACGGTCTGCATCTGCAGCGCGATCTGGCCAAAAACGCGCGCGAACCAAAAATATGTGAAGGGACGAAAGTCAAAGATCGAAAAACGGGAGCTGTCTTCAGCGCTCATCGGTCTTGTGTCGCCCTCGGCGCTACGCCGGTCACGTCTTGCCGGCCTGATCTATCGATGGGACCTGATGCGCAGGTTTTGATTGAGAAACTTGGTGGAGCCGAGGGGGATCGAACCCCTGACCTCCTCATTGCGAACGAGGCGCTCTCCCAGCTGAGCTACGGCCCCGCCGAAGACGCGCAGAGCAACACTTACGGCGCGGATTTAGCGAGATCGCGCCATTTACGGGAGGGCGCGGCAGACTGTCAAGGATGCGGCGGCGCAGGGCCACGGCGCTTGTTCCGGACGGGTCGAGCGGTTAGGTTGCCGCCGACAATTCCACCCAGATCACGATGACCCTGGATCGAACCAGCCAGGATCATGACCGTGATCGATTCTGGTTTAGAGCTTGATGCTGCCGGACAGCCGCTTTGCGCCCCCAATCGAGTCGCGGGCGGCCTTTTTCGGACGCACATTCTAGAAACGGGCGATATGCGCGCTGTCCTCAACGTCGTTATGGTTGTGCTGCAAATGTATGTCTGGCTGCTGATCCTGGCGGCCGTGCTGTCGTGGCTGCTCGCTTTCAACGTGGTCAATCCGCGCAATCAGGCGGTGTCGATGGTGGGCGAGTTCCTTTTCCGCATCACCGAGCCGGTGCTGCGCCCGATCCGCAACCTGCTGCCCAGCATGGGCGGGATCGACATCTCACCCGTGATCCTCATCCTGATCATTTTCCTGATCCAGAACATCATCACCCTCTACATCTATCCCTACGTCTACTGAATGTTGCGGCGCGGGCTGCACGATCCCATCCGCCCGCGACGACCGCGAGCCGGCGAGACGACGGGCAAGACGGCAGGACAAGCTGAATGACGGCAAAACTGATCGACGGAAAAGCCGTCGCCGCGGATTTGCGGGCGAAAGTCGGCGATGAAGTCCGGCGGTTGACCGCGCAGGGCATCGTCCCCGGCCTTGCCGTCGTGCTCGTCGGCGAGGACCCGGCGAGCGAAGTCTATGTCCGCAACAAGACGAAGGCGACGGCGGAAGCCGGCATGCGCTCCTTCGATCATCGCCTGCCTGCAACCGCCAGCCAGGACGAAGTGATCGCACTCGTTCAAAAACTCAATGCCGATCCGGCGGTGCACGGCATCCTGGTGCAGATTCCGCTGCCGCCGGCCATCGACCCGGCGGCTGTCATCACAGCCATCGACCCGGACAAAGATGTCGACGGATTCCATATCGTCAATGTCGGACGTCTCGCCTCGGGCCTGCCGGCGATGGTGCCATGCACGCCGCAAGGCTGCATCCGCCTCGCACGTCACGTGCACGGATCGCTCGCCGGCCTCGAAGCCGTCGTCATCGGCCGCTCGCATATCGTCGGACGGCCGCTGGTGCAGCTCCTTTTGATCGAGCACGCCACGGTGACAGTGGCTCATTCGCAGACGCGCGACCTGCCGCAGGTGTGCCGGCGCGGCGACATCGTCTTCACCGCCATCGGCCGCGCCGGCCTCGTGCGCGGCGACTGGATCAAGCCGGGCGCCACGGTGATCGATATCGGCATCAATCGCGTGTTCAGCGAAGACGGAAAGGCGCGCCTCGTCGGCGACGTCGCGTTCGATGAGGCCAAGGCGCATGCCGGCGCGATCACGCCGGTGCCCGGCGGCGTCGGCCCAATGACCATCGCGTGTCTGCTGGAGAATACGTTGAAGGCGGCTTGCACCGCGGCCGGATTATCCGCGCCTCAGCTTTAGGCGTTCCAGCCGAACGCGACCTTATCGAGCACGCGCGTGCCGAAGCGTTCCGACGAGCGCGCAACGGCGCGGCCGCCCAGCGCACGATAGAACTCGACCGCAGGATCGTTTTCCGACAGCGCCCAAAGCACGAGGCTCTTCATGCCGCTATGGATCAGGTCCTTGCGCGCCGCCGAGAACAGGCGGCGGCCGAATCCCACCCCCTGGAATTCGGGACGGAGATAAAGTTCGTAGATCTCGCCTTCGTATTGCAGGCTGCGCGCGCGATTGCGTCCGTAATTGGCATAGCCGGCAACGGTGTCGCCAAATTGCAGGAGCGAGACGCGGCTGCCTTTGCGGATCGCGCTTTCCCACCAGTCGCTGCCGCGCCGGTTGATGAGCTTGTCGAGTTCTGTGCCGGGGATGATGCCCTGATAGGCGGCGCGCCAGGCTTCGTCGTGGGCGCCAGCCACGGCCACCGCATCGGATGGCCTAGCCTGTCGAATCTCGATGACGACTGTGCTCATGGGATCATTCAAGCAACCGGAATCGCGCCTTTCAAGTGTTGTTTTTTACCAACCCTTAACGATGTCGCCGGGTGTGGCGCGCCTGCATCAAAAACCCCGCAAAAAGGCGGTATTTACCGCTCTTCTTGCAATGCGGCCGCATGAAAAGCGCCGTTCGAAGCCGCAACCTGTCCCAATTTAGGGCTGGACAAGCCGGCCGTCGCCCCGGCTTCCCCACCACCGGCGGGCGGCCGCAAGGCGCGAATCAGAACGGCGCAGCGAATCGGCCGTCAAAAAACCGCACGGCCGGGGACGCGATCCTGCGCCGGAAACGATCAGGCGCCGCTGGCGATCAGACCTGTTCGGCGACCTTCTTGCGCTCCTCGCGCTTGCGGTCGTTGGGGTCGAGCAGCTTCTTGCGCAGCCGGATCGATTTCGGCGTGATCTCGACCAGTTCGTCGTCCTCGATATAGGCCAGCGCCTTTTCGAGCGTCATCCGGATCGGCGGCGTCAGCCGCACGGCCTCGTCCTTCGAGGTGGTGCGGATGTTGGTGAGCTGCTTGCCCTTGAGCAGGTTGATCTCAAGATCGTTCTCGCGCGTGTGCTCGCCGACGATCATGCCGCGATAAACCTTCCAGCCCGGCTCGATCATCATCGGGCCGCGATCTTCCAGCTTGAACATGGCATAGGCGACAGCCTCGCCCTGCTCGTTGGAGATCAGCACACCGTTGCGCCGTCCCGCGATCTCGCCCTTGAACGGCGCGTAACCGTGAAACAGGCGATTCATGATCGCGGTGCCGCGCGTGTCGGTGAGCAGTTCGCCCTGATAGCCGATCAGGCCACGCGTCGGGGCATAGAACACGAGCCGCGTGCGATCGCCGCCCGACGGGCGCATCTCGACCATCTCGGCCTTGCGCTCCGACATCTTCTGCACGACCACGCCGGTGAAGGCCTCGTCGACGTCGATCACGACCTCTTCGATCGGCTCTTCGAGGTTGCCGTCGGCGTCGCGCTGCAGCAGCACCTTTGGCCGCGACACGGAGAGTTCAAAACCTTCGCGCCGCATCGTCTCGATCAGGATGCCGAGCTGCAATTCGCCGCGCCCGGCGACTTCCATCGAGTCCTTCTCCTGCGATTCCGACACCCGCAGCGCGACATTGCCTTCGGCCTCGGACAGCAGGCGGTCGCGAATGACGCGGCTCTGCACCTTCGAGCCTTCGGTGCCGGCGAGCGGCGAATCATTGATCCGGAAGGTCATCGTCAGCGTCGGCGGATCGATCGGCTGGGCCGGGATCGGCGCGCTCACTTCGGGCGCGCAGATCGTATGCGCGACAGTGGCATTGGGCAGCCCGGCGAGCGCGATGATGTCGCCGGCTTCGGCCTCGTCGACGGGCGCGCGCTCAACACCGCGGAAAGCGAGCACCTTGGTGATGCGGCCCTGCTCGATGAGGGTGCCGTTGCGATCGAGCACTTTCACCGTCTGGTTCGGCTTGACCGCGCCGGAGGTGATGCGGCCGGTGATGAGACGGCCGAGATAGGGATTGGATTCGATGATGGTGCCGAGCATGCGGAACGGCCCGTCCTCGACATGCGGCGGCGCGACGTGGCGCAGCACCAGTTCGAACAGCGGTGTCATGCCGGCGTCTTTGGGTCCTTCCGGCGTCTCCGCCATCCAGCCTTCCTTGGCCGAACCGTAGAGAATCGGAAAATCAAGCTGCTCGTCGGTGGCGTCGAGCGCGGCGAAGAGATCAAACACCTCGTTGACCACTTCGGTCGGCCGCGCGTCGGAACGATCGACCTTGTTGATCGCCACGATCGGGCGCAGGCCCATCTTGAGCGCCTTCGACACGACGAATTTCGTCTGCGGCAGCGGCCCTTCGGCGGCATCGACCAGCACGATCGCACCATCGACCATATTAAGGATGCGCTCGACCTCGCCGCCGAAATCCGCATGCCCGGGCGTGTCGACGATATTGACCCGTGTATCCTTCCAGACCACCGAGGCCGCCTTGGCGAGGATGGTGATGCCGCGTTCGCGCTCGAGATCGTTGGAATCCATGGCCCGTTCGACCACGCGCTGATTCTCGCGGTAGGAGCCGGATTGCTGCAGCAGCCGGTCGACGAGAGTCGTCTTGCCGTGATCGACGTGCGCAATGATCGCGATGTTGCGAAGGTTCATGGTCAGATTTCTGTTTTTGAAAAAGGGAACGCGGGCCACCGGGACCCGCGATTTGGGCGCAATATAGTCGCGAAACGGGCGAGCGCAATCGGATTCGCCGTCTAAAACGGGCGGATTCGGTTCCCGCGGACGGTTCCCGTGCGATTCCGGCCTATTCCTTGCGCCAGTTCACCGAATAGAGGTCGAAACGGCGGTCGCGCAGGTTGCGCACGGTGCCCTGCTGGCGGGCCGCGCGCAGGGTGTCAATCGACAGATCGGCGATCGCGACCATCTCCACGTTCGGCGTCGTGTCGGCGGCGATGCCGTCGCGCGCGAACGGAAAATCGCACGGCGTGAGCACGCAGCTCTGCGCGTATTGGATGTCGACATGCTCGACATTGGGCAGGTTGCCGACATTGCCGGCCATGGCAACGTAGCACTGGTTCTCGACCGCGCGGGCCTGAGCGCAATAACGCACGCGCAGGTAGCTTTGCCGCTCGTCGGTGCAGAACGGGACGAACAGGATGTTGGCGCCCTGATCGACGAGATGCCGCGCCATTTCGGGGAATTCACAGTCGTAACAGATCAGCACGCCGATCGGACCGCAGTCGGTGTCGATGGTGTTGAGGGTCGAACCGCCGCGGATATTCCACGAATAGACTTCGCTCGGCGTCGGATGGATTTTGCGCTGCGCATGCACGCTGCCGTCGCGCAGGCAGATATAGGCGATGTTGTAGACCTCGCCGTCATCCTCGCGCGTGGGATGCGAACCACCGATGATGTTGATGTTGTAATCGACGGCAAGCCTGCTCAATAGCTGCTTGAGCGGCTCGGTGTATTTCGTGAGTGCGGCGATGGCGTCGGCGGCATTGGTCAGTTTCTGGCTTTCCGCGGACAGAAGCTGGAGCGTGAACAGCTCGGGGAAAACCGCGAAGTCGGCCTTGTAGTCGGCGACGACGTCAACAAAATATTCGACTTGTTCTGCGAAGGCTTCAAACGACTTCACCTGCCGCATCTGGTATTGCACGGCGCCGACGCGCACATTGTTGAGCGGCGGAAGCGGCCGCGACGATTGCACGGCGGCATCGTCGGGCACCTCGGCGTTGCGCCAGATCATATGCGCGGCGTAATCGAGCGACTCACGGTCGCCGGGAAGATAGTTTTGCAGCAGGCCGATCGGCTCGAAGCCGTTGCGGAGCTGGAAGCCGAGGACCGGATCGCGCAGCTTTCCGGCGCGCACCATCTCAAGATAATTTTCGGGCGTGCCGACTGTCTTGATGCGGCGGGCGAGATGCGGCATGCGGCCGCCGAAAACGATGCCTTTGAGGCGCAGGTTGCGCACGAGCTGCTTGCGCACATTATAGAGGCGCTGACCGATGCGCTGGCCGCGATAGGCGGGATCGACGAGCACATCCATGCCGTAGAGCCAGTCGCCTTCCGGTTCATGGCGCGAGGCATAGCCACGGCCGGTGATCGTCATCCAGTCGTGCGGCGCCAGCGCAACCTTTCCGGAAATGCGGAAGGTCGTGCAATAGCCGACAATGCGGCCGTCATAGACCGCGACGAACTGGCCTTCGCGAAACTGAGTCTGATGGCCGCGCAGTTGCGCCGTCGCGTAGGTGCCGGATTCGCCGAAAGCCGCGTAGACGCGCCGGCTCAGGTCCTGAATGCCGGGAATGTCGTCCGGCGTTGCGTTGCGGACGATGAGTTTGGCGCGTGATTCACGGGTCTCGGACATCAAGGGGCAACTCTCGCTTCAACGGTCGGACGGACCTTTTACACCGCAGACGGATTGATAGAATGGGGATGAAGACAGCTTTTCGCCATCGATAGCCGTTTCTTCCCGGTCTCATGACGCTTGATGCTGTCTCGGCTCAGCGAACGGCGCGCGACGATAGCCATCGCGCACCCGCAAGGTCAATCAGACGAACCAGACGAGGTCCACCATGCCAGAAGCAGCAAAACCCCTCGCCGGCGAAAGCCGCCAGAAAGCCATCGGCGCACTCAAGGGCTGGAGCGAGGTCGTCGGCCGCGACGCAATCAAGAAGACTTTCACGTTCAAGGATTTCAACGAAGCCTTCGGCTTCATGACGCGGGCCGCTCTCGTCGCCGAAAAGCTCGATCATCATCCCGAATGGTTCAACGTCTACAAGACCGTGGAGGTCACGCTCTCGACCCACGACGCCAAGGGCGTGACCGAGCGCGACATCACGCTCGCCAAGGCCATGGACAAGATCGGGCACACGATCGCCGGATAGGCAACGCCCCTGCCCATTCCCTTGCGACCGGCAATCGCGACCTTATGTCAGTGCTGGAGAGAAGCCGGAGCGCGAATGCCGAATATCGAAACGCTGCGCCAGATTCGCCTGCCGCGGCTGACGCGGCGGCAGAAGGAAAAGGCGGAAGACGATCGCGGGATCGTCGAGGCCGGTTTCTGGGCGAAGCTCCTGAAGGTCGCAACGCATCTGCCTTTTGCCGAGGAATTGCTGGCGGCCTATTACTGCGCCTGCGACGGCACGACGCCGGCCTATGTCCGCGCCACTTTGTTCGGCGCACTGGCCTATTTCGTGATGCCGTTCGACGTGATCCCCGACGTTCTTCCCCTGATCGGCTTTACCGACGATGCCGCCGTGCTCACGGCTGCGATCCGCGCCATCGCGACGAATATGCGGCCGGAGCATTGGCAGGCCGCGCGCGATCGCCTCAACGAGATTCGCAGCCGCGCCTGAACGCCGTGCGTTAACCGCGCGTGCGACGGAATGCGCGTCACAGACCGCGATTGATGGGGTACATAACGCTCCTGTTGCTTGCGAACACCGCTCCATCTGCGGCAAACTGACGTCGTGCACGCTGAACCGCGAATCATGCCCTTAGTTTGCCCGTTTCGATTTCTAGCTAGGCGGTCTCGGCGCGTCAGCGTCCGAGCGTCTTATTCCCGTCTCCCGCCATCCCTGATTTTCACAAGCTTCGAGGACCGATGATGATGCCAGGTCGCAGCACCCTCATCTCTTGCACATCGCGTGCGCTTTGTTTTTTCGCATTACCCGGACTGATGGCGTTAAGCCCTGTCGCGCTGAGTCTTGCGGCGTTGAGCGTCGCGGGGGTCACGCCGGCAGTCGCGGCAGCGCCCGACAGCCGTTCCGCCAGCCCTTCCTCTGCCGCACTCAACGCACGTGCGCAGGCCGACGAAGGCCCGAGGCTGCTCGGTAAATTCGGCGAATGGGGTGCTTACACAGCCAATCCCAAGGCCGGCAAGGTCTGCTTCATCCTCGGCAAGCCGACGAAATCCGCGACCGTTCCACCCGGCCGCAACCGGGACCCAGCCATGCTCTACGTCTCGACGCGGCCGAAGGAGAAGGTCAAGGAGGAGGTCTCGGTCGATATCGGCTATCCCTTCCAGGCCGGCTCGGACGCAACCGCCGCCGTCGGACCGGCGAGCTTTGCCATGTATACCGACAAGGAAGGCGCCTTCATCAAGAACCCGGCGGAAGAGGCGCGGCTGGTCGACGCCATGCGTAAAGGCTCCGACCTCGTCGTCTCGGGCACCTCCTCGCACGGCACGAAAACCACGGACACGTTTTCGCTCAAGGGCATTTCCCAGGCGCTGAGCAAGATTGCCGCCGAGTGCCGGTAGCGCATGATCCCGAAAAAGCCTGTCCCCAAAACATGCCTCCAAAACATGCCCCAAAGCATGTCTTGGGACTTGATCGAGGGTGGGAACCGGTTTCCGGATAGGACCATGCGCCGGGCGCTCCTTTAGAGCTCCGCTTTGCGCCGTGCCTTGACACTGCCTTGAACCCTGCCTTGCGCCGGCCCCAACTGATCCGTATGTCTGCGCCGAACAGGCACAGGCATCCATGACACCCGCATCCGATCTGGCGCTTCCGGTCGCCCCGGCCGCCGAGTCCGCCATCGAGAAGACGGCGCTGGAGTGCTATGTCGCGCCGGCGAAACCCTCGCTGGTCGGGCTGTCGCGGGCCGCGCTGGCCGAGGCGCTGCGCGGCGTCGGCGTCGCCGACAACCAGATCAAAATGCGCGTGCAGCAGCTCTGGCACTGGCTTTATGTCCGCGGCACCCAGGATTTCGGCGCGATGACCAGCGTGTCGAAGCACCTGCGGCTGTTGCTGGCGCAGCATTTCACCCTCGCGCGCCCCGCGGTCGTCGCCGAACAGGTCTCCGCCGACGGCACGCGCAAGTGGCTTTTACAACTGCCCGGCGAGGTCGAGGGCGAACGGCCGCATCTCGTCGAATGCGTCTATATTCCCGATTCCGAGCGCGCAACGCTCTGCGTCTCAAGCCAGGTCGGCTGCACGCTCAACTGCTCGTTCTGCCACACCGGCACGCAGCGCCTGGTGCGCAACCTCACCTCCGGCGAGATCGTCGGACAGGTGATGGTGGCGCGCGACCGGCTCGGCGACTGGCCCGACGGCGTGCGCCCGACCGATGGGCTGATCCCGTCGGGCGATCGCGCCGTCACCAATATCGTGATGATGGGCATGGGCGAGCCGCTCTACAATTTCGAAGCGGTGCGCGATGCGCTCGGCGTCGTCACCGACGGCGACGGCATCGGCATTTCGCGGCGGCGGGTGACGCTCTCGACCTCCGGCGTCGTGCCGCTGATCGTGCGCGCCGGCGAGGAGATCGGCGTCATGCTGGCGATATCGCTGCACGCCGTGCGCGATGAATTGCGCGACGAACTCGTGCCGCTCAACCGCAAATATCCGATCCGTACGCTGCTCGAGGCGTGCCGGAATTATCCCGGCGCGTCGAATGCGCGCCGCATCACCTTCGAATACGTGATGCTCAAGGGCGTCAACGATTCGATCGAGGACGCCAAGGCGCTGGTGCGGCTGCTCAAGGGCATCCCGGCAAAGATCAATCTCATTCCGTTCAATCCCTGGCCGGGCACGCGCTACGAATGCTCGGACTGGGAGCAGATCGAAAAGTTCTCCGAAGTGGTGTTCAACGCCGGCTACGCTTCGCCGGTGCGCACGCCGCGCGGACGCGACATCCTCGCCGCCTGCGGCCAGCTCAAAAGCGAAACCGAAAAATTGTCAGCACGCGAACGCATGGCGCTGCGCGCCATGGCCATGACGGAATAGCGGCAAGCGTCATGAATTTTCTTGCATTCAAGCCATGACCGCCATCGGCCGCGTCTTCCTGATTTTCTTTGCGCTGATCGTTGCGGCGGGTGCCGCCGGCCTCGTCATCGTTTTAGGCACGGTGCTGCCCGACACCACCGGTCTGCTGGCGGACATGCAGGCCGACGGTTCGTTCACCGCGTTGGTCGGCCTGTTCGGCTTCCTGGTCTGGGGCCTTTCGCTCGTGCCGGCGCTGCTGATGATCGTCGTGCTCGAAGCATTCGCGATCCGTTCGATTCTCGTCTACGGCATTTTGGGCGGCGTTCTGGCAATGTTGTTTCTTTATGGATCGGGCTTCGCGCAAGCGCTGACCCAGCCGCTCGACCACATGTTCACGCGCGCCAATGAAGTGGTGCTCGCCGCCGGCATTGCCGGCGGCATGGCCTATTGGCTGGTGGCCGGGCGCAGCGCCGGACGCTGGCGGCGTGTTTGAACCTCCTCTTTCCATCGTCGCATGGCTCGGCTAGACGGAAGCCATGAGTCGCAACGCGTTGATCGTCATCTGCGGGATCGCCGCAATCGTGGGCGTTGCATTTGGGTTCTATCCCGAACTCGATCTGCACATTTCCGCGCCGTTTCAAGCCATTATGTTTTGGACTCCGAAAGGCGAATATCCCTTCGGACTGCGCTTCAACCCGCTCCTGCAGAACCTGCGCGACGTCGGTTTGTGGATACCGTTCCTGCTGGTGGCGCCGGCCTTTATCGCGATCGGGGGCAAGATCGTCGTCCCGCGAAAGCGCATGCTGATGTCCGGACGCGCTTCGCTCTTCCTCATCGTTACACTGGCGATCGGGCCGGGTCTCATCACCAATGTCATCCTCAAGGAACACTGGAACAGGCCGCGCCCTGTCGACGTGACGACCTTTGGCGGCACGCAGGATTTCGTCGCGTGGTGGGATCCGCGCGGCACCTGTGACACGAATTGCTCTTTCGTGTCAGGCGACAGCGCAGGCGCGTTCTGGACCGTCGCGCCCGCGGCGTTGATGCCGCCGCAATATCGGGCCGTGGCTTATACCGCCGCGATCGTGTTCGGCGCAGCGATCAGCCTGCAGCGCCTCGCCTTCGGAGCGCATTCCTTCACCGACGTGTTTTTCGCCGGGTTCTTCACCTTCATCGTGATCTGGGTTTGCTATGCGTTGATCTATCGATGGCGGCGGACACGATTGACCGACGAGGAAGTCGAAGGCGTGTTGGCGCGATTCTCCCTCGCTCTCGGCGAGCGACGGGCCGCACTGCTGCACAGGATTCGCGACCGTCGGCGCGGCGACGCGCGTTGAGCGCGCAGCGTTCGCGCGGCGCATCCTTGAATTCCAGCGCACCGTCCCCATTTCGTGTCTCCGGCCGGATCGAGACGTGCGGCCTTGTATGGTCCGGCGCTTGCGAGCGATCCGGTCATGACGATGCGGAGTGGAACAATGGTCCAGAGCGGATTTCAGAGTTTTGACGCAACGGCGCCGTTCTTCGGCGCGGCGCGGTCTTCGCATGCGTCAGGCTCTCCGCGCGCGATGCTTGCGCGGCTCGAAAGCCTCGCGACGCTGCTCGATTCGGCAATCGTATTGCCGGGCGGCGTGCGCGTCGGCATGGATGCCGTGGTCGGCCTGTTTCCCGGCATCGGCGACGTGATCACCACCGCATTGGCCGCCTACATCGTACATGAAGCGAGCAAGTTCGACCTGCCGCGTCATGTGCTGTGGCGCATGATCGCCAATGTCGCCATCGACGGCGCGCTTGGTTCTTTGCCGGTGGCCGGTGATGTCTTCGACGTGTTCTGGCGCGCCAATATCCGCAACGTGCGCCTGTTGCGCGCGCATCTCAAAGCGACGGGCCAGATCGCTTAACGCGGACGAAACTTTTTCGACAGCCCGGTACGCCGGGCCTACGCGCTCCCTCCCAACCCGTCATCATGCCGCCCGGCGCTTCTTTCGGAGGCCGGTGATGCAGCAGCGACGCGCATTCTGCGTTTCGCGAATGCGCAGATGCGTCGATGACGGGAGCCGCGGTCGCCGCGGCGCGGAGGGGGCGCGTTAATTTCCTGAGAGCGGGATGCGCAAACAAAAATAGACCACGCCTCGTCTTGATTCCTGAAACGGCGCGATGTGCGCATCAGCGCTTGTTCTCGAGCCGGTCGGCAAAGGCGGCAATCGTCTTGGCGTAAACCAGCGCGCGATTCCATTGCCGCAAGACTTCGAAATTGTGCGTGCCTTCGTCCCACGGCTGGCCGCGCTGCCAGCCATAGCCTTTCAGGTAATTGGCGGTCGAGGCGAGCACGTCGGCGCGGGAGCGCACGAGATCGCGGCGTCCGTCGCCATCGTAATCAACCGCGAAGCGCAGATATTTCGACGGCAGAAATTGCGTCTGGCCGATTTCGCCGGCCCAGGCGCCACGGAATTCGCTCGGCGTCAGATCACCACGGTCGATGATTTTCAGCGCGGCGAGCAGTTCGCCCTGAAACATCTCCGGACGGCGGCAGTCATGGGCGAGCGTAGCAAGCGCGCGGATGGATTGCTGATGGCCCATCGACACGCCGAAATCCGTCTCCAGGCCCCAGATCGCAATGACGACACCGCCGGGCACGCCGAACTGCCCCTCGATGCGGCGCAACGTGCTTGCGTATTGCTGCATCAGGCTGCGCGCCTTGTTGATGCGCTGGGCGATGCGCGGCCCGGAAAACTGCTCGAAACTCTGCTTGAATACGCCTTGCCGCCGATCGAGCGAGATCACCTGCGGATTGGACGTCAGGCCATGCAGCACGGCGAGCCCGCGTGGCGAGACGCCCTTTGCCGCCGCCTCGCGCGAAAACGCGCCGAGCCAGGTCTGGAAATCGCCGCCGCATTGAGCCGCCGAGGCCGGCTCCGGGATTGCAAGGAACGAGGCCAGCAGGACCGCCGTCGCGGCCAGACACCGAGCCGTGGCCGCCCGGGCGGGCCGCTTCCAGACCAGATTGCGCATGAAAAATCTCCCGCCCCAGGATGGGTGCGACCACTTTAACACAGGGCCGGCGTAGTGGTTCCTATCCCAGCGCCGGTCCGACGGTCGCGCCCGCTGGCCCGCTTGCACGGCGTGCCATTCGCGCTATGGTCCGCGCGATTTAGCGATTTCGCGACCAGGACGCGCCGGGCGGAACCCGCCTTCCGCGTCTTTTTTGATAGCCAAGTCGGCCGGCATCTATGGCCGAACATGAAGCATGACGGGTGAGGCGATGGCGACAGGCGACGTGAAAAAGGTGGTGCTGGCTTATTCAGGCGGGCTCGACACCTCGATCATCCTCAAATGGCTGCAGACCACCTATGGCTGCGAAGTGGTCACCTTCACCGCCGACCTCGGGCAGGGCGAAGAACTGTCCCCGGCGCGCGAAAAGGCGATCCTGCTCGGCATCAAGCCCGAAAACATCTTCATCGAGGATTTGCGCGAGGAATTCGTGCGCGACTACGTCTTCCCGATGTTCCGCGCCAATACTGTGTACGAGGGCCAGTACCTGCTCGGCACCTCGATCGCACGGCCGCTGATCGCCAAGAAGCAGATCGAGATCGCAGAAAAAGTCGGCGCCGACGCGGTGTGTCATGGCGCCACCGGCAAGGGCAACGATCAGGTTCGTTTCGAACTGGCCTATTATGCTCTCAAGCCCGACGTGAAGGTGATCGCCCCGTGGCGCGAATGGGACATGCGCTCGCGCGAGCAACTCATCGCCTTTGCCGAAGCCCATCAGATTCCCATCGCCAAGGACAAGCGCGGCGAGGCGCCGTTCTCCGTCGACGCCAATCTTCTGCACGCCTCCTCGGAGGGCAAGGTGCTGGAGGATCCCGCGCAGGAAGTGCCCGATTACGTCTATTCGCGCACCATCAATCCCGAGGACGCGCCTGATCAGCCGACCGTCATCACCGTCGATTTCGAGCGCGGCGACGCCACCGCCATCGACGGCAAAAAGATGTCGCCCGCGACGCTGCTGGCGCGGCTCAATGAACTTGGCCGGGCGAACGGCATCGGCCGCCTCGACCTCGTGGAAAACCGCTTTGTCGGCATGAAGTCGCGCGGCATGTACGAGACGCCCGGCGGCACCATCCTGTGGCATGCCCATCGCGGCATCGAGCAGATCACGCTCGATCGCGGCGCCATGCATCTCAAGGACGAACTGATGCCGAAATATGCCGAACTGATCTACAACGGCTTCTGGTTCGCCCCGGAGCGCGAGATGCTGCAGGCCGCCATCGACACCTCGCAGGCACTGGTGAGCGGTCGCGTGCGCCTCTACAAAGGCGGCGTGCATATCATCGGGCGCGAAAGCCCCTATTCGCTTTACGATCAGGACCTCGTCACCTTCGAAGAAGGCGCGGTCGCATACGATCACCGCGACGCGGCGGGCTTCATCAAGCTCAACGCGCTGCGGCTGCGCACCCTCGGCCAGCGCCGGCGGCGGATGCAGAAAAAGGATTGAGCCGCGCCGGCAACGCCGCTCTTGATGAGGATGCCATGGAAAAGGCGCGGGTTTGCCCGCGCCTTTTGCGTTTTTCAACCTGCGTCTTCGTTCAGCGCGCCTGCGCCTGACCGTCGAGCAGCGGCGTGATGTTGCGCACCGTCACGCGCCTATTTTCACGCGACGGGCCATCGGTCTTCACCTTCGGATACTGCTCGCCATAGCCTTGTGTCGTCAGGTTTTCCGGCGGCACCTTGAACTGCTCGGTGAGCACCGTCGCAACCGATTCCGCGCGACGATCCGACAGCGAGAGATTGTCGACATCGTTACCGACCGCATCGGTATGCCCTTCGATCAGGAACACCGTCTTCGGGTTGGCCTCGATCGCACGATTCATCCCGTCGGCGATGCCGGCAAGACGACTGGCCTGATCCGGCAACACTTCCCACGATCCGGTCTCGAAGTTGATCGTGTTGAGGTCGACGCTCGGCATGTATGCCCGCAGCGGCTGGTTGTAGCGGATCTCGTCGAGCGAATAGGCCCGTTCGATAGGCTGAACCGGCGGCGCAATCAAAGTCTGATAGACCACCGCTGCGCCTACGGCGCCGGCATCGACGATGTAGCGGTCGCGCGGAATCCGCACCACCGGCTCCTCGATATCGAGGAATACGCGATCGTCGCGCACGCGGCTGTTGTCGATGATCACGATGTCACGACCGTTTTCGCGTCGCGAGCGCCGGATCAGGCGGCCGTCATCGTCGACGACATTGACGATCTGGACGCCGCCGGGACGGCTGACGATCGTCACTCTGTCGTTGCCGCGCCGTTCCGTGCGGACATTGCTGCCGGTGAAGCGGAAGCGATCGGTTTCATTGTGCCGGATGATCGTGCGGTTGCCGTTACGCACGATGGTGCGGCCGGGCTCCTGGATGATCGTCTCGTTGCCGCGCTTGACCTCGTGCCGCTCCTGGCGGACCTGATCGAGCTTGCCGCTTTTGCCGAGCGCGGCATCGCGGTTCTGCGCCGGCTGCGGGGCAGGGGTCGCCGTCAGTGCAGGCGCGTTGGCTCCGCTTTGCGTGGCGGACGCCGGAGCGTTCGGCGCCGCACCGCGCACCGGTGGCGTGCCCGGAGCGGCGTTGGGTTGAGCCGTGGTCGGCGCGCCGGCCGGACGTTCGCCGGCACGCGACGGAGCCTGCTTGGTGTCCGGACGTGCGGCATTGGTCGGCGGTGTGCCCGGACGTTCGCCGGCACGCGCCGGCGCCTGCTTTGTTTCCGGACGCGCGGCATTGGCCGGCGGTGTGCCCGGACGTTCGCCGGCACGCGACGGCGCCTGCTTTGTTTCCGGACGCGCGGCATTGGCCGGCGGTGTGCCGGGACGTTCGCCAGCGCGCGACGGCGCTTGCTTGGTCTCCGGACGAGCCGAACTCGAAGGCGGCGTGCCCGGACGTTCGCCGGCACGTGAGGGCGCCTGCTTGGTTTCAGGACGGCGTGTTTCCGGCCGGTTTTCGCGGCCGCGCGTCGGCGCTGACGGTGGCGCTACGCTGCGCGGCTGCGCCGCGGGCGGCGTTGACGGACGTTGCGGTGGGGGAGCCGCCGGACGCTGCGGAGGCGGGGCAGCGGGACGCTGAGCCGGAGCCGGTGCGGCCGGGCGCTGCGGCGGCGGGGCCGAGCGCTGCGGCGGAGCCGCGGGACGTTTCGGCGCTTCCTTGCCCGGAGCGCCCTTGCCTTTCGGCTCCTCTTTCTTCTGTCCTTCGGCCTGCGCGACATGGATGCCGCTCGACTGCGCGCTGACCACGACCGGCGCCAGGGCCATGCTCGGGATCACGACGCTCGCGAGCCATAGATATCTGATGTTCATCTCAAATCCTCTTTCAAAAGACAGCGCGCATAAGGGGTTTGGTGTTAACGAAAACCGGTTCGAAATTGGCCGACGCCGCGCGCCTGCCGTTCGAACCGTGCGAAATCCGCAGGCGACCCGCGCCCATAGGTGGCAAAAACTCTTCTCCTCCGCGCCTCCATGCGCGTCGTGCGTAAAACACGCCGATCTGGAGGCTAGAAGCGAGGTAAGGCGAAAAGAGGTCGTTTGTTCCGCCGTTTTTGGGCCGACTGAACCATCACCCTGCTACCGGGCCGCATCGTGACACAGCCGCACCCGCGGCGGTGGTGCAACATTGCCGCATGATCGACTAGCGCTGCATCGGCGGTTCGGGGTCCGGCACAATATCCGGTTGCCGTCCGGGAAAATCGGTGATCGGCGGATGCTCATCGACCGAATCCGGATCACGCGGCGGATCGGTGACAGGCGGCGAGGTCGGCGGAGATTTTACCGGCGAATTCGTACCGGGCCGGTCGCGCCCCGGATTGCCGATGGGATCGGGCGTATTGGTCGGGTCCTGCGGCGAAATCAAAATCATGAGGTCACATCCTCGCTGAGAGAACGACCTGCTCGCATCACGCGACATACGCGACGTATATGATCATTCGCTTGCGTTGGCATGGAGATCAACGGTTCGGGGATGAAGGTGTTCCAACCGCAAGCGTCCCGCGACGCGGCGACACACGCAGTCGGAAGCCGCCGATATTTTTGATCGGACGCAAAGCCGTCACGCATTGCGAGCGCCCGGGATATCCCTATATCCATAGCCGCGACTGTCGCTGCGTCCACAAGGGCGCACGGTGTTTGAGGATTCGCCGCCATGATTTACATCATCGCCGTATTTCTTCCTCCGCTCGGGTTGCTGTTCAACGGCCAGCCCTTTGCGATGCTGTTCAACCTGCTGCTGTGCGCGATCTGCCTGCCGCTCGGCCTGATCTTTCATCCGCTGCTGTTCGTGCCGTCGGCACACGCGATCATCGTCATTCATTCGGATCGCGAGAATCAAAGGCACCGGGAGATCGTGAGCGCAATCGAACGGCACGGTCCGCCGCCGGGCTATTGGCGCTGAACACCGTTCGGACAAGGAAAGCCGCTCGGATCGATCGCGGTTTCGCTGAATTAGAAAAGACGCGCTGCACGGCGCGTCTTTTTGTTGCTGTGATTGCGAACAGTCGAGCGTTCACGCCGGCGCGTGACACACCGCTTCGATGTTGTGCCCGTCGGGATCGAGCACGAACGCGCCGCAATAGTTTTCGTGATAGCGCGGACGCAGACCGGGAGCGCCGTTGTCCTTGCCGCCGGCAGAGAGCGCCGCTTTGTAAAATGAATCCACGCTGGCGCGGTCGGTGGCGAGGATCGCCACATGCACCGGCTTGTCGAGACCGCCTTCGCCGCCGATCCAGAAATCCGGTTTTCCGTTCCGCCCAAAACCGGCCGCAGGCGATCCGGCTTCGGTCAGGTCGGCGCCGATCTCCTTGACCAAGGCGTAGCCGAGAGGCGCGAGGGCCTTGAGGTAAAAGGCTTTCGACCGCGCATAGTCCGAAACCGGAAAGCCGATGTGGTCGATCACGGCGTGATCTCCATGCGGGCTGCCTGGACTTGCTTAGACTCGTTTAGACTTGGCGTTCGACCATCTTCTTCTTCACCTCGGCGATCGCTTCCGCCGGGTTGAGATGTTTTGGACACGCCTTGGCGCAATTCATGATCGTGTGGCAGCGGTAAAGCCGGAACGGGTCCTCGAGATTGTCGAGACGCTCGCCGGTGCGCTCGTCGCGGCTGTCCTTGATCCAGCGATTGGCCTGCAGCAGGGCGGCAGGGCCGAGGAAGCGATCGGAATTCCACCAATAGCTCGGGCAGGCGGTCGAACAGCAGGCGCAAAGAATGCACTCGTAGAGACCGTCGAGCTTGGTGCGGTCCTCGTGGCTTTGCTTCCACTCCTTCTGCGGCTCCGGCGAAACCGTCTGCAGCCACGGCTCGATCGAGCGGTGCTGGGCATAAAAGTTCGTCAGGTCCGGAACGAGGTCCTTCACCACCGGCATGTGCGGCAGCGGATAGATGCGCACCGTGCCCGCGACATCATCCTGCGCCTTGATGCAGGCGAGCGTGTTGGTGCCGTCGATGTTCATCGAGCAGGACCCGCAGATGCCTTCGCGGCAGGAGCGGCGGAAAGTCAGCGTCGGATCGAGGGTGTTCTTGATCCAGATCAGCGCGTCCAGAACCATCGGCCCGCAGTCGCCGCGATCGACGTAATAAGTATCCACGCGCGGGTTGTTGCCGTCATCCGGGTCCCAGCGATAGATTTTGTACTCGGTGACGTCGCCGGCGCTTTTCGGGCGCGGCCAGGTCTTGCCCTCGGTGACTTTCGAGTTCTTGGGAAGCGTAAACTGGACCATTCGGCACTCTTGCTGCGGCGCTGCGAGTGAGAGAAGCGGGCGGGAGCGTTTCCGCGATTGTGCGGTGCGCTGCAGTCTTAAACCCGTCCAGTCTGATGTCAACGCGGTTTGCTGCAGTCGCGAAATCACCCGCCGCATGCCGCGAAACGGCGCCTTGGGCGCGGTCAGGGCAAGCCGTCGAACGGCACGCGCGAGAGGCCTTTTTCAGCCTGAGCCGCCCGTAGCCCTCCCGAAGCGACCTCCCATTTGCGCAGCAAACCGCCAGCGCATAACCCAAATGGCTCTCTTGCCGGCCGTTGGAACTTGCCTATGCTCGACGTCGGCTCCGGCGATTTCGTCCACACGGCCGGACAGATCTTTGGGGGGATCGTCATGTGGAATCAGGTCTACGACCCGTTCAACAGCAAAGCGCTGTCGACACTCGCCGCCGCGCTGCCGGTGGTGACGCTTCTCGTTCTCATCGCGTCCAATAAAGTAAAAGCGCATATCGCCGCCATCGTCGCGCTGATCGTCGCCAATTGCGTGGCGATCTTCTTCTTCACCATGCCAGCCGGCATGTCGCTGCGCGCCACCGTGCTCGGCGCGGTGACCGGATTCTTTCCGATCGGCTGGATCGTTCTCAACGTCATCTTCCTCTACCGGCTTACGGTGGAGAAAGGCGCGTTCGAAACGCTGCAGAACACCATCGGCGGCGTCACCACCGACCGGCGATTGCAGCTTCTCCTGATCGCATTTTCTTTCGGCGCCTTCTTCGAAGGCGCGTCAGGCTTCGGCACGCCGGTCGCGGTGACCGGCGCGATCCTGATCGGCCTCGGCTTCTCGCCGCTTGCGGCATCCGGCCTGTCGCTGATCGCCAATACCGCACCGGTCGCCTTCGGCGCGCTCGGCACGCCGATCGCGGGCCTCTCCAGCGTCACCGGCATCGATCCGTTCCTGCTCGGCGCGATGGTCGGACGGCAACTGCCGTTCTTCTCGGTCATCGTTCCGTTCTGGGTCGTCTGGGCATTCTCGGGCTGGCGCGGCGTGAAGGGCGTATGGCCGGCCACCCTGGTCACCGGCGTGTCGTTCGCGATCCCGCAATTCGTGATCTCGAACTACATCAATCCATGGATCGTCGACATCGGCGCGTCGCTGATCTCGATGGCCTGCCTGATCCTGTTCCTGAAAGTGTGGCAGCCGGCCGAACTTTGGACGTCCGCGGCGCTGCGCGCCAAGGACGATTCCGCCAGCACCATGCCGGCACGGACATCCGTGACACGGACGGTGACATCGGTCGAAATGTGGAAGGCGCTGACACCGTGGATTATCGTCTGCGTGATCCTGCTGATCTGGGGCACCGACGCATTCAAGCTCGCCGTCAATAAATGGGCGATCTGGAGCTATCCGGTGCCAGACCTGCACAACATGATCAACAAGGTGGCGCCGATCGTGGCCACGCCGACGAAGGAGGCGGCGGTGTTCAGCTTCACCTGGCTCTCCTATACCGGCTCGGGGATGCTGATCGCCGCAATCATCTCCGGTCTGGTGATGGGCTTCTCGCCCGTCGGCCTCGTCACCGCCTACGGGCGAACGATAAAAATCTGCGCCTATTCGCTCATCACCATCTCGGCGATGCTGGCGATCGGCACGCTCACCCGCCTGTCGGGTATCGACGCCACGCTCGGCCTCGCCTTCGCGGCAACCGGCGTGCTCTATCCCTTCTTCGGCACCCTGCTCGGCTGGCTGGGCGTGGCGCTGACGGGTTCGGACACCGCATCGAACATCCTGTTCGGCAACCTGCAGAAGATCACCGCGACCCAGCTCGGCATCTCGCCGATCCTGATGGCCGCGGCGAATTCCTCCGGCGGCGTCATGGGCAAGATGATCGACGCCCAGTCGATCGTGGTCGCGTCCACCGCCACCAACTGGTTCGGACACGAAGGCAAGATCCTACGCTTCGTGTTCTGGCACTCGATCGTGCTGGCGAGCCTTGTCGGCATTCTCGTGATGCTGCAGGCCTACGTGTTCACTAGCATGATCGTGCAGTGACCGATGTTGCGGCGGCGTTCGCGCCACCGCCCATCGACGCAAGCCGACAAACGGAAAGCCCCGGGGAGAACCCAGGGCTTTCTAGTTTGAACAGAGACTCAATTTTGGAGGAGAATCCTGGACGACAAAAACGCTTTCAGGCTTTAGAGCATTTCCGCTTTTCTCCGAATCGCGAAAATGCTCCATGTCCTTATTCTTGCGCAATTCCGGACGGAAAACCGCTTCGCACTTTTCCTGGAATTGCTAATACACCCGCGCCTTCGGCTCGATATAGGCCATGTCGTTGGTCAGCGTGTAGGTGTGGACCGGGCGATAGTCGATGGTGACGTTGCCCGAATTCGGCTCGAACCACGTCATCGTGTGCTTCATCCAGTTCTTGTCGTCGCGCTCGGGATAATCCTCGCGCGCATGCGCTCCACGGCTTTCGGTGCGATTCTGCGCCGCGTCCATGGTGACGACCGCCTGGGCCATCAAGTTGTCGAGTTCGAGAGTCTCGATCAGGTCTGAATTCCAGATCAGCGAACGATCGGTGACGCGGACATCCTTGATGCCGCCGTAGACGTCGTGGATGAGTTTGTGACCCTCGTCGAGCACTTCGCCGGTGCGGAAGACGGCGCAGTTGTTCTGCATGACCTTCTGCATGTCGAGCCGCAGCGCCGCAGTCGGCGTGTCGCCCCCGGCATTGCGGAAATGATCGAGCCGGCCGAGCGCGAAGTCGCCGGAATCCTTTGACAGGTCGGCGTGCGCTTCGCCCGGTGTCAGAATTTCGGCGCAACGCAACGCCGCCGCCCGGCCGAACACAACCAGATCGATCAGCGAGTTCGAGCCGAGGCGGTTGGCGCCATGCACCGAGACGCAGGCCGCTTCGCCAAGCGCCATCAGGCCCGGCACGACGACATCGTTGTCGCCGTTCTTCTTGGTCAGCACCTCGCCGTGAAAATTCGTGGCGATACCGCCCATGTTGTAATGCACGGTCGGAATGACCGGGATCGGCTCCTTGGTCACATCGACGCCGGCAAAGATGCGCGCGGATTCGGAAATGCCCGGCAGCCGCTCGGCGATCACCTTTGGATCGAGGTGGTCGATGTGCAGGAAAATGTGATCCTTGTTCTTGCCGACGCCGCGCCCCTCGCGGATTTCCATGGTCATCGAGCGCGAGACGACATCGCGCGAAGCAAGATCCTTGGCCGACGGCGCATAGCGCTCCATGAAGCGCTCGCCTTCGGAATTGACGAGGTAGGCGCCCTCGCCGCGCGAGCCTTCGGTGATCAGGCAGCCCGAACCGTAGATGCCGGTCGGGTGAAACTGGACGAACTCCATGTCCTGCAGCGGCAGGCCGGCGCGCAACACCATGCCGCCGCCGTCGCCGGTGCAGGTATGCGCCGAGGTGCAGGAGAAGTAGCTGCGCCCGTAACCGCCGGTTGCCAAAATCGTCATATGCGAGCGGAAGCGATGGATCGAGCCGTCGTCGAGCTTGATGGCGATGACGCCGCGGCAGCGGCCGTCTTCCATGATCAGGTCGATGGCGAAATATTCGATGAAGAATTCCGCCTCGTGCTTGAGCGCCGCGCCGTACATCGTATGCAGCATGGCGTGGCCGGTGCGGTCGGCGGCGGCGCAGGTGCGCTGCGCCGTGCCCTTGCCGAAATGCGTCGTCATGCCGCCGAACGGACGCTGATAGATCTTGCCGTCTTCCTCGCGGCGCGAGAACGGCATGCCCCAATGTTCAAGCTCGTAAACGGCGGCCGGCGCGTTGCGCACCATGTATTCGATGGCGTCCTGGTCGCCGAGCCAGTCGGCACCCTTGACGGTGTCGTACATGTGCCAGCGCCAGTCGTCCTCGCCCATATTGCCGAGCGCCGCGGCGATGCCGCCTTGCGCGGCAACCGTGTGCGAACGCGTCGGGAAAACTTTTGTGATGCAGGCGGTCTTGAGGCCGGCCTCGCCGCAGCCGACCACGGCGCGCAAGCCCGAACCGCCGGCACCGACGACCACGACATCGTAGGTGTGGTCTTCGATCGGGTAAGCCTTGCCCGTCACCGCCGGTCCACCATTCGACGATCCGTTACCGGCCATAAATCAGACTCCAAATGACAGCTTGAGGATGGCGTAGCCGCAGGTCAGCGCCACCGCGATCGTGAAAAAGGTGTTGCCCATCAGCAGCAAAAATTTCGCCAGCTCGTTATGCACGTAGTCCTCGACCACGACCTGCATGCCGATACGCATGTGGTAGGTCACCGAGCCGATGAACAGGAGCATCACGATCGCGACCAGGGGCGAGCCGAGAATCTGCACCACCGCGGCATGATTGCGGCCCATCACCGCGATCAGGATGATGACGAAGGCGATCGTCAGTGGAATGTTGGCAACCGCCGTGAGCCGCTGATGCCAGAAATGTTTCGTGCCGGTGCGGGCCGAACCCAGGCCGCGGACTTTCGACAGCGGTGTGAGGAAGCGATTTTCGTTCTCGGCCATCAGCGCGCGCCTCCGATCAAGAGATAGCCGACAACCCAGAGCACGATCGTCAGTCCGATCGAGCCGACGAGGGTCGCGACGGCGAGCCATTCGCGCTCGGCCGGACCGAAACCGCGGCCGGTATCCCAGACCAGATGGCGCATGCCGCCGAGCATGTGGTGGAGCACCGACCAGGTGTAGCCGAACAGCACGATGTGCCCGATGATCGAGCCCATGAACCACTCGACCTTGGAATAGGCGGTGGGGCCGGAGGCGGCGGCGATGAGCCACCAGGCGAGCAGCAGCGTGCCGTAATAATTGGCGATGCCGGTGATGCGGTGGACGATGGACATCATCATCGTCAGCATCGGCCGGTAGATTTGCAGATGCGGGGACAGCGGGCGCTGGACAGGGGCCTTGATGGCGGCCATGGAACTCTCGATGTGGCTCTCGACCGGGCTCGCGATAAGGCTCGCGACGGGATTTTGGAAGGGGTGTCGAATTGTACCCTTTTCAATCAGATGAGAGCCGGGTGTGCAATGCCGCAATCGCTCCTTAAGCCATGGAAATCGATGGGCTAACCGCGTCTCTGGTATACCAGGGCGCGGGTGACGGCATGGCGCGGCGCGCGCCCGAAGATTTATCGTCATTCGCGCATGTCAGCGCGGGATCAGCGCCCAATAGTCGAGTTCGAGGATCACCGCCGGATGATCCTCGTCCCCGGCCTTGTCCGGAAATGCGTCGCACGGATAATCGCGGGTCGCCACGGTGCGCAGGCGCAGGGCGCCGACATCGTTGCGTCCGGGCAGGGTCGCCTTGCCGATGACCTCCGACCAGGCAAAAACCGTCTGGCCGGCAAACAGCGGCGCGACGTGGCGGCCGCCATTGACCGCCGCGATATGAAACGCATTGGCCAGACCGTTGAAGCTCAGGGCGCGCGCCGTCGAGATGACGTGGCCGCCATAGATCAGCCGACGCCCGAAACGGCCCTGCGCCTCGACCCACTGGTTGAAGTGGATGCGTGCGGGATTTTGATAGAGCCGCGCGGCAAGCTGATGCTCCGCCTCTTCCACGGTGACGCCGTCGACATGGTCGATCTTCTCGCCCACGGCGTAATCGTCGAAGCGCGCCGCCGAGCCGGACAGGACAAAATCATAAGCGCCGGCCGCGATCGGCGGACAGGCATCGCCGAGCAGGTGCGTTTCGACCGCCGGCGGCATGCGCGGCACATGCGGCGGCGTCTCGGTGCGGCCGTTCTCGCGTTTGCGCACCATGACCCAGCGGACATACTCGAGCACGAGCACGCCCTTGTCGTTGGTGCCGCTCGAGCGCACGAAGACGAGGCCGCTTTCGCCGCTCGCGTTCTCCCTGAGACCGATGACCTCGGACGCCGCAGCGATCGTGTCGCCCGGATAGACCGGCGCCAGAAAGCGGCAATCGGCATAACCGAGATTGGCGATGGCGTTGAGCGACACGTCGGGCACGGTCTTGCCAAAGACGACATGGAAGACCAGCCAGTCGTCGACCGGCGCGCACGGATAGCCGATGGAGCGCGCGAACGCGTCCGAGGACTGCAGGGCGAAGCGGCTGCCGTAGAGCGCGGTATGCACGGCCACATCACCGACCGTGATCGTGCGCGGGCTGGCATGGCGAAGA
>Ga0310811_10001943_pt1 | contig 25653 bp, 33 predicted proteins | sample YCmetagenome_FD_207642 | JGI IMG/M metagenome (GOLD analysis project Ga0310811, IMG submission 207642) | Soil microbial communities from experimental microcosm in Duke University, North Carolina, United States - YC | ecosystem: Engineered > Artificial ecosystem > Soil microcosm > Unclassified ... | reverse complement strand
TTAGGCTTTCATTATGTATGGTATTTTGCACGCGGAGTGCTATGAGCTGTGACGGTGCGGATGTCATCTTTCTTATTGCTGTTTATTTCGGATACTACCCTACTTACGACTTACTCTACCTATGATACATCCATCAGACTAAACACGCTCCACCGCGTTCGTCTCCAACACACATAATTCCAAGGATTCGTTCACAACTTACCAAGACAGCATGCAGATGTCCTCTTCCCCGCTCGATTTCAGACCCTTGATTCAAAATTTAATGCCTTTTTCGGCTCCCGGGTCAATCTGCTGCTGGTTCACGATCGATCAGGGCTGGCTAGTGCTTGTATACCGGTATTGAGTTAGTTTCTCGATACCAATGTTCAACACCTGCTAGACTATCTTAGCACCAAGAGCTCGGCAAGTTATCTCTCAAGCTGCGGCGGCGCAAGTTGGACCCATGTGCCCAGGCGCTTATGATAAGAGCCTCGTTTATCGCGCGTTTTATCATGCTGCGAAGCATCAAAACACGCCTGGGTGCACCTCTGTAGCTCTACTCACTGTCCTTCTCCCTCTTTGTCCACCTCGACCTCCAGTAAAATGAGGCAGTTCATTTTAAGTACTTCACCTGTTGTCGCAGGCTCGGACAAGAAGATGCTTGGTCTGTAGGACCTCAAGATGGGTGTAGTTTTTGAAGCATGTGGTAGGCCATCGGAGTGAGGCATGGGAAGTGGCGATGGGAGCGGGGAAATCCTCACCTAACACGGAGGAACTGGGGACTCACTCACCGAAGCAATGTAAGCCCATTCCAATTGGATCTATGCGTGAAATTTTCTCCAGAACCAGATGGAGTTTCCTCGATTGTTCAAGTACGAAGCTGTGGAGTAAGGAGACATTGGCTGATGCCACTACTACACTCGATTGGATTTCCTTGCCTTGGAAATCCAATCCAGTGTAATGGGGATGTCTGCTGCGTTGAAGTGTGTTCGATATTCACCATCTGGTGAGCGTCTTGCAATTGCAACAGAATACAGACATACGAATCGTCGTGGACGCCCGATTGCACACGACCCTTCTCAGGTTGTCATCAGGCGATGAATATGATCGTACAATATGGGAGTCACAGTGGAAGCATTGACCAGGAAGCAAGTCGGTGATATCATTCACGTCATAGCCATATGTATATCCTGCTGGCACCCTGGTCACTTCCGCATCTCATGACGTCTCACGAAGCGGCTCTCGGATTGGCGAACTGTCATCATCTTCCCGCACTCTGTTTTCACGACTTGGGTAATCCTCACGAATGGTAAGTGCATCCTCAAGTGAGCTTTTGATAAGATAGTCTGAGAGTGGCCACTACCGAAGAACGCTTTGCAGAAGGGTGCTCAAGAGTGCTCGAGACAATAAGGTGGCAGTCGATGCAGGTTAGCATCAATTTCCACTTTTGTTTTCTTCCACAACAACCCCTGATGTCCAGGGTTCAAGTTCAAAGGCACGTTTCAACCCTCGATTCGTATAACATCATTTGAGTATGATTCATACAGGTCCTCGCTACAAATACTACGTGAGCTATTTATGATAACAGCCTCATGTCCTGGGCGTCTATAAACACACGAGGCAAGTTGCAGTGTTGAAGCAAAATACCTATCTGGTCTATCGAGGGTCATGATATTTGAAGGTCATGAGCAAAACATCACCTCCAAAGAGAGGCATATCATTGTCATGCTGTCTACAAAGACCAAGCATGAATGCAGACCGATGGCAGTCTTGGTCGATTCTCCTAACAGAAGCCAGGTAAAGATGTTGAAGCAGTAATATATGCCGATCCGCGACTGTCGTGCCGGTATCGATGTGCTGCCGAACATGAGGTCTGACGTAGGGGTGCAAAGCAGAGCTCGAACGACTGATTATCGATTATCTTCAATACAAATAACCCCGCGATTGCCCGAATATGCAATCACAACGTCCCGAGTAACAGAACTTCCACAGAATTGAATACCACATCTATGGCTATGATGAACTTAATCGAGGTTCGAAGGAGCAGCGCATAGCCTATCAGGTTGACCATCATGGGCCCACAAAATGATAGGGAACAGTGGCCATGTATATAATTCGTTAATAAGTTTTATGGAGCGTGATCAAGAGTTATTCGTGTCGTCGCTATAGCAGTGTGTTCTAGAAAGGCTGTAAACATCCAAAAAGGAACGTCCTGCCTTGAGACATGGAGAATGGTGGTGGGCCGGTGAGCTTGCATAACGGCCACCAAACATCGTGCTGTTCATGCTCGAATCTTGATGTTGAGTTGGGTTTCTGGTTAAGGACCGGATCCGCCATATTCGATAGTACTGTTCAACATCGGTCATGCCATGAGGAAAGCTATGGTACCCAGGGACTTATGATAAAGCCTCATGTCTTGGGCGTCTGATCAATGCTGCGAAGCAGGATAAAATCACTAAGTGCACGCACCTCTGCAGTTTTACCCACAATACCTCTACCAAGTCAACTTGGAGCGTGCTCGACACCATCAACCTCTAAAAAATGCCACAGCTAACTTACACCACACCCGATCGGCAGTTTAAAGATCATGAGTCCGCCGTCACTGCAGTCGCAGTTTTTCCCGACAGACAACATATGATCACCGGCTCAGAGGATAAGATGCTTCATCTGTGGGACTTGAAGACAGGTATAGTGTTGAAGAAAATGGCGGGGCATCGCAGTGGGGTGTGGGCATTGGCGGTATCACGAGATGGGCAATTAATGGCAAGCGGTGATGGCAACGGAGAAGTCATCACCTGGCGCAGAGAATCTCTCGCTTGGGTGACCCAAGCCTCTATCGCAGCCCACTCCGGTGTAATCTACGCGTTAGACTTTTCTCCTGATGGTACGGTACTGGCAACTGGTTCACACGACTCTACAACAAAGCTGTGGAACACAAACACAGGGCTACTCCCAACTTCAAAACACCGAATCACGTGTAGTGATTCAGTCCGCTGCGTTCGGTACTCACCGTCTGGTGTACTTCTCGCGATTGCAACACACAGTAAAATCGAAATTTATCATCCAGACACTAGGCAATACATCGCAAAATTCAAGGGCCACACACAATACAACCTATCACTCGTGTGGACGCTCGATGGTACGCGCCTTATCTCAGCGGGAAGTTATGGAGATCCCAGCATACGAGAGTGGGATGCATCAACTTGGCAGCAGGTCGGTGATCCCTGGACTGGTCATACTAACGCTGTCTGGGCCATCGCCATCCATCCTACTGGCACACTCATCGCCTCCGCATCTCATGACAACCATGTCCGCCTCTGGTCATTGTTGGATCGGCAAACCATCGCTATCTTCCTGCACTCCTGCGCAATACAATGCGTCACCTTCTCGATGGATGGCAACCTCATACTCAGCGGAGATAATGATAAGCAGGTCTCAGAGTGGGCAGTACCCAAGGATGTTTTGCTAAAGGATGCTCTGAAGGCACAGGTAGCAAAGGTATTGTCCCCTTAATTCATGGCTCTTCGTCATCTCATCTCGCGTCTTTTTGATTCAAAGGCTCAGTGCTCTGATTTAAAGGCGTGTTTCCTATTTTGACTCATAAAACACAAGTCGAGCATGTCACTGTCCTCATGCAGATCCTGGCTATCGACATGACTATTCGTAACGCATGCATCACGGGAGACTTGACTACTGCCGAACAACTACTCACACAAGAGATCGATGTTGATGCTAACAGTTGTACCTCCTATGCGAACCGTTCATTTGTCATGGCGCGACAACTCGACTGGGACCGCGCACTTCATGATGCAAACAAGGTGAGTACACTGGCACCACCCCATGGTGTACCTCTTAATGATGATCGTGTCATAGTCTGTTAGCATTCAGCCTTCGTTGTTAGGCTATATCTCCAAGGGCATTGCCCTCTGCGGGAAACAACAGGTCCGAGAAGCGATGACGGAATTTGACCTCGCATTCACGTCCACCGATGGAGATTCAAAGACGACACTGTTTCTTTTCTTGATCAAAGTAGGTAAATCTTTCATTCATATTCGATGCTTCATTAGAAATTTTCAGGCCATCGCATTGTTCAATGCAAATAACCATGAAGAGGCCGTACGCTTCGTTCAAGAACTAGCTGCCCGTCCCAGTGCCAATCCTCTTGCTTCCTGTGTCGTGGAAGTAAGTATCATACACCTGACTGAGCCCAGGTTCGTGTGCTCACCGGTTTTTCTGTGCTTCGCACATTAGGCATATTTACAAGTCCAGTTGGGAAACATTGCCATGGATAACGCCCTTTACAAAGAAGCTGTCAACCACTTCACTGCTGCTGTCAACGCTGGCGCTTTCTTTTCCAAGTCAGACATTCATTCTATGTATGAGGACTTTGTTGTGGTACGTTGATATGACTGAGAACAATCATATCTACCCATGCTCAATTACGTGCTTGTGCAGCTTTTCGGTTGGGACCTCAAGTCCTTGTGGCAAATTGCAAACCAGCAACGATGCTACGCACTAATTCGGGGAGGTCAATTTGGAGCAGCGCTCGAATCATATCGATACATGATGGACATCAGTGATGAGCCCACAAAGGCCATCTTCCTTGCTTGGATCCCTAGTAAGTCACTATTTTTCAGTGCTGATATCACCCGTGCTACGATTCTTACCCGTCTTACTTTCAGCTCTCAATGAAGAATGGACGGAACTTCATGTTACCAATGGTAATGCTGCCCTCGCAACGAGTGGCTGCTCATGCATGTTGAAACACGGAAATTGAGTAGGTTTCTTCTATACTTAAACACCATTAATACTCGTATACCCTTCGTGCTCATTGATGTGGATGCAGAGGGCACGGTATCAATATATTTCGTTAGCTCCCCCTCATCTGTACTAGAAGCGTTCGCTAAACAATCGTTGTCAACCAGTGGAATGCCTTGATTATGTGCTGTTCTAGAAAGACGGACTGGAGGACGTAGTGCCATTTTGGTACTCCAAATATCCCAGGAAGAATCCTCCATTTTCTCACTCCACTATCGGGTCTCCTGTTACAGATGATCCCTAGCGTTTGGGCAACTCCGTTAAGATCTCCTTGAGCTGCGAAGCATTGTGGTCCAATTCCAGATACAAGCAAGTTGTGCATTGGAGGATACTGAATTGCCAATTGCGATAAGCCGGAGAATGAATCAGCCTCGAATCATGATGATGGGCATTCGAGAAACGGTTGCAATTGCGTAGCCGCATGTAGTTTTCATGATGGTGCCAGAATCTACGTGCCGAACGTTACAGGATAGAGCTCAAGTTGTCAGCCCCTGCCGTGCGTTCAAGCGGTAACCAGGTACGTGATCAGGACTCTCAGATCTGTGAGTATGTGCTATGGATTGGCGGGTTTGTACAGATGTCGAAAAGCTATCGTTCCTTTCTGTTCGAAATTTGCAGACATGCTATAGCCTTGGACCGTTCGATGCCCGAGTCGTTGTAGGGAAGTTTCGTATCACCAGATAAATAATGTGTGATATCTCCAAGATAACCAGTATGTACCCTGGCACGTATTACTGTAGCGACTATACCCTGGCGCCAACGACTGTAAACACCAAACAATAAGAATAATAGATCGTCCATCCCTCCGCGCCTCTATTGTAGGCAAAACGATTGTGAGCGTTATTACCAGAATCTGTTACTGTCCGGGAGCAAACCCTGCGCCATACGCAACATCACAACGTTCGAGGTTAGGCTCGACCACTGTAACGAGACGTTCATCAGTTTTGCACCAGCAATTAAGCTACACCAAAACTTACCCCATTTCCGATAAACACTTCAGATCTTTGAGCCACCAACATATCCAACGCTTGCACCACAAATTTCTGTTCCCATGTGATGTCGAGATCGCGACTGCTCTTAATCTGGGCCCAATTTCCAGACCTCCTAAGAGCTTCTTTCAGCTCCTCAACCCAAGCGACGGCGCCATTGGTCATGATATAGAGATGCGTCAGCGGCTGTTCCGACTCCACGCGCACTAGCATGACTTTCTGGACAATTTCTTCAATTGTGGGAAAGCACCGCTTCATGTACATCTGCATGTTCTTCTCTGATGTCTCGCCCCATCCACCATCAGTGGGCCTTTCGAACCTGTCGGAGAACTCGGGGAACATATTGAACGCATTCCAGTTGGATGACCATTTGCCCAGGTGGACACAGTGGTTCTGGAAGTCACCTCTTCGCACGTGTAGCGCTAGGAGGCCAGGTATCGTGGCTGAGTAATTTTCTGCGACAGCCGAACCAGTGAACCCCGAGAAAAGAGTAGATCGCGCATTCGGCACAAATATGTGGCGATTTCGTCTGTATGCATCGTGTATTAAAGGCGACCAACCCCAGTGCGTCGATACCGGGGAATCCTTGAGGTACTTCCATATGGACAACATTCGCTGGTGTCCGAATATCCTACACGATTTCTGGCGTCTTCGACTAGTCATCCAAAGACGATGTGAATGACTCACCAGTACTCAAAAATTTGATCACTATTCGGGTCGATTTCCACACACGGATCTTCAATAGAGTTGATTTTTTCGAGCCACTTTTCGAATATTTCCGAAGCTGGCACGCTTTCATCGAATCGCATACGATCATCATTCACTTCCTTTACCTGAATGATTGTCGGGTTGGGGCAAATTTTGTTGAAGAAATCCTTGGACACTGCGCGAGGAGTGGTGTCTCCAGGTGGCATTTTACCACCTACCATGACGCCTAGAACAGTTGATCAATGGGGCGTATATGCGGGAATTGACCAAGTTGTACTCACCGCCCAATAGTGCCGTCAGGGGAATCCGAGAAGGAATTAAATGACCATTATAATCCGTATAAAGTGAGCCATCTGGATTCCAGATATAGTCATCGAAGACAAAACTACACGTCATCGAAAAATAAAATCAGGAATGTGGGAATAGAGCGAAGGAACGCATAGAGGAATAGAGACTGACGAGCGTCCTGTGGTATGCGCAAGCAGCCCAACCATCACATAGTCTTGCATCACATTTCCCCACCCTGAGCCTGTACACGGTCAATGCGTAATGAATGAAATTAAAGGAAGGATTACCCACTATGTGCATGATTAGCTGACCAAAGATATTTGACATCCTTCCTCGCTTCGTACTCCTTGTAATGCTCCAAATTTTGCTCCCGCACTCGATAGTCCTCGTACAATGGCGGTAGGTGATCAATGAAATAGCTTCGCACAGTTCCACGGTAGTAAAATACCCCAGGGAGTAGGAAACACAATATGATAGCGAAGAGCAAGAACCGTGTACCACGCTTGGTCAGACCATAGGATGGCATGGGGATGGAGATAAAAGTCGTTGAAAATGCAGAAGCGCAAGGCGTGCCAGGGTTGACGCACAATCCAAATAGTCTGGGAGTGTGAATGTACGGCAGGAAAAGACGTAAGAAAGCTCATACAGGTAACAGGAAGGCTATAATCAGAATGCCGGACACGCTGCGCATCTTGATGGTTTTGCACAGCTCCATATTTACTGCGGAGCCATAACATTGTAACCTGGTTTCTGATAATGATGATAATCCAGTCGACCCTGGGGACTTTGACGAAGGCTGGCAGAATGAGTGTTACACTCTATGGCCGTTCAACAGTTTTCAACGCTCAAGCTGAACAACGTAATGTTGCATATTGGTGATCAAGAAATTTCCAAAACGAGCTCAATGTGAGAGTGTTGCCATAAATATTTCCCATTCTCGTGGAAATCTACCATATATATGGCGTGGTTAAGGTTATTCTAATGATACGGGATGAACCATACTTCGTCAAGAGGCAGTGCCAGTTGTCAGTAAGTTACAAGTAATACATATCAGAAAGTTCCATCATGATCGTGCGCCCATCCGCCTCTGGAGGTATTGCGCTCTTGCCCTCTCCATTGACTCTCTAAGCTCTGGACTCTGCAAGGCATCCACATCTTCCTTGAAACTGCTTGTAACGGTAGTGCAGGCGCCAATATCCATCGAAGATTCGCGAGCAATTCGACGAGGTGTACAAGGTACTGACAACCTCGAGAAGTCTTGGCGATCAGGAGAAAGGTGCACAGCCTCGCCAACAAATTTACGCTTCTTAGGTGATGAGGTCAGAGAAGATGATGGATTGAAGGCTGAGTAGGACGGAGGTTGAATGTCTCGGGGCCGATGAGTTCGACGGAAGGAACCGCGCCTGGAAACAGATGATCCAGCGACAGGTTGCTCTTCCTCCCAGTCACCTGAACCATCATCCACTTCATCCTCCTTCGCTTCACTCATAACTACCACCTCCGCGTTTAGAGCTCTGTGCCCTTCTTGTATCAGCCTAGATAGTCTGTCGCCGATCCAGTCCATTTCGTCGGCCTCAGGTTCATCCTCCTCTTCATCTTCGTCTTGGTTTACGTGCACGAAATCAAATTCTGGAGGTGGGTGAGCCATGAAGGCAGGGGAAGCACTACGTGATGGAGTGGCTGGTCGACCGCGAGTTCGTATCCTGCGGTGTCGTGTGCCTGAGCGACGAACAGAAGGTGTTGGGCGAAGCTTGCGTGATTTCGGAGTAGGAGGAGTAACTTGAATGTCCTTGTTCTGATAGTATGTCAATGACGAGACAACGACGCACGTCAAGCTGTACATACTTGTTCGGGGACCCAGTTACCCGGGTGGTATGGTGGTGGTAGTGGTTGTATCCTTTCTTGTTCCTTGCCTCGGTCCCGCCAACTATGTTCAACATTGATAAGTGACACTAACACCGAACTGAAATCCATCACTTACAGGCGATATACAGTGAGACCAACAGCAGTCCCGATAAGAGCAGCGCTCAACGCTGTAGACACAATCGAACCGGCGAGAGTGCGACGCCGCTTGGCGGGTGGTAATTCTACATCTATTTCAATAACGATGACAAAAGGCATGAATGAAGGTGGGTTGAAAGATAGAAGTAAAGAAGCAAGAAAGATGACTTTAAAATAAAAACCGTGGCCTACGCATGGACAACACATGGCATACGCATGGCGCGGGTATCGCTTGCAAAATATGTAAGGCTACATCATGGATGATCGAGACATACCTGCAAACATTTCTTCAACAAATTCTTGTTCAGGCGTTTCATGAGTCATATCCCTGTACTTTGCGGGTGTGTCGAGATAACCGCGAGTAGACGCGGCGCTTGTGGCGGCTTGGCTGGGTTCAGGGATAGAAGGGACCCAACCGCGCTTACGGTTTAGTGGTACAAATGGTGATAGCGATGGTGACGGTGATGCACGGCGGGGAGGAGGAAATTGTGTGCAATTGCGTCGAGAAATAGCAGCTGCAGGATCAAGCAGTGCATCTTTCCTGTCATTCCGGGACGGTTTTACTGCCGATTGAGCGGTAAACGGATTGTGAAGACCCGGTACGCGAAAACTGAATGTGAATGGGAAAGGCATAGCAAGTCGTAACACAGATCATAAACCAGAAGGCAGATAAGTACAAGAGAAAGGAAAGGAACAGGCCTGGTGTCCTCGCACGTAAGTATACGCAGAAATCTCAACGACTGCTAAGTAGAAAGGCTCCACAATCTACCAACCACCACGCCTGGGAACAATTAACAAACAAACACTTGCCTTTTCTACCCAATAAACCCCTATCAATCCCGGCAGTTGACAATCAAAGTGCAGGGTAGAACGTAAACAGACTGCAAGGAAAACCAAGGCCAAACCTCTGAGGTTATGACTCTCTCTTTCGAGGACCGACTACGACACGACGCAGCCCGCAGGACTACCGACTACAAGCCAGGACCTCTGGCACTCCCTACCAGAGCGCACCGCTACAAGGGGTCAGCTCAATTGATCACATGCACACTTGGCACTCTAAGTGATTGTTTTTACTAACAGGCCATGCATAGCACTGGAAAATCTGCTTCTATTCTTCATATAAACTTCTGATCTCGAGGTCAAATTCTACTGAGAACGGAAAGATGAAGTGTAATGTCCGGAGAGTCCATGTCCGAGATGTCCATAGAATGAACATCGCAATATGCACTTTTGCCTGAGATTAAACATGATGCGGAAAGTATGGAAGTGCATGACTGCTAGGAGTCTACATTACGGCGCATTCAGTCTTGAAGAAACGACGCGACTCACGTGTCAGCCCTAGCGTCGCGGATGACTCTGGTCCCTGGTGATGGAACATCGCGATTAACGCGTCAGGCGCATATCGATACATTGACTTTGGCAGATATAGCTATTCCGACAAAGTGCCCCGGGAGCACTGGATCAGCAAGTCCCTGTCGCTCTGGTGATCAGAACAGTGCCAATCTAAAGAACGTTTTGTCAACGCCGAAGACGTAATCTAAAGGCATTCATAGATGCCCTCGATTGAGAGTCCAGGTAATCTTCGTAGAACCCTGTGATGAACTCCTCAGCCTTGAACCCAAATCTGTTGTACAGCAACTAGATAAACCTCAGAAATGCGTGCCAACATCAACCACTGGTAAAAGCGCACCATCGCTGGATTGTTAGCAGCTACGTGAAGTGTGATATCTCTGTGCGGATTGAGCATGATCAGGTGATACAGCATAGTACTGCAGAGATGAAGATTGTAAGCTATCATTGAAATGTCGAGAAATTGCAACACACGTTGCTATCTGAGAATTATGCCAGCCTGCTCTGACGGCTAGGTACGTGATGTATGCTTCCTGAGGCGAGCTCAAAAGAGCCACGCCGATGACAATTTTGCCATACATGGCGATCACTGAGCAACGCTCGGGGGAAGACTGAAGCAAGTCGCTGACTGAATATCGTGAGAAAGCAACTTATGAACATGAGAGAACATAACAAACCATCAATTCCATCCCAGAACACTCTTGCTAATAGTTCATGTACTTGTTGAAGGTGGGACGGCTGCAGGGAAACATAACGGATTGGAATCGGAACTTCAGGTGATTGAGATGGCGCAGAGCTGATGAAAATGAAGTAAGCAGCGCAGTTATTGGAGTAAACGAGACCTACTGCGCATATGAGTAGTGTTCTCGCACATCTGTCATCAATTCCATCCAAGGAGATCTGGTTTCCCAATCTACTGCAACTAGCCCCGAGCCTGTAGATGGTCTATGCCCACATAGGCGTGATAAGAAAGACATTTCGTAAGGCGTCGTTCGGATAGATTTCAGCGAGTTAAGAATACTTGATTGCGGCGGCTGAGGCGGTAATTGTGGGGGTGCGGAAGTCAAAGAATCGTGATTGACAAAGTCTAGCCCCTGGACATCTGCTCTACGCCTTTCCTGCCACACAAATAAACCTCTAGTCTCCGAGTCACGTCTAAACCATGACTGCTTACCCGACGGAGTTGCAGCTTTCTTAGTATAGTTGCCTGTGCCAGTGAAGGAAGGGCCGCTGCACCAAACGTGGACGCATGCTTTATCGCAGCCGACAACTCGTACCGAGACAAAGGTCGAAGAGGAGTGCCCTGCCTTCAGTTAGCTTCGTTGTTCGTTTCAAAAGATTATCCATACAAAGTTGTCCATTCTGCATTCACTGTCTTGTACTTGGCAGCGTACTTCCAAACACTCTGGCAGCACGGAGCACATAAAACGTTCGAAATAACTGGCTTCCTCCTGGTCATTTGTTGGGTCATCAGACGTACGGGTTTCAGTTCCAGCTCGAAAAAAATCTAGCAGGCTATCGAGTGACATGGATGCCCTTGTAACACGCATGTTTGGAGAGGGAACCATGATCCTTCCCGAGTTGCCTTTCTGCCGTTTGGGTTGGGAGACTCCCTGCAAGTCGCGTCATAGGCGAATCATTTACCATGCGTCACCTCACGAGCTTACCTCTGTATACTCTTCATCCTCATTCCTGGAAGACGCCCGCCGAAAAGGTGGCATGGCGGATATAAATTAGTACTACTACCAGTACACCATTGGCCGAGACATGCATGCACTTTTATAGGGCAAATTCATAGAAAAAAACCGAAATTGGCACTGATTGTTTATTTTCTGTTCCCAGGAGGAAACTCGGCCCAAATCTGAGCATCTTAGATTCTTAGTTCAACTCTCCCCCAGGCCAATAGTGCTTTGCGGCGTCACAGTGTGCCCTAATTTGAAGGTACTCGAGCGTGAACACAGAAAAAGAAGGGCATCTTCGAGCGATGATGAACTCGAAGTAAGAGTCATTTGTACTTGTGGTGGGTCTGTCATACAATAGCACATGGTTGTAACAATGACACAGTGCACTGGATGGCAAGGTTTTTCAGCCTCTGTCTGTCTCCGTCCTCATGAACAAGAGAATTATTTTCGAATTAATGGATGGACTCATGAATTCAGGTATCTCTTAGGCGGCTGCCCCTGGCAGACTACCCGACAATTTTTAATTGTTTGGATCATGTCAAGTGCTGTACACTCTCGCCCTCCTGGAAAACGATTGGGAACATGTCAATTCCTGCATCGGAGTCGGTCACGAGCTTAGTGTTAACTCGAACACTAAGGATGAGGCCTGAGGCGTGGTCCAAGCAAAAACGTTTTTGAACGATCGAGACAAATCCCAGTATGATGTGGATACCTTGATAAAGATCGATGGTCCTTCATAGGAGGCGGCGGCAAACCGTTCGAATGGGTGAGTAGAGGCCACAGCGTAATGGCGACGGCATGTTTGTGATTCGAGTGGTGTTAGCTTGGATAAGTTAGAATCTGGACTACACAAAGGGATATGAGTTTTTGTCGAACGAGGGCATTAAACAGAATCGTATACATGGATATTCAGAGCAGCGAGCAGCGAGCGTATTTTGGCAAGCAAGATATTGAAAGTCGGCATCAGCGACCGCTCGGAAGGGCATCTTTGAATTGGCGAGTCTGGATCCAGGAGACTTCAAGTTCAGGTCTGCGGTCTTGGCGCTACAGGTGGCGATGCTCTGACGCCCCTAACCATTACAACCCGCCTCTCCCGCCACATCATTATGTCCGACCCACACCTGCAGGCCGAATTCGACATGCAGATATCCGAGTAAGCGAGAAAACAACAGCATTTCTCATGCATTAAATACACAAAAGTATGATATAAATCCAACAATTGGGTCCGTGCCAAATGGGAGAAGACGAAGGAGTGATATCGGTGGGCTCGATGATAGTACTGATAGCATAAAACATTTGTGAAAATAGTCAAAAGAGAAATCGATCACAGCCTCGTGATGGCTTTTGAATCGAGGGGCATGCCTATAAGATACCATGATGAATTCCCAAGAACTGCAAGAGATTATGTTAACGCTGACCTGACGGATCGATTCCATTGCGAGCCAGAATTTGATTATGGCGAATCAATCTTGCTTGGTCGAAACTGTGTGAATGAAGTATCTGATAAGCCATACTAGCTACGTAAACGAGACGAGACACTTACTTGACCCGTTGGGCACGCATGATGTCCAGCACCTCCTGCGTTCCCTGTTCGTCCAGTCCCGCTCGCGAATCTCCCTCGGCGATATTGGCTGACTCAATGTCAAACATCGGAGAGCTCAGCCCGGCACGTGCCTGATCAGAAAAAGAGGCAAGCGGCGTGTAGTGGCTAAGGCTTGGGAAGAAAGCCTTAACTCTCGTAGGGAGCGTTGCACGGTAGCGGTAACTGACTGGGAGGAGCAAGTCAGTTTATCCAGCCCTTATACCTGTTGCTACGGGTACTCACCCATCACCAGTGATGCCAGGACTGCGAGAAGCGAAAGGTAGAATAACATGGCAATTTATAGTGCTCCGCTTCCTAGGCCCGACTCTGTCTGACAATAAGAATGTTTGTGAGAAGGTCGCTTGCGTGGTCGGTTGTCGTCTTCGATGGAGACCTTGAGCTTGAAGAACAAGCGCAGTACTAAGCCTATGGTCGCCACGTCCCGTAATAATGTGGCTGTGTGAACAATTAGGCGTAAACTTCCATCCGAGTAAGTATACCGTACATACTTCTTATAAAGACTACATATGAATCTTCTCACTTGGAGCTTGCTTGCAAGTGAATTTTATAGACCTGGATAAAGTGATCCATCTCATTCACGCTAACCTTTCAGACTAATCGGTAGCATGACAAGGAAATAACTTTGATTAAATTTGCCATGGTGAGTTCAAAGGCCTCTGGTGCTTTTTCAAGTTGTTCTGGTAACGCAATCTCCCCAGGTGTCAGGTTTCTCATATTCACCATCAGAACTATCATATTTCTTCAAAATTTCGAGGGATTAGGATGTCCGATGACTTGGCAATGAGCATTTTGTCATATGCCTGGTGCGCAGAATGTCCCTCATGGATCGATCGTCATCCAGCCCGATTCTGGGTGTTGAGCCTAATGAAGTTCGGTAACGCACTGGGAGACGATAATTACGGTCTTCAAAATTGCAAACATTCGCTCTGCCAGAAAATATCACAGCTAGTAAGCTTAGTAGGAGCAAAGAAGTAAGTATCTCGCCTACGCATAGGAATACATGTATAACGAGGGAGATACCTCACGAGATAAACGACGCACTTCAAGTTCTAAGTATACAATGGGAATCAAGATTACAATCAGGATAGTAAAGTACGCATACGAGAACAGAGAGGGGGAAGGGAGGTATAGATGAAGTATGGATATACGGCGTACATGAACGTAAGGTACAACAAATCCAAGAAAAATCGCATAAATACCCATTGGTCCGCGAACATACAAAGATCAAGGTACATGCCATCGCTCCTGGGCCCGTCCCTGAACGACCAACCCTCCGTCCCACATCCTTACATCCCAGCCCTTGTTCACGAGCGCACGGTGTACCGCAGGCTTCAACACGCCCACGCCCCCTACAGAGTGGGTACCGCGGCCAGTAATGAGGCGAAGCGGAGATGCTATGGGATGGCGGTCAGTAAAGTAATACACACATAACTTCGTTCGGCAAAGTGCCCAGCAACCGACAAACAGAGCGTGACAACACACTTACCAGGTGAACATCCTTCTCTCTCCAATATCTCACTTGTGATCACTATTGCCTCTTGAACACATGTCCCATGTAAGTCGATGGATCTTTTGTCATTGGAAGCGTATCTACAAGGTGCGTTAGTATCAATTCTGAGTATTTCGAAAATGTGCGTATGGGGTAGAAGACAGAAAAAAACCCACCTCTTCGCTTCAACCAGTTCCCTTGCCTCATTCAACGCGTCCTCCCGCGCTTTCTCCGTAACCTCCCTAGCTCTCTGCGCATAGTACAGCGCCACCTCCCCGCCCAGTGGCCTTCGCCATGCCCGGCCGGCCTCGCGCAGCAGCTCTCCGCGCTGTATGCGCGCCTGAAGTATCCCGCGCGCAAAGTGCGCATGTCGTGTCCCAGAAACGTTTCCATTTCCAGGAAGCTCTCCAATGTCCCCCTTCCCGCCCTTGCCGAGTACATTGCCCGCACCACGAATTTTACGCTTGTTCGCGGGGTTAGAGTTCTCCAGAGGTTGTGTGGTTCGGGGGGATCGAATCGGCACGTCTTGCCATGCCTCTGGGGGTTGAGGCTGTGAGGTAGGACTGGAAGGAGGGGATGCGAATTTCCGCTTCGACGTTGGTGGAGCCTGCACAGTCAGGGGACCGGTTGGCAACTTTGCATGTACAAGAGTGGAATTCAAATTTGAACCTGAAACTGGAGGCCGGAGGTGGTATATTCCTAATTGACTTGCGGGATGCTCGAGGTCACGCAGGATCCAGATGATATCTAAGGCGTCATCCGGCCTGTTCTGTGCGGCAGAGAGTGCGACGCGAGCGTCTGCATATAACGTATTACGTTGTTCCGCATCAAGAGTGGCGAAAGTGGGTTCAGCTCGGAGGAGGTCAAGGAGTGCAGATAGCGTGTCAGTTTCTGCATCTTCATTAGATTTTTTTATCGGGGATTTTTGCCTGGCTTTGTGTTTGACGCTGGTAGTAGAAGTCGAGGGCAAGGCTGCAAGAGCAGCGCGGAGGGCGTGTGCGGGTGTGGCGTGCGTTGGGGAGTGGAAAAAGGAGGCAAAATATGATTCTTGGGCTGGAGGAAGTAGTGTAGCGAGACGGGTGGAAAGCGAGGAAATTTGCGTCCATATGTCCACACCCTCGCCCATAGTCTTTCCCTCCCTCTCCCTCCCTTTCGTCTTTGTTGGAGAAGAGGGGGCATGTTGCGTCTGCATCATGTCCACAATTTTAATCGTACGGCCCTTGGCCTTCTTTTTTGCGGGCGTGGCGAGCTTAGTTTTCACTTTTGGTTTCGTATGCACGACGGTTTCCCAGTCCTCATTCAGCAATGGTGAAGGAGTGCGTTCAAGGGCATCGATTCCGCGCTCCTCAAGGTCGCGTATATGCTCCATGTTTAAGATATACTCCACCACTCTTTCCATGTCGACATCTCCGTCTCCCTCCAGGGCTTCTCCACTCCCTTCTCTCAGTAGACGTTTGAGGCGGTCCGTAGGTACGTCCGAGAAAGCCTCTTGCAAGAAGCCAAGTGGTGAGCTGAATGAATGCTGAGATGACGATGATTCACTCGCGGTCGTTGTACTGTCGCACAGGTCTGGAGTGGTAAGAGACGTCGTAGACATAATATCGTCTAGTTCGTACTCATCCTCCTGCGCCTGGTTTGCGAGAACCTTTAATGTATCTCGTATAGTCTTGACCTGGTCGGAGGAGTGAGTGACGTCGTCGTCCCCTTCTTGAGTATAGTCTGCGATGAGAGCTGCAAGAAGGGAAGTATCAATTTGAGGGAATTCAATCTTTGCGGTCGGGCATTCAGCACTACGGAAGAAGTGGCAAGGTGGAGAGACGCACTTGTAAAACATCGTATAGGTCCATGGTAGTCCTCTGTAATGTGGCAACACAAGGGCTCGCTGGTTCCAGTTCAAGCGAGGTGGAACGCAGATAATGATGCGGTGGTATTGATAAGTGGATATCGTAACTCAGACATGCGGAAAGTGCGTGTTTTCCTGTAAAGCCTATTATTGGACGTGAGGCTATGATACCTCGAGAAATGCGTCATGTGGGGTCGATCGAACGACTTGATTGGCTCAACATTATTACTAAGTTAGCTCGGGTCCCCAACTTCAATTTCAGTCCACGATGCCTTCTCTGTCATGAAGTTCCCTCCCAGCTGCAGGTGCCTCTGCTATACAGCTGAAGCATCATATATGTTGGGATTGGAGGAAGCCGACTGTAGCTCAGCACTCAGCATGCGCCATATCTAAACGTTAGTAGGTCTATCAGTGTTCGTCACTGGCAGATCCGTAAACGATGGTTTTCATTGTTCAAATCTTCTTTTTGACACATCACGCCGCGCCTAGAGCCTTCTGGAGCAGCTAATTGATCCAACTCGGAAGGTCCCCTTTTCGCACCCTCTTCATGCTACGTACTTACATGCCTCTTTAGCTGAAAGCACATGATTCTTGAAACTGGGGTTCACATTTGGTAACATGGTATGAAAGACTTACTAGTAGGGCCAAAAACACCTCCTAGTGTAGGTCTGATCAGCGGATTGTGGTTGTAGGGGTCAGAGCAAGTTTAGATTAATCCTCCCTGCAGTCACTTTTTCTTCCCAAATGTTTATCTTGAGCTAATTGTCTTGTGCCCTGACAGGATGAGACCAACCTGTGCAATAAACCGCCCACCGTCGTCCTCTAGCTCCGTTGCGGTCGGTCAGCAGTGAATAACCAGAACACACGAACGCGCACCTGCGTTATAGGTGCCGAGCCCTGGTATCAATATCGACTATGCCTGGCCACTTTGTTGGTCCTAGACTGACGATGTCAAGACCTTCATGCCACTAGAGGTCAATGGCAGATTATGGTATGTTAATCCTGATTCACAACTGCATCCACCAACTTTGCCCTGCTTTTGAACTTGAACGTTGGCCCACATGGGTGAAAGGCGACCAGCTTTTCGAGTATACTGCCATCCCCGTGTGCATCGTGCGTGTACTTGACGGATATTCTGGGGTATTCTCCTTATTACGTCTGTTGTGCAAGGCCGTATCTCGCTCATCATCCATTTTATGTAAATGACAGGCCAGCTGCTTGTTCATCCAAATCACAAGACACCATGCTCGGAAGGGATTTGAGATCTTCTATTTTATCTCATATCTGTGGTGCACGTGTGCGAACATCTTTGGCAGAGGAACGCTGAGGAACAGATACTGCCACATCTTACCCCATGGGGCGCAATTGCAATGCAAGAGGTAAGCGTCCTTTGTCAAAAACATTTTCTTGATGAGTCTTTACTGAGCGTAATTTAGGGCCTCGACCAATCAGCTTGCAACGCCATCTCTTCGTTTCTTCGTTATGTAAAAGACTATCTAATTACATTTAAGTTACAGGACCTCGCTCGAAAGGGAACGCCTTCCACTCCACTCAATTGATATGACTTACGACACTTGCGCTCAACTCTTGAGCGAACAACTCTGATACCGGTAAATGAATAAGGGTTTTGATCCACCGAAAAAACACCTTGATTCGTGCTCGGTTAGACAACGCGCTCGAGGTATATAAGTGCTTGCCCGTCTCTCTGAGTTATTCATCACCAGTCTCACATTCACAATTATCGGATAACATGTGGCACACTAAAACCTACAAACTGGCAAGTGCTGCGCGCCCGGGGCGATACGTCTCTCTCAATGACGGCAAGATCGTTGGACACTCTGATGAACCTGGAGTCATGACTGAGGTATAATTGATTCTCTAGACAGACTCTTATGGCTTGCCGCCACTTTCTCTAAATGCATTCCTGCAGTGGTTTGCAACGTTCCATGAGGGTGGAATGGCAACATTCCAAGCGGTTCGCAACGGAAAAGTATGCGATGAATACATTTACTTCAACCCCAATGCAAGTTACCATCTTCCACTTCAATTAATGATGAACTAATGAAGTTGCTGTCCATTTCAGACTCTATCTTTGACTTGTTCTGACAACCCTTGGCTTTTTTTGATCAGAGAAAGCAATTCGTCCGAGTTTTTTTCGTGAGTCTATAATCACGAGTAGAACTACTACGTCTCTTAAAGGGCTTTCCTTCAGTATTGAGATCGAATGCACGGACGACTTGGCCTGGACACTCACGTCATGGGACGAGAATTCACCTGTACGAACCGTCTATCTCAACCTTTCTTGATGGAATGTCTTCTGATATCATGCCGTAGATCGAAACTAAAAGCAACACCGGCTCCACTCAGCAGCTGTGGAAGTTTGAGAGTAGTTCCAAGAAGTACATCGTGTCATGAATTGCGTAGGTTGATCGGCGCGGGTAACATCAATCAATCCCTTGTTGTACGGTACTTGTCAGTAGCCTGGAAGATTTTTCACGATGGCAGCGGGAAGTCATTTATGTACTGGTCGACTGATCGTTCAATTTGTTGTGGATACGGTGCACCCGCATTTTAGTGACCGGATTATGTCTCCGGCGGACAATGAATCGAATCGCTTGCAACGTGCCATCGGAGGTGTTTTTGTGATACACCTTTGGGAACTTCATCTGACTCATGATGCCTGCATAGAGGGAAGGAATGGTGGTGGATGATGGCAAATGCGATGGGTTCAATAGAATTGCATGAGAAGCACGCAATACATGAGCTGGTGGTATCAACTCGGGGCAGGAGTGATATTGCAATGGTCACGACATACTGGCATATAATCACATACAGAGTTGATGATGAGAGTGCAAAACAGGTGATGTACAAACTATTCTGAATCCGACGAAGTCCATGTAGTGAATGCACAGGTGCAACAAAAAAAGAGGAAAACAGACAGCATTTTGACAGCGCCTAAGCGAAAGAGAACTTGTAAAGGGTGAATGAGTCAACTTCGAAGACAATAGTCACACCCTCTCACCTTAAGACCAATCCTCGTCCCTCCACGGACCGATGATAAGCAGCGGATCATCCGACATAATTTCGTCATGCACAATCTTCTTCCCTCTCCTGCCTTTCAACTTCTGCACCACACCAGCGACACCAGGGTCCTTAGTGTTCCAAGGGCCCACGTCCTCGTTCACCTTGAAAATGTCCATGTCATCTTCCGACCTACTGTGGGTATCACGTCGTGTTAGCTGCACTACCGGCTGTTTTCTCATGGCGCCCTTCACGTGTGGCCGTATCGCGAGTTTCGAGTTGGGGCCGACGACTGTACCGGAGCGCGTGCGGCCAGGAAGAGAACCAGCAGGCCCAGCGATGGTCGAAACGAGGGTGGTCAGTGTGGAGCTACTAGTGTCAGAGGGTCCAGGCTGTGGGAAGTCAGATGCGCGGATGGTGCCTGCGCGGTTCCTCTTGTGCTTGACGGTATTCGTTTTCTTAGAGCTAATGCTGGCGGGGCTCTCGAGGGAACGAGTACGAATTGGGAACTGGGTACCATCATCGTATCTATCTGTAGATATGAAGAAGTGATTTAGCATCGGGCAGACAGAAATCGATCGGAACCTAAGAGGGGATCATCTGCGCAAGGGCAATGAAACACAGTAAACGCGAGGGGTGAGAAACATGAAGGATTTGATGTTAATCACATCACGGTCTAGAAGGGAGGTGACGCCACCGAGAGCATGCACATACCGCCCAAATCAAGCGATAACATATCTTGGATCAGGTCTGCTTCGCTTGGCGCGCCCATGCCTAAAGTAGCACCACAGGGAACCAGATCAGCAGACGCGTTTCTCGTGGCGGAACCTGGGCAGTCAGGAGCAGGCGAGTTTGATCCAGACGGAAATACGTGACGCCGTTGGACGATCGCAGTGCGTATCACAGCAACCGTAGGCGCCGGGGAGACTGGCGGGCTTGAACCATGAAGTGTTAAGACATTCTGGCCCAGTGAGATCTTGTGCTCTGGTCTCAAATTAGCCAAGTCCGAAGCCGGGGGAGAAGACCGTAGAGGAATCATGTGTTCGCCCATCGATATTTTCTGAGGAAGTACGTCGAGAGACATAGACATGCTGCCAGCACTATCAAGGTGATCATCACCAACGTCAGGGGCATTTGGAATTTTGTGAGCACTAAGCGTGAACGAGCCGGAGGAAGAGATAATGCTATTGCCTGAGATGCGGATCTTGCGGTGCTTGGTGTAATCTGCCATTTCAAAGTCCTTGTCGCGCGGAAGGTGCGGAGAAGGGGCAAGGAAGCTTAGGCTTGAAGGACATTTCGGTGCTTGGAGGCCTGTCCTACTACCAGAGCGGCTATGCAGCGGGGTGGAGATAAACTGGGGACGATCAACAAGAAAGGGCAATGCAGATGAACTTTGAGTTGGATCGTGTGGGATAATCGAATTCGGATCGGGTTCGCAGATACCTGCATGGATCATAAGTTCTTTAGTCGGGGAGATCCAGTCCTGCTGCGTGATATGAGATAGCATATACGGGGCATCTGGGCTCGAGGGGCGACGTCGATGCTTCGAAGGCGATCTGGCTGGCTCGTTGAGAGATAGCGTAGAGTTCTTGTGGGCGAGCCTTGTATAATTGAGGGAAATCGTAGAGTCTTTACGGGAAAGCTTCCTGTCATTCAGGGATATGGTGGAGTCCTTGTGCGAGAGTCTGCGGTGAGTATATGCACCGTCATTTTTCTGGAAGGCACCAGAAAGTGTGCGGGATTTCAAATGGAGGGGAATGCGAGATGATCGCGCCTTCACTTTGGTTGTAGAGCCAGTATGAGGGGAGGAGGGACGGCTGTGGAAAGGTGAGGCAAGGGGAAGGGATGTACCATTCTCCTTCAGGTTTCGCGAGCTCGTGCGTGAGAGAATATGTTTGACATTTGGTACCGGAGAGAACTCTTCTGGTACTAGTGGACGCGTAACTGAAGACGAATGGACGTACTGCGCAGAAGGAAATGGCGTTTGGAACGCGTCGACATTGGCTTCTGCTTCCGGAGCATCTAGCTCCACAGCCTGCCTGGCACGTTTCACGACACGACCCTTTAGTCGCACTGTATCCTCTCCTTCGTTAGCGACACCCCGAGAGCGCTTGAGCATTCGCCTGGACATCTCTGAACGTGTGATATCATCACGATCAGGAGGAAGGGCCTCGAGTGGAGAAGACAAGAGCTTTACAGCAGCCTTTGCACGTCCCCGTTTGTGTGCATAGGTTACCTTGACTGGTCGTCGAGCCATTGTGCGTCAGTCTTGGCGCATTTAGACTGTTGAGCGCTCAAGCATGCGATCATGCGGCGTTGTGGAGGCCTGATTATGTAATATGGGTATGGCAGCGGTATCAATCCCTGCCAGTGATTGACGGTGGGTCCCCCTATCTATTGTTCCTGTCACATAGCCTGTTGAACTAATTCCTTTTTATTGGAACAACGAGCGAGAAGTTCGCTCAGGAAGCAAACCCAATACAAAATGGCACACATGAGAATCTGATCATGGATAACGCAATTATTCCTATCTTTGAGGATCTTGAATCGGAGGTCCAGGATGTCGTGATTGGGTTTGGGCGCATAAAACGTGACGGCGAGCGTGCATTCAATATGATGAGGAAAAATGAACAGCTACTAATCCGGAGCATGACAGGCGGCTTCCAGCCTGAAAGGTCTCGATTCTTCCAATACCGGAGGAAGATGCAGGTGAGGGCGCCTATGTTACCCCTGTTGTTATTGGATGGAGCAAGGAGGAGGTGCTGAAAGCACTTGAGAAGCCTCTAGAGGAAAATTCAGGGCACAATACTCACGAAGATGCAGATGCGGCGGATACAGAAAAAATTGTGTCGAGTCTGGTTCACGAAGCGGAGGAGTATTCGGAGAGCACTGCTATTCCTCATACAGAACTATGAATTTCAAACTGGGCCCATCAAGGAAACATCATTTGCTACAGAGCGCTCTGTAGCACAATCAAACCCGCTGATGTGTTATGACATTTAGTGCGTTTACGGTCTGCTATTGCATTCCTCCTTATTTCTTCTTACTCATGGCATAGCTTTTGAACCACAATCATCCTCAGCGGTGTACCGCATATGAAGTCATTCGCCGTTCTATCACTGTTTACAGCTGCTCAATCGGCACCGTCACGCCGCATTACTTGAAATAATTGACACGCGGGATTTTGCCGCCATGACTGCGATCCCCAGGAGCCACGCAACATAAACCCTCGTGCCATTCCCTAAATCATGAGTCAGTTCCGCTCACTGCCAATAGCTAATGACCGCTCAGGGTTCGTTCCTCGTCCGCGTGGCCATTGCACACGTGTGCACAATTTTTGACAGCTCATCGGTCAGGAGCTTCAGGGAGATTCTAAGGGTAATCTGTTGTGCCACGTCAGGCCAGAGTGGCCCTGCTTACCTCCTGAGCCCAGAGCATCTCGCACGGACAAAACTTGAAGTAGATATCACACGTAAGGGACTGGTTGTGATACAACGGGCACACTAACCCTGCCGCTGGTGCGAACAGCCGCACTAGACTTTTGAGTGAATTGAACTTTGCATATACACCCACGCTTAGTGGCCAACGGTGGCATCCGTCGGAACGATTCCGAGGTAACGTAATAACTCCTAGTGCCATGCGCATTTGCCGCGTGGATGACTTTCGTTGCACCAGTGCGTCCCTCAGTGGCGATGAGTGTCATAGGTTATACGACCCACCTACTCAAAATACTTCCGGAAGTACTTGGAGCAATGCTGTGCGGAACTACCATGCACACACTCATTTGCAAGTGATGCAGGGATCGTCCTGGTTATGCGGATGAAATACACGGACCCTACATTAACATAATGGCTGGAGCTTGAGAGTCCTGGAAATGCATAACGTATATTCCATTAATTTTGGACATGTGAACCTGAGGTAAGACACGATTAACAAGTTCACTCTCATGTATGAAATGAGATAAAGCAATGAGCAAAACAAAATAAGGAACCTCGATTGGATGCCGCTGTGTCGTACGGCGTTAATTTGTATCTTCGCCGTCGATCCTCCATCGCAGATTGGATTCGTAGAACTTGATGAGCTTGGCAGATCAAGTCAGCAACATATTGTCCAGAAGCCAGGTTTTCACAGCACACCTTCTGAGGGAACTTTTGGGCACAAAGTCGGGAAACTTCCCGCATTCGGACATCGCTATGCTTTCTGCAAATATGTTTAGTATCCAGGAATCTAAAATAGGACAAGATCACGGACATTTTGAAGTACACATAGAGGTCACCCTCCTCTCCGCGTTCGATTGTATCGATGGTTTCGACAAGGTTTTCCCAACTAGCAATAGTCATATGCTTCTTCATGCTACCGAAAGTGACCTCCTCTTCATCTTCAGCCAGTGGTTTCGTGACCTTCTTTGCAGAAGCCCCTTGGCTTTTACGTGGTTTTTTCTTTGCTCTAGCTTCGTCGTCGTCACTGCTCGCTTCCTGCTCCTTGTCCGACTCTTCCTCCGCTTTCTTCGGCCTACTACGCTTCTTTACAGAGAGTGTGGGCTCTCGAGTCTCATCTGCAACGGCGGATTTACGGCTGGTTTTGGGTTTGCTAGTGTCTGTGGATTTGCGGGGGCCACCCCTGCTGACTTTGCGCTTGTTTTCCCAATACTTATTGATGAGGTCCTGTGCATTGCTAGAATGGATTTCAAGTTTGTTTGAGTCAAATTATGCAAGGAAGGACCAAATACGCTGCATCATCTTCGTGAACCCAGCTGTTATCCTCAGAGGGATAACCTTTCCATTTCACAAAATAGCCATATTTGCCCTGAGACGCGTCAATATTCCCCGTGTTGAAACACGATAATGAACGTACATCACCAAAATAACCTTTTTGTGATTCTATGACTTCCTCAATTTCATACTCCTCGTCCTCGTCATCGTCCTCTCCAGGAGTCTCTTCATTCCCCGACGCGAGGTCGGGCTCCGAAGAGGATACGCGATTCTTGGATTTGAAGTCTATCTTCTGTTTCGTACGTGGCTTGTCCACGTCCGAGTCAGAAGTCATCGCATCTGTCGCTCGAGGCATATTGGACTGCTTGTGTGGAATAGTAATTGGAACGAGTTCGATTCGAGACTGAGTTCAATGTTGCACAAGAAACTTGGTGGCGCGGGCGTTATGTAATCGATTGGAACAAAGGTAAACAAGCTTGTGGGCACTCGGCAAACCCCGGTCGCCCAGATGTCAACTTGGTGTTGACTGCAGTCAGATTATCGCAATCTAGCATTAATGTGTTACAGGGAGGTATAAACAGCCAAACCACGCCGTGCATTAATGCTCACACATGCGTTGAAACGTGCTCCGAGTGGCAACAACTTCAAGTTACACACTGCCCGACTGCGGTTACATCCGCCCACCACATTATTTATCTATAACGATATGCAGGTTCGATAAAGTGATTCGACTCCCCGGGACCTTTTATAAGCGCGCCGTCACGTCGCATCGGTGAATAGATGTAATTGCGAGAGAACAGGATTGATCAAATTACAGTAAACAAAGCTGAATACAGTCAGACATCGTAGACCCAAGGGAAGAAACGGAGAATAACCTCAGTCTCTCTGTCTGCGTGATGGACTAGCACTCCGACCGCGTCCTTCCCGACCTCCTCTGCCTTTTTTCGGGCCCGATGGAGGCGGCCGAACGAACGCGTAGTCGCATGAAACCATCTGTTCTAGTAATGGCGTGCCCGACGCGCCATCAATAGCAGCCTGAGCCTCAGCCATAGTCTCGTATTCCACGAGTGCATAGCCCTGTAATTGAATGAATGTGAAATTTTCTTGTTCTCTCCAATGCGATGAACGGACCTTGACATAACCCGTGCGCCGGTCCAAGTTCAAATGGAG
>Ga0310811_10001942_pt1 | contig 25655 bp, 27 predicted proteins | sample YCmetagenome_FD_207642 | JGI IMG/M metagenome (GOLD analysis project Ga0310811, IMG submission 207642) | Soil microbial communities from experimental microcosm in Duke University, North Carolina, United States - YC | ecosystem: Engineered > Artificial ecosystem > Soil microcosm > Unclassified ... | reverse complement strand
TCTCGCGCGGAAGGAGAACTATTTGCATGAATAAGGCGGCAACGTATTCTGAGTTGAACCAAGGAAAAGAGGACTTTTCTCATCTCTATACGTCCGACGATCCGAGGGAATACTTCAAATACTTAGGCCAGCTCGATTATATTATTCCACATCTAGCTCAGCCGGTCTTCCGGCAGTTGATCCGTGCGCGCCGTTCGGGCCAAGACCGGCCGATCACGGTTCTGGATCTTGGCTGCTCCTACGCCATCAACGGCGCCTTGATGAAATTCGCGATCGGCTATGAGCAACTCCGGCAGCGCTATACCGCCCCGGCGCTTCAGTCGCTCAGTGGCGATGAGATGCTCGCGCTGGATCGGGCCTACTACCGCGCATGGCCCAGAAATCCCGACGTGCGCGTGATCGGCCTCGACATCTCGGAGGCGGCCATTCGCTATGCCGAGGGCTGCGGCATCATCGATCGTGGGCTCGCCATTGATTTGGAAAGCCGTGATCCGACGCCGGAAGAGGCCGAATTGCTGTCGGACATCGACATCATCGTCTCGACCGGCTGCGTCGGCTACGTGACCTCGAAGACGTTTCAGCGCCTGGCCAAAGTCACCCGCGGCGACCGCACGCCATGGGTCGCCTCGTTCGTCTTGCGCATGTTCCCCTATGACGAGATCACCGCCACGCTGGCCGAGCGGGGCCTGGTGACCGAGCTCTACGAGGGCGCCACCTTCGTGCAGCGCCGCTTTGCCGATCGCCAGGAGATGGAAGCGACCATCGGCGCGGTGGAAGCGCGCGGCCTCGACTCCTACGGCCGCGAGACCGACGGTCTCTATCACGCGAACCTGTTCATTTCGCGTCCGCCCGCCGACATCGAGCGGCAGCCGATCCAGAAACTGATCAGCGTGGTCAGCGGCGCCAACAAGCTCTGGAATGTGAGCGCGAACGTCCTGAGCAGTTTCGGCCCGGCGGTGCGCAAGCGCGCCCGCGCCGAGCGTTCGCATCGGGTCGCTGCGTCTTAACTCCCAACGGAACGAAAAAGCGCCGCAGACGGTCCCGCCTGCGGCGCCTTGAAACGACAGGACTGCGATCAGCGCGGCGCCAGAACCATCACCATCTGGCGGCCTTCGAACTTGGCGTCCTGCTCGACCTTCGCGATCGGCCCGGTATCGGACTTCACCCGATTCAGGAGCTGGAAGCCGAGTTCCTGGTGCGCCATTTCGCGGCCGCGGAAGCGCAAGGTGATCTTGACCTTGTCGCCTTCCTCGAAGAACCGCTTCATCGCGCGCATCTTCACGTCGTAATCGTGGTCGTCGATCATCGGGCGGAGCTTGATCTCCTTGATCTCGACGACGTGCTGTTTCTTGCGGGCCTCGGCCGCCTTTTTCTGCGCCTGGTATTTGTATTTGCCATAGTCCAGGAGCTTGGCGACGGGCGGCGCGGAGTTCGGGGCGATCTCGACCAGATCGAGCCCCGCAGCCTGCGCCATCTCTAGCGCGGCTTGGATCGGCGTAGGGCCATGGTTGTGGCCGGTAGCATCGATAAGCTGGACCTCGCGGACGCGAATCTCCTCGTTGATGCGCGGGCCATCCTTCTGGACGGGCAGCGCGGCCTTCATCGGACGACGAATGTGATTTCTCCTATGCTGTTGCGACAAACCTGAAGGCGAGCCTAGCACGCCTCGGTGTTCTGAAGATTGGTAGAAACCGCGAATAAGTCAACGCGGTTCCGCGCGCCCGATTACCAAAAGGCGCGATTTTCGGCCCAAATTGTTCTAATTGTTCTCATTTTGTCGCAGTCGGGCAACCGGCGACCCGACCGGGGTACGCCCGGTGACGTCCGCGTAGAGCCGAAGGGTCTGCTCAGCCACCGTGTCGGCATTGAAATGGCCGCGCACCCAGTCGCGCCCGCGCAGGCCGATGGTGGCGCGGTTGGGCTCCGGCATCGAGAACAGCCGCAGCAGCGAGGCGGCCAGCGCCGCATCGTCACCGGAATGGAAGCGCAGCCCGGCGATACGGCTCTCCGGCACCGCCGGGTTGGTGAGCACCACGTCGGCGCTGGCGCTGATGTCAGAGATGATGACCGGCCGCGCCATCGCCTGCGCCTCGAGCAACGCCCGCTGCACGCCCTCGGGCTGCACCGCCGCCGAGACGACAACGGAGGCCGCGGCGTAGGCCGCCGGCATGTCGCTCACCGGCGCGGCCATGCGGATCACATCCATCGTGCCGGTGGTCAGCACCAGATCCCAGAGCTCGCCGGTGTAATGCGTGCGGCCGCGATCTTCGCCGACGAAGACGCAGAGGAAGTCCTTGAGCCCCATCTCCTTGAGGCGCTGCACCGCCTTGACGACAACGTCGTGGCCCTTGCGGCGCAGGATGCGGCCGATGATGAGGATGACTTTCGTGTCCCGCTTGATGCCCCAGGCATCGCGGATCGCCGCGACGCGATCGTGGCCGACACCCGCGACATCGAAGCGCTCGATATCAACGCTGCACGGCACCACCGCGATCTTGTTCCAGGGCGTGCCGTAACGATCGTTGATGAGCTGCGCGATCTGCTCACTCAGCGCGATGACGCGATCGCCGCGCGCCATGACGCCATTGTAGAAATGCTTGAAAATGTTCTGGTCGCGAAAGCCTTTGTACCAGCTCGTCACGAAGGGAATGCGGCGCAGGCGTGCCGCGATGAAGGCGCTCCAGGCGCCAGCGCGGGCGAGCGCGTGGATGACGTGGCAATTCCGCTCGCGCGCGAGCCGCGTCAGCACCACGGCGTTGCGCAGCATCACCACGGGATTGTTGCTCGAGACGTCGAGCGCGATGAATTCACCGCCGGCGGCCGTGACATCAGGCACCAGGCGGCCGGCGCGCGACACGACGATGACGTGATGACCGGCCGCGCTGAGAATGCGCGTGAGCTCGATAGCGCCGGCGTCCGCTGCGCCGCCGTCGAGCGTCGGTGCGACGATCAGCACGCGCATCGGGCCGGTTGCGGCGTTCGCACCAGTCATGTCTCGCGGCGCCGCCGACACGCGGGCCTCGCCGACAGACCTATCCGACGCGAACAAACTCGACATCAAGTCACGCCCCTCATAACTTGAATTTCAACGGCAAACGCCAGCTTCGCGTGGAAGTGCTGCGCGCCTCGCGCCGTCATTTCGTCCGCGCCGTGCGCGAAATCTGTCGATGTTTTCTGAGCGATGTCCTGCAAACCTTTAATTCAGGCGTCGCGTGCCAGCACCGAGGTATAGACCCCGCGAATGGCTTCGGCAACGCTGTGCGGGGAAAATGCGAACTCGGCGAACTGGCGAGCGCGCGCGCCCAGCGCCTCGTAGGCGGTCGTATCGAGCTTGAGGGCGGCGCCGACGGCGCGGGCAAATTCGCCGGCATTGCCCGGGCGCACCACCCAGCCGGTACGCAGTTCCTCGCGCATGCGCGGCGGCGCCAGCAAATTTTCTGGCAGCATGCCGATCGTCGTGGTGACGACGGGACGGCCGATCGCCTGCGCCTCCGCCACCGCGCGGCCGGACAGCGGCGGCGTCATCGACGGCACGACCACCACGTCGGCGGCGGCGATTGCACCGGGCATATCGGCGCAATGCCCAGTGAAGCGGCAGAGCGTCTCGATTCCGTGCATTTCGGCGCGGCGGCGCAAGGCGCGCGCGTAGCGCGGTTGCACGCGGTCGTCGCCGGCAAAGACGAAGGCGATGTTGCGGTCGCCGTTGGCGACGAGCAGGCGCGCGGCGTCGATCATCGTGATCTGCCCGTTCCACGGCGCAATGCGTCCCGAGATGAGCACGACGCGCACATGCGGCAGAACGCCCCAGATGCGCCGCATCGACGCGATCCGATCCGAACTGATCGCCGCTGGATTGAAGGTCGCGGTGTCCACCGCGCGCGGGATCACCGTGATGCGGTCCGAAGGGATGCGATAGCGCTCGATCATCGCGCGCGAGACATAGCTCGACGGCGCGATCACGCGATTGCCCCGCGCCAGCGATGAACGGAACACGCTGCCCGGCCACGCATCGGCGGCGAGTCGGTCGGGGAATGACGTCACAAGGAACACCGGTTGCTTGTGGGTCGCCTGCAGCGCGCTCCAGGCGGCGCCGGCGCTCTGCGCGTGAACGATGTCGACGCGTTCGCTGGCGATGAGGCGCGCAATCTGGCTCGCGTTACGTTTGAGGCGCAGCGGGTTGATCGTGTCGCTCGCCATCGGCAGCCATTCGCCGCCGAAGGCGCGCAGGTCGCCGACCAGCGGTCCACCGTCGCCGGCGACGATCGCGCGCGCGCCCGATTGCAGCAGCATCATGGCGATATCGACGGCGGCATGTCCGGCGGGATCGTCACGCAGCGATGGCACGAGCTGCAGGACGGTGGCGCCGGCGAGCGACCGCGGCTTTGCATGGAGGGCGACATGCACGGTCATGGCTGCCCCCTTGCGCATGAGGGGTGCTTGCGGCCAGAAGGTGCCGCCGCATCCACTTCGAATGAGCCCCTGCGCCCCATGAGCGAAGCCCACCTCACATCGCTGACGATAGAATCACCCGCGCCATTCCGGACAATCGCCGTGAGGGTGCGCGAGAGCAAGAGCGAAGGCCCGGAACCGGGTCTCTTTTGGCTCGGCGGATTTAAATCCGACATGAAGGGAACCAAGGCGGTGGCGCTCGACCTGTGGGCCGAGATGAACGGCCGCGCCTGCGTGCGCTTCGATTATTCCGGCCATGGCGAGTCGAGCGGCGCCTTCACCGACGGCACGATCGGCCGCTGGCTCGAGGAAAGCGTTGCCGTGTATCGGCAATTCGCGCGCGGACCGCAGGTCGTGGTTGGCTCGTCGATGGGCGGCTGGCTGGCGCTGCTGCTGGCGCGGGCCCTGCGCGAGGTCAAAGGCGCTTCCGCGATCGCCGGCATGGTGCTGATTGCGCCGGCGGTGGATTTCACGGAGGTGTTGATGTGGAAACAGTTCCCCGACAAGATCAAACGCGAGATCGAGGAAAAGGGCGTCTGGACCCGGCCGTCGGACTATTCCGACGAAGGTTATCCGATCACCAAGGGACTGATCGAAGAAGGTCGCAACCATCTCATGCTTGGCGGCCTGATCGAGACGGGATGTCCGGTGCACATCCTGCAAGGCGTGCAGGACACCGACGTGCCATGGCGGCATGCGGTCGATCTGGTCTCGCGCTTCTCGCGCGATGACGTGGTGCTGACCTTGATCAAGGACGGCGACCACCGTCTGTCGCGTCCAGAGGACATCGAGCGGCTGACTTTGGCGGTGAAGGAGTTTTGAGGGCTTCGTACCCCGGATGCTGTGCAGCACGTAGCGTTAGCGAAGTGCTGCGCTGCTGATCCGGGGTCCCGATTAGTCTAAGAAAGCTGGGTCCCGGGTCTGCAGCGCATCACGATCGTGCTGCGCCGCGCCCGGGACACGAGTCACGTAAGCGCCGCGTCCCACTCATCCTCCACAGCGTCATCATCGCCGTTTCTCTGTCGCGCCAGTTCGGCAAACTCATCTTTCGCCATCAACCGGCTCAACGCCCACACGGCGGCGCCGCGCACGAGCGGCGAGGCGTCGTCGAGCAGGCGTTCCGCTTCAATCACCAGTGACGCATCGCCGGAGTTGCCGATCGCGATGAGCACATTGCGCACGAAGCGATCGCGTCCGCTGCGCTTGATCGGGCTCTTGGTGAACAGCGCGCGGAACTGCGCATCGTCGAGCCGCGCGAGGTCGGCAAGCGGCGGCGCGCGCAAAGCATCGCGCGCGGACAGCTTGGCTTCACGTCCGGCGACCGCAAACTTGTTCCATGGACATACCGCGAGGCAATCGTCGCAGCCGTAGATGCGGTTGCCCATCAGCGGGCGCAGCTCGCGCGGGATCGGGCCTTTGTGCTCGATGGTCAGATACGAAATGCAGCGTCGTGCATCGAGCCGGTAAGGCTCGGGGAAAGCAGCAGTGGGGCAGGCGTCGAGACAGGCGCGGCAGGTGCCGCAGCTATCCTCGGGCTTATCGTCCACCGGCAAATCGAGCGTCGTGAAGATCGAGCCGAGGAACAGCCACGAGCCGAACTGGCGCGACACCATGTTGGTATGCTTGCCCTGCCAGCCGAGGCCGGCGCTGGCGGCGAGGGGCTTCTCCATCACCGCCGCGGTGTCGACGAAAACCTTCACGTCGCCGCCGGCCTGCGCGATCAGCCAACGGGCAAGGTCTTTCAGCCGCGCCTTGATCAGGTCGTGATAGTCATCGCCCTTGGCGTAGACCGAGATCGCCGCACGTGTGCGCTCGCGCAGCACCGCGAGCGGGTCCTCGTCAGGCCCGTAGTTCATGCCGAGCATGATCACCGAGCGCACATCCGGCCACAGTGTCAGCGGTGATGCGCGTCGCTCGACCGTGGTCTCGAGCCAGATCATGTCGCCGTGCGCGCCGTCGGCGAGGAACCGCTCGAGGCGTGCTTTCGCCTCCGGCACGGCGTCGGGCCGCGTCACGCCGAGGCAATCGAAGCCGCGTGTGCGCGCCTGTTCGGTCAGCGCGGTCTTGATGGCCTGCGGGTCGCTCAAAAATCCAGGTCGGCGTAGGTCTTCGACGCCGGGACGCCGGCCAGCGTGTCGGCCAGGATCGGACGGAACGAGGGCCGCGACTTCACCCGCGCGTACCAGTTCTTGGCGGCTTCGTCTTCGCTCCACGGCACTTCGCCCAGATAGTCGATTGATGAAAGGTGCGCCGCGGCGGCGAGATCCGCCAGGCTCAGGCGGTCGCCGGCGAGCCAGTCGCGCGTCTGCACCAGCCATCCGATATAGGCGAGATGATAGCGGATATTGTGGCGTGCCGCGCGCAGGAGGTCGGTGTCGGGCGGACCGCCGCCCTGGTCGCGGGTCATGTGCCGCTTGAACACACGCTCGGTGACCAGCGGGGCGCTCACCTCGGCGTGGAATTTATCGTTGAACCAGGCGGCCAAGCGCCGCACCTCGACCCGCTCGCCGGGTGCATGGGGCAGCAGGCGGTCGGCGCCGTCGGGGGGAAGACTCTCCTCGATGAATTCGGCGATGATCGAAGCGCCCGGCACGGCCGGTGCCCCCTCGCTGACCAGCACCGGAATCTCCCCCGCTGGGTTCAGCAGCAGGAATTCCTCGCGCCGCTCCCAGAATCGCTCCTCAATCAGTCGCACCTCGACGCCGTATTCGTTGAGGATCAGCCGCACATAGCGCGACAACGGACTGAGTGGATGTTGGAACAGCGTCAGCATGGGCCCCGGAGTACTTCGCGGCGATGGCCGCTACGACCGAATCGTCAATGCGCAGTGAAGTGATGCACTATAGGAAGAGGCTCCACCGGAGCAATCCAGCAGGGACATACCTTCCCTGATCCGCCTTTTTGAGTTGCCTGCATCGGGGTCTTACGCCACCAAGGTGCCGGAACCGCCCGAATCGCCACTGTCTTCAGCGCCAGCGACGTCCCCGGAGCTATCCCCTCATGAGTTTCGATGCGATTAAGGCGGCCGCGGATGGTTTGAGCCCGGCCCATATTGACCTTATCAAGGCCGCTGTCCTTGGCCTGGTCGAGGGTTTGACCGAGTACCTTCCGGTATCCTCGACCGGCCATCTCCTGCTCATGGAGCACGTCTTCGGCTGGGGTGACGACGCCTTCGGCAAGTCGTTCGCGGTGCTGATCCAGCTCGGCGCCATCCTGGCGCTGCTGACCATTTATTTCGGACGCATCTGGGCGCTGGCCACAAGCATGTTCACGCAGTGGGCGGCGGCGCGCTTCATCATTGGCGTGCTTCTCGCCTTCCTGCCGGCAGCGGTGGTGGGCGCATTGGCCTACGGTTTCATCAAGTCGGCGTTGTTCGACATCCGCGTCGTCTGCATCTCGCTGATCATCGGCGGCTTCGTGCTGCTGGCGGTCGACCGGATGAACCTGAAGGCGCGTTATCACGAGGCGACCAACTTCCCGCTTTTGGTCTATCTCGGCATCGGCATCATCCAGTGCATCTCGATGATCCCCGGGACGTCGCGCGCGGGCGCGACCATTGTCGGCGCCATGCTGTTCGGCGCCGACCGGCGCGCGGCGGCGGAGTTCTCGTTCTGGCTGGCGATGCCGACGATGGTCGGCGCTTTCGCCTACGAGATGTACAAGAGCCGCAACGAGCTCGCGCTTGGCGGCAATCTCACGGTCACCGCCGTCGGCTTCATCTTCTCGTTCATCTTCGGATGGATCGTGGTGAAGACGTTTCTCGGCTACGTGCAGCGCCACACCTTCGCGCTGTTCGCCTGGTGGCGCATTCTTCTCGGCAGCGCCGGCATCTACGCGATTTATTTTTTGTGAGTTCAGCGCCGACTGCGCACCTTGCTCTGTCATGCCCGGGCTTGACCCGGGCACCCACGTCTTAGGCCGCAAGCAAGAAAGTCATGGATGGCCGGGACAAGCCCGGCCATGACGTGGAGAGGCGGTGCCTTTACGCCAGCTTGCTGCGGAACTGGCCGGTCTTGCGGAAGCGCCAGAGATAAGACGGCACGATCGCCTCGATCGAATCGGGTTCGATGCCGAGGCCTTGCAATGTGCGGCCTTGCGCCTTTGCCTCATCCGACACGACGTTGTCGGTGCGCAACATCTCGACCTGGTCGGGCGTCAGCGGCGGCTCCGGCGCGAATTGCAGGATGCTCGCCTGCAGCTTGGCGGCAAAGAACGGCAACGGCACCAGCAGCCGCTTGCGCTCGATGGTGGCGAGCACGAACTGCATCAGTTCCTTGAAGGTGCGCACCTCAGGACCGCCCAGTTCGTAGATCGTGCCTTCGCGCGTCTTGCCACCCACCGCATCGGCGACCGCGGTGGCGACATCGCCGACGAAGACCGGCTGGAAACGTGTCGCTCCGCCGCCGATCAACGGCAGCGCCGGCGCCATCCGCGCCAATGACGCGAAGCGGTTGAAGAAGTCGTCTTCCGGCCCGAACATGATCGACGGCCGCATGATGACGGCTTGCGGCAGCGCCGACAGCACCGCCTTTTCGGCCAGCGCCTTGGTCCGCGCATAGCGGGCACGTGAGTTTTCGTCCGCGCCGATGGCGGACACATGCACCAGGCTGGCGCCATGCGTCTTGGCGGCGGCGGCCACCTGCTCGGCGCCGAAGGCATGCACCGAATCGAAGCGCTGGCGGCCGCGCTCGTAGAGAATGCCGACCAGATTGACCAGCACATGCGCGTCGCGCGCGGCGGCTTCCACCGAGGCGGCGTTGCGCAGGTTGGCCTGCACCACGTTGATCTGGCCGACGCGGCCGAGGGGCTGCAGGTGACCGGCCAACTCGGGCCGGCGCACCGCGACGCGGATGCGGTAATGGCGCTTGGCCAGTGCCCGGACCACATGGCGGCCGAGAAAGCCCGACCCGCCATAGACGGTAACCAGGGTATCGTAGGGGCTGCGTGCGGTCATGCCGCTCTCGCTCTGATGTCCGGCGGGGGTTTGATCTGGGACCGGCCAATACAGGATCGGCCGGGGCCTGTACAGGGGTGGATAAGGCCTCAATTGACAAGCCGTTGGCGGGTCCGTACCTATCCCCCCGCCCGTGCCCAGGTGGCGGAATTGGTAGACGCACTAGTTTCAGGTACTAGCGGTGAAAGCCGTGGAGGTTCGAGTCCTCTCCTGGGCACCATCATCCCGCACATGATCTGCCTCACTGCCCGTCCAGGCGCGAAAGCCGTTGGGAACACCGGCGATTCAGGCTAAGGGAAGCGAGGAAACATGCCTCGCGAGCCAGACAGCCGAATGACCATCCGCCTGCATCGGGGCGATCTGCCCGACCTCACCGCTTACAAGGGCGCGGTGGCGATCGACACCGAGACCATGGGTCTCGATCCCAATCGCGACCGGCTTTGTGTGGTACAGTTGTCGCCGGGCGACGGCTCTGCCGACGTGGTGCAGATCGCGGCCGGCCAGACACGCGCGCCGAATCTCGAGCGCCTGCTTGCCGACCCGGGTGTGGTGAAGATCTTCCACTTCGCGCGCTTCGATCTCGGCGTGCTGTTCAAGACCTTCGGCGTCATGGCCGTGCCGGTCTATTGCACCAAAATCGCCTCGCGGCTTGTGCGCACCTATACCGACAAGCACGGCCTCAAGGACCTGAGCCGCGAACTGCTCGGTGTCGATCTCTCCAAGCAGCAGCAATCTTCGGACTGGGGCGCCGACACGCTGACCGACGCCCAGGTGGCGTACGCGGCGAGCGACGTGCTGCATTTGCATGCTCTGCGCGAGCGCCTGGACACGATGCTGGCGCGCGAGGGCCGCAGCGAGCTGGCGGCGGCCTGCTTCGCGTTCCTGCCGAACCGGGTGCAGCTCGATCTGGCCGGCTGGGCGCGCGAGGACATTTTCTCGCACTCGTCCAAGCCGTTGGAATAGCGGGTTTATTGGTTAACGCGCCGATGCGTCGCCGTGTCCGCCTGTTGCCGCCGCGGGGCCATATTCGTCACGCATATGTTGCGTCTCGGGGCATAACGTGATTTCCGAAACTGAATGATACCGGAGCTTGGTGTCTGCATCGGCACACGACCTCGGCGAATCTCCGCCCGCATAGTCGGCTAGCGCACTTAAGGGCGTGTTTCGAGGAAGCTCAGGCGTGCCCTACGTGCTAGTCAATGCAGTGACTGAGCGAGTGCTTTGACTTGAAGTGACCAGATCAACGACATGAACCGCGTCATCGCCGCACAGACCGACGAGCAGACCGCCCGCTCCTATTGGGTGATGGGGCGCCGCGACAGCGACCGCGCGTTCCGCTCCGCGCGCCGCCACAGCAAGCTCGTGCGCGTGCTTCGCATCGTTGTTCCGACCTTCGTCGTGGCCGGCTGCGTGATCATGTTCCTCATCACCTATTACAATCCGCTGCGCATGCTCGCGAAGCTGCCGATCAATCTCAACGATCTCATCGTGTCCGGCACCAAGGTCACGATGGAACAGCCGCGCATGTCGGGCTTCACGCGCGACTCGCGCGCCTATCAGTTGTCCGCCGACGCCGCCGCGCAGGATCTCACCAAGCCCGACCTGGTCGAGCTGCACAAGATCCACGCGCAGGTGCAGATGCAGGACAACAGCACGATGAAGATGTCGGCGAACAACGGCATCTACAACAGCAAGAGCGAAACGTTGCAATTGGCGAACGACATCCGGCTCTCGTCGTCGAGCGGCTATTCGGGAAAGCTGAGCGAAGCCTTGGTCAATATCCGCTCTGGCAATGTTGTATCGAATCAGCCGGTCGAGTTGCAGATGCTGCAAGGCACGTTGAACGCCAACAAGCTCGAGATCGTCGACAACGGTGATCTGGTGCGCTTCCACGATGGCGTCGTCATGGACTTGATGCTCAACGGCAGCCCCGCGCAGAAGAAGGCCGGCGCGCAATGATCACGATGCGGAGCATCGCAGCGCTCATGGTTGCTTCGGCGCTGGCCCTGTCCGGCGCCGTGCTGCATGCGCAGCCGCAGACGTCGAAGGGCCCGCCCAATGCGTTGCAAGGCTTTTCGCAGAACCGCGACGAGCCGGTGCATATCGAAGCCGCCACGCTCGAAGTGCGCGACAAGGAAAAGGTCGCGACGTTCAGCGGCAATGTGCGCGTCAAGCAAGGCGACACCGGCATGCGTTGCAAGACGCTCGTCGTCTTCTACGAGCAGGACGAGACCGACGGCAAAGCCGACGACAAAACCAAGGCGCCGGAGAAGGGCAAGCCGATGCAGGCGGCCACGCCGGGTCCCGGCGGCAATCAGAAGATCAAGCGGCTCGAGGCGCGCGGCGGTGTCGTGGTGACGCAGAAGGAGCAGACCGCCACCGGCGACCTCGGCATCTTCGACATGGCCACGCAGACCATTACGCTCACCGGTAATGTGGTGATGACGCAAGGGCAGAACGTGCTCAAGGGCGACAAGCTGATGGTCGACATGGCGACCGGCGTGTCGCGCGTCGAGTCGGCCAAGAATGGCGGGGGCCGGGTGCAGGGCCTGTTCCTGCCGAGCAGCGGCGAAGGTTTGGGTAATATGAAGCCTGGCGGCGGTGGCGCGAAACCGGCCGAACATGGCAGCGGGGCGAAGACACAGCAGCAGCAGCCGATGTCGCTGCGGCCGTTTAATTGATTGCATGGCGATGACAGAGTCTCCAGCCGCTCGGACAGCGCGGGAATCAGCTAAAGCCGTGCATCCGGGCCGTGCGGTCTACAGGCTTGCTCGGATCAAGCGCGACGAGGTCGCCGGGTGAATATCCTCACGCTTTTCCAGCGCCGTCCGGCCAAGCCTCGCCGTCCCGCAGGGCAGCCGCAGGCGCGGCTGGCTCACCCGCCGCATGGCAACGTGCAGCATGCGCAGCCAAAGGCCGCGCGCCCCGCGCAGCAGCCCCGGCCGCCGCAAGCGGTCCGGCAGCAGCGCCGCGATGGCGATGGCCGCCAGGCCGTGCGGCACGCTTATCTCGCCGCGCATGGCGTCGAGAAGAGCTTCGGCGGACGAAAGGTCGTGCGCGGCGTCACGCTCTATGTGCGGCGAGGCGAAGCCGTCGGCCTGCTCGGGCCGAACGGCGCCGGCAAGACGACGGTGTTCTACATGATCACCGGCCTCATCAAGGCCGACCGCGGACGCATCGAGCTCGACGGCTACGACGTGACGGCGCTGCCGATGTACCAGCGCGCGCGGCTCGGCATCGGCTACCTTCCGCAGGAAGCGTCGATTTTCCGCGGCCTCAATGTCGAGGAAAACATCCGCGCGGTGCTGGAAGTGGTCGAGCCCGATCGCCGCCGCCGCGAGGCCGACCTCAACGCGCTGTTGGAAGAATTCAACATCGCGCGCCTGCGCAAGACGCCGACGATCGCGCTATCGGGCGGTGAGCGCCGCCGCGTCGAGATCGCGCGCGCATTGGCAACGCGGCCGAGCTACATGCTGCTCGACGAGCCCTTCGCCGGCATCGATCCGATCGCCGTCGGCGACATCCAGCAACTCGTGCGTCATCTCACCAATCGCGGCATCGGTGTGCTGATCACCGACCACAACGTCCGCGAGACTTTGGGCCTCACCGACCGCGCCTACATCATCTACTCGGGCGAGGTGCTGATGGAGGGCAGCCCGGACGACATCGTCAACAATCCGGACGTGCGTCGCCTCTACCTGGGTGAGGAATTCCGGCTTTAGCCGCCTTTGCTGGGGCAAGACTGGGCATTGCCCATTATTTGTGCAATGCCGCATTGCGGAATCGCGTATCGCCGGCGCGACGGAACTGGTATAAGGATTACAAGCAAGAATCAGACCAGTTTCCGCCGGGAAACCAGAGATGGCGCTTTCGCAACGCCTAGAGTTCCGCCAGACACAAGCGCTGGTGATGACGCCGCAGCTGATGCAAGCCATCAAGCTGCTGCAGCTCTCCAGCCTCGATCTCGCCGCCTATGTCGAGGGCGAGCTCGAGCGGAATCCGCTGCTCGAACGCGCCAATGATGACGATGCTCCTGGGCCCGCGGCCGAGGCCGAGGCCGAAGCGGCGCGGGCGGAGGGCGATGACCGGGCCGACAACGGCAGCAGTGCCGATTGGATCGGCACCGAGCTGGAAACCAGCCGCACGTCGATGGAGCAGGGGCTCGGCACCGAACTCGAGAACGTGTTTCCGGACGACGGCGCGCCCAAAGCGGCTCAACCCGATACGCCGCCGCCCGCTTATTCGGAATGGTCGGGATCCGGCGGCGGCGGCGCCGACGAGGGCGACTACAATCTCGAAGCCTTCGTCTCGGCCGAGACCACGCTCGCCGCGCATCTCGCCGAACAGATGGCGCTAGCGATTCCTGATCCCGTGCAGCGCATGATCGGCCAATACCTGATCGACATGGTCGATGAGGCTGGCTACCTCACCGGCGATCTTGCGAGCGTTGCGGAAAAGCTCGGTGCGCCGCTCGATCAGGTCGAAGCCGTACTCGTGAAGCTGCAAGCCTTCGATCCCGCCGGTGTCTGCGCGCGTAATCTCACCGAGTGCCTCGCCATCCAACTCAAGGAGCGCGACCGTTTCGATCCGGCGATGCGCGCTCTGGTCGAGCATCTCGATCTCCTGGCCAAGCGCGATCTCGCGGCGTTGCGCCGCGTGTGCGGCGTCAATGATGAAGATCTCGCCGATATGATCGGTGAAATCCGCAGTCTCAATCCGAAGCCCGGTCTCGCCTTCGGCTCAACGCTGGTGCAGCCGATCGTGCCCGACGTGTTCGTGCGCGCCGCGCCCGACGGCACCTGGCTGGTCGAATTGAATTCCGACACTTTGCCGAAAGTGCTGATCAATCAGCGCTATCATTCGCAGGTCGCGAAAGCGGCGCGCGGTGAGAAAGACAAGTCATACGTCGCCGATTGTCTGCAAACGGCAACGTGGCTCGTGCGCGCACTCGATCAGCGCGCCAAGACGATCCTCAAAGTCTCGAGCGAGATCGTGCGTCAGCAGGACGGCTTCTTCGTTCATGGCGTGCAGCATCTGCGGCCATTGAACTTGAAGACCGTCGCCGACGCCATCGGCATGCACGAGTCGACCGTGTCGCGCGTCACCGCCAACAAATACATGGCGACGAGCCGCGGTATCTTCGAATTGAAATACTTCTTCACCTCGTCGATCGCGTCGGCCGACGGCGGCGAGGCGCATTCCGCCGAAGCGGTGCGGCATCGCATCCGTCAGCTCATCGATGGGGAGACGGCCGCGGATGTCCTCTCCGACGATACAATTGTGGAAAAGTTGCGTGGCGCCGGCATCGACATCGCACGCCGGACGGTCGCCAAGTACCGGGAAGCCATGCGGATACCCTCTTCGGTGCAAAGGCGGCGCGAGAAACAGGCGCTGACGGCATGACGCTACTCACGCACCATTGACGTGAGGAACGTTTCTACGCTGAAATCTTTGGCACCGGCGGGCATGATCCCGAAAGCCCCGCAAATGCGGGAACCGGCTTCCGGCAAATCATGCACCCGCGCAGGTCAGGCGCGGCAGAAGCGCCGCGCGCACTCAGAGGAGGCGTCGCATGCCTTTGCGCGTTTCGGGGCGGAACATCAGCGTCGGGATGACACTTCAACAGCGTATCGCCGATCGCGTCGAGGAGGCGGCGACGAAATATTTCCGCGGCGGCTATTCGGGCCATGCAACCGTCGGCCGCGACGGTTTCGGTTTCCGCACGGAATGTATTCTACATTTGGATTCCGGCGCTTTGCTCGAAGCCGAGGGCATGGCGGCCGATGCTTATGACAGCGCCGAACAGGCGGCTGTGCGCATCGAGAAGCGCCTGCGCCGCTACAAGCGCCGGCGCAAGGACCAGGGGGCCCGGCGGGGTGCCTGACGTTAACGCATGCGAGAAAAACGGGCAGGTTTTGCCCAGGGGCGGCCATTGACGCAGGCGGCGGTCGCTCCTATGGTCCGCCGCCTTCGACACCCCCTTGCAATTCGGCGCCGTCATTCCCGATCCTGGACACGTCCATGACGCTCTCCGATCTCGTTGCACCGAACGCAATCATTCCGGCGCTCAAGGTCAACAACAAGAAGCAAGCGATCCAGGAGTTGGCTGCGCGCGCGGCTGAACTCACTGGACAGAACGAACGCGCCATTCTGGAAATTCTGTTGCAGCGCGAGAAGCTGGGCTCAACGGCCGTCGGTAATGGCGTCGCCATTCCGCATGGAAAATTGCCCAAGCTTGGACGGTTGTTTGGATTGTTCGCGCGCCTGGAGCGCCCCATCGATTTCGAGGCGCTGGATTCGCAGCCGGTCGATCTCGTGTTTCTGTTGCTCGCGCCGGAAGCAGCGGGCGCGGATCATCTCAAGGCACTGGCGCGCGTCGCGCGTCTGTTGCGCGATGCGGAAATCGCGCGGCGTTTGCGTGAATCGCGCGATGCCGACGCGCTCTATGCGGTGTTGTCGATGCCGCCGGCGAGCAGCGCGGCGTAAGCCGGCAATTCACAGAGCAATCCGTTCGTCATGGCCGGGCTTGTCCCGGCCATCGCGCTGAGGCGGGCACCGCATTGCCTCCCTAAACGAGATCACCGGGTCTCGGCGCTTCGCGCCCGCCCGGTGATGACAGCGAACTATGAGGGCGTCCGCCCGTGTAACGAGACGCCAATTGATCGTCCTAATGCACGCTCACGGCCTCGAGTTCCTGGCTCCAGGCATTGGCGAGCGCGGCTTCACGCGTATCGGTGAGCATGATCGGCGTGCCGTCGGCTGCGTGCAGCGCGAAAAGCGTGATCCCCGGCTCGATCTTCGGCGCCTGCGGAAACATGGTCGCCACGTCTTCCGAGCGCACTTCCTTCACATAGGCAATGTGACCGTCGCCAAGCTGCGCCAGCGCTTCCTGTGTGATAGCCGGGTGTGTGGTGTTCGTTTCGATATTTTTATCGTTCGTCATGGCCCTCGACTCCTCTTTTTAATGAACGCTTGACGCGGTCGAGTCCTACTTCACGAGTTCGTCATTCCATTTCGTTGATCGCGATCGTCTTCACGATCCGTTCCGGTTGCGGCCGAACAAGATCGATCGACAGCAGGCCGTTCTTGAGATCGGCGCCGAGCACCTCCATGCCGTCCGCCAGCACGAATGTCCGCTGGAATTGGCGTGCGGCGATGCCGCGGTGGAGATATTGGCGGGTTTTGTCGTCCTGCTGACGTCCGCGGATCACCAGTTGGCTTTCCTCGATCGATACATCGAGTTGATCGCGGGTGAAGCCGGCGACGGCGAGCGTGATGCGCAACCGCTCCGGACTCTGCCCGTCGCGCGCGACCCGTTCGATATTGTAGGGCGGGTAACCATCGGCGCCCTTGGCGACGCGGTCGAGAATGCGCTCGATCTCGTCGAAGCCCAACAGGAACGGGCTGGACAGGGTCGGAACTCGTGACATGGTCTCAAAGCCCTCGCTTGAAGCGACTTTGACGTGAAGGGGCCCTGGGAGGCGCCCCGGCCGGACGACACCTGCCGTCCGACTACCGCCTAATATGGGCGGAGCCGGTTAACGGTTCAAGAACCGATGGATTCGGCCCCCACGGCGCCCAAGGCCACGATGTCCGGCGCGGGCGAAGTCCGCACGGGCATTACAACCAAGTCCATGACCGGCGAATGAGGCGCGACGGCCTCTTTGCGGCGATTCAAGAGCCCGCAATCGTAAAAGGCCCAGTTTGATTGGTTAAATTAAGCATGCACGTTTTCCTTGTTTGGTCAAAAATTTCTTAAAATCCGAGCATTGACGTTGAGCCTCGCTACTATGCCGCGTGTCTGACGACAAACGGTTGTGGTCGTCAGCAAGCGGGGGGACGGAAATTGCTGACGCGAAGCGTTGATTCCGACTTCGATCTGACGATCGAAGAGAAGCTCATTCTCGGCGCCAGGCGCGTCTGTTTCGTTTTCGCCGGCACGGCACTCACGATCGCTACGCTCGATCTCATGAATGTGCGCGTGGTCGAAGCAGCCGCCGAATACATTCATGAGACGCACGTGAATGTTGCCGACATTCCCGGCGACATCGGCGCACGATTGCAGAACATCTCGTTCTCATGGTCCGAACCGGAAACCGCTACGGTGACGGTGGCGATCCCGCGCAGCGATGTCCCCAAGCGTCCGGATCGTGTGCCGGCGAGTCTTGCCGCCATCAAGGAGACCCCGAGGAACGCCCCATCGCCCGTCGCCGTACTGGCCGATGCACGTCATCTCGACGCCGTGGAGGTCGCGATGGCCGCGCCTGCGATCATGACTGCCGGTTCGAGCAGGATTGAACCGTCCGCTCTGGATGCTATGGCACACGCGCCGGCAGCCGACATGCCGGACGCGCCGTTCCGGCTCGCCAGCGCCGATCCGGCTGTGATGCGAAGTCCGGTCACTTCCGCTGGCGCGACAGCGTCGCTGGGACAAATCGCGCTGCCGCCTCAAATCGCCATCCTGCCGCCGCCGGCGCCAGGCGTGCCGCCGCCATCGCCGGCCGAACGTCTGCATCTCGAAGGGAAGGAGCGTGCGAAAGCCGAGCGGTGTTTGGCCAATGCGATCTACTTTGAGGCGCGCAGCGATCCCCTGAAAGGGCAGATCGCCGTGGCGCAGGTGGTGATGAACCGCGTCTTCTCAGGCTTCTATCCGAACAACGTCTGCGGCGTCATTTATCAGAACGCCAATCGCCATCTCGCCTGCCAGTTCACCTTCGCTTGTGACGGCAAGAGCAAGGCGATCAACGAGCGCGGCGCCTGGGCGCGCGCCAACCGCATCGCCAAGCAGACGCTCGACGGCAAGCTTTACGAGACGGCGGTGGGGACCTCGACGCACTATCACGCGGTCTATGTGCATCCGAACTGGGTGCACGAGATGAAGAAGTTCGTGCGCTTCGGTATCCACAATTTCTACCGGCCCTATGCCTGGGGCAATGGCTCGGACGAGCCGATCTGGTCGAAACAGCAGCTCGCGTCGAACAAGAAGAAATAGCTGGTGACCGGCTTATTGCGGCGGCGTGCCGTTTTCGCGCAGCACATCGCCGGCCAGATACAATGATCCAGTGATGAGGATGCGCGGCGCCGGCTCGAGGTCGAGCTTGCGCACGGCCTCCAGCGCCTCGGAAAGATTATCGCGGCTGCTGGATGGCAGGCCGATCGATCTGGCGCAATCTGCGACCGTTTCGGCAGGCAGGCCTTTCTCCGCGCCGGGTACCGGCACCGCGATCATGCGACGCGCCAATCCGGTGAAATTGCGCAGGAAGCCCTCGCAGTCCTTGCTCGCCAGCATGCCGACGATCAGCACCAGCGGGCGCGACACCCGCTCCTCGAGGTCGGCAAGCGTCGCGGCGATCGCGCGGCCGCCATCCGGATTATGCCCGCCGTCGAGCCACAATTCGCTGCCCGGCGGCACCAGCTCGGTCAGCTTTCCATGCGCGAGGCGTTGCAGCCGCGCCGGCCAGTCGGCCTTGATCATTCCGGCTTCGAACGCCGCGGCCGGAACCTTGAAGCTGTCAATCGTGCGCAGCGCCGCGATGGCAAGCCCTGCGTTCTCATATTGATGACGGCCGTAGAGTTTGGGAGCGGGAAGGTCGAGCAGTCCCACCTCGTCCTGATAGACCAGACGTCCGCGCTCTTCTGTGGCGGTGAAATCCTCACCGGCGATGCGCAGCGGCGCATTGAGCCGTGCGGCCTGCCGTTCGATCACCGCGAGAGCGTCGCGATGCTGTGCCGCGATAATCGCGGGCGAGCCGCGCTTGAGGATGCCGGCCTTCTCGGCGGCAATCTTCTCCAGCGTGTCGCCGAGGAAATCCGTGTGGTCGATAGAGATGCGCGTGATGATCGAGGCGAGCGGCGCGTCGATGACATTGGTCGCGTCGAGGCGGCCGCCGAGGCCGACCTCGAGAATGAGCACATCGGCGGGGTGGCGCGAGAACAGCAACAGTCCCGCCGCGGTGGTGATCTCGAACACCGTGATCGGCGCATTGGCGTTGGCGCGTTCGCATTCCTCGAACGTGGCGGCCAGCTCGGCGTCGGACACGAGCTTGCCTTCACCCGGTGCGCCCAGGCGAAAGCGCTCATTGAAATGGACGAGGTGCGGCGAGGTGTAGACATGCACGCTCATACCGGCGGCCTCGAGGATCGCGCGCAGGAAGGCGACGGTCGATCCCTTGCCATTGGTGCCGGCGACATGGATCACCGGCGGCAGTTTCTTCTCCGGATGATCCAGCGCGGACAAAAGCTTGTGCAGGCGATCGAGCGACAGGTCGATGCGCTTGGGATGCAGCGCGGTCAGCCGCGCGAGGATGGAGTCGATGGGGGTCATGGACGTTGCTTGTCATCACCGGGCCGCCCCGAAGCGGCGTGACCCGGTGATCCCGATATATGTGGCACAGTTTTGCCCTCCGAAGCGAGATGGCCGGGTCATAAGGGCGTTTACGCCCGTCTCCGACGGGCTATGCCCGGCCATGACAAATGGAAGGTTCCGTTCAGGCGTGCGCCGGGACGGGCAATTGCTGGTGCGGAGGGGCGGGCGGGCCTTTGGTCAGCAGCCGGCACAATTCGCTCAGGGTCGCGCGCAATTTGTGCCGGTGCACCACCATGTCGACCATGCCGTGCTCGGCCAGATACTCGGCCCGCTGGAAGCCTTCCGGCAGTTTCTCGCGGATTGTCTGTTCGATGACGCGCGGGCCGGCAAAGCCGATCAGCGCGCCGGGCTCGGCAATGTGCACGTCGCCGAGCATCGCATAAGACGCGGTGACGCCGCCGGTGGTCGGATTGGTGAGCACGACGATGTAGGGCTGGCGCGCTTCGCGCAGCATCTGCACGCCGACGGTGGTACGCGGCAACTGCATCAGCGAGAGAATGCCTTCCTGCATGCGCGCGCCGCCGGAGGCCGCGAACATGATGAACGGTGTCTCGCGGCGCACGGCTGTTTCAAGTCCGGTGATGACTGCTTCGCCGGCGGCCATACCAAGCGAGCCGCCCATGAAATCGAAATCCTGCACGCCTATGGTCACGGCGAGGCCATCGAGCTTGCCGACACCGACCTTCACCGCGTCGTGCAGACCGGTCTTGGTGCGCGCATCCTTGAGCCGATCGGCGTAGCGGCGCTCGTCGCGGAATTTGAGCGGATCGATCTGAACATCCGGCAGGGCGATGTCTTCGAACTCGCCGCCGTCGAACATGTTTTTCAACCGCAGCGGCGCGCTGATGCGCATGTGATAATTCGACGCCGGGATGACGAACTGGTTCGCCTCGACGTCCTTGTAGAAAACGAGCTGTCCGGTCTCCGGACATTTGATCCAGAGGTTTTCCGGCGTCTCGCGGCGCAGAAAGCTGCGAATCTTCGGCCGGACGACGTTGGAAATCCAGTTCATCGGTCTGCTCTCGCTCCGCTGTCATCACCCGCGCCAGCGGGCGATCCAGTGCTCCGTGAGATAGGCACGGGTCTTCTACCGCGCCATCGTGAACGCATTGTGGTTACCGGATCGCCCGCGTTTGCGGGCGATCTACTCCGCCGCGATACGGCCCGCGGAACGTACACCGGCGGCGAGTTCGGACACCAGATCGGCGACCGCCGTCACGGTGCTGTTGGTCGGCTTGCCGTCTTTATCGAGGCTCTTGCGCAGTGCATCGACCAGCGCCGAACCGACCACAACACCGTCGGCGCCTTGCGCGATGGTGCGCGCCTGTTCCGCCGTACGCACGCCGAAGCCGACCGCGACCGGCAGTTTGGTGTGCCGCTTGATGCGCGCCACAGCGGTGGAAACCTTCGCCGCGTCCGGCGCGGCGGCGCCGGTGATGCCGGTGATGGACACGTAGTAGACGAAACCCGACGTATTGTTCAGCACCGTCGGCAGACGCTTGTCGTCGGTGGTCGGCGTGGCGAGCCGGATGAAGTTGAGCCCCGCTTTCAGCGCAGGCAGACAAAGCTCGTCGTCTTCTTCCGGCGGAAGATCGACGACGATCAATCCGTCGACGCCTGCCGCCTTGGCGTCGATAAGGAACTTGTCGACGCCGTAGATGTAGATCGGATTGTAATAGCCCATCAGCACGATGGGCGTGGCGTCATCATCCTTGCGGAAATCGCGCACCATGGCGAGCGTCTTGCGCAATGTCTGGCCGGCGCGCAGCGCGCGCTGCCCCGCGGCCTGGATCGAAGGGCCATCGGCCATCGGGTCGGTGAAGGGCATGCCGAGTTCGATGACGTCGGCGCCGGCTTTCGGCAGCGCCTTGATCATCGCGAGCGACGTTTCGGTGTCGGGATCGCCGGCCATGGTGAAGGTCACCAGCGCGGCGCGGCCTTCGTCCTTCAGCGCGGCAAAGCGTTTTTCGATGCGGGTGGTCATTTCGATTTGCTTTCCAGATACGCTTCGACGCTGGCGAGGTCCTTGTCGCCGCGGCCGGACAGGTTGACCACCATCAGGTGATCCTTCGGCTTCTGCGGGGCGAGGTCGAAGACCTTGGCGAGTGCGTGCGCCGGCTCCAGCGCCGGAATGATGCCTTCGAGCTTGCTGCACAGCTGGAACGCCGCGACGGCTTCCTCGTCGGTCGCCGAAAGGAAGTTCACCCGGCCCATGTCGTTGAGCCAGGCATGCTCGGGCCCGATGCCGGGATAATCGAGACCGGCGGAGATCGAATGTGCCTCGTTGATCTGGCCGTCTTCGTTCATCAGCAGGTAAGTGCGGTTGCCGTGCAGCACACCCGGCCGTCCGCCGGCAATCGACGCTGCATGCATGCCGGTGTTGAGGCCGTGACCGGCCGCTTCAACGCCGTAGATTTCGATTCCGCGCTCGTCCAGGAACGGATGGAAAAGCCCCATCGCGTTGGAGCCGCCGCCAATGCAGGCAACCAGCGAATCCGGCAGACGTCCTTCAGCGGCTTGGATCTGCTCGCGCGTCTCGCGGCCGATGATCGACTGGAAGTCGCGCACCATGGCCGGATAGGGATGCGGCCCGGCGACAGTGCCGATGCAGTAGAACGTATCGGCGACGTTGGTCACCCAGTCGCGCAACGCATCGTTCATGGCATCTTTGAGCGTGCGCGAACCGGACTCGACCGCACGCACTTCCGCGCCGAGCATCTTCATGCGCAGGACGTTCGGCTTCTGCCGCTCGACGTCGACCGCGCCCATGTAGACAATGCAGGGAAGGCCGAACTTGGCGCAGAGCGTCGCGGTGGCGACGCCATGCATGCCAGCGCCGGTCTCGGCGATGATGCGCGTCTTGCCCATGCGCTTGGCCAGCATGATCTGGCCGAGCACGTTGTTCACCTTGTGCGCGCCGGTGTGATTGAGCTCTTCGCGCTTGAAATAGATTTTCGCGCCGCCGCAGTGCTCGGTTAAACGCTCGGCGAAATAAAGCGGCGACGGGCGGCCGACATAGGTTGCGAGATGGCCGTCCATCTCCTTCTTGAATTGCGGATCGGTCTTCGCCTCGTTGTAGGCGCGCTCGAGATCGAGGATCAGCGGCATCAGCGTCTCGGCGACGAAGCGGCCGCCATAGATGCCGAAGTGCCCGCGATCGTCGGGCCCGGTGCGGAAGGAATTGGGTTGCTGCACAGTCATGAAAAACGGGTCCTCATCCGGCCGTCTTGCGTACGGCCGATGCCTCATCGAGGAGGAGTGGTGAAGCCTTGCGCGCCGCGTCGGCCGCGCGCGCGGCGCGGATGAAGACGCGAATCTTGTCGAGGTCTTTCTCGCCGGGTGCGCGCTCGACGCCGGACGACACGTCGACGCCCGGTGCGTTGGTGATGGCCAGCGCCTCGGCGACATTGCGGGCATCGAGGCCGCCCGACAGCATGTAGGGCACGCCGGGATTGATGCCTTGCAGCAGCGTCCAGTCGAACGGCTTGCCGAGACCGCCGGGGCGCGTCGCGTCGTGCGGTGCGCGCGCGTCGAAGATCAGGCGGTCGCAGACATTCGCAAAGAGCCGGATCGGCGACAGGTCGGCGCGTTCGGCGATCGGCAGCGCCTTCATCACCGGCAAACCGAAACGGCTGCGCACGGCCACCACGCGCTCCGGCGTCTCAGTGCCGTGGAGTTGGAGCATGTCCGGCTTCAGCGCCTCGACGATATCGCGCAGCGTGTCGTCGTTCGCGTTCACGGTCAGCGCGACTTTGCCGGCGCGACCTTTGACGCGGCCGCCCAGATCGCGGGCTTCGCCCAAAGCGAGGTGGCGCGGGCTTGGCGCAAAGAACACGAAGCCAACCAGGTCCGCGCCGGATTCCAGCGCCACATCAAGCGCTTCCGGGGTCCTGAGGCCGCAGATTTTGATCGATAGAGCCATGGTAGGGCGGTTTCTAGCGCCTAATTCCCGGCATCGCAAAGCCGAAGCGGCATCCGCTCAGGCGGCCGGAGGAGGTATTCTTGTATAGGGTGTGGGCTCACGGATGGGCACTGAGGGCTGCATCGACAGGCGCTGGCGCAGCGTATCGATCTCCTGATGCAGCGCGCGTATGTCGGCATCCAGCTTGCGCGCCGTACGCCGCCATCGCGCCTGGCGCATCCAGGCAGCGATGCCGCCGACGACGACACCAAGAATGACAAGCACGAAGATCAGAACGAAGAGCGGCAATGTCGCCGCATAAGCGGGACTCGCTGCCGAGAAGGGATCGAAGGAGACCGTCACGCTCTGCCGGTTGGCGACCGCGAAGGCGACGATGATCACCGCCAGCGGAACCAGGATTACGGCTGTGACGATCCTGCGGAACATGGTTTGCCTTGGTCATGCCCGGCTGCACCGGGCATCCACGTTTGACGTGCCAGGCCGTTGAGACTTAACGACGTGGATGGCCGAGACAAGCCCGGTCACAGCGTCCTTTGGACTAGCCCTGCGCCGCGCTGCCGTCGGTCTCGTTGTTCAGGCGCTCGCGCATTTCTTTGCCGGTCTTGAAGAACGGAACCGACTTCTGGTCGACCGACACATGCGCGCCCGTGCGCGGATTGCGTCCCGTGCGGGCCGGCCGATGCTTTACCGAGAACGCGCCGAAGCCGCGGAGCTCCACACGGTCACCGCGCGCCATGGCCGCGGTGATCTCACCCAGGATCGCGTTGACGATGTTCTCGACGTCGCGCTGGTAGAGATGCGGATTCTGAGCGGCGATGCGCTGCACAAGTTCAGACTTGATCATAGACGCCGCCTCAGCCGTTGTTGGTCAGTTGGGCGAAGCAGGGTGCCAAAGCGCTAAGAGACCGTCAAGATTTAGTCTTTCGACCGCCTCTGCGCCGCCCCATTCGGCGATGCCGCGCGAGACGGCAGACAGCCCGATCGCATCGAAGCCCCAGGCCGCCACATGCAAGAAGGACAGTTCGCTGAAGCGCGGCTGCAGCGAATAATCGCGCACAGGCGTCGAGATCGGGATGTTCTTTTCCTTCGCCAGCCAATCGCGCGCCGTCCGCTCGTTGCCGATCTGGTCGACCAGCCTCAAGGGAACACCCTGGCGGCCGGTGAAGACGCGACCGTCCGATACGCGCGCAAGTTGTTCATCGGACAGCTTACGGCGGTCCTTCACCAGGTCTTTGAACCAGGCATAAGAGTCGAGCACGATCGCCTCAATGGCCGCACGTGCTTCCGGGCTCGTCGGCTCAAAGCCGTTCGGCGCGGCCTTCAGCGGCGAGGATTTGATCTCTTCGACCTTGATGCCGACGGTCTTCAAGACGTCGGTGAAGTTGGGATACTGGAACAGCACGCCGATCGAACCGACCAGCGAGGTGTCTTCGGCGATGATGTGGTCGCACGAGAGCGCAGCGATATAGGCTCCGGACGCAGCCAGGCCGTCCACCACGATGACCGTCGGCTTTCGCTCTTGAAGCTCGCGCAACGAGTCATAGAGCTGCTGTGAGCCGGCCGTGGTGCCGCCGGGGCTGTCGATGTGCACGATCACGGCACGGGCCTGCGAACGCGACAGCCGTGCAAGGGCCTCGACACGATCCTCGTTGTTGCGGATCAGGCCCTGGATCTTGACCCGGGCGATATAGGCGCCGGGCGCCGCGAAGCGATGGCCCGGCAGCAGAGCGAAGCCAGCGCCGACGAGAGCAATGAGCGCGATCAGCGCCGCGCTCACCCGCCAGAAGGTGAGCTTCCGCCGCATCCGGCGGCGATCGACGATGGCATCGGCATCGAGCGACATGTGTTCGAATCCTTCGGCGGCCTGTGTTCGCGGGCCCTAAGTCCAACCGTCATCCTGAGGTGCGAGCGAAGCGAGCCTCGAAGGATGATCGGCCCGGGCCGTGCATCCTTCGAGGCTCGGC